>OGTJ01000055.1_pt1 | contig 84051 bp, 44 predicted proteins | sample 1574611 | NCBI WGS metagenome assembly OGTJ01 (sample SAMN03295858, study PRJEB24534) | human gut metagenome | isolation source: fecal sample 1 from infant 9 | host: Homo sapiens | place: USA: Pittsburgh, PA | collected 2014-07
GGGTAGTGCATCGTGGAAAAAGGCATTTCATTGCTTATCCATGTTGGAGGAAGAAAGCCTAACCGACAATCACATCTAGACACAACGGGTCTAGTACCACCAAACAGATACGCTGAATTATTGCTGCCGATTTTGTTGGTGTAGAAAGAAGAGACTCAAATTGTGTGAGTATGGGCCAATGTACCGAAAATCGGTTGTTAACACTCGCTTAAACCGAGAACGTAAACTTTCGGAGATAGAATTGCGAGGAACTCCGATCCTTATAAACTCCGAATTACGCAAAGTGTTTGAATGATGGTGCGATCCACACACTTCAACTCAACTTTGTAATAAAATGTTTTCTAGCTCAGCTACAACTTCATGTTGCTCCTCCTACAATGTTTGCCACAAATCCTTTTGCCACCCTTGCATCCAGTGGCTCTAATTATATCAGTGGTAATGCTACTTAAGTTGACTGGGTTAAGTGATTCACGTATTTGGCATGTGGCGTATTCGTCTTCCCCAAAAAATAAAGCGGGATCTCTCCTTGCCGTGAATGTGTTCTTTGCGTGTCATTCATACTACGTACTTGATTTCTCCCATGAACGCAAGAGCCGATTTCTTCAAGATAAGATGCCACCCACATCAACCCCATACTAACAAATCACATCAATAGTTCTAATCCTTCTGTCATCTATTTTAGCTGGAAATTGTAGTGATTCCAGGTCATGAAGTTATGGCACATTTGCTTCTTCCTAACTCGAACTTAGAACGTTCGCGTTTTTGGACTTGTTCTTTGCGTTGCCTTTCTTTAGCGCGAAATTTCCCAATGTGGTCTTGATTCGCGCTAAAACCGTTATTTTTTTTTTTTTTAAGCGATTTGAAAAATTTATATAAAAACCCCCGACATGCAGAAATATTGCATTAGAAAATGATGGACTGATACTTTTAGTCCAAATTCGTCATACCACTGAAGTAATCAAAGTTTCTTTCACCAGCTGCATTGGAACTTGAGAATCTTTCTACCACATTGGACTTTCTCATTTAAACAATGTCAATCAATCAAGCACCACCTCAATTGGCCAACAAGAACTTGTTCCAAACAAGACCATTTGTCGATAACGAATTCGTTGAAACAACCGGATCTGGAAAAACATTCACTGTAACTAACCCTGCTACAGAAGAAGTTCTTGCTGAGTTACCAGTGCAAACAGAAGGAGAAATTGATGCTGCTATTGAATCATGTCATCGTGCTTTCCAAACTTTCAAACAAACAAATTCATACGATAGAGCCAAAATGTTGCGCAAATTGTATGACTTGATGATTGAAAACTTGGATGATTTGGCCATGTTGATCACTTTAGAATGCGGTAAGAGTCTTGTTGATGCCAAAGGTGAAATCAAGTATGCTGCATCATATTTTGAATGGTTTAGTGAAGAAGCCAAGAGAAATTATGGTGAAACCATTCAAACTTCAAACCCAAACAACAAAGTCATTACATTGAGACAACCGATTGGGCCAGTTGGGTTATTATGTCCTTTTAATTTCCCCTCAGCAATGGGATCAAGAAAAGCAGCACCTGCTTGGGCAGTTGGATGTACTTGCATCTTGAAACCAGATGCTCAAACTCCCTTGAGTTCATTGGCACTTGCTTACTTGGCAAGAGAAGCAGGGTTTCCACCTGGTGTTTTCAATGTGGTTTTGGCATCAGTTGAATCTACTCCAATGGTTGGTTTGAAAATTTGCGAAAGTCCCAAAATTAAAAAAGTTAGTTTTACAGGGTCGACTCCTGTGGGTAAATTGCTCATGAAACAAAGTGCTCTGACTTTAAAGAAACTTTCAATGGAATTGGGAGGTAATGCACCAATTATTGTTTTTGATGATGCCGATTTAGAACTTGCTGTAAGTCAATCAATTGCATCCAAGTTTAGATCTTTGGGTCAAACTTGTGTTTGTGCTAATAGAGTATACGTTCAAAGTGGAATCTATGACAAGTTTTGTCAAGAATTTGCTAAAAAGACTGAAGAATTCAAAATTGGTAATGGTGTTGATCCAGATGTCACCCATGGTTGTTTAATTAATGCCAAAGCAGTGGCTAAAGTTGAAGAGCATTTCAATGACGCAATCTCAAAAGGTGCGGATGTTTTGGTTAAAGGTGGCAGAATGCCCGAGTTGGGCAAACACTTTTATGCACCTGCGGTTGTGTACAATACTCCAAACGATGCTCAAGTATTTCATGAAGAAACTTTTGGTCCGTTGGCAGCAATTGCAAAATTTGAAACCCGTGAGGAAGTTGTCAAGTTGTGTAATGACACTCCATATGGTTTGGCCTCATATGTGTTTAGTGAATCGTTAAACAATGCATGGTATATGTCTGAGTTTTTGGATGTTGGTATGGTTAGTGTAAATACAGGATTGTTTACTGATGCTAGTTTGCCATTTGGTGGTATCAAGGAGTCAGGATTTGGAAGAGAAGGTTCACTTCATGGAATGGATGATTACACGGTAATAAAGTCCATTACATTAGGAAACTTATATAGATAAGGATTACATTTTCTCATTATGCATATACACAATAGCTACTTATGTTTATACAATGCTCATGCAACAGAAGTATCCTTGTACTTTTTAACAAACTCTTTGTGAAACTTACCCCATCTCTCAATCCATTCTTCACCTGGCGGTAAAAATGTAGTTCTTAAATGGTAGGTGCCTGGCTTTTGTCCAAATCCATTTCCTGGAACACAACAAATACCAGTATTTTCCAAAAGTTCAATACAATACAAATCATCAATTTCAAGATTCGAATTCTTGGCTCTGGAAAATAATTTATGATAAACTTTGGGATCAAAGTTGAGACTTGGGAAAAGATACATTGCCCCTTGTGGTTTATCAACTGACACGTCTTCCATATTCGAAAAGGCTTCATAAAGTGCTTTAGCCCTTGTTTTTAAATTGTCAAATATGGTGCTTGTTTCTTCAACGTAAAGATCATAAGATTCGTCACCCTTCTTAGGTGGGTTCACCATCAATTCAACCATAGCTTGTCCCGAAACAACTGAACACAAGTTTATCGATGCCAATTTGAAAATGATATCCTTAACATCAGATTTAAAACCAACAAGTTCCATGTAGCCTCCACGCTGCCCACATTCGCCACTAACACCTTTAGATGTCGAATGTAATGAAGCCAATTGAACATTTTTGTACAAGTTGTGGTGCTTCTCTTTCAACTCTGACAAAACACGCTTGAAGGAATAAAATTCCCCACTGAAAACATTTTCTTGGTAAACTTCATCAGCAATCAATACAATACCATGTTCAGCAGCAATGGAAATAAGCTCAACTATATCCTCACGCGACAAAATTGCTCCCGTTGGATTACCAGGATTGATTACAACCAATGCTTTAACTTTAATTCCCTTTGCAGTACTCTCTTCAATCAATTGACGAATTTCTTGTGGGTTGGTTGCCCAGCCTTTCGATTCGTCCAAATAATAACCAATGGGTTGAGCATTATTCAAAGCAATAGTGGCAGTATACAATGGATATTGTGGAATAGGAATCAAGAAACCTGAGTTTTGGTCTTGTGACAAAATTTGTAATAAATAAGATACAGCGGCTGAGGCCCCTGAAGTTAAAAAGATATCATTGGCGTTTGAAGAAAACTCTCCGCCGTCTCTCTTTGTGATAAACTCTGCAATTGATTGCCTGAAATAAGCAGCACCTTGAGACAGTGAGTAGGCACCGATGGATCCAACATTATCCAAAATTACCTTTGCTCTTTGCTTAACGTCGGCAGGAAACTTCGCACCCAGTTCTTCACTCAATAGTTCAGGATACTGCAAAATGGACAACACTTGTCTATACCACGTCAAAGGTTTTTGATCCAATTGTTGGGGATTTCCAATATTGGCATTCACAATTTTGTTAAATGGCAATCCATGACTAGTGGGTGATTTTCTAATCAATTCACTTAATCCATCAGCAATAATTGGGATTTTCCCTCTCACGGCATATTGAGCTTTGACTGTCAGTTCATTCAAATCATGGACGTTTAATGGTTCAGCGGGAGTGAAGGTTGATTTGAAACGATAACCAATGCTGTTGCTGTTAATGATGCAGTTGTTAGTGCTGCTGGTGCTGCAAGTGGGCGGTAGCATATTATTGATACGAGTAGCCATACCGAATGGTTGAAGTTGAAATTTGGTTGAAATAGTAACTGGTCTCATGTTTGCTGATCTTATTTTGAAAATATGTAGGATAAAGCGAGACTGAAATAGGAATGAATGAAATCTGCAACAATCAGTAAGGTTTTTGGATTTGCAAAAGAAAACCTAAAAACCAGGACTTTATTGTGGGAAAAGATTAGACTTTTGGCGTGAACGATTTGATGAGGGGAAAGGAAATCGGACTAATAAGAAAACAGGTGAGTTTATTATAGTACGGAATTGTTATTAGCCCTTAGTGAACGTGATTGGTAATGATTTTTCCAAAAAAAAAAAAGCAAAAATGAATGATTGGGACGATATATGTATGTTGATGTTTAGTCTAAAATTTATACTTCTTTAAAACAATCAATGACTTTCAAGCAGTAAAAATGACAGATGTATTCGCTGTAGCGTGAATTACACGTTGTGGTGGTGCGAGATTTGAAATCTATTGTCGTGTGGATTATAAAAGTAAACGTTTCCCTCTTGTGGGATGAAAAATTTGAAATTTGATGAAAAGTTTTTGATACACAAACGATGAAATAGATAACAATAAATTGGACAATAAGAATGTATTGTACTGTTGATTGCAGTTGAACGCGAATAGAGAGGTGAAGGGTGTAGCTACTTCTATTACTTTTGTTGTTCCCACCGCGATTACTACTGCATCTCAAACGATGCACTAGATATATTTGTTATGGTTTGTATTTGGTCATCACTCGGCAATGAAAAATTGTGGGGTGCATACATGTGGAAATCGCCGAAGTTAGACTCAACACAATGTTCTCTTCTCTTTTTTTTTTTTGACTCCTACGCACACAATCATTACATAACAACTTACATAATACACATTGTATAACTATTTTAGTCGGAGTTCAGTCTCCGAACCATTCATCTCGGTTGTATACCTCCGGGACCTTGTTCCATAGTTTTGAATCTGCACTATGAGAGGCATTAGGAAACACTTAAACACGATGAGCATAGAGGATCCATACGGAACCGCGGGGAAGGGATAGAATGGTATGCTCATAATTCTTTAGACGTTGTGATCCAGCTTTCACTAATTGATCGCTAAAGTTCGCCAACAAGTGCCTGGAGACAGACACCCAAAGCAATTGAACAACTACTTGGCATTGAAACTTTCACAGTATTACAAGTAACATACTTCTTTCTTCGTAGGACAAACTCAATATAAACAGGGTCATGAGTACCAAGTGTATCTAACAAAGTGCCCCTTGTTACACCGAGAACTTTCTTTTGGTGGTTGCACTTTGTCATGACATAGGACACAACCATTTAGCAGGTTACATCTTCTTTTCATTTCGTATAACCTTTTTGCTGACCACTTTTCAACAAACAAGGGAACTGTCACCTACCGATTTCTCAGTGGCTCCAACCAGACTAGCTTGGTTAAAGCAATAACTGTATGGACTAAATGAGATTACTAGGTCCGCTAGAACGTAGAGCTGGACAGTTTGGTAAAGATCCTGCGGCAATGTTTTGCAAAGGGTCATTTATTTATTGGGCCACTTGCTTTGCACACGAGCCAAAGGGAAAAGAATGTGGCGACATTGTGCAAGAGTGTGTACTGAAAATTGCATCTGTCAATCTGTCAAAAAACAGTAACTTCGTTTCCTTCTTGAGCGGTAGCCCTGTTCATGCAATGCACTGGTATAAAAAACTCTTGGCATCTGGTTTCTCATTCTGTTGCATTTTGTCATGAAACAATGGCACTCCATAGAGATGCATAAATAGGTACATAGAAGTTCGTAAAAAAAAAAACAGCTAATCTTACGATTCCAGATTTGTAGGGCAGCGTCGATCAACGTTGTAACGGTGAATAGATACCCTCTACATATTGAATGGTTACTTTCGGGTGAAATCATGATCAATTCTGTTCATTGCGCTGCAAACATTTACTTTGGGATCTATTATTGCAAGATAGTTGTGTATTCCGTAAGCATGTACACTATCTTGAGTCTCTGAACGTAAAATTCAAAGTACACAACAAGGTGACTCTCTCCCTTTTTGTTATGTTACTTCTTCTTTTTTTTTATTTTTTTCCCTCGCACACGTTCTATTAAGACCCTTGAGGGAGGCAAATTGATGCAGATACATGTTTTCGTTCGTAAACTTCTTCAAGAGTTCTTTTTTCACGAGTTCAAACGAATGACACAAAACAAATACAACAGGGAACCGGTAGCGACAGTCTTCGATACTTGTAATAATTCTTCAGCAGCATTCCCTTGTGCATTCTCAGTCGACTTATTCAATATCCAACCCAATACAATCCTGCTACAAATAGCTACCCTACAACTAGTAAAATGAAAACCTTAATAGTATACCACCACAGGTAGTGTAACGAAACAATCATCGTAAGATGGTATAAACATCATCCAATTCGGCTATTTTGCTACCTTTTTTGGCTGCCATGCATTCAAGAAACGGCAAAAGATAATATGGAATTGGTGAACAAAAGAAAAGGACGTTGTGCAAATATAGAAACGCCTTAGAAAATACAGTGCTTATGCCTCGGGTATTCATGCCAAATATATCACCAGCAATTCTTTCTCACGCATTCAAAATCTGCCCATATCGAAGCTTCGCTGCAATTCCATGCCCTAAAACAAAACCGTCCCATTGAACGTGTATCACTTTCAGGTAACTGTGGAAACATGAATACATAAGCTGAGAAACAAAACACATGTCATTCACCTCTGCTTGTTGATCGAGGACATATTTGCTACTTTTGCCAAGCAAAAGTGGTTGTTGATGGTGAATTATCATGAGGTGGGTCTCATAGATACAGAATCAAGGCTTGTTGCCTTTTAATGTTCCTACAGCTGCCATTCCGATTTGTTTACAATATATGGTTGGACTCGATGCACTCTGTGGAAGCAACTTTCCGCCGCGTATGCAGGGACGTATTTGTGGTCTATTTCGAGAAAGAATGTGCATAGGGCGTACATATGCAACCGAACAAAAAATATTTGGTGTATACAAGTCTCGAAGATGAACTCAACACTAGTTGTTCCCATTCGGAAACGCCTCACTTCGTCCGATACCACTCTAGATCAACTTGTTGGAGTAGACTGGCTATTGTGGACTCGTGTTTATCAAGATACTTACTTGGCATACTTGGTGAAGAACGCTCTTGCTCTCAGGGTTATCTTTGTTAGCTGTTTCCGGATACGCGTGATTTTATTTCACCAACTGCTTAGGATTTTCAACGTCTAACCCTTGCAGCTTTTTTTTTTGATTGCAAAATTCTCAAACACGAATCCTATCACCCGGTTCCTGGGTTTGCCTATGGTTATGAGCCCAGTAATGGTTCAATAAACACTCAAGTTAAGAAGATTCTTCTACACAAGGTGCCAACACCATACTTTCCAAAAGTGTATAAAAAGCCTTCGAATTTATCCAGAACTGAAATCTTGAGAAAGAGAGTTTTGATTGAAATAGTTGCTTACTTCAACTTAACTTGCAACACTTTCGTTTATACCAAGCAAGTTTAGTCCATTCAATTTTTCACTAATGCAAGTTTTATTGAAAGCTCAGGTTTTGTTGTGGCTCTTGGTTGCCACCGCATGGGGTAGAGACTTCCAAGGTGGTAACACTGTCGATTGGGGTACTCAAAATGTTGGTAATGGAGATGTCCACATTCATTCGGGAGCCATTTGGTCTATCATCAACAATGCTGCTTCAGATTTCCATGGAAACATTCAGGTCGATTCAAATGCCGGTCTTTATGTTTCCAGTGTCACTCCAAGTGTTGCTTTATCTGCTACCTTATATGATCTGATCTATGGATTTGTCAACAATGGTGTTGTCTCTTTCAACGCAATCAAGGGTGCTCCTGGATACTCATTTTGGATTATGGGTAACAGGTTTGAGAACAACGGTGACTTGTTCTTTTCTGCTTCGGGTGAAGGTTCTGTTGCTAGTGGTATTAAAGGGCTCGACTGGCACAACAATGGGTTGATCCATATTTATCAAAAGATGAAGAGTGATAGTTATGCTTACTTAGGTTACCATGGTAAAACAGTTGTAAACAATGGTCAAGTTTGTTTCACTAATCAAAACTGGTACCAACTCTCTGGTATGTTGGGATCAGGTTGTGTTACTGCTCAAGGTAAATCATCGTTCTACTTTATGAACACCGCTTTGAAGATTTCAGAAGACGAAATCTTGTACTTGACTAATGGTGAAACTTCCATCATGGCTGTTGGATCAATCAATGACCCCCAGACCTTCCACGTCAGAGGATTTGGAACCGATAAGAATGGTATTGCAAACAAGATCGGTTTGACTGCAACTTTATCATCGCCTGTGTCAGGAAAAAGTCCATGGTCTTACAATGCAAGAGATGGTATTTTGACATTGTACGTTGGATTGTACACTCAAAACTTTGAAATTGGTACTGGATATGACTTTACCAAGTTCCAAATTGTCAGTGACACTAGTAGAGGAATACCAGGAATCTACTTGGGTGCAGTGCAATACAACGGTCCACCACCAAACCCAGGTGTGCCACCAGAGTGTAAGCCATGTAAATCAATACCAGGTATTCCAGGTATCGATAAGCCACCAGCAACATCTTATTCAATTGAGACAGCCCCAAGCACATCCACTAAACCAATTTCAACCCCACCAATTCCTCCTCAAACTTCCGGTGCCCCTGGCCTTATCAAGACAGTCACTGTTTATGCTACAGCCACAGTTACTGCCACCTCAACCTTCACCACCACTGGTACTGTAAGAGGATGAGCAGAGCTTTGATTTATGGACCTAAAAACTCACATTGCTGAATTGTGTGTATGCCTAGGTCAAGTAGTGTTTATATCGTATAGAAAAATACTACATCACTATATGCTCTGGAGAATCACCATACTATCTAGTGACTGGTATTTTCTCATTTCACATCAAAGCTACATTGTTTGGATGGAAGGTGCTAAATGAGGCAACGCGTAACAATGTCTGAACGAGAGGGCCTCATAGAGCTTCATTATCTGTTTGAGGTATTCAAGCTCAATTCTATACTATCACGCTGCAATATTATGGACTATAAAATAAAAACTACGTTTTTTGCCCATGTTATCGTTTTATGCACTGAGCACCAAGTCTACGCAATCCGTGTATTGAGAACAAGCTGCCTATGTACTATTGTCTTTGCCTGCGACAGTGTTACTGTTTGAGTTGTACCCTTTTGGCTCGCATTGAGACAGTCTTGCCATATGCCCTCTGTCGCCAAACAAAAAAAAAAAGAAAAGGGAGCAGAAAACAAAACAACTACCATTCGTGCATTATTTACATCTTGTTGCTAATGCATGTAAAGAGAGAAGTAGTCGCGAAACCAAAAATTCATCATATGCGATTTCATCAAAGATATAGTACTTTGACCACACGTTTTCTCAAGAAAGAAGTCATGTCGTGTGTCTAATGAGAAGTAAGGAGGTACTAAATCCACAACCTATTGGGAGGGATATTTATAGTACTTTCTAAAGATTGTTAGATTGACGAGGTTTCATATTTTGTTTACAAATTCATTGTCCAGTGCAATTATTTTGATTGAGGCAAATTTCGATGTACATACTAGGACGTATTAGTTGGAGTGGAAAATGCAAGAATGTACATGAACTCAGGGCGTTTGGCTGAAGTTAACAAATAAACAGCCCCGGCTTTCGAGGGCGGAGTCAAACAAAACGGCACCTTTTGTGACGGGGTTCTGCATTTTTGGTGCCACTTTACATGCTGGCTAATTTTCAAGAACCCACAAGCTCGACAAAGGTTGGAGATACCATTTGACGTTAAAGCTGAAGATGCCAGTGCAGAAGATACATATCATATCATATTCAATTTTACACTTAGAGCATATAAGGCCCCTTATGCGTGGTTATATTTACGAAAAAACCAGAGTTTAGTAGCGGCTACAATTTGCATTCAGGTTCAATGCAAAATCTAAATTTTCAAAGCCAGTCATCCGGCTTTTTTTGGTGCTGTAACATTTACGATCAAGTGTTGGCTTTCTAGACACTCAAGTTGTAATGTCACCTACATACGGAATGTCGCAACGCCACCCTTGCCAGAAATGTATAAATAGACCTTGAATTCTTCCAGAATTTCAATCTTGAAAAGAGAATTTTACCACAAGAGAATATTAATTGAATTCAACTTAGTTTGCAACTCTTTCATCAAGTAAGTTTAGTCCATTCAATTTTCCACTAATGCAAGTTTTATTGAAAGCTCAGGTTTTGTTGTGGCTCTTGGTTGCCACCGCATGGGGTAGAGACTTCCAAGGTGGTAACACTGTCGATTGGGGTACTCAAAATGTTGGTAATGGAGATGTCCACATTCATTCGGGAGCCATTTGGTCTATCATCAACAATGCTGCGACAGATTTCCATGGAAACATTCAGGTTGATAAAAATGCTGGTCTCTATGCTTCAGTCGTCACACCAAGTATCACCTTGTCAGCTACCTTGTACGATTCAATTTATGGTTTTGTCAACAATGGTGTTGTCTCCTTCAATGCAATCAAAGGTGCTTCCGGCTACATCTTCAAGATTATGGGTAACAAGTTTGAAAACAACGGTGATTTGTTTTTTGCTGCTTCCGGTCAAGGTTCTATGGAAAGTTGGATAAAGGCACCGGACTTCCACAACAATGGGTTTATGCACTTCTACCAAGTGATGAAGAGTGATAGTTACACTTATTTGGGTTACGATGGAAAAACAATGGTCAATAATGGACAAATTTGTTTCACCAATCAAAACTGGAAGCAACTCACTGGTATGTTGGGAACGGGTTGTGTTACTGCTCAAGGTAAAGCTTCATTCTACTTTATGAATACCAATTTACAAATCTCCGAGGGTGAAATCTTTTACTTGAATGGTGGTGAGACATCGATCATGGCAGTTGGATCGATTAACAATCCACAAACCTTCCATGTTAGAGGTTTTGGAACATACAACGGTATGGCCAACAAAATTGGTTTGACTGCAACTTTATCCTCTCCAGTTTCAGGAAGACTTCCATGGGCATACAACGCTAGAGATGGTATCTTAACTTTGTACGTTGGATTGTACACTCAAAACTTTGAAATTGGTACTGGATACGACTACACCAAGTTCCAGATTGTCAGTGACACTAGCAGAGGTTTACCAGGAATTTACTTGGGTGCAGTGCAATACAATGGTCCTCCACCAAATGCAGGCATGCCAGCAGAATGTAAACCATGTAAATCAATCCCAGGTATTCCAGGAGTTGATCAACCAGAACCAACTTCAACAACTGAGACGACTTCGAGTACTTCCACCAAAAAAAGCTCAACCACACCAGTTCCTCCTCAAACTTCAGATAAACCTGATACAAAACCAACTGATAAACCAACCAGTCATCATGGTCTTATCAAGACAGTCACGGTTTATGCAACAGCCACAGTTACTGCCACCTCAACCTTCACTACCACCGGTACTGTGAAAGCTTGAGCTAAGCTTTAATATAAGGGTTGGAGACTCACATTGCTAAATTGTGTTTATACCCGAATTATATAGTTTTAATCGAATTTAAAATTTTTTGATCACATTTTATGTATTGTACCCTTCAGTACCATAACAGTGTCTTATTTTACGTCGAAGCCACGTTGGTTTGCCTTCTCCAAGTGTGAATGATCTTCTCTTAGTCTGTACCAAAATATAAACTATCTATGAACCTGTTTCTAAAGTGCCAATGACTATCTAAAAAGCTTTCTTCATTGTACCACAACGCGTTTCCTTTGTTTCCGGACTCTGCTTCGCCAAATTGTGTCGCATCCATTGATGATAATTTACCGATGACTAATTGAACCTTGGGGAACACATTCAAAATCCTTCTAACTCCGATTTCAGTAGATAAATAACTCACAAAAATAATATTTTCTTGTTTGACTTTGTGATCAACCAACACTTGAATTGCCATTATCGCACCTGCTCCACTGATAGTTTGGGAGTCCAACAATAATATCTTACCAATGCTACTGATGTTATGAGGTAAACTTTCGTAATGTAGTTGAGGTTCACCAGTTGATGAATCACTTTGTATCAACATTTTGCCTACAGTTAATTCTGGAAATGTTTTTTTCAACGAAGTCATGAAACAATCGCCACTCCGAATGATGCTTACTGCAACCATTTGCGATTGCTGGGCTCGCAATCCTTGGTACTTGTATGGTTTTTCAAAGCAAATTACCTCCTTTGGTTTGTAATCGTAAAAGTTCAGCTGAGCGTGTTCGATTAATAATCCACTTAACCGGTTAAAGTAAAATATGAAATCATCTCTTGAGGTATTTTTGTTGAATAGTATCGCATTGATTCCCCGAAGTTGATTTGTGGGTCTCATTATCTTCAAATTAGGATAGCTCTCCACCTTGAATGCAATATCATAGCCCAAGCTTTTCAAATTTTGCAAGTGTTTCTTTGATTTGAGAGCCAACTGGTTTTTAATATGCTTTATCATGAGATCAATAGCGATTGTATTGTCCAATCCGCGAGGGATAACCAAATCAGCATTTTCCTTAGTGGGATTGATGTATTTGACGGCGTTGGGCTTCACAAAAGTCGTCCATTGTTTAATGGCTCCATTTAAATCACGACCTCTGTAAAGAATATCTCGAATCAAACGTCTTGATAGGCAGATGTCCAAATCGGTGTCAACGTATATCTTCAAATCCATCATTGCTAATAGTCTTGGATCGTACAAGGCATATAGCCCTTCCACGATGATCACATTGGCCCCGTATATGGTATTTGTCTTGTCAATCCTAGCATGCTTTGCAAATGAGTAAACGGGTATTGTGGATTTACCTCCTCTTTTCAAAGTGCGTACAGTTTCAACAACTGCATCCAAATCCAACAGCAGTGGAGTATCAAAATCATACTCATTAGCAAATGCTCGCCTGCTTTCCTCCGGTGATAAAGACTTGTAAAAGTTATCAAACGATAAAAGCACCGTCCAAGGTTGATTAATGCCTTGAATAATCTGTTGAGATATTGATGTTTTCCCACTTCCAGAATTACCGGCAATTCCTATAATATAAGGAGCAGTCCAAGGAGGGATGTAAGATGAATGAGCAAGTTTGTCTCGAAGTTGTTCATCCTGAGTATATTCCGAGACTAGATTTACTCTGGATGTGGTGGAAATTGAAGGGGATGAAACTGAAACCGTTGACTCAGACGGACTCGCAAATGCTGATTGACCCAACTTGGAAGGATCAGAAACTCCCAACGTTGGACTTACAATGGAATTCAGCTGGGAGTATTCCATTGGTTGATCAGCGCCTCCGGCTAAGTTGCCCTCCACGCGTAGTTCACTAGATGAGTGTGAAACTCCAGGCGGTCTGAAGAGTTTGCCCTCCTCATCAAATGCTGGGTTCTTATCATCATTATCATCATCATCATCATCATCATCACCTCTAACTGTCTCTCCTGTGAGTGATATGAAAGATGAAGTTTCACTTTGTGTCGGTGCTATTCTTGAGTATCTTCTTTGCTTAGGGAGCAGTGACATAGTACATCAATAGGAAAGCAGCACTTGATCTCTTGAGACAAGATTCACTTATAATTCTCTTTGATGATCATCTCTAATACAAACTCTACGCGAGAAAAATTAGTTAGAACAAGGTGAATCCTCCGATCCCAGAAAGCTGAAATACCATCATGGACACACCAAGACAAAATGGGACTGGGTACCGCAGAAAACAAGCTCCTATCGAATACAATGACAAAAACACTAGTCCCGTGGTTGACTCAGCCGAAACGCAATCTAATCTTCATTTCAAGGAAAATGAACTCCACCGAGATCATCTATCGCCTCTTCATGAGCTGACAACGCAGCTGGAGATTGACGCTAGCCAAACTGAAGGGAATGGTAACTCCTCGTCACATTCGAAAGAATTGTCCAGTGAAGTCGTGAAAAATTTTTCCTCTCAATACAATCATCTTAAAGACACTGTTGACGATGTCAAAAAACTATCATTTAGTTCGGGCCCTAGCAAAAGAGATCTACTACAAGGAAGGAACCGCCAACACGAGTCAGATAAAACCTTGAAGAGGAAAAATGACTGGGAAACAGAGCAATTCAATAAAGCGCAACAATTGAATCTTCAAACCGACGATAAAATTCATTTAGCGAATAATGATGAGTACGAGTACGTTTTTGACGAATCGCAATACGTGGATTTTGATGACATTGAGGAGACAGTAATAGATGGTGATGATGAACAAACCCCAGCACAATCACGCAAGATAAACGGTTTAGAATCTGAAAAAAAATCCCTTCCTGTTTACCATTATAAAAATGAATTTTTGAATTTACTAAAAAACAACCAAGTGATTATAATTGTGGGAGAAACTGGGTCAGGTAAGACCACTCAACTACCTCAGTATCTATATGAAGGGGGGTATTCTCAAAGAGGCACAAAGTTGATAGGTTGCACCCAACCTAGAAGAATTGCGGCTGTTTCGGTTGCTCAAAGGGTTGCTGATGAAATGGGTACAACTTTGGGAGGCACGAAAGGTAAAATTGGATACTCCATTCGATTTGATGACAACTGCTCACCTTCGACCGTTGTCAAATTCTCTACTGATGGTATGCTTTTGAGGGAGTTTTTGAATGACCCCAAGTTATCCAAATATGGAGCCATAATGATTGATGAAGCACATGAACGTACACTTTCAACCGAAATATTGTTGAGCTTGTTGAAAGATTTATCGTTGCAACGAGATGACTTGAAAATCGTGATTGCCAGTGCAACAATCAATGCAGCAAAGTTTTCTGAGTATTTCAACGGTGCTCCGATATTGAACATACCAGGACGACGGTTTCCTGTAGAGATCCACTACACAAAACACCCCGAAGCCAATTACTTGCAAGCAGTGATGACAACAATTTTTCAAATTCATTTAACGCAACCACTACCAGGGGATATTTTGGTCTTTTTAACTGGACAGGACGACATCGAAAGATTGGAAACTCAGATACAAGATGCTATCCTAAGGATTGGAGAGCAATTGGAGGATAAGAAATTGATGGTGTGTACCGTGTATGCAAACCTACCGAGTGAATATCAAAGTAGGATTTTTGAGCCTGCACCTATAAATACAAGAAAAGTCATATTGGCAACAAATATCGCAGAAACCTCCATCACTATTGAGGGAGTTTCATTTGTTGTTGATCCTGGTTACGTTAAACAGAACGAATTCAACAGTTCATCGGGAATGGAAAGCTTAGTTGTTGTTCCTTGTTCTAAAGCCAATTGCGATCAGAGAGCAGGGCGTGCAGGAAGAGTGGGGCCGGGAAAATGCTTTCGGATGTTTACTAAACACTCTTTTGATCATGACATGGATGCTTCACAAAAACCTGAAATTCAACGAATAAATTTGAATTCAGTAATATTATTGTTGTTGTCACTAGGAGTTAATGACTTGCTAAATTTTCAGTTCTTGGACCCTCCGCCAAAGGAGAGTATAATGAAATCATTGAATCTTTTGTACTCACTTGGTGCAATCAAATCCAGTGGTAAACTTTCCAAAAGCGGTTTCAAGATGAATGAATTTCCGTTGGATCCAGTTTTGACAAAATGCATATTGAGTAGTGAAAGCCTTGGTGTCACAAGAGAGATCTGCATAATTATCGCTATGTTGACAGAATCGTCCAATTTAAAATATTCGCCTAAACAGGTTGATCAAGAGGTAATAAGGAAAAGACACGACCAATTCGATGCACCAGAAGGGGATCATTTGACGTTGTTGAACATTTTCACGCAATGGATGAAGTATGGTTACTCAAAACATTGGTGTGAAGATAACTTCCTACAATACAAGACCCTTCACAGAGCCCGACATATTTTCCAACAATTGATTCGAATTTGCAAAAAGATTGGCCTCGTCGTCAATGACAAGTTGGTAGGGGATGATAATTTTCCTGCTGATAACGAGCAAAATATTCGTGAAAATCAATCACTGTCTCGATTTTACGTCTCCATTCAAAAACTGTTACTCAGCGGTTTTTTCAACAATATAGTAAAGTTGTCACCTATGGGAGATTGCTATCAACCTATTCTAAGATCAAGACAAAACATCCCTTGTTTTGTACATCCGTCCTCCACCTTGTTCAAAATCAAAATGCACAAGCCGAAGTATTTGGTATATTATGAGTTGGTTTTGACGAGCAAGGAGTATATGAGAAATTGTTTGATCGTCGATGAGCAGCTTGTAAAAAAGATGCAGGGTGAAATGTCGAGATAAAACCCAGAAGTGTCGACTAAGTGTTTCGTGTGAGGTTTACTATGTGATTTGGATGATGTGCGGCATGATTGTCCTTCGTGTCCCGTCAAGAAATATTAGTTCACCTCATCTGCTGGTTAGATTGTTAGAGTTTATAATCTACTGAGCCGTAGCAGGATCTAGTAGGAAAAGCATCGTATACACGATATATGTGGAGACTGTTTAAAACACGATTGTTTCGATGTAGTAGTAGTGTCAGGAACCCCATATCTCGTCAGTCTTGATTTCGTTATTTTTCAATGTCATACACTCCCCTCCGCTGCGTCTCTAAGTCCCCTTGGCATTCCAGATTACGGGGTTGGCTAGACCTCGCATCCTTGTTTCCAAAAAAACCCATCAACAAAAGCAAAACTTCTATGTTTGGGAACACAATTTCTTCCAATTCATCACTTCTGTCAGTTCTCTCATTTGATAACAATACACTTTTCTTGACTTGAAACTCATCCCTTAGTTAATGACAATTTTTTGTTGAATCTTCACAAGACATACGGCCCTTATTGTTCCACCGGCATCAATGGGAAATTTCGACTCTTCATAATATATCAGATCGCACACAACTTTCTACTCCTCTGGTTGTCTTAAACTCGGATCTTCTCTCTCCATTGATGTTATATCTTCTCTCATGTCAACTTTTCACAACAAACTCCTGAGTTTGTGCTTCTCACCTGTTGTCAAGATAGTGACGTTTTCAATACTGCTGGTTCTTGATAGGGTCCTGGAGGCAAAGTGTCTCTAAATTTGATCCCAACCCAAACAAGTGGTTGGATATAATCATCTTCATAGTAATACATGGGATGACGAAGCTCTGCTTGCTTTTCCTGTTCGGAACGTAGACTTGATCTAGGCACCAGCCCACATTTGCGATACTTTGCTGGTTTCAACTTTAGAATAACTTTTCGTACCGCTTGCAATGCTCCTTTGAGAATATCTCTTTTATATCGACGCTATTCTTGCTCATCATCGATTGATAACGGTCCAAATCCTTTGTAATTTTCTCCATATTTCTCTTTTACAAAGGCGGCAACCTCTTGCTTGTTTCTCAAATCTTTAACTTGAGCATGTGGGTGTTTGACTTGTGGTGTATTCAGTGCTCCGTGTCTGGCATTGTACTTTGTTAGTTCATTCAACTCAATGTTCTCGAAATGAGTTATATCAAAATTTGCAGCAGCTTTGTGAGTGTCTTTGTCTTCGATTGTCAGTTGTGTTGTAGAATTGTCTTTATTTTTGTCGGGGTTATTCATTGTTAAGGGTTCTTATTTTAAGGGGGATTAATTAATGGTAGTCTCTTCAGATGGTGATTTCACTTATTTCTTTTCTTCTTCTTCTTCTTCGTCGCCACTACCATCAATGGAGCCATCAACCTCAGATCTATAAACAATGTTGATCATCTCAACAACTAAATGGATGTTGTCCATATGCATCAATGCAGCTTTTTGTGTACTAACCTTTTTGTAGCAGTTGTCTCAAATTGCGTTTCTAACATTCAAAATGGGTATCAATTTCTTCAAAACACGCATTCTAAGTCGATTGGGACAAGTAGCAGCTATCTTTATCAAACAGGAAACGTTGGCACTCATGTACTTTTCCAACGTTGTATCCATTTTAGGCTTGAATTCCATCAACAATCCTGCAATCTTTGATTCAAGTTGACATTCTTCAGAAACAGCTCTACCTTTTGAACCTTTTTCAACCTGTTTGATCGAAACTCCATATCTTTTGCCTTTAAGCTTCTTCAATTGCTAACAACGGAGTTGAGTTGTTGTATGAATTTGTCCCAAATAGATGAATCTGTAGTTGAGTTTGTGTTTGAGTTTGTTAGATGCATTGGTGTCGTCGTCGCTTTTGAAAGTGAAAACAAGTGTAAGTGGAGTGGCAAAAGAAGCATCCAAATGATGTCCTTTTTGCGTCTCTGGTGAGTCAACCTCTGTTAAATCTGTCATTTCCTTGTGTAATGGTTTGGAGAATAAAAGTGGTGATTGGTATAAATATTCTTGACATATTTTTTGGTTGCAAATACAAAAACATTGAGATCAGCATGTAGAATAGAATTTTTTTTTCAGTATGATAAGCTAAAATCATGTTAACTTTGTATTCAGAGGTTACGTCTACGTCCACAAATGTCGTACATCATCTCGTGATCTCGGGTGGTAACGATTAATTTCGGATCGGTACGGGTTGAATTTCAATAATATGTCCTATTTTACGATATATCATTCACGACATCTACTTGTAGAGTAGGCAATTGCAAAACATTTGATGTGGTCTCTATTGGAAATGAGTTGCTTTGATCTTTGATGCAGCCAATAACAAGTAAGTGGTAGTTGCGTCGCTGTTGCTAAGTAATGGTGCTCTAGAGGAGAAACGAATGTGAGTGGATGTTTAGTGCAAACACCAACTCATAATGATAATCTCCAGTGTAGTACAGTATCCATCTACTCCATCTTCATCTCACATGGATTCCGTAAACAAAACATGAGTACCATAGGAGTTCTGCTCCCAAATGATCTTTTGAAGTAATTGAAAACAATGAATCCGCAAGTAAAAACATCCTGGAGATGCTCGTATATAGCACCGTCTTATGGTTTGGTTGTAGCTGACAGAATCAAGTTTCGGATAATGTATCAATAAAGCAAGAAACTTGCTGTGGGAATACTCTCACGACTTCAAGATTAAATAAAAAGACATTTTTTTTTTCAATGTAAACTATCGGATCAAGGTGGCCATATAACTTACATATTGAACTTACTTGTGTGACTTTTCTCCCAAATGGGTTCGTAGGCCTACGTCATCACATAAATCGTAGCAACCTGTTCCATTGGAACTAGCAGCGTCAAGAATGTATGTATTTCGTATGAAGTTGCAGCATCAAAGGCTGAACCGAAGCTATTCTGGAGGTGAATATGATGAGGGCCACTGCCTACCCAGTATAGTCATGTCAATTCGAATGTGGTTGGGTTGGCGTAAATCTTCAAGAAAGTGCCTTTAAGCCTCTCTGGTTGATGGTTTTGTATGAGTGGGTAGACCAAACTGAAGCGGTGACCTTGATTAATTTAGTCTGTGCTATGAAAGCCAGATCTCAATTCCACAACATCCATCCTTTATGAAAACATACAACATTTTTCCACTCTAGTTCGACCTTGTGCCTTGTCTTGAATCATCTAAGTTGTCTCCACTTTTTTACAAAGTTTGTTGGTTCTCAATACGAGAAAGAGTCAAAAAACAAAAAAATTAAAAACCGAGAATTGAAAATTTATCCGTTGGAGTCGATTTAGATTCAGTCAGATTTAGCCCATCACACTCAGTATTTATTCCCTCCCCAATATGCTGAAAGTAAAAGACCTTATCCAATCTCTAGGTCCAGATGAAAAGTTTGTTTCATTTGAATTTTTTCCACCAAAGACAGATTCTGGTTTTAGGAATTTGCTTGCGAGATTGAATCGTTTACTGGCATTCAATCCATTGTTCATTACCGTGACTTGGGGAGCTGGTGGCTCAACCAGTGAAAAGTCCTTAGACTTGGCAGCAACATGTCAAAAGAAAATTGGCGCAACCACTGTTTTACATTTGACATGTACCAACACGAATAAGGAAGTGATTGATGCTGCATTAAAGCGTGCAAAAGCCAATGGTATAAGAAATATCCTTGCACTAAGAGGAGATCCACCAAGGACTGAAGAATATTGGACACCTAATTGTCAGTTCAAGAATGCCGTGGATTTGGTAAAGTATATTCGTCTGGAGTACGGTGATTATTTCTGTATTGGAGTTGCTGCTTACCCCGAAGGCCATGTTGATGGTGCGGATGTATCCAATCAGAATCCACGCAAGGATATTCCTTTCTTGATTGAAAAAGTTAAAGCAGGGGCAGACTTTATAATTACTCAGTTATTTTTTGACGTGGACAAGTTTATTACTTTTGAGAAACTAATTAGGCAATCACCGGAGTTGAAAAATGTCCCATTGATTCCCGGTCTTATGCCCATTACTACCCATCGTGTATTTACAAGAGCAACAAAGCTTTCGCATGCAACCATACCGACAAAGATTTATAAACAATTTGAGGAGATCAAGAACGATGACGATGCTGTAAAGTCTGTTGGTGTTGATCTTTTGTGTGATATTATAAACAAAATTGACGAAAGCACAGCTATAAAAGGATACCATTTTTATACTTTAAACTTGGAGAAAGCAGTAGCTTCCATTTTGAACAAATCGACGGTATTACATCCCATTTTGGAACGCCCCTCTCCAGTGTTTGGTAACGAGGATGCAATTGCTTCTGATTCCGACTCCGATGACGAGATTGCAGTGCCACCACAACAACAAAAACGTAGGAAATCGTCTGTTGTTGAGCCATTGACCCAAAAAGCTGTTGTTGAAATCAGTAGAGGATTGGGGGCACTAGGTAAGGAAGCTATTTGGGATGATTTCCCCAATGGTAGATTTGGTGATTCAAACTCTCCTGCGTATGGTGAAATCGACGGGTATGGTCCAAATTTGAAGATTTATGACAAGAGTGAAGCCATTGCCAAATGGGGCTCTCCGGAACTGATAAGCGATTTGAGTCATATTTTCACTTCGTATCTTTCTGGCAAAATTGACGTCATTCCATGGGCCGATGTTCCCTTATCACCAGAGACAGCCCTAATCCAAGAAGAGCTATTTGAGTTGAATGAAAAGGGTTGGTTTTCTGTGGCGTCACAACCATCTGTGAATGGATGCAAATCAACCGATAACATTTTTGGTTGGGGTCCACCCAATGGTATTGTGTACCAAAAATCATTTGTCGAATTGTTTATGCCAGCTAAAGATTGGGAGCAGCTTAGGTCTAATCTCGATGACTCAACCACATTTTATGTTGGTACTAAATCAGGGGAAATTAAACTGAATCTTCCAATTGAGCAGGATTACTCCAAATCAAAAAGTGCTGTAACGTGGGGTGTTTTCCCGCAAAAGGAGATTTTACAGCCTACCGTGATTGACTATGAGTCGTTCAAAGCATGGAATGAAGAGGCGTTTTTGTTATGGCTTGAATGGGCGAGATGCTACAAAAAGAATCTGAAAAGTTTTGCATTATTGAATTCGATATACAATGATTATGTGTTGGTGAGCTTGGTTCATCATGACTTTCCAAACGAGGATGCATTGTGGAGACTATTACTACAATAGCAATTAGCTAGATGGAAGCTATGAAACTGTTGAGAGGGGGGAGAAGCTGTTGGTGAAATTTTTTCATGAGTTGGATAAAATGTCAATTTCCCTAGTTGATAGTCCGTCATTCAATAGCGAAACCAAACTTGCATCCGACGTATGTATACCTTTATACTCGCAATTCTTGTGATTTAGTAAAAGAACGCCTCTCAGGATCATGGTTCCAGGCTTGACTAAAAGTCTACCTCCCAATTTAATTGGCATTGGAGTATTTGTCTGCTCTTTGCGAAGGAAATTTAATGGTTCAAGTTCATAAGCGTATATAAAGTGATTGTCTTTATCTCTTAGTAGAAGCTTGTAAGTGGAAGATCCTTTCAGTTTATTAGTAGAAGAGGTTTGCTGGTCGTCATCATCTTGAAAGTTGATTTCACGAACTAGCCTCGTTGATTTATTCAACCGATCAACTGATCGATTGTTTGGGTCCAGAACTTCCTTCCATTCCTCTATTTGATTGAACTTGGAGGTACTGATGTCTTCAACTCGAATGATATGAAGTAGTACAGCGTGGTTTATGATTGCTGATTCTTGATTGACAAATTCTGAAGGTACTAAAGACATTGCAATGAGATATAGTGGTGGGAGTGGGTGGTTGATAAAGGAATCCGGACGCGCAAATAGAAAGAAAAGAAAAAATGCAGCTCCTCTTTGCTTTTTAGTGTAAACAATTTTTATTCACAACTTTAGCTGACTCTTCATGTCGTCGTTGTTCGTTCAAGATGAAGATGGTTTAGAAGAGCAACAATCGGAGTTGATTCATCAACAGCAACAAGAGGTTAATGCGGAGCCGCAGCCATCGAGCTCACAAACTCAAACTTCAAGAAGGCAGCAATCAGAGACTTCTATCCCGGTTGTATTCCATGATGAATCAACGATCCCAATATATCCTCATCGTGAAGTTAACTGTTCTCTACCGTTAAAGTACCAGCAACAAATACTCGAGGAGATGTTGGTGAAAGACGCGTTATTGATACTCGGACGAGGTTTGGGGTGGGAGACAATCACGAGCAATTTACTATTTTCACTCAGTTCTCCATTCATTCAGTTGGACAAAACCCGAAAGAAGAAAAGTTTGGTCTTTTTGTTGAATGCCAAAGATTCGGAAATTATACGATTGAGTGAAGAGTTGGATGATTTGAGTTGGATTAATGATGATACTAGCAACAGATTTGTGACGGTTTCTGGAGAGTCTCAATCATCAAAGCGAAAATCGATCTACTTAGAAGGAGGGATAATCTCAATTACCCCTCGTGTGTTGGTTGTTGATATTTTGTCGGGGATATTAGATGTTAATGACATAACAGGACTTTTTGTGTTACATGCTGAACGAATCAAGGAAACATCCAATGATGCGTTTATAATAAGTTTGTTTCGTGATAAAAATGATTGGGGGTTTATCAAGGCATTCTCCGATGAGCCTGAATCTTTTACTGGGTTTACTCCTTTGGCAACAAAGTTAAAGATACTACGAGTTTCAAATGTTAGTCTTTGGCCTCGTTTCCACGTTACAGTAACCCAATCATTTCAATACCACAAGAAAAAGGAGAGTAAACGGTATGTCACCGAGATCAATACCCAAATGTCGTACAAGATGAATAAAATTCAAGCGGCGCTATTATCTTGTATACAAGCCTGTCTTGGCGAATTGAAGCGACATAACCCGACATTGGCCACCGAGTATTGGGATATGGAAAACATACACGATCCAAATTTTGTTCGTATAATTCGAATAGCGTTGGATCCTCAATGGCATAGATTGACATATACTACAAAGCAGTTGATTAATGATATTGGGATATTACTTGACTTGTTGGAGAATTTGGTGACGTTGGACTCGGTTACATTCTACCAAATTGTGAAGAACATAGTGGATGTAAATTTGAAACAAAGTTTGGAAGGGATGAATCGGTCAATGAGTCCGTGGTTGAATCTCGACGAATCTCAGACGGTTATTCAATACGCAAAGGATAGAGCATTGGGGAAACACAATGGAGAGTATATTTTGGAGGAGTTACCAAAATGGAATCAATTGGGAATATTGATTGATGACATATTGCACGAAAAGGCAGTAAACGGTACTGACAATAGCGGAAGAATTCTAATCATGTGTTCCAGTAGGAAAGTCGCCAACCAATTAAATCGGATTTTGTCAACTATGAAGGAAAAGAAGCTGGGAAGTAGGACACACTTCTCATCTCGGTCATATATGATGAACAGGCTTCGTGATTATCTACAGTATAAAAAAATTAGTTCATTAGTGAAGAAAATTTCAAACGAATTAGAACATGCAAATGAAGGAAATGAAGGTGCTTCTGCGGATTCAGAAATAACCGTGTCCAAGACATTTTCTCGAAACGGGCAACCAGTAAGTAAGAGACGGCGAACCAGGGGTGCAAGTGTGGTTGCGCGAGTGCATCAGTTACATACAGGAAGTCACGATGGTGAAAACGAAAATGACGAAGAGCGAGAGAATTCTAGTATAGTAGACTTGTTGGCTGATGAAGATGAGGCGAATGAGGTGGAAGGTGAATTATCAGGCATGATCGACACATTTCATGAATTAAGCTTTGATTGGATCAATAGCAATGACCAAATAATAGTGCAAGTCTACAATGACAAGCATGATGCCTCATTTTTGGAAGAACTATCACCTTCGTACATCATCATGTACGAGCCAGACTTGTCATTTATTCGAAGAATTGAAATTTACCAAGCCATACAGAGTCAAAATCCAGCCAAAGTGTATTTCATGTATTATGGAAACTCAGTTGAAGAGCAAAAACACTTGTTGCGAATTAAAAAGGAGAAGGATGCATTTACAAGGTTAATTAGAGAAAAGGCAAATTTGGGCAAGCATTTTGAAACTGCTGATGACAATGTCAAATTCCAAACTCATAGATCACAAGTTGTCAATACAAGAATAGCCGGTGGAGCCAAATTCCGTACTGAGCACGATGAAATGCGAGTAGTTGTTGATGTAAGAGAATTTGGGTCTTCATTACCCAACTTGTTGTACAAGATTGGTATTCAAGTTGTTCCATGTATGATCACCGTGGGGGATTATATCGTTTCACCACAAATTTGCATCGAAAGAAAATCTATTCCTGATTTGATTGGTAGTTTTAAGAGTGGTCGTCTTTATAACCAGTGTGAACAAATGTTTAAACATTATGACTTGCCAGTATTGTTGATCGAGTTTGATGAAAACAAGTCGTTTTCATTAGAATCATTTAGTGAGTCGAAATTCATCAAGACTAAGGCCAATTTATCCAGATCAATGACTACTTCATTGGATAATCAATTGCGTCAAAATCTACAATCACAAATTTTTTCCTTACTTTATTCATTCCCTAAATTGAAAATTATCTGGTCTTCGTCACCTTATGAAACAGCACAAATCTTTCTTGAACTAAAGGCGAATCAAGATGAACCAGATGTTGGTATGGCTTTAGAGAAGGGGGTCAACAAGAGTTTAATTACCCCAAGAGGAGCAAGAGTTGATGGTGGTCCAGTAATCCTCAATGATGATCCTATTGATTTCATTAGAAATATACCGGGAATCAACAATCTGAATATCTACAAAATTGTACAACGAGTGGAAAATATTAGTGAGTTGGTTAAATTGTCACAAGATGAATTGGTCGATTTATTGGGGGCTGAAAATGGCCATAAAGCGTATAACTTTTTCAATAGAACTGTTTAGGGTACTGCAATTGATTGATATCAGTACTCTCTGTAACATTGATGTGCGATTGCTGTTGTGTTTTGGGGCGGGCACACTCTTTTGATGTGAATTATGAGTTGCAAATGTATACTAAAACGTGACTTGCTTTACTTCCACTGGTTTCTAGATGCATTCAATTTTCAAACAATCTAATTGAGTGGCCTAGTTGCTACCATGACTCAGCCGGTGTCGTATAGAGGTTAGTACAAGTCGTTGTGGCTAATGAGCAATACCGACTAAACCCAGGTTCGATTCCTGGCACCGGCAATTTAAATAATTGTATTTTTTTTTTCTTCTTGCGTTTGATATCTATCTTGTTCAAGAATAATCGCATTACTTTTAGAATGTTTGGTTAGTTTGAGTATATAGGATAAACTATCTTAGGGTGTTAGTGTGTGTATAGCTGAGGGTGTTGTCGTCGTTCTAGATTCTACTTGTGTGATATGTTTTTAGCTGTATTTTGTTGCAAAAAACGGAAAACGGGAAATTGATTTAAAATGGATCTTTGTATTGGGACATGAATGTAGCCTACAATTATTCCTTCATGTTCATTTAGCCAATCAGGACATAGCTGCTACTGTTTAGCTTCTCTGATGCTGTCAACAGTGTCAATCGTACCATATTGAAACCCCCTTAAGCTGCTTGTTTTCATTTTAGTTTAGTCTTTGTCATCAGTAATTTGATCTAAAAAACCTTAATTGGAAAACAGGTCAATGTAGAATTGTACCCCTGCAACCCACATTGAACTATAACTAGTACTTTTAATCTTCTTTCAGATGTTCTTGAGTGGAGCTCTAATTTAAGCTTTTGTAGTTTAACAAGCCGAACTTATTGCGATTAAATCTATATGGTATGATCACTATTATTTGCTAATCTGGTTGCAATAAGAAGAAAATTTGTTGGCGACCAATATATGGTAAGACTATTAGTATGAATGTCAGTATGAATGTCAGTATGAATGTCAGTGTGAATGTCAGTGTGAATGTCAGTGTTAATGTCAATGTCGTTAACCAAGTTTACATTTTGAGTTTTGTGTTGGGGAATAATTATTATGCACAGAATGTTATACTTGTGTGACTTTTAAGAATGTCGCGTACATTTTACTTTGTTATTTATCCGAGTATTTAGTTGGTACCTATTGGGTGATCCTTCTCTCTCAGAGTAAGTTCTTTATAAGACGGTAATTCGAGATATTAGAAAGCATTTCACAAAGCCACAGATGAAATCGATATAGTTCCACTAGTGTCTATCAGCAATTTCTGTGATGGTGTTACATATGTGTATTGGATAAAGAATACGCCATCACCGTAGTAAAGCTCAAAATAAGGGGCCAAAGGTTGTATCAAGAGCTTTAAGTACTGGTACATCTCCGAAAGACAAAAATATTATGTGGTGTGTGTAAAGATGATGTCTGTTTTTTTTTTTTGTTTCCGCTATTGAATATTATGCTGCAAAATGAATTAAAAAATTTCGCGCGTGTGTGAGTGAGTGGTATGTGTGGTGTGCGGTTACTTTTGTGCGTCTGTTTGTCGCACTTGACTTTTGTCACAAAGTTTACGACAGACAGACAAAATACTTGAGAAAAAAAATACAGTTATACACGAGGTCCAACTACATTCGGTTAAAGTTTACTTTCCTGCAATTGTCTTTTCTTATTGTAATTGTGTTTGTTACTGAAACCAATTACTTTAAGGAGGAGTCTAATTGTACAAGCGAAGGAGTAGAAAAAGGGGGATGTAATTGCACAAATGAGATTAAAATTAGAAAATACAATACCTTCTATAGTTCAATAAACGATCTAATTAATTCTAAGATCTGCCAATTTTAAAAACGGTGGCGAATGATATTATATAAAAAGGAATTTATCAAAGAGGATTGTAGTGAATACAACAAAACCATACAAGTAAAATAAATATAGCAATATTTAGGCTTTGTCACATTGAAAAATAAAATGGACGTGTACCTTTGTAATATTATAACTCACCCAGCTTTATTAGTGGTATTATTACTAATACAACATTATTAGTAATAATAACAACAACAACAACAACAACAACGACAACAACAACAATAATAATAATAATAATAATAATAATATTATTATTATAAATAAAAGCACGTGCATTACAATACTATAGCTTATAGTCGCTATACATCAGCGCGTTAATTTGTGTTTCTCAAGCTCAAGACAAAGTTACTACTTCTACAGTTTTATACAACAAACTAAGTAAACCAAAGCTTCCTCGATAGATACTCACCTTCTGTGTGAAGATAGTGATATCACATGCTTTACCACTTGATTGTTTGACGCTAAACTAAGCCGTTAACTTGATGAACACAAGGGTAGCTTTGTTTTGTTGAGTTTTGTTTTTCATATATGCATATCGTCTTATTAACTGATTCTGTCTTTGTAAGACTATGTCTCTGATATTGTGCTGATAAAATTATTTTCCATTGTTTCTTTGTAAAAATATTGTCTCAGAATTTATTGTTATAACTGTGAGTATTTTTATTTATAGAGTGTTTAATTGGGTTTTGTGATATCAACTATATCACTCTCTTTTGCCAGCTTTTGTACTATTATATCTTTTTTGCACTAATTTTTTTGTTTATTCATTTTTGTAAAACCTTTCGGAATTCCATTCTTAGCAATTGTTTTACTCAATCAATGACAAAAGAGAGGGAAAGCAATAATTTTTGATGATCAAATGATTAAACCTTATCAGATCAATAATACGGTATCACAATTTTCCAAGACACATCGTTACTTTCAGACATTCCCAAGGAAAAAAAGAACCTGAAAAAAAAGAGAATACGAACTAGAGTTGGGAAGAACCAGTGGACTCTCAATTGCCGTGAGAGGAAACGGCACAATCAGTATCAATCTTGTGCCTGTTTATCCTTGCAATTTTATTCCTTCTATCTACAAGGTTCAAATCAGTTCTTTTTGCGAAAAGTAGTCCAAAATACTTCAACACATACTAATCTGGCTCCACTTCATATTACATGAATGGTTAAAGTAAAGAAATTTATCATATCCCTACCACTTTGAAGAAACTTTTTCCCATCCTTTTTGCATCACTTCACATCACATAACATTGCATCACACAATCTACAAAAAAATATCAGAAATAATTGCACCACCTGTCAGTCGGATTTTTCAAAACTTGATTATCCTCCACACCTCTCCCCCCTCCTTCTTCCAAAGAGAACTACATACGAAGAAATTAACTTTTTTAATCGTCTCATCACATACATTTGTGCATATACGAATGGTTAATCCAAAAAAAAAATTATAAACCAAAACCAAAACCAAAACCTAAACCAAAACGCAAACCCCAAAAAAAAAGGTTGAAAAAAAAAAGAGTGAAAGAAACGAAATTCCACTAAGTATTAGTTCTAGTACAGACGTTGACCCGAAATTCCCTTTTCTTTCTTGTGAAACTATCCTTTTGATTTCAGTCAAAAAGACAGAATTGATTGGGAGTATCATAATAATTACTAACAACATCAAAACTACTAAAACAACAAAGTGATCAAAAGAAAATAGCATCTTGGAAATATAATATTACAATTGACCAAGAGAGCTTTAATGATAATAAAGCCACTGTGGTTATATAATATCACGTACGATTAGAAAAGAATAATATAATATTCATGACAAGAAGTTGTTTGAAAACATGTTGCCCCATTCACAATATTCATCAGAATCAAAACAACAACATCAACTACAACATCAACCTGAACATATACTACAGTATTCTCAACCACTACAAAACTCACAATTGGAGAACCTGTCTCAACTACAGTCACAGTTACAGTCACAATCACAGTCACAATCACAAAGTCTACAAACGGAGAAGCACCAACCACCATCTAGTAATCCTACTCTAACGCAGCAACCTGTACAATTTTCTCCACAACAGCAACACCACCTAAATCAGTCGCTGCAGAACCAATTCACGAATCAACTAGCAACCAACGTCCATCCTCAACAACGACAACAACAACAACAACAACAACGACAATTGACAAATTCCTTTCGGCCGCCTAAATCAACTTCACAAACGTTTACAGCACAACAAACATTTTACCACCCGTTACAGTATCAACAGCAAATGCCACCCTCTAATAGTCAGCGCCAATCACAACCCCTGCAACAACAACAACAACAACAACCGCCGCAACAGCAACAGCAGCATCAACAACAACAGCAACAGCAGCATCAACAACAACACCAACAATACTTCCAACACATGCAGCAACCTCAAACACTGTTTTATGACACCAGCAATTACATGTACCTGGCTATTCCATTAAGCTATCAACCACGCCCACAATTGACTTTCCAGCAACAGCAACAACAACCTCTTCCACCACAACAACTACAACAGCAACCACTACCAGCACAACAACAACAACAACAACCTCTTCATCAACAAGAATACTATATCCCTACCAAAAACACATCGGCATCGGCACCGGCAGCAGCACTGATACCAGCACCATCGTCATCATCACCATCTTCTTCTTCCTCAACCCACCCAAAGGAACGTAAACTGAAAGCCGCTACCAGTCCAACTGAAACAACCCATGAATTAGTAATCTACCCAAATTTTCCAGAACGGTTGCAAAATATCCTTCCCCACCCACCATTAGCCAAAGCACCAGTTCGTCCCGATATAACAGTTTCTTCAACTGCTAAAAGAGCCAAACGTAAATCAAAATTCACCCCTGAACAAGATGATTTAATTGTAAGTTTGAAAAGAAAGGGGAAAAGTTGGGTAGAGATTGCCGAAATCACTGGCGTTGGATCTTACTTAACTGCTAGAAATAGATACCAGGTCATTGTTGGACAACAGGGCAACAACAATTCGAGTGCATGGGATAATAATGATAAGATATTTTTACGAAATTTATTAGATCCTGCTGAATTTGAAAAATGGAGATATATTGCCTCGGAATTAAATAAATCAACTGATAAGAATTTTACTGATTTTGAAGTAAGGGAAATGGTTCGGGTATTATTTTGGCTGAATCCTGCTAGTTTTGGAGTTAGTGAAGAACTGATTAAAGAAGCTTTAAAGGAAAAGAAACAAACTGATAAAACTATCGAACAAAGAGAACAACAACGTAAAAAGAAGATGAGTAATGTTATTGGAGTTAGTGGTAATAATACAGGCAGTGGTGATAGTGGTGTCAATACTCGTGGAAGTTCCACTGGAGCTGCAACTGGGAGCAGTGCTGGTGGTGGGGGACATGATACAACTGGTGCTAGCAATGCTGATCAAACGAATCATCATCAATATCACAATGAACAATCACAGAATCAACAATCTTCAAGCAACATCTACGCCAAGCCGTATTGATGAACAGAGGAAGTGATGATGATGATGATGATGATGATGATGATTTGAATTTGACCCCTTTTTTTTCTTTTTTCTTTAAGCTTGTCCAAGTCGATGGAAACTTTAGTCGAGGGTGAAAGGCATTAGTCACGCAAAGATTGAAAAGGTTTAGACGTTAATGTTTAGGTCGAATCAAGGCACATGCACGTTAGTTTGATGCACCAGTGTCATGTTTTTTTGAAAATGATGGAGAATTGAGGTCAAGACCCAACAACTTTGACCAAAAAAAAAGGTGAACTAAGGGGGTGGTTGCCCATCAAAGGAGAAAGAGTATAAGTCATACTCCAAGATTGACACCAAGTGGTGTCCAATATGATTTACAACATTTTCAAAATGCAAGTCATTCATTTTTAAAACAATTATGATTTATCTTATGTATCTTATGTAAAATTATTTCATTAAAACGACATATTCAAATGCAAAATGTATCAACCATCCTATGCTGCAGTTGTTGCATTTTTCAACTTTTTTTCAACAACATCAATCTTATCTTGAGGCGATTGATGCTTGTCAGTTCTAGTGCCGACTCTAATGTCACTCTGAATTCGAACAACACCTCGTTCATGCAATACTTGATGCATAGATCCAATCAAATCCATCACTTCGTTCCAAGGACCAGCAATTGTCGTGCCTGCTGAATGTAAAGTGGTGTGCAAGGAGGATTCTTGAGCTAGTTTGGTGATTATTGTTACTTCATCGGAAACTGATGCTGAATTGGTGCCAATCTAAAGAAAAACATATGACAGTTAGTATGAAGAGAGCTTGTGCAACTAGGACTGATGAGAATCATTAATGCATACTGGTATGAGACAGACGTCTGCTAAGCAATGGAGGGTGACTGTCATTACAATTGAGGATTGATGATGTTTCTGATTTCTCCACAATGGGGTAGTGGTAAGATCTCCAATATGTAGAACAGTCTTTGCGATTTTTTTTTGTGTGAGGAGGGGGAAGATTTCTTGTTGTTTGGTGACGTAATTTTTTTTTTTTTAGATCGCCTCACAGGTCAAAGAACCCCATGAAAGAAACTGTTTTCATAAAACAGGACAAAGTCAATTTTGAAACCAACTCATACCAACAGAAGCTCGTTAGAGATATCAGCTTCCTTGTATAATCTACACGCCACTTTCCTACTCTCCTTTCCCCCACCATTATGACAATTACTCCTTGGAAAGTCAATACTGAAAAGAATCAAGAATTGGTTGAATTTGCCAAACAATCACTCAATCATGCACCCCATGACGATGAGAATTACCAGCGTATGATATCAGGAATGCTGTACAATCCAGCCGATCAACAATTAACCCATGTTCGAATGAAGGCAAGAGATTATTTACTAGATTATGGTAAATTTCGATATCGCGATTACAATTCAGCTGATGAATTTGCTGATGCTAAACAACAATATCTTTCCCAATTTATTGGTAATGTTGGACCTGGTACGTTTATGGAGTATCCCATATTTTTCGATTATGGATTCAACACTTATTTGGGCAAGAATTTCTATAGTAATTTCAATTTGACAATCTTGGATTGTTCTATAGTCAAAATTGGTGATAATGTCATGTGTGGAACAAATGTGTCTATCTTGACACCAGGTCACCCCGTTGATCCCAATTTGCGTGTTATCGGAGGAGGCGGTGGTGGCGATAGCGAACAAGAGCAAGAGCAAGAACAAGTTTTGGAAAATGCATTTCCTGTGACAATTGGTGATAATTGTTGGCTTTGTGGAGGGTGTACGATCATTGGTGGGGTTACTATTGGAGAAGGGTGTGTTATTGGTGCTGGAAGTGTTGTTACTAAAGATGTTCCCGCTAACTCGTTGGTTATGGGTGTTCCTGCTAAAGTTGTGAAAACAATGGATCCGAAGGATAAGTCTGTCGACATAAGACAGTTGATGAAGGAGTATAAGGTTGAAGAGTATGAAACTGTATCGTACAACATCAATTGATATATACAACCCGTGGAAACGATTAAAGTATATATCTGATACTTTTATACTGATATAGATGGCGAGTACACTATACTACCTGCATATTGGAGTGAGCTTAACAGAAAAGTAAGATACTCTTTTTGAGCAATTGTACACTACCTTCTTTTGCTCTTTTTTTTTTTGCCATTGATATTTGTAATTACTGTACAATGGTAATATGTGTTGGAACTTTCTTTTCCGTCAAGTTCATTTTTTATTTTTTTACAACCAAACCACAATTACAAATCATTTGCTTCCTTGTAGCAGAAAGAGGACATCAAACATCTGCCTGTATTGGATACTAAGAGGGAGAGAGACAGATATTCCATAGAGAGACACAATTATTTCACACACACACTGATCTTAGTCAAATATGTCTGATAATATGCAAATAGATTCACCATTACAAGAGATTGATGAAGGTTTATATTCACGTCAATTGTACGTGTTGGGCAAAGAGGCAATGCTCAAGATGCAGAATGCCAATGTATTGGTTATCGGACTCAATGGATTAGGAGTTGAAATTGCCAAAAACATTGCTCTTGCTGGTGTCAAGTCATTAAGTTTGTACGATCCAAATCCAGTGCAAATTCAAGACTTATCAACTCAATTCTTTCTTTCTGAATCAGATATCGGCCAGCCAAGAGATCAAGTAAGTGCTGTTAAATTACGTGAATTGAATGCATATGTTCCGATTAGTGTTGTTGACAATATCAAGGAGGAAACATTGTTGAAATTCAAATGTATTGTTACAACCAATATATCTTTGGAAGAACAAATTATAATCAACCAAATAACCCATGCTAATGATATTGGGTATATAAATGCCGATGTTCGTGGATTATTTGGGCAAATTTTTGTTGATTTTGGAGACAAGTTTACTATTGTTGACCAAACTGGTGAAGAACCTTTATCAGGAATTGTATCTGATATTGAGAAGAATGGTACTGTAACAATGTTGGATGAGAATAGACATGGACTTGAGGATGGCAACTTTGTCAAGTTTTCCGAAGTGGAAGGATTACCTGGTTTAAATGAAGGTATATACAAGGTTGAAGTATTGGGACCTTATGCATTCAAAATCAAAATGGATGGAATTGAAGGCGAATATAAAAAAGGTGGTCTTTACACTCAGGTCAAAGTACCAAAGGATGTCAAATTTGAACCATTGCTTGAACAATTGAAAAACCCCGAGTTTTTAATTTCTGATTTTGCCAAATTTGATAAACCTGCACAATTGCACATTGGTTTCCAAGCTTTACATGCATTCAAGACAAAGAGACAAAGGTTACCAAGGCCTTATAATGTTGAGGATGCCAATGAAGCATTTGCATATACTGAGCAATTGGCAAAACAAAACAATGTTGAAGATATTGACGAATCGTATTTGAAAGAATTATTTTACCAAGCTCAAGGGGATATTCCAGGAATGGTGGCATTCTATGGTGGTTTGATTGCTCAAGAAGTGTTGAAATGTTGTTCATCCAAGTTCACCCCGATCAAGCAATGGCTATATTTCGATTCATTGGAGTCGTTACCCGGAAAAGAAGAGTATCCCCGTAATGAGGAAAACAATAAACCTATTGGGTCGAGATATGATGGTCAAATCGCCGTGTTTGGTAAAAAATTCCAAGACAAGATTGCCAACTTGAAAATTTTCCTCGTTGGTGCTGGTGCCATTGGTTGTGAAATGTTGAAAAATTGGGCAATGATGGGATTAGGTTCAGGACCTGATGGTAAAATATTCATCACTGACAACGACTCTATTGAAAAATCCAACTTGAATCGTCAATTCTTGTTTAGACCTAAGGATGTTGGTAAAAACAAGTCTGACGTTGCTGCACAAGCAGTACAGGCCATGAATCCAGCATTGAAGGGTAAAATAGAATCAAGATTAGATAAAGTGGGACCGGAAACACAAAATATTTTTGATGATGCATTTTGGAGCAATTTGGATTTGGTCACCAATGCATTGGATAATATCGAGGCAAGAACATACGTGGACAGTCGTTGTGTATTTTTCCAAAAGCCCTTATTGGAATCAGGAACCTTGGGAACCAAGGGTAACACCCAAGTTGTGGTGCCATTCTTGACTGAATCTTACTCATCATCACATGATCCACCAGAGAAGTCAATCCCCTTATGTACCTTGCGTTCATTCCCAAGTAAGATTGACCACACTATTGCTTGGGCTAAATCATTATTTCAAGGCTACTTTGTTGACTCTCCAGAAAGTGTCAATTTGTACTTGAGTCAACCAAATTATGTTGAGCTGTCCTTGAAACAAAATCCAGACAAGAAGGGAACATTGGAGAACATCTCCAAGTACTTGAATGAACGCCCATATAGCTTTGAAGATTGTATCAAATGGGCAAGATTGGAGTTTGAAACCAAGTTTAATCATGAAATTAAACAATTGTTGTACAATTTCCCCCACGATGCCAAAACTTCAACTGGAGAACCATTCTGGTCTGGACCAAAGCGTGCTCCTACTCCTTTAAAATTCGATGTGAACAACAAGGACCATTTGGATTTTATTATTGGTGGCGCTAATTTATTGGCGTACATTTATGGCTTGAAGGAACAAAATGACATTGATATTAAGGTGTTGGAAAAGATTGAAATTCCTGAATTTCAACCAAAATCAGGTGTCAAGATTGCTGCAACCGATGCTGAAGCTGAAGAACAAGCAAATAACTTATCCTCATCTGCTGACGATGAAGAAGTGAGGAAAATTGCTGCATCTTTACCTGAACCAAGCACTTTAGCTGGCTACAGGTTGAGTCCAATTGAATTTGAAAAAGATGATGATACCAACCACCACATAGAATTCATCACTGCTGCTTCAAATTGTAGAGCGTTGAACTATGGTATTGAAACTGCTGATGCTCACAAGACTAAATTCATTGCGGGTAAGATTATCCCAGCAATTGCAACCACCACTGCCTTGGTCACTGGATTGGTGTGCCTTGAACTATACAAGGTTGTGGACAAGAAGGATGATATCGAACAATACAAGAATGGATTCATCAATTTGGCATTACCATTTATTGGATTTTCTGAACCCATCAAGTCGGCAAGTGGTAAATATGGAGCTAAGGAATACGATCAAGTTTGGGATCAAATTATAATTGATAGAGATTTGACATTACAAGAGTTGATTGACAAGTTTGCCAATGAAGATAAATTGGAGATTTCGATATTGTCATATGATGTTGTGGTATTGTATGCTTCATTTTTCCCACCTAAAAAGAAGCAAGAAAGATTGAATTTGCCCATTTCTCAAGTGATTAAATTGGTCACAAAGAAGGATATTCCCGCTCATGTACATTACTTGGTGTTGCAAGCATGTTGTGAAGATGAAGAAGGTGAGGATGTAGATGTTCCACCAATTACTATCAAGTACAAATAGATTTCAACATTAGTTAATATATATAAAAAAAAAAACGAGGTGGTATTTAGTTTGTTAGTTATACAATTGTTCCATTTTCCAAAGTGTACATTTTATCAACCATATTCATCATTTCTTGATCATGAGTGATGCAAAGAATGGTGTACTTATTCTTTAAACTCAATATCAAATCCACAATCAATCTTGCGTTTGTGGGGTCCAAGTTGGAGGTGCATTCATCGAATATCAAAATCTTGGGCCGTCTAATCAATGCTCGAACTATGGATAATCTCTGTAATTGACCTCCTGACAACAATGTATTGTTTCCTTCACCAACTCTTGTGTGTAACCCTTCTGGCAATGACATTACAAAGTCATACACGCCACATATTCGAAGATGATGTTTCAACTCTTTGAAATTGACTTGCCGGGTGGGACTGATTCCATACACAAGATTTTCCAATATTGAACCTTCAAAAAATTTGGGGAGTTGTGGCACAATACTAATCGTCTCTCTTAACCAATCGATATTCACCGTTGATATGTCCTGTTTGTAAATGGAGATGGAGTTTGAATTTGAATCAACAAGACGTAGTATGAGCAATGAAATTGTTGATTTTCCTGACCCTGATTTACCCACGAGTCCAACCAATTGATTCTTGAAAATTTTAAATGACACATTGCAAAGAACATGATTGTCGTCGTACTTGAAACTAGTGTTGTTGAAACTGATTACTTCGTCATTGGGCCGAGGCATATCATATCCATCGTTCTCGATTTTAGCCAATGGCGTCAGCTCAAGTAACTTGACAATATATGTTCCCGCTCGCTGACCTCTGGTCACTTCAGGTAGGGAATGTATCAAACTGGCTGCATTGGCCAAAGTGAAGGTTAACAAAGTCACCACTTGCAACAATCGTTCATGACTATACTCAGATTTCCCCGTCAACTCCATACCGTAATACAATATAACTCCAGTAGCAATTGCTGCAATTAAATCATTCAAAGCATATCCAATACCAGTTTGAATTGCACGAAAATTACCATCCTTGTTCACTTTGCTCAAGCACTGCTTAAACTTGTCGTCAAAGTATCGATTCATGGCAAACAATTTGATAGTCTTGATGGAACTCACCGTTTGATGAACATGGGTCTCTAGTATAACCACACTGGATTTGTATTTGTTCTCAGCCGATTGTAATACAATACTAAATGCGGCGGTAATTAACAAGATCAATGGAACAAATGAAAGCCCCACAAGGGCTAATTTCCAACCAGCAATAATTGACCATATAATTCCAACAAGTACCATAGCCACCAAATTGACAATCACTGACAAAAAAGTGCTCACCAAATTTCTCAAGTCACGTGCATCATTCATCAACAAAGTGGTTACTTCGGCTGTCTTCATCTCCTTGAAAAAGGACATGTCTTGTCCATTGATCCTTTCAAACGCAAGTTTCCTCAACATCACAATCCATCGTTCACTGGCGTACGACAATAAAAATTTGGAACCGTAGGCTGAAATTCCGATAAATGAAGCAATTCCAATGGATATACCGGACCACTGAATAATTTGTCTGGTCATGTTTCCACCAATGGATGCCTCAACCGTGGTGGAAAGCAATTTTGCAAAGCAATAGGAAAACACCGGGGATGCACCACCTTCCAAGATGGAAATCAAGATACCGATGATAATGATAGTCTTTGCATCAATTGTGCTACTGCAATACTTTAAAATTGCAAAAGTTCCCATAAGTGACTCTTTTTTCACCAATTCCTCAACAGTCTCCACTGTCAATACTCTCTCTGTGATATAATCATGCTTCTCGGCGTCTTTTTGCAATGTGACATCTCCATCCTGTAAATTGACAAATTCTTTAAACAAAGACTGTTGTTTCACAACCAGTCCATGTGCCATCATAATGACATTGTCGTGTGGCTCAATATTTCTGTAATCATGTGTTATCGAAATTGTGGTCCTGCCTCTTCTCCAGGCTCGCACACGTGCAAGTAAAACCTCCTTAGTTTGATAATCTAGTGCACTGAATGCTTCATCAAGAATTAATACTGGAGGATTCTTTAACCTTGCTCTTGCAATAGCCAATCTTTGTTGCTGACCTCCAGATAGCGACAATGGGGTAATCTTTGTTTCCAAATCCAAATCCAATAATGCGAAATTAGCCGCTTCGTAAATCCAATCAATTGGAACAGTTTCAATGGAGTCATAATTGTCAATTACCGCAAGGGCGATATTCTCTCGTATCGTGCCATTGAAAATGACGGGAGTCTGTTGAAGTAAAACCAAATTTTGCAGTATCCAGCATGAGTCAAGTAAGTCAATGTCAAGCCCATCAATTTTAAGTGTCCCGCTATTCCTCTCATACAATTTCATCAAAAGAAGAGGTAAAGTTGACTTGCCAGCACCTGACAGACCAATAACAAAATTCATCTTCCCCGCTTCAATTGTAAACGAAGTATTTTTCAATACCAATTCTTCTCTAGCGGGGTAGCTAAAGCAAACATTATCAAACACAATCTCTCCACTACACCCCATTGGATACTTTATCGTGTTTGTTTTATATTCCTGATCTTCATTCAATGTTTGCAAATAAGATGCTATTCTACTAGCGGCAGCATGAGCAGTATTAATTATTGCCATCAACTGACTAATCTTGGATATAGATTGTCCCAACATCAAGCACGAACTAAAACATGTAAACAATTGGTTAACAGTGATGCTATCCCTCATCAACAAGTAATTACCGAACCAAAATCCTTGCACAAACATCATTAATGTGAGAAATTTCAATGTCCCTGAATTTGCCGCAATAGCATTGGCCACTCTATAGTATGCTTTAGCTGAATCATTGATAAACCTGTTAAATTTCACCATTTCAACATATTTCCCATTAAACACTCTGACTGTCATTGGTGAAGTAAGACACCAATCCAAAATTTTACTTGCATTTGAGCTGTGATTATTCTCTTGCTCCTGAGCACGATAAGTAATACTTCCAAAATACCAAGCACAAATAGCCATCACGGGAGCTGATGCCATGATAATCAAGGTAATGGCCCATGATTGATAAAATGACACGATGATCAAACTGATAATCAACGCAACTGTTTGTACGGTTTCAGCCATGATTTCAGCATTTCCTGAACGTAATTCCTCAATGCATCGATTAACTTGAGCTAGCTCTCCCATTATATTTGGGTTTTGATCATACCACTTGGCATCCTGTTTCAACAAATTGTCGTATGTTGCCAGCCTTGCACGCAGTTGTTGCACTTCTCCAAATTTCAACCACAATGACATTCCCAACCATACAGTAATCATTTTCCCCAAACCTACTGCCATCAATATACCACATAGTTTTAAACAATGATGAATAAATACATCGTACGATGTGAACTTACCAAGATAGTAGTTGGACAATGCACCAATGATATCACCATAAATGATAGTTGAAATTGGTGTGCTGACAGCTGATATTGCCATAAAAGTTGAACCCAACAATAGAATCAACCAGTCTTGTTTCAACTTTAAAAACATGAAAACATTTCCCTTTGTAGTGATTGGAACATCAACCTCAGTAATCTCTGACTTTTCATTCATCATAATCAGTGTAGACATCTCTGTAGGGAGGCAGGCAGGCAGGCAGGCAGGCAGGCAGGTAGGCAGGTAGGTAGATCTTGAGCAATCGATCATAACTGATTTCAAATTTGCAACATCTTCGTTTTATATATGTGAATTAGTGCAGAATGTATCTAGCCCATTCAGCCAAAGTTTCATCTTTCCCAATCGGACACCATGTCTTCAAACCACTTCTATTGCTTGTTTAGTCGATTGACTGTACTGAGTTATGCTAAGTTTGTGTGAATGTTAAAAACTTTGGTTGTAAAAAAAATATCACCAAATTGTGTGTTTTAGGTGAAACAAAGTTTACTCAATTAGGATTTGGCAATTGCACACACATACAAAAGAGCATGGTGTACGAGTTATAAGTTGATCAATGTTTCATGTGAGAGGCTAAGGCTAACTGATAAAGAAGACAACGAGATTGAAACTAACAAATCCATACTCATAGCAATTCAACACATAACAACAAAGAATAACATGCATTCTTCAACTATATATTTCAATTTATTAAAAAAGATAAAATCACTCACATAACAAAAAAGCAGGGGAAAACATTTCCATCATATCATCATCATCATAACAATCATCATCAATATTCATTTAAATTCATTTCATTTCGTAAAAATAGGCTTTTCCCTCTCTCTCACTCACTCCGTCCCCTTAATGTAAGATTGGAATAGCTTTGAAATCAACATCAACCATGGCAGAATCATTGGTACAAGTGACATCCAATTGCAATTTCCAATGTCTATCATACAAATCCTCTTCTTCTTTACTAAAACCATGATCAGTTTCATCTTTAAAAGTCCAAGACAATTTATCAAACGATTCAGTCATTTCCCCCTTGTCAAAATTCAATTCATAACCACAACACTTTTGCAAATCTTTAATCAAATGTTTTTGAATGTGGTGTTGCAAGTTACGCTTAAACTTTTTCGAATTCTTATTTGTAGTTGGTTTAATCTTTTCAACATCATCATGGCATTCCTTCATGACAAATGGTGGATAGTAATGTAATCTACCATGGAAATAATCAAACTCATTATCCCAAGTTTCATCACGAACAAACGCTTCAAATTGTTCCAATTCATCAAATTCACGAATAGTGGGTGGAACCAAAACTTGCTTCACAACACCTGGCTCTTCAACTGATTCAACTGAAGTGATTGATGATGATCTAGCTTTAGGAACAGCCTGCAAATGTTCCAATGGTTTAATATTATCTAAATCTAATGGAACAGCATCAGACTTGTTCTTTTTCTTTTGTGCCCCCATGATTTGTGGTTGTTGTAGTTGTTGTTAAAAAACCTAGTAAGGGTAAAGTTAAGATCGTACTATTGTGACGACTAAAAATGTGTGTGCGTGTGCGTGTGCGTGTGTGTGTGTAGGTATATAGCGCAAAAAAGACAAATCAATCAAAGAAAAATTTGGCTTTGGTTTTGGTTTTGCGTTATTCGGAGTTTCTGAGTGTTAGCACAAAGTAAGGAACTGATAAGCAGCAATAGTTGTAGTTATAGTAGTACTTGTAGTTGTGTGTGATTGTGTTGATACCAACAGTAGGTTAGAAAAGAAGAAGAAGAAGAAGAAAAGAGAAAAAGAAAGAGAAAGAGAAAGAGAAAGTAGATTGAGCGGTTGATAAAAGAGGTGGAGATTTGAAGCAATATTTATATTGTAGGAAATTAGATAGGGGGTGAATATATGTATGTATGGTGTGTATGTATGTATGTGTTGTGTTGTTGAATTTTTTGCTGTTTTAGTTGTGTGGTGAGAGGAGAGGAGTAAAGATGGAAGAAAAAGTGTACACACACACACACACCATACACACCATACACACCATACACACCATACGTACACGTGATGTGCAGTGTTTTTGATTGGCTAAACACCAAGCTTTAAAGCTCACTAAAACACTAAAGAAGTAGAGAGAGAGGGGAATAAAAAAAGCAAAAGAACGGAGAGGAAGAAGGGGGGGGGAAAGAAAGGGGAGGGAGGGAGTAGTGTAATCCGATAATAAACACCACTACTACTCACGTATAAAAGTCGTGTGAGTTGGCGCATAAACAATTGTGTGGCATCATCCTCTTAACTATTATTGTGTATAATGCTGTTGTTTTGCTTTTTGTGATTTGTGGGGAGATTTTTTTTTTCTTTGTCTTTGTCTTTGTCTTTGTCTTCTTCTTCTTCTTTGTCTTCTTCTTCTTCTTTGTCTTCTTCTTTTATTGTTTCTTATACTCTTTTTGTGTTTCACCTTATTTTAAGACAACACATGACCTCACACCACTCTCTTCCGTTTTTCTTATAGAGATCACCCACATGTGTTTCTTTTATACATACATATGTGTGTTATGTGTATGTGTGTTATGTGTATGTGTGGTATGACAATTTCGGATTACCTATGCGTCTCTGTTCGTCTAGGAGCTTTACGGAAAGCAATGATGAGGATAGGTACGGATTTTGTGTTTGAGTCAACATCAAAATCAAAAGACTCACACACTCACCCACTCTCTCGTTCCCCTCCTTCTTTTTACAATTTCTTGAAAAACGTTTGTTTCAGTTGTACCTCCTCCCCCCTCTCCCCCCCCTTGAAGAAAAAATAGCAGAATAAAATGAGAGTAGCAACAGTACTATAGAGTGGTTGAAGTGGTGGGGCTAACCATCAAGGGCAGCGGTGCAATAGCTGCACTTGCACACGAGGAGTAGGATTTGAGCATAAAGAGGGGGGGGGTGACGCTTTGGTGGGTAGAGCTAATAGTTTACCCTAAAAGCTGCAATATAATAAACTCAATGGAGTTAACAATTGCCACATAGAAACGGCTCGAAGGAGGAAAAAGATAAGGCTGACTGTAAGTTACGCGGACGGATATATATGGATGAGACATGATAGACTCTTTCTTAATTGCAATTCCTCATATTTCCTCATTAGTGTATACCTTGGCTTTATCTCTAAAGAGATGACACTTTTGAGGCTCATCAGTTACCACAGTGTAGTTTCCTCTACTTAGTATTTAGATCACCTGTTAAAACACACACCCCATTTTGTTGCGCACCAGCTTTTGTGTGCGCAAAACAAACTAAAATACCAACAACCATAACAAATCAATCAAAACTTCACCACCAAAAATACCTTTACCATGGCTACCAAAAACAGGAAAGCTCCTAAGCCCAAACCTCTGTATAAAGGAAGATGACTTGAATAAGACATTAGCTTTTTTTTGTAAAGAACACACAAGAACGCCACACTGGTGGACATGTAGCCCAAATACGGCGTGCCTCCCCCCCCCTCTCCTACCACGATTAGGCACTGACAAGAGAGTGGTGTATCGATTAAAGAAGCTCATAAATAGTTTTACAAGTTTAGTGAAGAAGAAGAGGAGGAGGTGACCGTGCAACATCTTGCAGGCAATGGACACACTACATGAAGGATTGACAATACCACAATTTAACGAGTTTGTTCAAGGTATGATGAAGGCACAAAAACGAAACCAATGTATTTAGCAATCGATTGGTACGTACACTTTTCGGAACGTCATAGAGACAAAGTTAGTTTATGCAATGGGAAACCCCTATAAGGAGTTACAACGCAGTGGCTCGGGAAGCAATTGAGACATTTTTCATGGATTTTCAGGTAAAGGTAACTTTGAACAAGGTAAAACCAGAAAATATTTGTAATTGTGATGAGACAGGTGAACAACAATCGAATCAAATAGGAAAGATGAAAGTCTTTGCAAGCGCCAACAATGAAACCTGAAACCCCACCACGTTTGCGTCCGGTCTCTGGCTCACTGCGTCAACTAATCACTGTTTTGGAGACAATTTCCGCTACTGGTGAAAATCCCTGAATAACCCTAAATAGCCCATGTCAGTCTTCAAAAGCGTAGAGCTAGCTCACAGAAACAAATGGCATTAATGAGAATGCAGGTTACACCTATACCTACACTCTCAACTAACATGCAAAATTAATCACTTGATCGGTATTTCAAATTTGCGTCGAAAAGGGTGTTGGTGTTTTTGCCATTTACGAAACCCACAAATTCAACAAAGTACAGAATTTTAATTCTTGACAACGATACAACTTATTCAAACAATGAAATAAAAATAATGATGAAAGGGTCCAGAGTACATGTTTGCTTCTTGCCGCCGCATTCATCCCTTTTGTTGCAGCCTTTGGATATATCGGTTTTCAAACCTGTTAAAGATATTATATAAGCTCCCTTGTCAAAAACTATTTACATGAAGAATGGAGCTGATGTAGTCACCAATGTAGTTTCCAATGTAGTCACCAATGATAAATTCATCATTGGACTCTAGACAATCGCCCGCAACAAAGAGTTGACAAAGCAAAAATATACTAATTGGCTTTAGAATCGCTGGTTTGTTCCCAATAGATAAAACAAAAAGTTTGGCAAAATGCAAAGCTAAAGCAAAAAAAATTAAAATTTCGTTAAAAAAAAGCACAAGGGTATAATAGGAGGCATTATCAAAAGATGTGGACAATGAGAATATTCATTCTATCGGACGTCGATGTTTTAAGACTGGGGTGTAAACGGAGTAATTACTGTATCCTCTACTTTTGTCTATGTAATAAAACATGCCCGAAGAGAAGTTCACTCTCTAAATCACATACAAATCACCTCTTCTGGTAAACAATGCATCACCACCAATCAGCTGTTGTTGTACTTGATCTTTACCTTCGTCTCTCTTGGGGAACCCGTCAAATGTCTTGGCAAATGTAGCCACAGAATGGGCAATCAATTTAGTATTCAACCCCCATGCTTCATAACTAGGATTCGACAAATCATCACACAATTGATGATAACATGGATCAAATGCTTTGCCCAAATCACCACCAAATTTACGCTTGGCTTCTTTATCTTTCAATTTCTCAGCTCCTGTAGCAATACCACCTGCTGGTATTCCTTGTTCAATAAAACCAACATAATCTGATCTACCATCAAATGGAACCAATGTATAATTCAACCCATGAGCGGTATACCAATCAATATATAAATCACGCAAGTTTCCAGATCCATTGGGGTGGTCTTTGTTATTGGCATCATAAACTTCATATTCATAATTTGGTGAAGCCATCATATCATAATCCATAAACAATCTCAATTTTTTATTGTCCAGTTTGGACAAATGGCTAGCATAATAATTTGAACCTAATAATCCTTCTTCTTCAGCTGCCCACCAAGCAAATCTAACAGCATTGTTGATCTTGTACTTTGTCAATTGTTGAGCAACCTCCAATAATGATATGGTTCCAGATCCATCATCATTGATTCCTGGTCCGGCTCCCACTGAATCTGAGTGTGCTCCCAATGAAACAATGTTATCATGGTCACCAAACACAGAATCAGCAACAACGTTAATAGTGGAAATGTTTTTAACATATGAATCAACATACAATGTGGTTTCAAACTTGTGATTAGGATTAACCTTCAACTTCTTGATGTATTCATCAACATCCTTTTCATCGACAGCAACCGTGGCAACTTCTTCGCCATTAGGCGTACCCAATGTACCTGCAACAGCACCTTGCGAATCATAAATGATTGCACCTTTTGCTCCCAACTTACCAGCATTTCTGGACTTGTCACCAAATGAACATTCACCTCGCTTTATCAAAACAATATTGTCCTTGGTCAAGTGGGGATAATCATGTAACGAACATCCATTCAGCTCAACCAATACCAAATTCCCATGTACTGGACGCTTATCAGTTGTTGGTGGAGTCAAAGCCAATGGTTTCAAGCTCTTTGGTTGAACACCATCAATCAACAATGAATAATCCTCAATATGACCATCAATGGCATTAAAACTTTGCGTCTTGATAGTGTAGTATCCACCAAGTTTCTTCAACTCAGAAATAATGTATCTTATGGTGGCCCAATGTCCAGGTGAACCAATGACTCTAGTTGGGTGACCATATTTTTTAGTGGAATAATTGGCAATTTTGAACAATGATTCAGCACGTTTTCTCAAATTCAGCTCTTTGATACTTGCTTGTAACAATTCTGAGTCAATCTCTGGTAATTTCAGATAAACTGACTCATCAATTATGTCATTGATGGTGATCGACTCGGATTCCTCGTATTGTTGTAACAAATCCTCCTTCTCCACACCCTCTTGTGGTTCAACATCAACCAGTTGAATTTCAAATTGGACTCCTTCATTTCCCTCATTAGATTGTGAATTGACAAAAATTGCTTGATTATTCTGATCTTGTTGACCTAATGGAACAACATCTTGCCAAAACTTTAAAGTTGGGAACGCATCAACAACCGTTGTTGATGCAACTGCAATTGATAATAATATTGAATACTTCATTGTGTCAACTTGCCTGCTAGCAACTACTTTTAAAATCTAATTAAGCGAATGTCGTGAAGCAATTGCTGTTTCGAAAGCTAGTAAAACCGTGTTGAATTAAAAGTGTGGTTGCCACTTTCACGTTATCAAACAAGAGAAAATTAATTACTCACTCACATTTTATCAGACAACCAGCAAACGGAAAAAACAAAAATTACACAAAAAAAAAAAAAAAACATCGTTTTCAGCATATCAAAAAAACAAAGACAAAGATCTCAGTTAGATCTCTACACCAATGCAAGACTCTCCAAGAGACAGTAATTGTCATCTATAAACCTATCCGTACCTATATGTCTCTTACCTTCAACGGGTTTTCTTTTTAGTCTTTTTATTCTTTTTAATCTTGACCTTATGGTGGGTTCCAAATGGATTCCCACCACCACCACCACTTCCGAAACCGCCCATTCCACCAAAGAATTGTTGGAAAAAATCACCCCCACCAAAACCACCTCCACCCCCATTGCCAAAATTAAACGAAAATTGCTGTCCACCATTGGACCCACGATATTGTGGTTGCGCACCACCACCACCACCACCACCACCGCTCATTGGATCATTAGGATCATCACCACGATCATAACGTTCTCGCAACTCAGGGTCAGACAACACTTCGTATGCTTTGTTGATCTCTTGCATCTTATGCTCAATCTGTTCTGGAGTCAAATCAGCGCCTTTATACTTATCGGGATGATACTTTAAAGTTTGTGCTTTATATGCTTTTCTGATAGTCTTATCATCCGCATCTTTTCCAATATCTAATATCTTGTAATAATCAGTCTTTGGTTTACTCTGAGGTTGTCTAAATTGTTGGTATTGCTGTCTTTGTTGTTGTTGTTGTTGTTGTTGTTGTTGTTGTTGCCTTTGTTGTTGCTGTTTGTAAAATTTTTGTTGTTGCTGTTGCTGCTGCCTTTGCCTCTCTTGATTGATTCTTGCCTGATACTCCTCAATAGGTCTCAATTTATCCTTAAACAATTTTGTATTCCTCACATACCCATTGAATCCCAGCAATTTCCTTTCTGCACCTTGAAAGTCCTTTTTCTTCAATAGTTGGTCAATCTCAGGTACTGCAAGAGGGAAAAATTCTTTATCCTTGACATCCTTACACACTGACTTGCCATTTTTATAATCACCAATTTGAATAAAAGATTCACATGCCAATTTTGTCAAGTCTGTATCAAACAACAATTCACCATTGGACAATCCAAATTCCTTCACCCTCGCAATCAAGTACTCATAATTCGTCTTTACTTTTGAAGACTTCTTTTGTTCAGCTCTGGATAATTTAACATCTTCGTGAAACAAAAAGTCATTGATCTGTTTAAAATTCAAGTCAGTGAGTTCTTTATCGAAATTGCTTTGGTGCTCCACCTCTAATTCAGGGTAGATGTGACCATTGTTTATCGAATAACTCTCCAAGTCCAGTAAGAAACCTGAGTATTTGGAGTAAAATTTTGCCAAGTCACCACATGGCTTAAAGTCATTGTCAATTCTGAGACAATTCTTGACAACCTTGAACGCTTGATCAAACTGAACTTCAATAAAAAGATAAAACTCTGATAGTAGTGCATAGTACTGAAGATTCTTGACCGGATTTATTTTGATTAGTTTCAGTAGTAGTGAAATAATTGCCTTGTTAATGCTCACGCCTGATTCATCTAAATAAACAATCTTCTGTAAAGAGTCCCTTTTGAACAACTCCAAACATGCTTTCAAATAAAGCTCGAACACTTCGTAGTTATTATTACTCACTAGCGCAACTTCATTGAGCTCTTGCACACATTCCTCAAATTTCTTTTCTCGAAAGTGACTTTCTGCCAATGCCCAATGATGCTGAAACACCTTGATTGCTTCCCAAGCAGGTGAATCACTAGATATGCTGGCATCTCTCAAGTATTGCTCCAAATTATTAAAATCCCCCCTTGCCACCAAGATTTCCACCAACTTGTTCTCTGCTGGCTTCATTAAAGGATCCAACTTCAAAACGTCTTGTAAATCTACTATGGCCAACGCTTCCTTCTTGAGACTAATTTCAATCAAAGCACGTTTGAAAAGTAGTTGTGTCAAAGATTTGTTTAATTCATTGTGTCCTGAATCAACAGCTTCGCTCAACAGATATGATCGCACGTCATTTATTACGTGATCAAAGTGTTGAAGTACCACTGGTGTTGGTCCCTCTTTAGAAAAGAGTATTTCAGCATCCTCGATTTTACCAGTAACATCAGTGGGCGATCCGACAACCAATCCCGGGTGGTCGAAAACGGCAAGGCATATAAGTAGATGTCGTATCGGTACCCTCATCAATGATGGAAATTGTAACAATGGAGTTGTAGTGGGTCTTGATCTTGATTTGGAATAGTAATTGGTGTGAAAAATAACAACGCATACAAAACGGCTATTTTTTTTTTCTAGAACTGCATAGAAGAGATTTCAGAGTTTTGTGGTACTTGCAACAATCTTTTCTATTGCACGACTCAGTTGGGTCATATATATATATATATATATATTACTTATTGAGGTTCTACACCAACAAACTTTCCTCCTCAAATGCAACGTCACCAAACTCCCAGCACCCTTTATGACGAGATTTGGCTGATTTTTGCACCTCCAACAACTCTTCAACGTATTTCTTTACTGCAGGGTTAACAATCTTGGGATCAACAATGGCCCATCCTTGACTCACCAATTCTTTATTGATAGTATATGTGTCGTCTTTTAAACTCTCTTCGGCATCATAAAGAATACTATCATAGGTGGTGTCTTTTCCGGGCAACACACTGGCAACCAATTTCTTGTCCAAGGTCAAATCTTCCAAGACTTCAATGGCAGTGGTGTAATAGTCGGTACTTTTTGGAGGTAACTTGGTATTTTGTAAGCCAGTACTAAATGCAAATGCAGAAAGCGACGCAAACTTAGTTGGCAAAGCACGCAATTCCCTTAAACTGACGTAATCAACATTACCAAAATCGATAAACAAGACTTCCAGCTTGCCTTTAACTGTTCCCAAACATTTGGCACGGTAGTATTTACCGTCAAATTTAGCCGACACCAACTCACCTTTCTTGGGCAACTTTTCCAATGCAACTGGCAAGTCCTGTGACAGTTTAGATGCACTTGGGTTTTGTGCGTGGAAACGATCAAATTCGTTTTCGAACATTTCCAATCTTTTCAAATCCTTTTGAAAGTAGATTACACCATCTTCATTTATATGCGTAACAACAATATCGTAAAATTCTGGCTTGGTAATAGTAGTTCCTTGCAATTGAGAAGCAGCTTGGGAAACTTCTTTTTCAACGCTAGGGTCATAACTTTTCCAAATACCTTTCTTTTGTGCTCTCGCGGTATCCTCAGCACTAATAAGTGCAGACGCATCCGGATTGGTATTTACAAAGTCCAGGAGTTTCACCAAACCTTGAAAAACCAACTCCTTTTGAACAAACGACGAGTTAGTGTACAAGTTACCAATGAACGATCCCACTTTATCAATATCATAAACTTCAAACTCAACTGGTCTTTGGAAAAACTTTTTGGTGACATACTTTACTGCCTCATCCGAATCGTCATTTGCAATCCCTCCAAGGATTAAGTTCAAGGTTACACTCTCTTTAGGATTGAAAAGCTTGACTTTGTTTGCTCTAGGGACATACAGAATATGAAAACCAGAAACTCTACCTTTGGATTTGAAGCCATTCAAAAAAGTCTTTGCCTTGGCATGGGTTTCTGATGCGTCAACAATTCTCGTGCTTACAGTCAAGAATTTACCAACATCTCCGTGAATTCCCCTCTTCTGTTTTTTGGAAATCTCTTCCAATTCCACGAGTTTATCCCAATTATTGGAGCGTTCATGCTCGGTACTTTTACCATGTTTGATCACGGAGACAACGCCTTTGGCTACAATGGATTCGGATATTTCAGGAATTGTGACAAGAGGACGCTCGTCAATGCCCAACTCCTTGTTTGCCTCTCTATACCCATCGACATGAGCCTGAAACGACTTTCCAATGAAGTTGGAACGCACAAATTCACGCGCAGAAGCTACAACAGCTTGCTGTTTAGCAGATTCAGTGGTGATGGTGGTATCTTTTGGCTTTGGAGCTCTGATTGATGCCAATTGCACAGCCACCTCATCATCGGAACCGGGTAACCTGACAGCCAATGTATCAGCACTGATCACTCTAGCTATTGACACATTCACAGTACTTCCTACTTTCAACTTTGATCCCTGACCAGCTGAACTTGTTGGTCTTTTGGAATTTGCAAACACACCTTTTGCAAGAGCTTTTGCAGTTTGTTCTGCCTTTCTGAATTTCGACATTGTGGCAGCACCAATAAGTGTTGATTGCCAATCGACCACTTCAGCATACCCCAACTCCAAAAGTTTCTCACAAACGTCGTTACCCAGTGGATGGTTGATTAACGCGATTGGAACACCTGATTGACTCTTTCCGATAATAGATGCTGTCAAGTTAGCTTTTGTTGTCAACAATTTTTCTTCAACAAAAAGCTTTGCTTGCTGAGCAACTTTCACCAAATTGACCAGTTGGTCTGGGTCGTCAGTTCTCGGTGTTTTGATACCGGCCAACAAAAACGAGGATTCACAAACTTTGTGATCGTCAACATAGACATATGCTACAACACGGTCCCCACTAATAACCTTTTGGACAACAAATTTTAATGGATGCTTTTGAGAAGCTGAAACAACTTCTTCATCCATTGTAACCACTTGAACTTTGCTTGATTTTTCATTCCAAAGTCCAGCTTGTTGTTGTTTAGCCTTTGACTCAATTTGCTTCAAACTGTCAGCTACTTCTTCTGGAACATTATCTCTCAACCTAACATATCCCTTGGCCAACACATACTCAATCAATGACTCAAATATGGGAGACTTGATGTCTCCGAATTCTCTGTTTCCTGCTTTACCTTCCACTTTGATCTTGATCTCCTTACCAATTAGCAATTGTCGAAGATACTCTTTTGACAATATATCGTCAATTGGTTTTACATATTGCAACGTAATGACTCTTTCTGGAGGAGGAATTTGAGACGACTTTGAGGGAGTCACCACAACAGTGTCTCCACTCAAGACGTTCTTGACTTTGGCAATGAATACTGACATCGATGATTGAGATCCCTGAGCTGAGAATTTACCTCTAGAGGAATAATTTTTCAAAATATCGCCAACGTCGCGACCGAAATTGGTCGGGGACACAAAGAGTGTAGACACGACAACAATTTAAAAATTATGGCCCAATGTATATGCAAGGTTTAGTCACTACAACAAAATTCATCAGGATAGTTGCAAGAGCCTGAATTATTTACGCTAAAGAAGCTTGGATAGAGAATGACATCTAGTGACCTTAACGAAATCAAAGTGAAGGCGCATAGAGCTGACGCTACCTGAAAAGTTGTAACCCATAATATGCTGAACTTTTACAAATGTACTGACGTATATTCCCTTCGGCATTTTGTAATATATACACCAATCAATTACATGCTGCAGATAAATCAAAAGGGATACGCTTAAATAGAGGAGCTAAACAGAAACCCGCAGAGGAGAATCCATAACACTGGAAATATATTGTTGAACCCATACTCTTTTTTTTTTGATAAAGTTGCACTGCAACAATTTTTTTTTTGGGGGGTTGTATGATTTCCTGAAAGTAGTATAGTAGTAGTGTCAGTAGCAGTGATTCAATATTTAAAGGTATCAGCGATATACCAGCAGCAGCAATTGCAGTAATAACTCAAACATCAAAGTGGTCCGGTGGTATTGTATCCGTGTTCCTCTGTAGTTAGTTTTCAATGAAGGATGTTGATACTTTATCAGCTTTGAAAATCAGATTCTAGCTGTAGTAGCTGTATAAGGAATAGTCTCATATTTTGGATTGTAACATGGCACCGATAGCCTAGGTTAATGATCCGTGGATTGTCTTCAAAACGAGAATTGAAAGAAGAGAAAAGGATTGTAAATGGCTCGTTTAGCACCACACCAGGACATAAGAATTCACCTAAAAATTCAGCATAAATATTTTACATCGCCATTGATCATAGTCCAAGACTCCTCTTTTGTGAGCAAAAAGATTGAAAGAAGCTCAAAAACAAGTTCCAGATTTATATTTGTCATTAGACTAACCCAAATTCTGCTTCTTTGACTTCCTAAAGTGAAAGACATACTCTATACTGAATCATCTAAAGTAACTACCATACATATTCCATACGCGTTGCACCAACTTCAATTTGGTTTCAACATCAAACTCGCTATTATTTAATTCATTCAAATCTTTAATCCAATCTTCGTGCAACTCTTTTGGAATGAGTGGTTCCGAGCACAAGATCAAATCAATAATTTCAATCAATAATTCACCTTCGTCTGTGTCAGCCTCATTTTCCTTTGCCTTTTCCGTTTTCCTCAGTAACGAAATGAGTAGGTTCTCGACATTGTTCAAACATTTGAGACAAACTATACTCAATTGTTTGCCATTAACAAGCAACGGTTTGGCCAGTGTGAAATACTTGTAAGTTTGGTATAAAATAATCAATGAGGGACTCATTGATACAATTCCAAACACCAATTGTTGGCTCTTCAATAACTTGTCTATACCACTTAATGCAACAGCACCATCGACTTTACCCTTTTGTACTTGAATCAAAATCAATCTCAACAATGAGCCTGAAATAAGGTACTTGATTGGCTGTCTGATTTCATTCTCATACCGAGACATGACTAAGCTCAAGTCTCCGTTTTTGATGTCTTGTTTGACTAATGTTGGTGTTGTTTCAATATGATTATCCAGGGCGAATTCATAAACCATCTTCTCCAAAGAAGTTACGTCGGATTTCAACGAATCCCTTGAAGTCAATGTAATTTCATCATCGCTTCGTAAAATATTGAGCATCTCATTGATTGGTTTGATGACCCAGTTGGTGAAAAATCCCTTCAAGGGTTCAACACCATTGTATTGAATCCAATGGAGTATTTCATAGCGGTTACGGTACGCATTTTTTGATTGTGAAGGTGCATAGAAAACAATGAGTGAAATGAGAAGCCAATATCTGGTAAGGAATGATGGAGATGAAGTGGATGTGTACTCCTTATTCGCGAATGCCACAACACCATCAACTACTTTGTTGACTTCATTGTCACTTCCATCTTTTATGTTTAATATCTTCTTCAATGTAGGGAATAGATTGGCAATATCTGCTTTAACAAATAAATCAATGTTTTGCGTGTTTGATTGAATTTCTTTCTTTATCGTTCTCAATTTCGACTTTATTTCCTTGTTGATGATGGTAACAGGTGACTTTGCGATGGATGACACATACCATTTGATTGATGAAAAAGTGGATATATTGGACTTTTGTAACAACGTTACAACGGGATTTTCTTGAACAAAAAGTAAATCAACAGCTTGTAGGATCGATCTGCCCAACGCAGCTGAATAAATTTGAAACTTCAGCCAGTACTGATAAGTCCAATGGCGATGTTCCAAATCCATGGCTTCTGTTCGATGAAAGTTCTGTGCAAGTATCTCGTTTGTCTTTCCAACCATATCGATACCAAAACGATATATTTTATTTGGTAATGTTTGAACAAAGTAGATTAGCTTGTTGGAAATGGAGTTGTGGATTGTCTCCCAATAAACCTGTTGACTTTTTAAAACAAGGGTCTTGTATATCAACGAGTTAGACAACTGGAGGCCAAGAACAAGGTTGATATACTGCCACATTAAACCATGTATCGTTTCATCCACGGTCGTCTTCACATCAATTTTCTGAAGCTTGTCGATAATTTCTTGCAAACTCCTTAGGTTTACGTTTGCAACTCGATCAAGCTTGAAATTCTCACAGTCGATTAGAACGTACAATTCCCTAAAGAGGTCATGTAACTGCACATTTTTGGATTGCTTGAGCGACTTGTCTGGAGTTTGCTGTTGTTGTTGTTGTTCCTCCTCGTATTGAGTTGCCAAATAGGATTTGGTGAACGAATTGAGTTTTTCGAATTCTGCTTTAATGGCTAATGAAACCCGGTTATTATTGCTGATGACACGCAAAATCTTCTTTGGATGACGAGCATCAGGGATGAGACCGAAGCTAATAATACTCATTGCTGTGGTCTCCAGATTTGCATCACCTCACAATTCCTAAGTCATTTTTTTTTCTCCCTAACAATTTAACATTTTGTAATTGCGAGGATCAGGATCATTATTGAGCTTCGACTCTACGTAGCTTAGCACCACATCATGTCGTTCGAGCGGTTCATGCCTCTAACCCTGTTGGAACAAGGATTTTCACGACTATATAAAGAGATACAAAGTCTGCTTATCCAACCAGCGTACAAACTTTACATGGTATTTCGATCTACACACTTTTTAGGGTGTCTGCTGCTATTCTACTTTAAGCCCTGACGACTTTGTTCTTCTTTAAGCTCAACACTTTGAGTATCTCAACCAATCTGACACTTCCAACCAACAATTCCTCTTTAAAGTAAAAAAGGAATGCGGCAGTTGAAATACTTTGAATCAACTTAACAACCAATCCACCATACAATCCCTCAAATCCTTCTTCGTGAATAATCTTTTTAATCTCTTGATACATGGACAAGTTTGGAATTTCGTCAGCAGATTTGCCTTCCTCTTTCAACACCTTTTTCCTAATGTGCATTCTTGATTTCAAGGTTATGTATGGATAAGTCAATGTTGTGGCTACCAATTTACCAAAGGCACCGATAAAGAAAGCCTTGATAGCAGTGAATGATTTTTGTCCCCCACCAGCAACAATAACATTCTTTATCTGCTCAAAAATGGTATATTGAATAATAGGGTTCAACACCAAAACCAAGGCTGGAAAAACACCAGCAAACAAAGTTCCAACCCCGTCTTTTTCAATGATTTCCAAAATCGTCTTTAAGGTCGAATTCGAAACGTTACCCTCACCCTTTTGCTTCTTCTCCGTCATAATTCTGGTGTTTGCGACCCAAATTGGATTCGTTCCAACTGATGTGATAGCGCCGGCAATAGCACCAGTTATGATAGATTGAATAGTTGACAATCCTGCCTTTCTCTTGTTGGCCTTATTAGCTTTTAAAAAGATGTTCGATGTCAACTCATAAAAATAATAGTAGATAAAATTAGTCAAGGTGATTCCGTAAATTGCGCTTCCTAAACCTGAGTATAATCCCAAAACTCCTTTCTCCTTGATGATCTCTTTGGCGGCCAACACGGTGCTGTTGTTGTGGAAATTATGGGCAAACTTTTGTTTGGCATTCAATTGTGACAAGTGGTGCACTTCTGCTTCAATTTGAGCCTCGGTTTGTTTTTCTTCCTTCTTTTTAGCCTTGGTTTGTGCTAAGGTGGATAAAGTCACCAATGGGTATGTCACAATCATTGACAATGCACCACCTCCAGCACCTGCAATTGCGTGTGCGATTTCTTCTGTGTCACCTGACATTTCAATGAGTGGATTTGGTTAATGAAAAGTATTAAAAATAATTGTCGTTTCGTAGATTAGTTTCCCTTGCTATTGAATGGTCAATCACTCAGTCTACAACAAAGCTGATGAAGTAGATCAAATGTTGTTTAGGTTGTTGATAGTTGTGTTTACAGGAAATTAAATTTTTCTTTTTGATTTAAATTTTTTCTTATTCTTTTTATTTTTCAATTTTCTGGTACCAATCGTACATGTGCGTTTGACTCCCTATAGAAAGTTATTACACGTGATCCTATGCACCGAGACTAGAGTCCAATAGTTTATTCTGCATTACACGGAACTAGATGCACTCAAGTGGAGGGGAAGGTCGAATGTTAACCAATTTGAGATAAACGAGCGCGTTCCTGAAACAGGGTTCCAGAAAAATCACATGCTTGATACCATTTTGTCTTCGCACATCTTACTCTAGTTGGATCCTATTCAGGTAAAACAATACTTCTCAAAACCCAAGCGAACCTACGCAGAAAATACCCACGATGCTACTCTTTCGGTATTATTGAAATGGTGAATGTTGTAGAATATTTCCGACGTTCTGCACATAAGTTTGCTCGTAATATTTTTTTTAAATGTGGAGTAAATACGCGGAAACAAAATTTTGAAAAAACACAAAAAGCACACACTTGAACCGAGGGTAAATCAATACCTATACTCTCTAGAGATATAGTATACAACATGTACGCTTTGATCTGACAACGTCTTTGGAAGCTTTACCATTAGCCCCGCTTGACCAGAATGAAATCTATTCTGCGAAAGTTGCGAAATTTATGATCAAAAATGTGTCAAAGTATACATCTAGAATGCTGTAAGTGTTCTAACCACAATGTCACCAAACCAAGCTCTCTATTCGCTACCTCATAGATAGTGTGTGCCATGTATCGATGCATAAAAAAACGGTTTCGTCAAAATGCTACAATGCTTCAAGTCTTTCTTCTATACAATGTGTAATTAGATTTTGAAATTACTCACTCATATTACACAGCACTATATTCGCCTCGATTGTTGCCTCTGCCAACGAACTTCTCAAGAATCTCTCTAATAAAACCGGGTAAGCTTTGCAACAATGTGAAGAAATTTTCAAGGACCTCTTTAAGTGCACTTTGGAAGTCAATGGCATTGCCCTTGTTGTATTGAAACCAAGCTCCACCAATAATATAAATACTCAAAAACAACACCAAAAAGATAAAGATCCAAGTGAACCAACCCCATGATTCACCATTATCTTTTTTCTTATCTGAATTTTTGTTTTTATCGTTGTTATTCTTCTTTTTATCATTATCACTGGTAATACAAGCTGCTTTGGATTTCATTGAAACTTTCAACACCTCTCCATTCCAACTATCCAATTTGAACTCGTGGTTCTCCTTTATTGATTTATCACAAACAAAGCTGATTTCAGCATCAACTAAAGAATCACCCCAATTGACTTTTGAGTAGGTGATTTTGATTCCACCTTCACCTTTATCGCCCAAAGGTTCAAACAGCTTTTGAAGATTTGAGCTGAAACCAATAATCTCTGATATGATAGCCTCTTCATTATCGCGCAAAATCGACGTTATACCACAGATATCAGAATTTTGTGGACATTTTTGCAAATCACTCTTTTTATCACTGGATACAGGCTCGCATATACCAAAAGTCCATGTCACATTAGTTCTGGTTGGTGGGGTGCTTTTGATTGTGGAAAATGAATGAGTTCCTTTGATACTTTCGAAATTATATGGCTGAAGCTCTTTTATTGAACAGTCGATGGCGTTTGACACCATGACTGAGGTGAAAAACAAAGTGACTATTGATTTGAGCATCGTCTATTGTGGTGTGACGTGATAATAGTTTATCAGAAGGGAGAAGTAATTCGCTAGTTGCTAACTATTCAGCAGATTGCTTCGATGAAATTACAATCGGAGTTTTGGGATCTTGTTGCTCAATCAAAGAAAAAAAAAAAAAATTTGTCAAACCTCTCGCTGCGGATGACACTTTTGACAAAATGACAACCACTTTGTGTGAGAAAAGAGTCAGGGATTGCCACCCTTAAGGTGAACTGTCGTTGCAAACCAAATGGTCTAGAGTGGATGAAATTATTCGAGAGTGGCCCTTGTTTGTATTTATTCGTAGAAGCAATAGCATTGCAACACTGCGCAATTCTATTGCTCCTTGTATCCTCTATGAAGTCAGATGCATCCTTCATGTGAGTGTAACCCGATTCATTGATATTCTTCCAATAGTACTTGAAAAACATTCTCCCAAATGGTCAAAGTCAACGATGTTCAGGAACTTTCAACTACAAGATCTCAAATTTATATCAGATTTGCTGCAAAAAAAAATCAAAAACTTCGCCACTGGCACTATAAAGCAGTATGTCACACATCAATGGTACTGGGCGCCTCTTTAATACATTCAACACTGAATTGTACATTTTTATTCCACTTTGAACCCACCAAAGTGCATTAAATCAGTGTCGGCAATTCGGTTAATTTTTTGTAGCCGTCACGTGCGCGACGGACAAATCTACCCCACGTCGCACTAATACTTTAGGAGAGGGAGATGATTATTGCATTGCAATAATAAACTTTCCATTGCATGTGCTTTGTCGAAATAAAAAAGCACACAAGTTCTTCTTCTTCTGTGTTTTCAACAAAACTGTGTAAATTTTCTTTTGACGTTTTCTTTTACTCCCCTTTCTTTCCATCTTCAATTCTTATACATCACTAGCTACATTTAAAAAAACCATGGTTAAAGTTACAGTTGCAGGAGCTGCTGGAGGTATTGGTCAACCATTATCTTTGTTGTTAAAATTAAACACTAATGTCACTGAGTTGGCATTATTCGATATTGTCAATGCTAAAGGAGTTGCTGCTGATTTATCACACATCAATACCCCAGCAGTAGTCACGGGTTATCAGCCAAAGGACAAAGAAGACAAAACAGCCATTGTTGAAGCCTTGAAAGGGACTGACATTGTCATCATCCCTGCTGGTGTTCCACGTAAGCCGGGTATGACTAGAGCTGACTTGTTCAATATCAATGCATCAATCATTAGAGATTTGGTTGCCAACATTGGAAGAACAGCACCAAATGCAGCAATTTTGATCATTTCCAATCCTGTCAATTCCACAGTTCCTATTGCTGCGCAAGTTTTGAAGAAACTAGGTGTATTTAACCCAAAGAAGTTGTTTGGTGTTACTACTTTGGATAGCGTTAGAGCAGAAACTTTTTTTGGTGAATTAACAAATACCAACCCAAATACTTTAAAGGGCAAAATCTCCGTCATTGGTGGTCACTCGGGTGATACAATTGTCCCATTGATCAACTACAATAAACTGGTCGGTTTAATAAGCAGCAAATCCCAATATGATGAATTTGTTCATAGGGTTCAATTCGGAGGTGATGAAGTTGTCAAGGCAAAAAATGGTGCAGGTTCCGCCACTTTATCAATGGCATATGCTGGTTACAGGTTTGCCGAATATGTGATTGATTCATTATCTGGTCGTCTGAAAAATGAACCAGTTCCCGACTCTGCTTACATCTACTTGCCAGGGATTTCCGGAGGAAAAGAGTTTTCAAATGCCCACTTACAAGGTGTTGATTTCTTTTCAGTACCAGTATTCTTGAGCAACGGGGAAATCAGTTCCTTTATTGATCCATTCAAATCACTCACAGTTACAAATGACGAAAAGAAACTAATTGAGGTTGCTTTGAAAGGTTTGAAAGGTTCAATTGACCAAGGTGTGCAATTTGTTGATGCGTCTAAATTGTAAACAGGTTTATAGAATGATTCGATTTTGTTGAACATATATACTTTGGTTTGATTATTACTCATGTGCTGTACTATTTCTTTGTGCCTCGTTCTAAGGAGCATATTTTCTCTATAAACACCCTCCACTTGTTTTGTTCCCACGACTCCGTTCATGTGTAGAATTCGGATGAGCTCCTCCGGTTTGGCCTGCAAGACCCTTCATGCCCCCTCAATGCCCCTTCAATCTATATGTAACAACAGAAGAAACAAGACCTGCTCTTCTTTCTATTGAAACTTGATGTATCCGAATGAAGATCCTCGTCATTTCTCATCATGCCATTCTCAGCGCTGCCGTACTCCAAATCTCGGTCTTGTCCAGGCTGATAAGAATTTACCAACATGGAAGCCTTGGAGTCTTGAGTAATTGATTGATAGCCATACCGCCTTTGAGCAACGGGATTTTTGCCGTCCGGCTTTTTGCCCAATAGGGGCAATTGTTGATTCAGTGAATAATTGGCATAGTTTTGGAGTCGCTGATAAGATGGAGAGTTTGCATTACGACCCTTTTGTTGTTGTTGTTGTTGTTGTTGGTGGTGGTGGTGTTGCTGCTGCTGTAGATGTGATTTTCTTGGTGGATGCGGGTTCCCATACCCATGCAAATTAGCCTTTTTATTCAACGCTGCGTCCCAACCTTTGCCATTATTCAAATCCATCCAATCATAATGTCCATCATCCTCGAGCCCTAGTGTAAGCATTGCCTTGTCCATTAAGCCCATCAAATACTTGTAGTCGGGTGCTTCATCAAAGTTCAAGTTCCTTACATATGTCAAGTACTGTGCAAATTGAATAGGTAAGCCATAACACAACTCATTCACGGAGGTTGTCTGTTTCTTCATCCCAATCTTTTCGTATTTTTGCTTGTTTGTGGGGGCTTTCAAACCTTGCCACGGCAAAGACCCGCGTAAAAAGTACATAAACACATGCCCAAGACTTTCCAAATCATCTCGCCTCAGTTGCTCTCTGCCCAAATGTGTGTTTATCGACATGTATCTTGCAGTGCCACTAAGAGCTTTCTTCTCTCTATATGGTATGTGTACTTTTGTTTTCGGATCCCGGTATTGCTTTGCCATTCCAAAGTCAACAACATAGATTTGATTTGCATCTGGTGTGTCTGGTCTTCCAATAAGAAAATTATCTGGCTTGATGTCACGATAAATCAAATCATGCTCATGTATAGATTTTACTCGTTCAATCATTTGCCTTGCAACTTGAATTGTAGTCTTTAAACTAAACTTGCGATTACACCAATCAAAAAGATCTTCCAATGATGGTCCAAGAAGATCAATTATCAATATTGAATGTACACCTTCTTGTCCGAAAAAATATGCTTGTGGAATGCCCTTTGTTTTGTTCAAGATTCTATAAGATCTATATTCGTCTCGTAATTGCGGAGCTTCGCACTTCCTCGGCTCGAACTTGATTGCAACTTGTTGATTGTTTAATATATTGATGCCCTCAAAGATTACACCAAAGGAACCTTCTCCGATTTTTTTGCCCACCTTGTAATGTACACCAACTATACTGGTAGATTGGGACATTGCATTTGTATTGGTGGAATTGAGTAGAAATTAGAACAGTTAGTGGAGACTCGGTATTGAGACTGAGTTGGTGTATGTGCGTGTGTTGATGCGTTGTTGTGTTGATGTGTGAATATACGTTTCGTTGGTTTAGTATGAAAATGAAACTTTGCTCTTGAACTTTTTTTTTGCTCATTCGAAAAAGCTTCGCGTATTAAACAGGGACAAGCAGTGGAGGATTGGTAGAACCAAACTAGTGCGGAGGCGAACCGATAACATTAGATCTCACACTGGAAAAAGCTGAAACTGTCACTTGGAGGTCAAATATAATAACTGTCTGTTTACTAAGCTGTGCTGGATTTTGAAAAAATGGCTGACTTGAAGCCCAATCAATTGGTCTATGCATATCATGGACCTCTCATATACGAAGCAAAAATTTTAAAGATGAAAAACGCAAAAGACTCATTTATTTTGAATGCTGATCAACAGCCAGAGTCTTTGGAACTGAATCATAAATTCAATCCTCAAAAATGGGATAATATCACTTGTTATTATTTGCATTACCAAGGTTGGAATCTGAAATGGGATGAATGGGTAGGTATCGATAGGATATTGGAAATCAACGATGAAAACAAATACAAGAAACAGGAATTAGAACAGTTGACGAAAAGAAAACGTGTTAAAAGAGAACTGTCAGTTGAAGCATCGGGTAAAAATGCTCATGGAAACAAAAAGTCTAAAAGTAGCAGTTCCGGCTCAGCATCATCATCCACCAATACCAATTCCCAATCCAAAGCAGTCAAAAAGTCAGTTACGGTTAATCTTTGGTTCCCTCCCGAGTTGAAATACTTGCTAGTTGATGACTGGCAATATATCACCAAGGACAAAAAATTGGTTGATTTACCAAGTGAACATTGCGTTTCAGATATCCTTCAAGATTACAAGACATGGAGATCGAAAAAACTTAAAGCACATCAAGTATCAATTTTGACTGAAATTTTACAAGGTTTGGAGATTTATTTTGACAAATCATTAAGTTTACTCTTGTTGTACAAGTATGAAAATTTACAATATTTGGACTTGTTGAAAAACAACACCATTAATCAAAACCATAGTCAAGTCAAGGTGTATGGATTAGAACATCTACTAAGGTTATTGGTGTCGTTACCTGGACTCATTAGCCAAACTACGATGGATGCGCTAAGTATAAGTGTTTTGATCCTGGAGGTGGAAGAGTTGTTGAAGTTTTTAAAAGATCGAATCAGTGAGTACCAAAGTGAATACGTGTATACCAGTCCGCAATATGATAGTTTAGCGAGATCTTAATTATTTGTTTCAAGAGAATGTATTGATACTATCTCAGTATATGGCAAGTCTACAGCTAAACTGAATTCTTCAAAAGTAAAATGTACAAATAGTTTTTGATTAACATGCGTGTATATAAACGACTTAGAACTTCTCACCTGCTGTGTATCTATAGTATAGTCCCTCATGTAGCCTCTTCAGCATTGGCATTTCCTTCATCGTCTACATCCTCTTCATCATCACCACCGCCCAACGCAGCAAATCTATTAACTTGTTGATTCTCCGACCTCCTTGAAGAGTCTCTTTGAAGGTCGCTTCCACCAGCATTACTTGCAGTATTGACGCCTGAACCACCACCACCTCCACGTTCACGTTCACTTGCACTTCTACTAACATTAGAATCGGATCTCCCCACAGATGGTGATTTTCTGAAAAAGTTTGAATTTGAAGCAGCGTTGGAACCAAACCCTGAATTTGATCTCGAGCTCAAACCACCACCACCACCGCCTAAATTACTTGATCCATAGTGCAGACTGCCTCCACGATTGATATTTTGTGGTCTTCTTCCCTTCTCTCTTTCTTCTTTCAACTTCTTAATTTCAGCATCTCTGTGAATAGCTTCAATAGTTGTAGGTTGTGCATCTTGTTTACCACTCTGCCACCTTGCCTTTCTTAAATCTTGCAAGTCCATCAACATAAACTTGATTCTTGAACTCAACTTGACATTGCTCAAAATGGTATCTATACTTTCAAATACAATCTTGAGCATCGTTTTGGTACGTTCGTTTGCATCCAATTTGGGACCAACAGTCTTGATTAATTGGGCTAAGTTCTCCAAACTATCTTCTGAAGGATCAGTAACATTACTACATTGATCTCTAAGACACATGTAGATGATATGATCATTCAACATGTTCAAATTGTACAAATGACCAATGAATTTGACGAGACCCAAACCTCTTCTTTTTGCTGCAGCCATAGCATAGTATTCATCACTCATCATTTCTGGTTCAAGTGGAGAACCATCTGGATTAGTGGGCAATTTGTCACTCCACCCCTTTTCATATTCAACTTGACAAGTAGTCAACAATACTCTTCTGGCCAATGCACCACCTGATGGGTGTGTACCATCTTTCAATGTGCTTGACTCATCGGTAATGTCAGGAAGAATGTGGGTAGTCATTTTAGCACACCACTTGGCATACATTTCTGACCAATATGGCTCATCGCACGCCTTTTGGAAAGTCAATGAAATTGTTTGTTTGATGGTTTGTGCATCAGTTTCCCATTTAGATTGCTTTGTAATGTCCAACATCTCATCAGTAATTTCATTAAACATTTCCAACGTCAACTTATTCAACAATGATTTAATCTTTCGTTCAACGTCTTCCTTTTCTAAAATGATACTTCCATCTTCCGCATAACGAACCTCTGTCTTTTTAGCCCTGGATTTAGGAACCCATCTATTAGCTGATTTCTCCAATGGCTTGACATCTTCTGCTGGTTTCGATGCTTCCTTAGCCAATTCTTCTTCGGTAGGCTCACGTGACTCATTGTTTCTACCTCTCTTTGACTGAAGCGGTTTCCTACTAGACTTGTCTCTTGTCGATGTACCTCTCCTCTTGGAACCTGATCTCGAGTTTTGTCTACTATCGTATGAATAAGGACCACCTCCAAGACTTCCTCGTTTATCATGAGGACCACCAAAACGGCCCATGCTGCTTGGTTGTCTGCCACTTTGACCAGTGTTGCGTGATGAAGAGTCTCTTGTGGAGCCTGCACGTCTAAGTGCTTGTTGTTGACCAAGTTCCAAGTAACCATAACGAGTCTTAAAATCAGTATCGATGGGGTACTGTACAACGTCACGGAATTGAATTAAAAATTGCGGGTCGTATCTGTACTTTTTGCTAGGGATTTGTTTCGAACTGTCAACACCTTTAATATTCTCAGGATACACGACATCCAAAATATTTGAAAGTGCAGGAACTTCCGCAATCTTTTGCATAAATTGTGAAATGTCGAGCTTGTTTACAGTGTTTTCCGATGTCTCAGTTTCTGCGGGAACATCTTGAAAGGAAGCGGCGTCTACCTCTGTTTCCTCTGTGTTGACGTCGTCCTTTGCCTCTGTTTGCTCAGCTTCAGCTTCAATACTTTCACTTTCCTCGGCATCTGGTTCATTCACTTCTTTGTTTTCTTCAATATCGACGCTGCGTTCGTCAACATTCTCCGTCTCCGTATGCTCAATTGTGTCTGTGGTCTCAGCAGGTTTTGCTTCTTCTCCTGTAGTCGACGCCACTGGTGCATCAATAGACTCTTCCTTCTTTTTTGCATTGTCAACGTCAGTTGTATCGATGACTTTTGTATCAGAAACAGATTCTGTAGCATCATCATTGGCATCTTGTACAGCTTTTACTGATGAAGCTGTTCCTTTTGACTCTTCTTTGAGCTCTTCTGTAGGTTCTTCTTTAGGCTCCTCTTTAGGCTCCTCTTTAGGCTCCTCTTTAGGCTCTTCTTTAAGCTCCTCTTTGGACTCCTCTTTAGACTCTCTTTTAAGTTCCTCCTCGGACGCCTCTTTAAGCTCCTCCTTTGGTGTGCTCTCTTTCTTCTCCTTCTCTTTGGCAGCGGCAGCAGCAGCAGCTCTTTCCCTGATCTTTCTCTTGAACTCTTCTGCTGCAGATAGAGCAGGTGTTGATCCGGATGTTGTTGCAGGCGCGGTTGTGCCACTAGCAGCACCAGGACCAGAAGGAGGAGTAGAAGAAGCAACTGCAGATTCTGCAGACGCTGCTCGAGGTGTCGATGACTCCAGCTTATCTGAATTAGTAGTGGTTGCAGGCACAGTCGCTGGTGTAGCATGTTTTACGTAGGGAGATGCCACTGGTGTCGAAGACGCAGTTTTCTTCTTTTTCTCCTCTAAATCAACTGGCTTGCCATCCTTCGTTGTCAACTTGACTTTTGGAACTGGTGGTGTTCTAGTTTGTGGATGGGAAAATTGTGCAGTTGAGCTACTGGAGGTACTACTTGTGGGGGACACAAAAGGTTGTGATGCTGGTGACACGTACGGCATAGGAACGTAGTAAGGGGACATATAGGAGTATGGGTATCCCTGTGGAATTGTAGCACCATATGCGTATGCCATGTACTGAGGTTGCTGCTGCTGCTGTTGTTGTTGTTGATGCTGTTGCTGTTGTTGATGGTGGTTCAGATGAGGGTGATTGCCTCTGGAGTTACCAAACGACTTCTTTTGAGAATGAGGTGTAGCATTGGGGTTACCTTGGTTGCTATTGTTATGACTATACTTGGCATTGGCATTATTACCACTGTTATTAAAGTTTTGTCTGTTTCCTGGATAGTGTTTATTGGAGTTGTTGTATTGGCCTTTGTTGTTGTTGTGAAAATTTGCGCCGCCATTGTAGTTAGGATTGACATTTTGTCCGTATGAATAACTGTTAGGGTATGCACCTTGACCCTGGTAGTAGTTATTATAACTATTGTTACCTTGCATTTGAGGGCGAGCTTGAAATTGTTGTTGTTGTTGTTGTTGTTGGTTGTCAGGCTTTGGATCGGTCGACGATGATTTGCTCAAATCTTTGGCATCGGATGCTACACCTGCCTTAGATGCAAATGTTTCAGATGCATTAGTATTTGTGTCTGGGACAACAGTGCCTGATTCAACAGGCTTAGTATCTTGGGTATTGTTATCAGACATATCTAATACTATGTCTATATGTCGATAACAACAATATGGATTGTATATGTCCTAAGGTGGATGGGTAATATATATAAAAAAAAAAACTCTTGAAAAAGATTTTTCCTCCTACTGAAAAAGTGTAAGACAAACAACTGAAAAAAAAAAAAAAAAAAAAAAAAAAAAAAAAAAAAAAAATAAAATTTTTAATATGAAAGAGACAAATGCAAAAACAGTGTTGTGTGTATAGGTATATATATATATATATATTTGTGTGTCTGTGTGTGTGTGTTTGTCTGTGTAAAAGATTGAATGGTTCACGTTTTTGTATAAACACTAAACACTTAAACATACAATACACTTTATCAAGACAATTTGAAGACTCTAATTGGGTTTACATTTAACAATAGCACCCAACTTGGAGCCAAATGATACATATTTATACTTGTACAGACTAACACTCTTTGTAAGCTGTTCATTCCGCCCCCTTTACTTCTTTGTAATATTGCAAGTGGTCACCAAAGACCTCATTTCAATTGAAAGACCACCATATATACGCTTCAGATCCTCAATGAGATTCCACAACAGCAATATAACCCCGCCAACAGATCCTACTGTCAGGGCTAGCCACCTTTGACATAAGAATAGAGTATCTTGAGCATCAAGCCAAGGATAACCAATAGGAATGTGTATACAATCAATGCGTCTTTAGTTGATTCCACTTGGTAACAGCTAATAATAATATTGTCATTTGTGATGGGCTTGTTAGGACGATTAGAATCTCCTTCCTTGTCCGGCTCCACTTCACACAAGTTTGGGTCTTTCTCAAGACAAAATTTTCTTGTGCACTGTTTGCATTTATCCACCTTATTGATGATGGTTTTGGAATTATCGCACTGGCACTTGCAGTATAATTGATAGGTGTGGGCTAAGCATGCAACAGTCAAAAATATCATACAATTGGCAACTCTCATTTCTATTGTGGTTTCTTTTAGCTCTTACTTGGTTCTATTCAGTCTCACCTTCTAAAAGACATGGCTTGTTTCACTGTCCTTAAAATCGACTAATCACTCACACGCTTTTTCTCTGTCCAATTCATTCGTCTTTCAAACGCAAAAGTTTTGAAAATTCCTTTCGCCACAATCACACGACTTTTACGTCGTGAGGAAAAAAAAAGATCAGAACCAGAAACCAATTTTGGATGGCAACTTTCACCATTTGTCTGGCCAATTCATCAAAAGCACAATTTTATAAACCATGAGCACCACAATTGACAAACCATATGTACATGAAGGAGGAATAAGACCTTACTTTGAACAACAAATTCAAGACACAGAGATTGAGATCCAGCAAAGAACTCAGAATTTGCGTCGATTGGAAGCACAACGTAATAAGTTAAACAATAGTGTGAGACAGTTGAAGGATGAATTGAGATTGTTGCAAGAACCCGGCTCATTTGTAGGTGAAGTTATCAAAGTCATGGGTACAAAGAAGGTGTTGGTTAAAATCCACCCTGAAGGTAAGTACATTGTAAATGTCACTAAAGACATTGATATCAAGAAGTTGACACCTTCAATAAGGGTTTGTTTGAAAGCAGATAGCCATGACTTGTACAAGATTCTACCAAACAAAGTCGATCCCTTAGTGTCGTTAATGATGGTTGAAAAGGTACCTGACTCAACTTATGACATGGTTGGTGGATTAGACAAGCAAATTAAGGAGATCAAAGAAGTTATTGAACTACCAGTAAAGTATCCCGAATTATTCTCAAGTTTGGGTATAGCACAACCAAAAGGTGTAATATTATATGGACCACCAGGTACGGGAAAGACCTTATTGGCTAGAGCAGTTGCACATCACACTGATTGTAAATTCATCAGAGTGTCGGGTTCCGAATTGGTGCAAAAGTATATTGGTGAAGGTTCAAGAATGGTTAGAGAACTTTTCGTAATGGCAAGAGAACATGCACCATCTATCATTTTCATGGACGAAATTGACTCTATAGGGTCTTCTAGAGTGGAGGGATCATCAGGTGGTGATTCAGAAGTTCAAAGAACTATGTTGGAATTGTTGAATCAATTGGATGGTTTCGAAAGTTCCAAAGATATCAAGATCATCATGGCAACCAACAGATTAGACATTTTGGATCCTGCGTTGTTGAGACCAGGAAGAATCGATAGAAAAATTGAGTTTCCAGCACCAACATTACAAGCAAGAACCGATATATTAAGGATTCACTCAAGATCAATGAATTTGACTAGAGGAATCAATTTGAAGAAGATTGCTGAAAAGATGAATGGTTCTTCTGGTGCTGATGTCAAGGGTGTCTGTACAGAAGCTGGTATGTATGCATTGAGAGAAAGAAGAATTCATGTAACACAAGAAGATTTTGAGTTGGCCGTTGCAAAGGTTATGTCGAAGAATAATGAAGAAGGTATGTCGCTACAAAAGTTGTTTAAATAGAGTGGAAGGTGATTATACACTTTGTGAATGGGTTGATGGGTCTGTAGCATCTCTACGCCTACATTCTTGGAACCATCGTGCTTATAGTAGAGCAATTGCTAGACACACCTAGGTCAACAGGCTTTCACTTCTTTTTTTTTTTTTTTTTTCGTTTCAGTTTTCTGTCTCATGTTAATGTGTTAAACGATAGTCGCACAAGCTATTACTACAATCCGAAATATGAGACTATCCTTATACAACTACTACAGCTAGAATCTGATTTTCAAAGCTGATAAAGTATCAACGTCCTTCATTGAAAACTAACTACTTTGTCTTGGACCTGCTTCTGAAATGAATTTCCCACGCCAACGACATTCTAAGGACTTGAGACTATACTTCTGATTGTATTATCGTGTCACAGTTATGGAAAGCATCTTCACACTGGAAGAAGAGATAAAGAAAAAATTGGAGGAAGATCTGTTGTGCAAGCTGTTTCAGGTTTAGAAAGTGTTAGAGCAACGATGAATGCCATGCAACATATAATTGAAAAACGACCGAGAAATGAGTGTCAATGGGGATAATGAAGCTAAATTGGTGTTGTTTGCTGTTGTTCAATACTTTGTCGAATTTGTTTCCGATGGATGCAGGGTAATGGTGGATTTGCGATTTTATGATCTGGCCAGTCTGATCTTGTAGTGAAGCTGTTTGCTTGTTGAAGTTGGGGACTGAGAATGGATAGAAAAGAGAAACACGGATACAATACAACTGGACTACTTTGATGTTTGTACTGCTACTGCAATTGTCGCCGCTGGTATATCGTTGATACCTTCAAACGTTGAATCACTGCTACTGACACTACTACTATACTACTTTCAAGAAATCATACAACCCCCCCCCCAAAAAAAAAAATTGTTGCAGTGCAACTTTATCAAAAAAAAGGAGTATGGGTTCAACAATATATTTCTATTGTTGTGGACTCTCTCTGTCCCTTTCTCTTATTTTTAAGATGCTGACTGGTGCGATGCCATTGAAGTTCTACATTTTCTAAACAGTACCATTGATGAATGAGATAATTGGTTGATCAATGTCGTCATCTTTGAGACCTTCAACTATCCAAGCTCCATTGTCTTTTTGTGGTTCTTCCTTTGTCTTATCTTGCTCAGTTTTTTCAAACAGGGGCGTCTCTTACTTTATTGTTACCTCAATGCACCAACAATGCGGTACAATAGTAGCAGTATTCCCACCTCCGCAATGTATTTCAATGCATTGCTCCATTTCTACGAAACGAAATTTGAAATCAATTTCATCAACGATAGCCTAGCATCTAGAGGGTTAAACTTGACATGCGCCAAATCCAACGATATTTCATCCCTGAAACAAAATTGATTGACAAGATAACAAGTAATCATTACAACAAATACTCCGCAATCGTCGAAATTTCGTTGCTGATCACAACTCAACTGAACAACTTTTATCTTCCCTCGTACCAAGTTCGAACAACTCTCGAGTTTTTTACATAGGTTCTGCAATTGTTGATCACCTTTGATGTCATCATCAATCCTCATTGAATCATAAATGTATAACTTGTCATCAAGAAGAGAAAGAATCCCCAATACCCAATGGTCACCATTATTTGCTGTTTCCAAATCCAACTCTTCTAGTGGCTCGTCAATCATGTTGATGGGTAAAAATATAAACTTCAGTTTCTTCAAATCGTCCATGGGTAAAAGATTTTCAATATCGGAAGCTGGGAAATGTTGCACGAGTTGAACTACACTGGGGAATAGGAGCTGAATTTGGTTGGTAAATGGTCGACATGATCCCAGGTCAATAAATGTCTCTTTTATGAGCTCGTAAATCAAGGATATATTGTTATCGTTGATCCATTCGCCGGGTAGGATATGCTCCAAATCGGATTTATACACCGATATGGAATGACAATGGGCAACTTTGAAATCTGAGACTCCTGATTTGGCTGTGGTTGTCTTTTTGATGATTTTGTCGTACAATTGTTTGAGTTCTTGCTTTGCTAAATAGGGCTTGAATGTAGCTTCAATAGCAATGTTGCTCGAATCCAATTCCATTTGTCTCTGCATTTGTTTCCTCCGTTGTACATTTACCTTTTTATTTTGTCGTAATTCACGCTTCTCCAGTTTAGTCAATTTCTTATTTGTTGTGGGCTCGTTAGGTCCATTCTTGGTTGTGGGGTTATCATCAACATTTTCTTGTACGATGTACTTATCCCATGGTAGCTCGTCTATACCATTGGTCGTGATGGATGGTTCCTTTGATGGAGAGTATCCAGGATCTATGCAAAAACCTTTGTGTTCCAGCCATGCAAACGACGTCATTGTATCTATTCATTGATCTATTTGAGCTGAAGAGTATAATTCGATTGACTGAGATTTTCTGGCGGAAGAAAAGTACACAAAAATATAATCTTATAAAGTACTTAATTTTGGGATTTCAATTAATATACGCTGACCAGCTTTCAGATCCTGGGAGCTGACTCAGATCAGACGGGTTTTAGAAACTTCTCTAATGACCTTTCTCACCAAAAATTTTCACGGATCACATGTTTATATATAAGATCTTTACGAAGAACGATTGAAGTGAAAAAAAAAAAAAAAAAAAAAAAAAAAAAGAACAACTGAATAAGTAACGGAGGCTTTACAACCGACATTTGCAACAAGATCGATAGTCAATACTTCGTGGACGCATTTAATACGTAGAGGTGCCAGGATACAAAAACCACCTATACTTCAATTAGTCACGACGTTGAGTCAGCAATGAGGTCACGAATTCTATTTCAATTCATATCACGTCGGAGTATATCTCTAAACACGAGACCAAAAACTGCCATAAAACTAGGACAACCTACTTACGAAACAAGGCCCCACATTATACCCAAACCTGGCAATCTTACACCAGGGATATCAGCGCTCGAGTACTTCCAAAGAAGGCTGAGACTAGCTTCGAAGCTTCCCGATAATTCCCTAGCTATTATAATCGGAAACACTACACAATTCAGCTCTGGTAGTGTGTTCTACGATTTCCAACAAGATAATGACTTTTATTATTTAACTGGTTGGTTAGAGCCAGACTCAATCATGGTGCTCGAGAAAAAAGGGAACAAGGGTAATGATGATGATGTTGTACTACATATGTTGGTACCACCAAAGAATGAACAACGTGAATTATGGGAGGGTGCAAAAACTGGATTGGACGGTGCTGTTGAGTTTTTTAATGCTGATTCTGTTGAAGATGTTGGTAAAGCATCCACTTATATTAGGTCGCTTGTTCAATCCAGCAAAATGATCTACTACGACAACAAGTATGCTGAGAAACCAAAGTACAAGTCTGCATTCAGCTCGTTTTTCAACTTTGGTGGTGGTGGTAGTGACAAATGGACTGGTTTGAATGACATCATATTGGGTTCGGGAAAACCAGTAAGCCCATTGAGTTCAGTTGTTGCATCTTTGCGGAAAATTAAGTCTCCAGCTGAAATTGAAGTTATGCATGCCGCTGGACAAATTTCAAGTAGAGCAATTAACAAAGCCATTGGGCAAGTTGGGTCTACCGATCCGATTGCCACTGAAAAGACATTAGCCAAATATTTGGAATATCAATTTGTCAGAGGTGGCTGTGACAAACAAGCTTACATTCCTGTTGTTGCAAGTGGTTCAAATGCATTGACAATTCATTATACTAGAAACGATGATTTACTATATCGTGATGAGTTGGTTTTTGTTGACGCTGGTGGTAAACTAGGCGGGTACTGTGCTGACATTTCAAGGACATGGCCAAATTCAACAAAAGGGTTTAGCGAGCCGCAAAGAGACCTATACGAAGCGGTATTAAATACAAACAAAAAGTGTATTGAGTTGTGTAATGAGAGTTTGGGATACTCGTTACATGATATTCACGAGTATTCAGTTACGTCATTGAAAACAGAGTTGCAGAATATAACTGGATTCCAAAACTTGAGCAAAATTGATGTTTCACGATATCTCTATCCGCATTATATTGGTCACCATTTAGGGTTGGACTTGCACGACGTGCCCTCAATATCTCGATTCGAGAAATTGGTGGAGGGGAATGTCATCACTATTGAACCAGGCTTGTATATACCAGAGGATGACAGATGGCCCAAACATTTTCAAGGGATTGGTATTAGAGTGGAAGATGATGTTGTTGTGGGTGAAGCAAACGACGAGATTATTAATCTCACCAGCGGCTGCGTCAAGGAGATTGTCGATATCGAGTCATTGATCAATGGGGGTGTCACCACACCAGGTATAGATGATGAGTTGGTAGTATTGGATATTTAATGCATGTAATATAAAAGGAAACACGATAGACTATTTACAACCCAAAAAAATAGAAACTGAAACTTAGCGACCCAAGTTTAGCAAAAGGGAGTTTTTAGCGCCTTCTGCGCCACCTTCGCCACCATCTCCATTGCTGGGCAAGTAAGTGATGTTGGGGGAGCCAGCCAATGTACTAGCAATATCCTTGGAAGCTTCTAATCTTCTAATCATCAATAAACCATCACCTGCCTTGGCCAATGCCTTGGACACCACATCTGCAGATTCTGCTTCTCCCTCAGCTCTAATGATACTAGCTTTCTTTTCTTGTTCTGCTTTTTCAACCAAGTATTTCGATCTTTCAGCATCCTGTTGAGCAATTTGTTTCTGCTCGACCGCCTTTGTGAATTCACGTCCAAAAGTCATATGAGTAATCGATACATCCTCCAATTCAATGTTGAACTCGTTAGCTCTTCTTGACAACTCTTGCCTAATCCTTGCTGAAACAACTTCTCTTTGGGTGATTAATTCAGCAGCATCAAATTGAGCAACAATTGCTTTCAATATTTCATTACCAATTGCAGGCAACACCCTCTCATCATAATCTAAACCCAAGGTTTGGTAAATTGTGGGCAACTTAGGAACATCAGGCCTTGTCAATACACGCAATGTGATGGAAACATTTTGTAAATCTTTAGACCCAGTTGTAGTTGTAATCACTTTTGGTTTGATCCTTACATCAAACACGACAGCTTTTTGTAACCACGGAACAAGGAAATGAGTACCTTCACCTATAACTGTTTGTTCCACACCTTTTAAACGATCAAAGATGATAGCACGTTTCCCTCCAGGCACATCGTACATGGATGATTGAGCCAAAGCGAATGCAACACCAGCAGGCAATGCAATCTTTGATATAACTTCAGCAATTCTTTGGGACATTTGTGGTTGGGTCGAACAAATAGAGATGTGTGTGATCCTATTTGAGGGGGTGGTGACTTCGAGTTTGATTATTTGTATTGCGGTTGGTGTGTAAGAAGTAAAATTGCATTTTTGTCAATTTGCCTTTATAAAGTACACGACCCTTTTCAATGGTGGCCATTTTCGCAACTAATGAAGAGTAAGAGAAGCTTGTGATTGAATGTAAACATGAAATTCAAAAACTAGTGAGGCTCATATATGCATCTTTCTATATATACCCAGAGCTGGGTGATGTTGCTATGAGACGGAGAGTTTTTATAGAAACTGAGCAAGTAACACTAAGACCTAATAAAATTTGACTGGTGCGTAAGGGAAAGGGAAGCTACAATTCTCGAGGATATACCTTCATGTAATATGTTATATTCAGTTACCAGTACATCTTTAACAATACTTCAGTTCATTTAATTCAATTACAAGTTACAATATGGTATGGTACGGTATGGTACGGTACGGTATAACCAGCATAGCTAAAAAGATCCATGCACACATAGTTAATCAAACTTAAGGCGTGGCTACTTTTTTTTTCATTTTTTTGCGAAGGAAATGTGACACAACGAAAATTAAATTTTGAAATTCTTGCCAGTCCTTTTTCCCATTTGATCAACTTCATTCAATCAATCCAAATCAAACTATTTAGAACTGACTACATCGCTGCTTACTAAAAAGATGTCCGCCTCATTAGATAAATCATTAGATGATATCATTTCATCTTCAAAAAAATCTTTCAAATCAAGAAGACCTGGTGCTAAAATTGGTGGTGGTGCTAAAGGTAATCAAAACAAAGTTGGAAAAAAGTTGGTTGGAAACAAGACTAAAAAGACTGCTACTTTTAAAAGACCAAATGGTCCAAAACCTGCTGCAGCCGCTGCTGCTGCTGCTGCTGTTCCAGCATTTGACTTGTCGTATGCTACAAAAGTCAACGTAACTGGTTTACCAAAGGACTTGAAGCAAGACAATATTAGGGTATGTTTAGTATAATGGAAATGACAAAATGGAAAGAAAAAAAGATAGAAAAGAAGAATAGAGTGGATTCTTAGGGGAGATGTTGAGTTCATGGGGAAGTTTTCTGTTCAGTGCGAGGTCATTGATGTTGCATCTCATCATGATACAAACGAGGAAGCTCCGAAATGGTTCATTTGTGAATCTAGACGGGTAGGGTTTGACGTTGCGTTTCCTTCGAAAGTGCTAGTAGACGACAATACTGCTTTCATTCCGAAACCTGTATCTGCACCATGTGTAGTGGCAGTTCGGGCTAACGCGATAGCCGGATAGTTCAAGAAGGGCAAGTCAAGAGTTGGGTGAGATAATCTCCCCAGGCGGCTAGTTGGCCGAAAGGTTGTCAATATTGAACAAAAACTGTGTATTGAGACCAACTGGTTAATTTTGGCACCGTCTGTTCAACTTTGCGACACCGACTTTCGCACGGAACATTTGGTCAGCGCCATTTAAATCCGTGACCACTAGCTACATTTTTGTCATCAAACTGTGTTGATAATATGCTGTGTTTTTTACGAGCAATATATCGGTTTCGCAGCAGGCTTCACTCGGTTCCATTTGACTTCGCTTGACTTCACTTGACTTCACTAGACTTTACTAGACTTTACTTGACTGCACTATTTGAAAAATGCAATGTGGGATATTCCGCAATCAAACAATGTCAGCACATTTCAAACGGAGCCACACGTCCAAGAAACTCGATTCTCATATTCTTGATCAACACGTCTACATTCTTTCTTTCTTTTTTTTTCCCATGTTATATATTCACTTCTACTTTGAGACAAAAGACTAACAATTTTAGGAATTTTTTCAATCACAAGTTGGTGGTGTTCAAACCGTGGCCTTGAGTTATAATGAAAGAGGTCAATTTAAAGGTGTTGCCACAGTAATTTTCAAATCCAACAAGAATGCCGCTTTGGCCGTTGAAAAGTACCATGGTGCTTCTATCGATGGTGGTAAGGGAAAATTATCCTTGGAATTGATTATCGATACTACTAAGAAACCTCTTGCCGCTAGAATTGCTGCTAAACCAGTGCAAAAAGCACAAGCAGCCAAGGCTATCGAGAACAAAAAGAAGTTGTTGGTGAAGAAGGCAAAGAAACCAGCCAAGAAGCCCCAACAAAAGAAGAAAACCGTTGAGGAATTAGACCAAGAAATGGCGGATTATTTTGAGAGTTAGGTTTTTGCGTTTGAGTTTTCATTCGCCGTAGTGTGTATTTTTATCACAAATATGTTGTTGTAGTTTAGTATGGGGGGACACTATTGTAGATTTGTCGTTTTTCTAAAATACAAGAATGAGACCCAAAACTCGGGCTAAAATGTTTGTTCACCTTTTCGAAAAAGGGGGGAAGGGTGAGGAACGTAACGAGAGTTGATGATGTTAGTGGTAGTAGTCGCAATGCTACCAGCAACAGTGCTAGATATCGATTCTATAAATTCTGAACCCACCCAGTTCATCACAATATGTTTCTTCATATTGTTATTGTAACATTTCACAACACTAAAAGAGAGAAAGCACGAGAAAAAAAAAAAAGCTGCTGAAAATTCAATTCTGTGGAAAAGTTTCAAACATATTTTGGTCCAGACCTGAGACATCCAAGACAGACCTCGTTACTGCCTTCTCTCACCACTCCTGCTACACCCACTACGCACCATGCCCAACTTGGAACTTATCCTAACAGCAGAATTTCATATAGATAAAGGTCCATCTTTGGTGTACCAATATCCTCATGAAATCCCCGGTTTGCAAAATTTATATTTCCTTCCTGAATTGATGTTGCCTGATCAAATACACAAACGCAGTGAGGATTATACCCTTTTCCTACTATATCGAAACATGATCACTGGTGACTTCCAATACTTGTACAATAAAAACACTTGTGAACCAGATCCGTATTTCTTGTACACTATAGTGTTGAATTTACACAATGATGAATATAAACGAGGATCTCAAGTCAAGAGTTTATCCATAATTACCAAAATCCCCTATTTCAAGAATTTCAAACCGGTATTGATGATTTGCTTAGACTCGTATTTTAATAATAATAATTTTGACGTTGTTAAGGAGCTTTATCGCAGCTTGAATGAAAAAGATTTCAGTATGAGTCATGATCCATCCGATATTGGAGGCAGCAGCACTGACTTGAGTATTGTGAAAAAGATTTTGATTTCGAGTGTATTGGATCTACCCATTAATGACAAGATTTATTACGATGAAAGCTTTAGAAATAAGGTGCTTGGTATTGGAAAAAATAGAATACCCAATGATACATTGTTTATTCGAAAAGATTTGAGTTTTAATTCGATTGTCAACTTCAACAAGATGAATATCCCCATCAAAGTGCCACTATTGAACTTGCCTGATACAATTGGGGACTATTTAAACCCTACCGATTTGAATTTTAAACCAAACTTGATCAATATTTTAAACTCGAAGTTATCAGGGGACCTATTGAATAGTGAAATGACCGTTTATGGACTACAAACACCACCGATAATCATTTTGATTAATGCTGTGTTGACTGGGAAAAAGATATTGGTACTCAGTTATGATAATAGTTCTGGTTATATCATTGATCATATACTCTTGATTTTGAAAATTGTGACTGGAGGCGGCATCTTGAGTGGGATTTTAACCAACTATAACGTGTTTCCTATAATTGATGTGTCCAAGATTGATTTACTTGAACAATGTGATAGTTTTATTGCTGGTACGATAAACCCATTTTTCAAGCACAATGATAAACTCTGGGATCTCATGTATGATTTAGATGCCAATGAGTTAATTATCAGTTCTAATATTGCTGATTCCTCAGCCACTGAAGTTACTTCTGAATACAAGAATTCCATCATTTCCGAAGATGCAAGATTCTTGTCAAGCTTACAATTGTCAATTTTCAACTATAATGATGACTTGACGACAATTCAATTGATCTTTCGTCGTCATATCAATGAGATTGTTCGAATTTTGCTCAGTTCCAAAAACTTCAATAGCGATTTATTCCCCAGCAATAAAGATTTGATCCTTTTGCTTGATGGAATTGGTTATTTTTGGTCAAGTGATACGACAAAATTGTTGGAAATGTCTTGTTATCAATTGATTTCGAAAAAATTCCAAGATTTATTATACATGGGTAAATTCACTTATAATCTTCTTTTACCAAACTTGTCCAATGAGTTAAATTTAATGATTGATTTACATTATCATTTGCAAAGCTTGAGCAACATTTCAGTGGTTAATACCAATTCTAAAATCAATGAACGTGAAGTTTGGTTCAACATTTTGAAATTTTTGATTTCGGGGAAATCATTGGAAATTTTCCTTTTGACTACATATTTGATTCCACCAAGTAGCTCAACTAGTTTACAAAGCTCCTCGGCTCATGGTGGAAGCTTGACGATATTTGATAAAAACAAAGGAATTGAATTACTTTTGATCAACCTTTTCAATTACGATGATCAAATTAAATCAAATGTTATCATGATTTTACAAGAATTGCAAGATAATTTCTTGTGTGGTTGGTGTCTTGACTTATTTTTGAAAAGTAACACAGTTTATGAGATTGCGTTTAACGACTTGATTAATGAATGATTGTTGAGGCACCGCCATTTTATTTCACTTTCGTATATACACTATGTTTAATTCACGTATTTACAGATTGGACGACAACATTCTCCTCGCCATCTACTCACATCTCACTTGATTACTTTATCCTCTGGAGCAGGCGAATAATACTGAGCTTCTTTCTCTCTATCATCAGGCCAATATTTTTGCTTCAAGATATTATATAAACTTAACCTATCACCTGGTCTTCTTGTGCTATAAGCAAACCCACTACCAATATATTTACTTTGCCTTTTCTCATCATCATAATTCAAGTTTGGGTTGTTCTCAGGAAACCCTGGTCTTTTGATACTGATACTGAATTCATTATCGGAATTGTTCACATCTGAATCATTCTCCAATTTGTGACGTTGCTCCTTCTTGTATGCAATATGCTTCTTCCCCGTAATGAATAAAGAAATGGCGATGGCGGCAAAAAGAGCATATCTTCGAAGTACGGTAGAACGTGTTTCGTTACTTCTCTTTGCTAAGCTATTCATCGTGGCCATGACGTGTATTTATAGTAGGATGAAAGTAAATCGGATGATTAAAGGAAAATGACAAAGACAAAAATTCCGACTTGATGATTGGTGCGCGCTACCTGATACCCGATCCTGTGCTTTAGCTCACAACGACATTGGGTGCACCTCTCCTGCCATCCGTCATAGATGTGTACACTCCAAGCTGCTGAGTAAAGATCACTCGTGGTACCTGAATCCATTTCTAACCGGCTCAATGAGCTAACATAATTCAATAAGCTGTCACTCTCCCGGTCCCGATTCCCCTTCTCCTGCAACACGAATCAAGCAAATTAAACTTTCTGCCCTCTCATTCCTTTGCTTTTCTGTATTGATGCAATCAGGCCACTTATTATGTATTAATTTGCTCACTATCATCTCGACTTAATCGATAAAACACGACAAATTTGTCCAAAACATGGCAGATGTACTTTTTGTTGGGTCCTGAATTGAAATTAACCAACTTCTTGTCCTTTGTGCCTATTGCTTCAATTAGGTTTCGATACTCGCTAATTTCTGTGTCGGACAATTCGCGTTGCTGTTGCTGTTGCTGCTGTTGCTGCTGTTGCTGCTGCTGCTGCTGTTGTTGTTGTTGTTGTTCATATTCTTTGTTATCGTATGCCCCTATATACTGTAGCTCGTTTGTAAACACGACAATTTCATCAATTGCAATAAAATTGTAAAGCTTCAAAGTCTGTTCTAGTATTTGTACCGTTTCAGAAGGTAGGGTTGTCATTTTAGTGAAGGTTGATAAAGTAGTACATCGACGGTGTACGACTGTACACAACAATCTTGCTGCTACCAAGCCATACCCAATTTTCCCCAACAGGCGTCTACATCTCAACAGACCTCCGAATGCATGCAATATATTCTATTTAGCTATAATTTATAAACGTATTCCTACCCATCATCATTGGCTCCCTCGCTTCCAGCTTCTTGACTTCCTGGATCATCAGATAGTGTATTCATTCGTCCAGCAGCTGTTGGATCATCTTGAGTATTTTGATGAGCTGTTGCTGAAGTTGATGTCTGGTTACTAGCGCTACTACTTGAAGAGCTAGGAATGCACCAGTTGCGATGGCAGTGCCATGCTTTCATTTGGCAATCACGAGAACAATACTTTGTTCGTTTACATCGGCGGCATTTGGAAAATTCACGTGGATACTTTTCCCACTTTCCACAATCCAAATTTCCACATTGACGAACACCTCCCTTGAGATCGTTGCGACGGCAAGAGTTCCTCATGATAACCCCTGACCAATAGTACATATCAGTACCGGATAAAAAGGTAAACTTTTCAACAAGTGGAAACAAATTGATTCTCTTGTATTCTCTTAACGATTCATCCTTGTCTTCGTCATATTCATCGATATCAAAGTATTTGTACTCTTCATAATCCCACTTGCGCTCGAGATAGTTCTTTGTCTTTTCTCGTTGCTCAACGATTGAAATTGACAATTTCTGGCTTTCTTCATCAACTAGCCGATTCAACTTTTCGTTTAACTGATAGAGTTTGATTTTGCGTAGAAAGCCATTATTCAATGACTCACAAGCCACAACTTTTTCAAATAACTCTGACATAACATTAACCCGATCAGTGGAACCCCTGAACGTGCCTTCGCTCGAGTCGGAAAAGACCTCCTCCGAGTCTTCCTCAGAATTGCTTTTAACATTACACGCATCCTCGTCATTGTCATCTTCGTCATTCTCAATCTCCTCTTCCACACCTTCTTTTTCTTCTTCTTCTTCTTCTGCGTTTCCACCAAATTGAACAGGACATATTGCTTCGCTGTCTTCGTACCGCGTGTCACACAATGAAAATTTATCATCATTGAGGATCAATCTATCGTCATTCAAAGGAGTCATCATTTGAGGCGAGTTTGATGCGCTTGGATTAAACTTTTTCAAGCAAGCGATCCTTTGTTTCCTTGATTTTGGCCTGATGGTTGGCCTTGGGTGTATGCTAAGAGACTTTTTGACCTTTAAGCGGATTTGGTTCTCCAAATACATCTTCAATTGCTTATCACGTATACTCATATCCAAAACCAAATGCGTGTTTTGCAAAACCTCTTTGAGGTATGGATACTTTGAAATGTATGCTAATAGCTGTAAAGACCACACGATATCATCGTCCTTTGGTATAACAACTCCTGTTTTTGTAAATGATCGCACTGCTGTTTTGGGTCCTGCGCTATTGTTGATACTCATATCGCGCGTATACAACTCTGACAAAAAGTGGAGGTTGCTATCCATATCGAATTCACAATCATGGATAAATCCTTCTTCAAGCACATCAGCTTCCCTCGTCTCCCGAAGTCTGCCCAAAATATTCAAAACGATAAAGTTTCGTTTCACTTCTGAATAAATCGGCAAGCTATGCACAAACTTCTTGTTATTGATACTGTCATCTCCATGATTGTCAGCAAATGAGGAGGCTCGAAGAAGTCGAAACAAATGCTCGAGACTCGAGTGTTCAACATCCTCATGGCTGATATTATCTAAAGTAATACCTCCAGAAACAAGATTATCAGTTGAAATATTTGTGATTGATGTGGACTCAAATGCAGCCGCTGTAGTCAGAAACTGATCATAATATAGACTATTCGGTATGGGCACAAAGGTAGTGTTGGGCATATCCTCTCTGTTTGCATCATCTCGCAATACCGACGGATTTATTGTGAAGCCATCTGGCTCTTCTGGGTCAAAATTGGTCTGAAACCGGCGCTCACTTTGAATGTTCAATGGTTGGATAGGTTCCGAAAACGTATCGTGCAGTCGATCTGGCTGTTGCTGCTGCTGTTGCTGCAGAGTAGTAGTAGTAGTCGTATGCAAGAACACTTGCTCGTGTAATGTCAAGTAATTATCCAATACAGTTGCAATAATGGGCAAGATACCTGCTCTCACCACTTTTTGTCTAATTTTCTCAGTGCCTCGAGTTCCAACAAGTACTAAACATTGGAAAGCTAGCGTCCATTTCCAAGCAATCAACACCTGTTTATCTCCATTTTCATTGATGAATCGCCTACAGTTATGACACTCATGCAATATTTCGATTAACCTCTCAATTCCCCCATCGACAGAAAGTGTCTCGCGAACTTTCGCCGAGGAGCTAACCAAATATGTGAGATAGTTCAACGAATTGACTAAAGGTTTATCTGATGTAACATCCAACGCTCGTCTATCATAAAGACTTGTTGTTATTGTGACTGCTGCTTTATTGCTTGAAATGGCTCTGTAGTTAGAATCACGCATCTAAAGATTCTGTGACTGATGCAATGCTAAATGATTTGTTGTTCACTATGAGTAGTTACTTATGTGGCTTGAAGGTTCATGAATGATTCTCAACCAGGGAGATTTGCAATATTTTTCGAAATTTCAACTGGTCCTATAATGTGAGTGGCGTTAAAAAAAAAAAAAAAAAACAAAGGTGCTGATTTAAAATAAATAAGTGGAATATATATGGGAAATGTTGCAATCGTGAGTGAAACAAACAGGACCTAATCTTATAGGATTTGGTTGATATATGCTGTAAGGAGGGTGCAAGTAGTGGTGATGATTGTAGGTGTAGCCACTGAATAACTTTTTTTGTCTCTGGCTAGAGTTTTGAAATTGTATTTCAAACTGTGTAATTATTTTTTTTTCTTCTTCTTTTTCTCTTTCTTTGCACCGGTTTGCGCTCCCTCTTCTTTGTGACACATACTGATGACAACGAGTGAAACCCCCAACCGAAACATGCGATGAAGAATCCCCATCTCTTTATGAGGTCACTGGGTCGCTTGTGGGTAAGCTTCAGTTCCATAAACACTACAAAGGCGCGTCCGTCGTTAAACAAATAATCTTGTCTATCATCTCTATGAATTAAATAAAAATCTATAAGCTTTCAGGTAGTTCCTTTTCAAACAGGATCCAATCCTAATCTATGCTCAATCTTAACCATAGCTTTCATGCAATGTTCCATGAATATCAATGTCAATATACTATGAGGTCCAACTCTAAATAATTGAGCCCAGAAACCTTTGTACAAGGCCATTGGACCTTCAATAGAAATTGTTTTTCTGAAGCAGTCCAAAGGACCCTTGTACAAGTTCCCCTTCTGGTTGTACATTCTTGTCAATACAACATCCCATGGATTCATCACTATTGCTACGCCTAGACCTGCCATTGACGCACTGATGAAATGCAATAGCAAGGTGTTGTCCTTTGCAATGTGATGTTTCAATACAAAATTCTTGGTCAAGTTGTATACTGGTAATTGGGCTGCTGATCCAGCACCAGTTCTCAAAATGGCGGCGTCAACTCCTCTGTATAATCCTTTGAAACCTTCTGCTCTATAAATCAGCGTCAACCCATCTAATGCACCACTATAATACGTCTGTTGTCCCACTGCACCGGTTTTAGAATACGTTTGCATTCTGGTTTTGACCAAGAAGAATGGAGAGGCTAAGACAGCGCCAGCTGACCCAGACACAAATCCAGCAACGACATTGATTAGTAAATTTTGTGGAACATGGCCATTCTGGATTTTCGAAGGGGCAAACATCTTTGTGAGATAATATCGACTAGGTTCGTAAAGCCCAATTCTGCATCCATTTAAGCCAAGTTGGTAAAAATACCCACACATCAATCCTTGTTGTAATCCTTTGATTCCCTCATGTTTGTAAATTGTTGCAAAAGCTTGGAGTGGGTTCTTATATAGTTTCGCCTGTCCTTTCAGCTTTGATAGTTCACCTTGTAATTGCATTCTAGTTTTAACCAACTCAATAGGATTGGTAAAAGTCACTGCTCCACACGCGGCAACACCACCGGCAATAAAGCCACCCAATGTTGTCACTTTTTGGGCATTGTTTTTAGGGACGTCGCTTACGACTGGTTTGTTTAAGTGTACCTCATGTGGGATCTTTAATGTGGACCGTGGTTCGCTCATTGGGGAGTAATAGCTCTTCAAGTTCCGGTTGTTCACAAGTTAGGGCAAGTTAGGGTTGATTGTGGACTTGTGAAAAATTATGCGGGTCCCACAGAAAAAAAAAGTTTGGAAAAAGAAATGAAAATGGTAATGCCCGGAAACGGCCATAAGTTTTGAGATAGACTCGTTTCAAAAATGATTAAACCAGAAGCCATGGTAGTAGGAGGGGTAGTATCTTCGTCGTTTCTACTGTCGAGTACCTGAACATGTGACCCCTCAGCTTTGAAC
>OGTJ01000057.1_pt1 | contig 83140 bp, 47 predicted proteins | sample 1574611 | NCBI WGS metagenome assembly OGTJ01 (sample SAMN03295858, study PRJEB24534) | human gut metagenome | isolation source: fecal sample 1 from infant 9 | host: Homo sapiens | place: USA: Pittsburgh, PA | collected 2014-07
CCCCCCCCCCTGTTCTTTTGCTTTTCAATCTAGTTTGCAAAAGAGTAGAGAAAGAAACTGAGCAGACTTGCTAATTAATAAGAGACATTGAGATACTACTAAAATACACAACCTCAAACAATGTCAAACTCAAAAGAGAACTCATCAATAAGCGACTCACAACGAAGAAATACTGACTCTTCATTATCAGAAAAATCAATGACAAACACAGCACCAACTACCAAAAACAACACCAATAAGGCTGATGACCAAGGTATGGTTTCACAAGAGTACTATAGGCTACCAGTTGAACAAGTTGCTAAAGAGTTCAACACCAATGTACCCGATGGATTATCACCAAAAGAAGCTGAATCTAGAATTTCAACCTATGGTCCAAACAATTTGGGAGAAGAGGATTCCATTTCATACACCAAGATATTGGCTCATCAAGTATTTAACGCCATGATTTTGGTGTTGTTTATCAGTATGATTATTGCTCTTGCTATTAGAGATTGGATATCTGGTGGTGTTATTGGGTTTGTTGTTGGTATCAATATTGTGGTGGGTTTTGTTCAAGAAGTTAAAGCTGAAAAAACCATGGGTTCATTGCGTAATTTATCATCACCAACAGCCAGAGTCACTAGAAATGGAGATGATATCACTGTTCCAGCAGAAGAAGTTGTCCCTGGTGATATTGTTCATGTTAAAGTTGGTGATACCGTTCCTGCTGATTTAAGATTGTTTGATTCAATGAATTTGGAAACTGATGAAGCTTTATTGACAGGTGAATCATTACCAGTGCAAAAAGATCACACAGTTGTGTATGATGATTATTCAGTACCTATCCCTGTTGGTGACAGATTAAACTTGGTTTATTCTTCCTCAATTGTTTCCAAGGGAAGAGGGTCCGGTATTGCTTATGGAACTGGTTTAAGTACTGAGATTGGTCAAATTGCTCAATCATTGAGAGGAAACTCTGGATTGATTCGTAGAGTTGACAAGTCAAATGGTAAACCTAAAAAGAGAGAATATGGTCGTGCTTGTGCTGGAACCATTTATGATGTTGTTGGAAACATTCTCGGTATAACTGTTGGTACCCCTTTGCAAAGAAAACTTTCATGGTTGGCCATTTTCCTCTTTTGGGTGGCTGTTGTATTTGCCATTGTTGTTATGGGATCACAAAAGATGAATGTTAATCGTGAAGTTGCCATTTATGCCATTTGTGTGGCATTGTCAATGATTCCATCGGCATTGATTGTCGTTTTGACCATTACTATGGCGGTTGGTGCTCAAGTTATGGTTTCCAAAAATGTTATTGTTCGTAAATTGGATTCATTGGAAGCATTGGGTGGTATTAATGATATTTGTTCAGACAAGACTGGTACTTTGACACAAGGTAAGATGATTGCCAAAAAAGTTTGGTTACCCAATGTTGGTACTTTGGAAGTACAAAATTCAAATGAGCCATATAATCCAACTGAAGGTGACGTCAAATATGCACCATATTCACCATTTTTCATCAAGGAAACTGATGAAGAAATTGATTTCAATAAACCATATCCTGATCCAATGCCACAAAGTATGCATGACTGGTTAATGACTGCCACTTTGGCCAACATTGCCACTGTCAATCAAAGCAAAGACGAAGAACTGGGTGAATTGGTTTGGAAAGCCCACGGAGATGCTACTGAAATTGCCATTCAAGTTTTCACCACCAGATTGGATTATGCTAGAGAATCATTGGTTGATGGATTTGAACACATTGCTGAATTCCCATTTGATTCATCAATTAAAAGAATGTCAGCCATTTACAAGGATAAGAAAACTGGTGAGACTAGAGTCTACACCAAGGGTGCTGTCGAAAGAGTGGTGCAATTGTGTACCACTTGGTATGGTGAAGGCACAGATGATTCACAAGAATTGAAGGAATTGACCGATTCTGATAAACATTTGATTGAAGAAAACATGACGGCATTATCATCTCAAGGTTTAAGAGTGTTGGCTTTTGCAACCAGATCCATTGATGGAGATTTTGATGATCGTGAAAAGGTTGAAAATAACTTGACTTTCCAGGGACTTATTGGTATCTATGATCCTCCAAGAGAAGAAACTGCTGGATCTGTCAAATTGTGTCACAGAGCAGGTATCAATGTTCATATGCTTACTGGTGATCATCCTGGTACTGCTAAAGCTATTGCCCAAGAAGTTGGTATCTTGCCTCACAATTTATACCATTACTCCGATGAAGTTGTCAAAGTTATGGTTATGACTGCTAATGAATTTGATGCTTTATCCGATGAAGAGATTGACAATTTACCAGTGTTGCCCCTTGTTATTGCCCGTTGTGCCCCACAAACTAAAGTACGTATGATTGATGCTTTACATCGTCGTCAAAAATTCGCTGCCATGACTGGTGATGGTGTTAATGATTCGCCATCGTTGAAGAAAGCCGATGTTGGTATTGCCATGGGTATGAATGGTTCTGATGTTGCCAAGGATGCTTCTGATATCGTTTTAACTGATGACAATTTCGCGTCAATTTTGAATGCTATTGAAGAAGGTAGAAGAATGTCTGCCAATATTCAAAAATTCGTGTTGCAATTGTTGGCTGAAAATGTCGCTCAAGCATTGTATTTGATGATTGGGTTGGCATTTATGGATGAGTCTGGATTTTCAGTTTTCCCCTTGTCTCCAGTTGAAGTTTTGTGGATTTTGGTTGTTACTTCTTGTTTCCCTGCCATGGGATTGGGTCAAGAAAAAGCCAGTGATGATATTTTGGAAAAACCACCAAACAATACCATTTTCACTTGGGAAGTGATTATTGATATGTTGGGATATGGCTTCTGGATGGCATGTTCATGTTTGCTTTGTTTTGTCGTTATTGTCTTTGGTAATGGTAATGGAGATTTGGGAGTTGATTGTAACTCGATGGATGCTGATGTCGATGTATGTGGCTTGGTGTTCCGCGGTAGATCAGCTTCATTTGCCAATATGACGTGGTGTGCTTTAATTCTTGCTTGGGAATGTATTCATCCTACTCATTCCTTATTTTACATGAGACAAGATACCGATAATCCATGGTGGAAACAAACCGCTATTGATTTATGGAGCAATCAATTTTTATTTTGGTCAGTCATTGGCGGATTTGTCACTGTTTTCCCGGTGGTTTACATCCCTGTTATTAACACCAAAGTGTTTCTTCACAAGTCCATTGGATGGGAATGGGGAGTTGCTGTTGGATGTTCGGTATTGTTTTTACTTGGTGCTGAAGGTTGGAAATGGGGTAAGCGGGTGTTTTTCAGAAGATTAACCAACAAAAGGGCCAATAATCCCGAATATGAATTGGAAAGAAATGATCCATTCCAAAGATATGCCTCTTTTTCAAGATCTGGTACCATGGAGAATCAAAAATTCTTGGTTTAGGCAGAAATGGCGCTCAGGAGGTGATGCTGCTGCCTTTGTACATTTTTACTTTTGAATATCATAGATTTTTATATATATATATATACATATTTAACACCGTTGCATTTTCATTTTATTCATAATATAACAAGCACGTAGGTTGAGAGAAGTGATTGCTTTTGATGCAGATCTTTTGTGGTGTCGTTCTCAATTGATATGCTGGTTTTGGTCGTTTAATCTCTCGTATAAGAAAGATGTTGCTGCATATGAGTGTGTATTTTAATTGCCCCACGATTCCTCACTCGTCCGAGGAACTTCAAAAAAAAAAAAAAAAAATTTGAACTGCAATTCTTTTCACTTCAACCACCAGACTGCCCCCTCTCATATTGCGATATGATATTCCGCAAATCGATACATAAACAAACTGTGCGTTTGCTTTCTCACTCTTCATTCCTCAGATCATCCTATAATCAAGTATCGAGAAAAACCGTTGCCGATATCCATCAATTTCACCAATCGCAAAAGCCAATCTCGGTGGTAACGGCCCATGATTTCATAACTGCCAAACTAGTGGATGCTGGAGATATAGATATATGCTTGGTTGGTGACTCGCTAGCGAATACCACATTGGGATACCAAGATACCAATGAATTGACCTTGGACGAAATGATGTACCATGTTCAATCAGTTCTGCGAGGCAATGATAGATCCCTAATTATTGCTGATTTACCATTTGGATCATTTGAAGCATCAGTGGAGCAGGCTACTAAATCAGCAATCAGTTTAGTTCAAAAAGGTAAAGTTCAAGGTGTCAAATTAGAGGGTGGGAATTCTGAAAATATCCCCACAATTGAAAAATTAATCTCAGTAGGGATACCAGTTATGGGACATGTTGGATTAACACCTCAGAAACACAATGCCATAGGCGGTTTTAAATTACAAGGCAAAGACGCAAAGGGGGCATTGGACATTTATCAAGAATGTCTAAATTTACAAAAAGCTGGTGTGTTTGCCATTGTGTTGGAATGTATTCCCAATAAAATAGCTCAATACATTACCGAGAACTTGTCAGTACCAACAATTGGCATTGGTGCTGGGCCCTTTTGTTCAGGACAAGTACTTGTGATTTCAGATATGTTGGAGTTGAAGAATCCTGAAGAAAGTCATATTGCTAAATTTGTTAAACCTTATGCTCAATTTTATCAAGTAGGAGTTGATGCTATGAAACGGTATAAACTTGATGTGGAAACTAAGCAATTCCCCTTGGCTGATGAACATGGATACAAAATTAAAAAGGATGTTTTTGAACAATTTAAACAAGAGGCGCAGAATCTTAAATAAAATAAATAGAGAGAGAGAGAGAAGAAAAGGTGTTCATAGAAAGTGTAATTTCCAGTTGTATATAGAGACTATGAATACAATAAATGTGGGTTATTTGGGTACTAGTACGTATCACTCGTGAGGTTCGACTAGAGGTCAGTGCCGACCCGTGATTGTCTCGGGTTCTCTATGCTTGCGCGGAGAAGGGGGAGAAAAAAAGAAAAAGAAAAAGAATCGGTCGAAGCAACTAATCTATTGTTCTTTGGAGGGGGTTGTGTAACTCAGCGGATATCCAAAAAAACCAAAAAAAAAAAAAAAAAGAAAAAGAGATAGCTTTCATAACAGCAAATATTGTCTCTTTGAGTAATAGCAATCGTAGTACTCTCCAGTCAACAGTACTGAGCATCGGTACAGAATTATAATGTTGTTGGTACAAACTGTAATCCGCCGTGGGTGCAGGAATTCCGGATATTCATTGAAGCGGAATATCAACGGTAGTGCGCATTTGCTGTATTATATAAATCATCATCATTCCAACACGAAGAATTTATCACCTTCATCCACATCAATTGCAATCAACAATAACAACAACAACAACAACAACTATCGAAACTACTCTTTTTCCACGTCAATTGCAGTCAGAACAATGGTTACTATCAACAATAGTTTTCTTGTGAACCACACTTGTCTTAGAATCAAGGATCCCAAGTCTGTTGATTGGTGGCAAGAGAAAATAGGAATGAAATTAATTGCTACAATTCCATTTGACACATTCACATTGTACATGTTAAACTATGAGACTGAAAAGAATAAACACTTGAATTGGGCTGCACGTGAAGGTGTTTTGGAGTTGTGTTATAATCATGGTGGTACTGAAGAGATTAACAATGGAAATGGTGATAAAGACAAAGGATTTGGACATGTTTGTATTTCTGTTGATAATATTGAAGCTGCACAAGAACAGTTTTTAGCCAATGGTGTTAGATTCAAAAAGAAGTTATCGGATGGACGTCAACACAATATTGCGTTTTTGTTGTCTGATCCAGAGGATTATTGGATTGAGGTGATTGAAAATGGAATTGATAAACAAGAAAACAAGACTGAGATATCTTCTTACAAATTGAATCATACCATGGTTAGAGTCAAAGATCCAGAAGTGTCATTGAAATTTTACCGATCATTGGGATTCAAGTTATTTTCCAAAAAGGATTTCCCAGAGGCAAAATTTAGTTTATATTTTCTTGGTTATAACCATGATGCAAATTTCAAAGAGGGCACAATGTCATGGGAAGAACAACTGAAAAGAGAATCCATATTGGAATTGACTCACAATTGGGGCACAGAATCTGATTCAAGTTTCAAAGGTTATCATAATGGAAACAGTACTGAAAACGGTGAAGTACAAGGCTATGGCCATATTTGTATCTCGTGTGAAGATCCTGGTAAATTCTGTCAAGAATTGGAACAAGCTTATGGAGACAAATTGGATTGGTCTGTCAAATTCAATCAAGGTTCAGCTGTTAAAGGTATTGCATTTATTAGAGATCCAGATACCTATTCAATTGAGATTTTATCTCACGATCTTTTCAAAGACAGGATGGGTAAACTTTAGACGGGGATGCATTAGTAACAACATGAGTTTATAGTAATAACATTATGTCTACAATATTGATTATGTATTCCTGTGTAAAAAAAGTCGATCTAGATCCTTTTCTAAATTGCGAAAACACGGCGCTTACCGGTTTTGTTAGCTGCGAAAACACGGCGCTTACCGGTTTTGCTAGTTGCGAAATGAAACGGGAATATATTGTTGAATGACTTTTGTTGTAAATCGAATGATGTACGTGATCTAAGCTAGCTTGAAATAAGATTATCACCGTCGAGTTTAGGTTTCGGTTATCATCCCATTTGAGGTTATTATCCGGTTGTACTCATATATTATTCTTATTCTTATTCTTATTCTTATTATTATTATTATTATTACTAAGCTCCTCTCTTATTGCTGAGGGTAGTGTACTTTTGGTAAAATAATAATAATGTTTTTCATTGTGACGGCAAAAGCACACAAAGAAAGAAAAAGAACGTGCTACATACTACTTACTCTCTACTAACAGAGCAACATACTTCTATAACTTATCCAACAAGTCAAGGTGTATATATAAAAGAGCCATAGTTTTTCGCCACTTGCTTTAACTACACAATTCAATTGATTTTCGATTTTTATGATTAGGAGTTTATTACCCAAATCATATATTACTACTACTACTACTACTATTACTACTAGAACAGTTAAACCCCTTGTCTACAACAGATACTATTCAATCTCATCAAACATGGTTTCTACTCAAACTAAACAAAAAGTTGAACAATTGATCAAAGAACATCCAATTTTCATTGCTTCAAAGACTTATTGTCCATACTGTGCTCAAACTAAAAAGACCATTGAAGCTCTTACTAAGGATGCTTATATTCTTGAATTAGATGAAGAATCTGATGGTGGTGAAATTCAAGAAGCTTTGGCTGAATTGACTGGTCAAAAGACGGTACCAAATGTCTTTATTGGTGGTCAACATATTGGTGGTAACTCAGATGTTCAACAATTGAAATCTGCTGACCAATTGGAACCAAAGATCAAAGCTGCTTTATAAAGGAGATATACTATACACTATATACACTAACCATATGTAGTTTAATTTGACTTTATACGACTTTGAAAACTTAATCACCAATTTTTGTAAACGAAAAGGGTTATCGCGGACTAATGCCAAAGACAAAAATTTTCTCATTTCCTCAATCAACAAAGAATTATCACTTCGCAACTTTATTACCAATGACCAACGTTAGTTTACAGATCAGACAAGCAGTTCCAGCTATTGATTCAGTAGTAGCTGACTATGCTGTTGGATACATTCAACATGTGTCTGATGCGACTGAAGATAGTGTTCGTGCTCAACGGATCAATATTTCTGATGAAATGGCCTTTTTGAACAGTTTGTTGATATCAGCAGGTGGTCCATCTGATAAAGTTAAAAGCTTGACTGACTCCATTACTCAACAGTTGAGTGAAAAATTGAAAAAGAATATGGAGAAATTGGCCATTACTGGGGATACTTCAAAACGTTTACTCGATATCAATGTATTGCAAAATAATACCAAAAGAGACATCAACTCGTCTTTGGCATTGTTGTCTGCCAGTAATGATATTGAGCATACTGGTAGAGTCATGGAAACCAGAGTTGACAAGAAAAAATTGGAGAAACAAGAGAGGAAAATCGCTAAAAAAGTTGCCAAACGTAACAACAAATTTGTCAAGTATGAAGCTTCCAAATTGTTGAATGAAAAACAAGAACAAGATTATGATTCATTCTTTCTTGAAATCAATCCTCTTGATTTTGGATCTAGCGCTGGTAAATCCAAAGATATCAAGATTGACAATATTGACTTGTATGTGGGAGATGGTCAAAGAATCTTGAGTGAGGCTTCATTGACTTTGGCTTATGGTAGAAGATATGGTTTAGTTGGTCAAAATGGTATTGGTAAATCCACTTTGTTGAGAGCATTGTCTAGAAGAGAATTGAATGTCCCTAAACACATCACCATTTTGCATGTTGAACAAGAAATTAGAGGTGATGATACCCCTGCATTACAAAGTGTTTTGGATGCTGATGTGTGGAGAAAAAGTTTGTTGCAAGAAGAACTGAAGATCAATGAACGAATAACTGAAATTGAAAACTTGAGAAAAGAGTTTGATGAAGAGTCATTGGAAGTAAAGAAGCTTGATAATGAACGTGACGACTTGGAAAATCATTTACAAGAAATTAGTGAGAAATTGAATGAAATGGAATCGGACAAAGCTGAAAGTAAAGCAGCTGCCATTCTATATGGGTTGGGGTTCACAAAGGAAACACAAAATTTACCAACAAAGCAATTTTCTGGTGGTTGGAGAATGAGATTGTCATTAGCAAGAGCATTGTTTTGTCAACCTGATTTATTATTGTTGGATGAGCCTTCCAATATGTTGGATGTTCCATCCATTACCTTTTTGGCAAACTATTTACAAACTTATAAATCAACTGTGCTCGTTGTCTCACACGATCGTGCATTCCTAAACGAAGTGGCTACCGATATTATCCATCAACATTCAGAAAGATTGGATTATTACAGAGGTGCCAATTTCGATTCGTTTTATGCTACAAGAGAAGAAAGAATCAAGAATCAACGTCGTGAATATGAAAGTCAAATGGCTTATAGACAACATTTACAAGAGTTTATTGACAAGTTTAGATACAATGCTGCTAAATCACAAGAAGCGCAATCACGTATCAAGAAATTGGAAAAATTGCCTGTATTAGAACCCCCTGAAGACGATAAAGTTGTTACGTTTAAATTTGCTGAACCTGATAGTATTTCACCACCAATCTTGCAAATGCAAGATGTTAGTTTTGGGTATGATCCAAACAAGTTACTTTTCAAAAATGTCAATTTGGATGTGCAAATGGATTCAAGAATTGCATTTTGTGGTGGTAATGGTACTGGTAAAACTACTCTTTTGAAACTAATTATGGAACAAATCACTCCCTTGGAAGGATATATCAACAAGAATGGACGGTTAAGAATTGGATATTTTGCTCAACATCATGTTGATGCCATGGATTTGTCACTTTCGGCAGTTTCTTGGATGAGCCAAACTTTTCCTGGGAAAACTGATGAGGAATACAGGCGTCATTTAGGTTCATTTGGTATTACTGGTCCCTTGGGTTTACAAAAGATGCAATTATTATCAGGAGGTCAAAAATCGAGAGTGGCATTTGCAGCATTGTGTTTGAATCAGCCCCACATTTTAATCCTAGATGAACCTTCTAACCATCTTGATACCCAAGGTTTGGATGCGTTAGCTGAAGCAATGAGAAATTTTAAAGGTGGTATATTGATGGTTTCTCATGATGTTGCAATTATTGATAAAGTTTGTAATGAGATTTGGGTGGCTGAAAATGATACCATTTCGAAATTCCCTGGTAATATTCATGATTATAAAAAGCATATTCTTGAATCAGCCAATATTGCAGGTGTTGTAAAGAGACATTAATAAAGGGGTGTGATAGAGTTATATAGACTTAATACAACATTTAGGCTGTGGATTTGATCTTTTATTGCCGAGGTCGATGACGTTGAAAGTGCGACATTTAAAAAAAAACCCCCCGAAACCAAAATCTCACTTGCATTCGTATATATTTAGAACAACTTCAACAAGATGGCCGTATTAGGATCTATAGGGCTTAAGTTCAAGCTAGGGATAGGAATCGTTTCAATCTATGCTTCATTTGAAGCATACATGTTTATACGGACTCAATATGTCATCAAATCTAGAAAAGACGAGTATCAAAAGTTGCTCAGGCAGCAGGAGCAGCAACAGCAACAGCAACAGCAACTGAAAGCACAGTTACGGACACCTCAGCTTGGACAATCCGGTGACCTAGACTATTCCAAATTTAAATCGGCTACTGTTGCAGGAATGTTTATCAACCCATTTGACGAGTACAGGCCGCAAACGGCTTTTGAATTTGTCCTTGTTCGAATAATGGAACTATTTGAACTGTTGTATGGGAACATGTTTGAAAAACATGCCAAATTGCCTCATCCACATGACGGTGCCGTTGATGTTGAAGATGAATTAAAATTGTTCAAACCCAATTTGGAAAAATATAGAACCAATTCACAAATTCTCCAGCAATGTATCACGAGTCATGATTTCCAGGCCTTGTATCAGAAGCAACACAGTAGTGGGATTTTGTTTAGATCTACACTACCCTCCATCAATCACCAACTTTTATTCACTTGGTTGGGCCAGTCATGTACATTATTTCAAGTTTCAGGAATCAATTTCTTGACTGATCCAATACTAAGTGATCATTTGATTACACCTTCATTGGGTCCGAAACGATTAACCAAATCACCGTTATCTTTGGATGATATCAAATACGCAACTAATAACAATCTTAATTTTATTTTAGTTTCTCATGATCATCCTGATCATTTGGAAATGGATCTTGTTGATAAAATACGAAATGAAAGTTATTGGATAGTGCCATTGGGGTTGAAGAGTAAATTAGCGCGTAGAGGAATTCATAAGGTGATTGAATTAGACTGGTGGGACACGTTGGATATAACGAAATATATCACCCAGAACGACACCAACAGCAACAGCTCCACCTCCAACTCCACCTCCACCTCCACCTCCAGCAATAATTCTGGTTTCCATGACAAATACGAGATTGAATGTGTTCCATCGATGCATTGGTCAGGACGGTACGTTATTGACTCAAATAAATCACTATGGTGCTCATACATTTTGAAACGTAATGGGCAATCAATAGTGTATCATGCTGGAGATACAGGATACCTGAAGGAATTATTTGACGTTATTGGTGCCAAGAATGGACCCATAACGTTGGCATTGTTACCCATTGGTCAATATTGTCCTAGTTGGCATCAAAAACCACGACACATTTCCCCCGAGGAAGCACTACGCGTAACACAGCAAGTGTCGGCAATTTTCATGAAGGGAATACATTGGGGTACATTCAAGCTTAGTGGCGAGCCCATTTTGGAACCGAAGAATTTATTATCGAAATTGGCAACCTCTATGGGGAAAGCCAATGAATACCAAGTACCGCAGTTTGGATTAACGTATTTATTTGATTTAGAGCATAATAAAGAGATAGAGTTACATGTATAGAGAGATAAAGAGAGTATCGAAAACAATAAAAGAAAATCATCATAAAAATAAAAAATGAGTTGATCAAAGATTCCCAAAGTAACCCTTTTGTTCCCATTTTCTGCTATTTACATATATGTGTACGTTTTTGATTATCTTTAGCTGTTGTTATTCGTGTTCGTTAGTCGTAAACTTCCTGGTACCAGATTGAATCACATCCAAATCCCTTCCACGGAGCAATCGTCCACCTCCTCATCCTCCTCATCTGGTATTTGTATTCTCTTACCCCTTCTCTCTCTCTCTCTCTCTCTTTTCTCAATCTCTGTAAATAGCAGTCAACTTAGCTCTTTGATTAGCAACCATATTCCTTTGCATCTCCATATACTTTGGATCAGATCTAATTACTGATCCAATAGACATAAACAAACCAAATGTCCCCACTGATCCCATTATATACTGACCAAGTGTTCTCATTACACCATTGGGTCCAGCACCATTTTGCAAGATTGAAAACCCGCCGAATAAGACACCAACACAAACACCAACGGTTGAGCCCATTAGAGCACCCATTTTGAACTTGTCCCAGTTTGATGGTTGGTGACCTACATATTGATACTGTTGGACTGGTGGCATTTTGTATCTTTATCCTTGTTGCTTTGATATATTTGCAGATGTAGTTATTGTCTTGCTCCTAGAAATCGATTGACTCTCTCCTCGAGTGATAGAAAGTTTTTTTTTTATTTTTTCATCCAATTGCAAAATTGCAAAATAAACACGACCCTCAAAATGACAGAGAGAGATTTCATCACAATCTTTGACCTTCTTTGAACCAAAGACTTCACCAGCCAACTCACTCACAACGAGTTTCTTCTTGCTATCCTTTTTTATAGAGCACGACAGGAGGGATAATAGATACAATTAGGAATAATCATGGGATCCAACACTTCAAAACCAGAAACAAAAGTTTTTACACCAACCACACCAGTTGACTTTAGTTCAACTTTTTTGTCACAATTGGAACAATCTCCAGAGGTATGTAATTAGACACACACAAGTTATCCACTAAAACGCTCAATTGTTGACCCAATCGAGAAAGAGGTTCTAGCTTTTTTAAAAAATAAAGCCCAATTACTAACTAACCTTCCTTTTTTCATAGTCAGACTACTCTCGAGCTCAATATACTGAGAAATATATTCAAGATAGAGTAGCTCAAGAATTGCAAAAGTTGGAACAACAAACCATCAAGAAATTCAAACAAACCACCAATGATGCCATTGCCAATGACAAGAGTGATAGTAGTAAATCCAAGCTTTCAGTGGCTGAATCAAGTGCCAAGATTGCTAAGTTAACTCAATTATTGCAAGAGAATGCTAAATTAGAACAAGTCGATATAACTCCTCAAGTTAAAGATTCGAGAGAGCAAGTCATAAAGTGTTTAAAAGATAATCAAGGCAAGAGTCTTAATTGTTGGGATGAAGTTGAAACTTTTAGAACATTGGTGAGAAACTTATAGACTGTTTACAATCTTCCCTCAATTTACTCTTGAAACATTGGAGTTTTTCCCATTTGAGTGTATTCTCTGTCTCTCTCTCCCTGTATAATCTATAACGCTAATCCTTTATAAATCAACAACAACGCCGAATCACTTTCACCACCACCAGCTAACGTAGCAATTTTTTCTCTCGATACCGAACTGACCTTGTCATCATTGAATAGCCACCAATTTTCACCTTCGAGGTCATTAGCGTCTTTTACATAAGCCTTGTAATGACCGCCATCTGCACTAGCCCCCATATGAGTTATTATTGCATTGAGCTCATACACTGAGGATGGGTTTTCAGTAGTTGTTTCAAAATTGACTCCGGGAAGCGCTGTCGACAAATCATCTTGAAACTTGCTCTTTATTGAAGCAATTTTCAATTCTTCATCCTCAGTGTTGATGATATCTTTTTTAGCTTTTTTGAAATCCCGTTTTATATCCAAATTATCCTTTTCCACTTTTCTAATTATATCACGATTCTTATTCTTCTCCTCCTTTATTGAATCATCCAAGAATTCTGAAAGATCCAATTCAAACGGGAATTGAACTTTTCTTAAAATTTTGGACTTCTTATTGATATCTCTCCTCCAAAAAAATCTAATGAAATGAACAACTAAAAATTTGGGTAATCGGGTGATCTTTTTCGAAACTTCATATTCAGAATCTGCATTCAATGCTTCATTATGCTTGGTGATGGTTTCAGTTAATCCACCAAGAATACCATCTCTCAAAAAATTCGTCTTGATATCAATATGGCAATTCAATTTGAAGGCATCTTCCACACCAAACACTGGTTCTTCCCCAGGGTTGGATAAACTCTTTGTCTCTACTTTAAATTCAATTTTAAACAAATCGGCAATCTTCAAATTCAGTTTCAACGTAGTCAAGATTTGTGAAAATGCTTCTTCAGCATCCTGTTGAGCATAAATCCCATTTCTTTGTTCAGCAAATTGTGGGTAAACATTTCTGAAAATGGTTAAAAAGAGAGCAATGTTGACGCTGCCCTGTTTCTTCTCCATTTGTTGGAAAGTATTTCTCAATGCAATGGTGAAATTATCAGTTCCCTTGTATTCCAGAATATTGTTCCTCACATCATCAATTTGATAAAGAATTTGCAAACTTGAGTTAAGGTAACATGTATTTCCATAGTTTGGGATACCAACAGGGTTATTGTCCACTTTAGTCACATCTCCCATATCTTCAATGAATTTGGGTTTCTCAACCGGTGCTGCCAATTTGTCAGGTGTACCCAAAACCATTACTGGTTTACTAAAATCTAAAGTTGATAATAGCGTATCATCGTTTAGTTTGCCTCCCTTGACCAAGATCTTTTGTCTTTCTGGTGGAATCATGGTTTGTTCTTGAATCTTCTTTTTTAAGTCGATCCCAGTGTCATTGCCACCTATTTCGAACGTGTACGTCTTTCCGGCATTCTTGATAGTGACTTGGTTATATTGTTAGTAATCGCCAATAAGTACGTGCTTTTTACAGAACGTTTCCTATACGTACCCTTAGTGCTCATGTTTTCTTTTGATGGCAAACTGATGGAAATGTAAACAGTATTTTTTTTGGGGTTTGAAAAGTTCAACCCTTTTTTCTTCCGTCACATGAATGTTTTCTGTGGTTTTGCATCTACAAAATATCTTAAGTCATATTTAAGGACAATACTTGTATACTGATCTACTCGTCTAACAAGTTATATTGGTTAAGTAATATACAATCACCTCCTCGCTCCTGATCTAATCCATACATGTACAAGATCCCCTCTGAGGTGACAACATTGACATGCAAAAGATGATCCGAGGTGTTACCTTCCCCTTGGTTTACCGAGAGAGATTCTTGTGCTGTGCTCATATTATTTATCATTGCAATTGACTTTAAATCCTTGTTTTTAGCATCAATTTTGATGGAAGCAAAGTGTCTAGTGGGTTCCAATATCGAGGAAAATCTAGATGGCAAATAATCACCCATTTTTTGTGCAGCTTTGCGGCCCAAAGTTTGTGACGATCGCCTAATTAATCGAGCAACCGAAAGCCTATTTTGATCAACAACGGGAGCACTGGTATCTTCAGAGTTGACACTATTGAACGAATTGGATGAGCTTTGAGAGAGTTTTCTTTGTTTTGTGGGTATTTCTGCTTCTCCTTCATCTTCATCATCCACTTCCATGTTGTCATCCATGTCATCGGAATCGTCTTCTTCACCGTCTCGTCCAGTCTCGGGTTCTTCTTCGATAGTTTTGATCTTCTTTTTCTGTTTATTTTCCAAAGCTTCTTCTTCACCCAATCTGAAAATGTGTACTGTTAAGCTAGAGCTTGTGGCTAGGACATATTTGTTATCGTTGCTAAACAGTAATGAATAAATTTTTGTGGGATAAGACCCTCTTCGAAATTGAAACAATTTAACGCCTGTGTTTGTGTCAAAGACTCGTACAATTGTACCTTTATCAGATGCAGTAGCTATAAGCAGTCCATCACTTGAGAAACTCATGGCAGCAATATCATTCTTGTGGGCACTTATTGCCATGATTGGAAGAAACTTGTTTATATTGAAGATAATTAAATCTCCCTTGTTTGAAACGGCATTTGTTGTAGATTTGTTTGCATTGGACTTGTTTTGATGACTATTATGAAGATTTGAAAGTGTTTCTGTAGCACTAGGTGGAGAAGGGTATGCTAGTAAGCAATTGTTTGCGTCATAAGACACTGTGCATAACCCCAATGGGTTGGAATTTGTCTTTACCGTTTGTAGCAATTTCATCGTTTTGATTTCATAAATGTATAGTTGCGATTCCAAAACCACAATGAGATACTCATTAGTCAATTTAATGTTTAGTATTGAAGTTGGGAAAAACAATGAACATATGGTACTATTGGTTTTTGTATTTTTAATCTTTAATTCTCTAGGTGAAGATCCAATTTCGTTTCCTAATGGGGTTATTGCTATCAACGAAGTGGTGTATAGCATCTCTATTATATTGATACAGTCATCCTTATAAGAACAACATCGACCAAATTTTTGCTCCACATTGACAATCTTGTACCCTGTTTTCAAACCAAGTGCAACGCATGTGAAGTCCTGATTGAAGTTGAGATAAGTCGCTGGGAATTCATTCATGATATTTAGGGCTTGATATTGATGGCAATATGGAGAGCTTGGCAGTTGATTCGACCTTTGAACACTCTGAATGTTTCTCCAGAAGAAGGTTATGTTTCTATTTTGGCATTGTTTGTTTGTTTGTTTCTTTGTGTGCGCGTTGAAAATAAAAATAAAAATCACTCATTTTATTCTCACTCCGGGTCATTCAAGTAACAATGAAGCGCCAGTGCGTTCACTCCCAAGATAGGAAAGAGAAGTTCAACTTTAAAGTAAAGGAGAGATTTGTCTTTCATTCCATAGGCTTGTGCTAACCAATACCCACCAAAAGCCCTTAATTTTTTTCTGTTTTCTTTGTCTGGTGAAAAAAATAAAAAGTGAATTTCTTTCGCAACCAACGAAACAAATCCAGCAAAAAGCTTTGCTTTCAAGTAGCATCACAACGGAGATTAACATTTAGCCATTTAATTGCATAAAACGGCCTCAATATTCAATTTCACCCAAAGAAAAAAAAAGCCATGAGAAGCATGCAAAAAAAAAGTAAAGTGGGGCGAACTGGGAATCGAACCCAGGGCCTCTTCGAAATTTATGCTCAGGTATTTAAGCCCAAACGAAGAATCATACCACTAGACCATTCGCCCAGTTTACAAAAAGTTGCGCCTTGTTGAACGTACTTACACTAAATTTAGGGTGTTTTCTGGTATGTATTGGACTTTATAGCTCAGTGTTGAATCTTGCTGTTCTTCAGAATGAGATTGGAATGTGTTTAGTATAACTCTAATAATGTACCGAGTAATTCTCAATTAAAAATGGTAAGTATCTCAACATACTAAACTTTGGTTAACATAAGTTGTTGCAATTTGGTTGCAAATTTGGGGATAAATGAAATCAGAGTTTTACTTTTAATCATCAATTCTACCTTCCTCATTTATGAGATCGAACGACACAATTGCCAAAATCGGGGTTTGTAACAAGGTAGTGGTTACCGCGTCGGCTCTTGTTGATAAATCGTTCTAATCTATACTGAAAATCCAATACTATGTACCCACTTGAACTCTCCCCACCTCTTATATACACAAAGAGTATATCAGTATATCCAGAGCTTACACATCCACTGGCAGCTGTACTCGAAATCGTCTCAGACGAAGCTTATGAATTCACTATGAATGAAGTGTGCACCCAATTAGGTCCCCCCTCGCTACCACCAAACTCAAAGCCAAAAAATCACACCAAATAAAAAAAACATTCAACATAGCCAAAGAACAAAACACCACTTCAAAACAATGATTAATGGGTGTCCCAACTTTGCAATTGACTTGAATGTTGAAGATGAGATAGTAGACATTATTCAACTCCATCAAATAATCGCAATTGTCACGAAGACATCAGTTTATATATACCACCTGTACACCTTGTTACCCTTGGCAAGTCATACTAGATCGTCTAATTCAATAGAACTAAATGGTATCAACACTACAGCCAAGAAGAAGCTAATACATGAACCCCATGGCGGCAAACAATCAAAACTCAATTTGTTTATTCAGACCACTTCTAATTTTCTTGTGATTTATCAAATTAGTATTGATTATTCTCATGCGATTTATGAAGTACATAATAGCAATCACGAGTTGATTCAAGCTGCAGTACCGATGAATTACTCTCTGGGTAACTTCTCATTCACCAAATTTTTACAATCGGCAACGAAATCGTTTATGCAAGGAAAAGATGAAGATGTATCGCCAAAATTGGAAAATGTGGAGAGTATAAATAATAACTCCATAGATGATGAATTGGGAGGGTATGATATTGAACCAGTAAAGCTATCTGTATACAAAGTACTACAAATGGGGCTGGGTACTGGTGAGCAAGTTTTTTCGTTACAGCTGAATTCACATGAATTGTTTATCTTCAATTATGCACACGAGGCGAATGAAGAAGTAGACTCTGACTATTTTCAAGTTGTTGACTTGTCTAATTTTGAAACCAAACTCATTGATTTATCGACTTATTCATGGTTTAAAACCCCAGCCAAGAGGGTCTATTATAATCAGTATGGTGATTATTTTTTGTTGGTTACAAAAGCGGACGAAATCATGCGTTTGAAGTTTGACAAGGAAGGTGGGCTTCGTTCATGTACTGTTGGACTGGGCGATTTGAGCAATGTCTGTTTCAGCCCCTGTTCTAATTTGTTAATTGGTGAAGAAGGGGAAACCTGGAAGCTCTATCACCTCAAGGATGGTATATTGGAGAAATTGAAAACATTGAATTTCCCCCAAGGACGAGTGAATTGGTCCAGCTGTGGTGATTTCTTTGGCATAGTTGAAGACTCGGGGAACTGGAAACTTTTATCCCGATTCGGTAAAGTTTTATTTGATACACATCAAACTATAAATGAATTGAATAGCAAGCATAATCATTCAGAAGGATTCTTGAATGCAAAGACAATTTTGATTGGTGAAAATTCAAACACATTGTATGTAATTTCACAAGATTCATGCAAGCTTTACTACATCCCACTTTACAACATCGTCAATGATCTCGTTTACGATAAAAACTACATAACTGTAATTGAGAATCATCGAAATTTTGTGCGGTTCCCCATGTTACCTAAATTTCGACGGTTATTGCTCCACCATGATAACGAATCGATCGGGAGCTCTCCAACATATCAAAGGAAAATAATACTATCAAAAAGTCTTTTTGGTCAGTTATCAATTTCATATGGCGATCATTTAGCAGTTTCGACACCCATTACTACAGGTGGATTGACCAACCATATACTTTGGTTCAACTGCAAGAATCATTTTGCTGACCCCTTAAACATTATTGAGCAATTTTGGTTCCAGGATTATCTCATTGTGGTAAACAGAAGAATTCAACATGAATTTGAAGCTGACAAGGAGAAGCAAGAGCCGTTAGTGGACGAAGTAATTGTATACGATACGCTGAAAACCAAGTACGGAATGAGTGGAGAAAACATTGTATTAAGTAGCGATTCAGTGTTATGGAGATATGACTTTAAATGCACTTTTGTTGCCACTCAACTAGTTCACAATGGTGATGTGTCACATATAGTTGTTTTAACTACTGATTATCGATTAGTGGTACTTGATTTGGTAACTGATAAAATTGTCAATTTGGACTCACAAACAAAACACTATCGCATATTCATTTCCACAAACAAAACGGTACATTTAGCATCGCTTCAACATAAGTTAAACTTGCATGAAACGAGACAAATCACCATGATTGATAAACGTCACTTCTTATTCTTGTTACAATCGGGTGAACTTTACTTGTTAAAAAATGTGACACGATCATCTTCAATTAGCCAAAAGCCAACAGACGTTATCAAACCAAGCAACATGTACGACTTGATTAAGCTCAATTCGACTATTGAATTTTTCAAATTTGTAACAGTGCCATTTCAATCACCAGTCCAGTTCATTTACTTGTTCAATGGTGATCAAATTTTAATTTATGACGTTGACGAAATGGTCGCAAAAGCATGTAATAAACTACATGTAAATCAAGAAGATGCATTTGAGAGTGAAGACGAATCGGAACTTGTGCCTATTGCAATTGACACTGATGATATCTTGCCATTAGAGATTGAAACTGATCGGAATACAATAAACTTGATTGGATTGGAGAATTTAAGTCTGAGCTATCATCATCATGATTTTGTCATTAAGAACAAATTGGCACACAAATTGATATTGAACAATTTTATTGAATTTGATTTAATTCACCGTGGTGATTTGGAAAGCACATTCAACAAGTACAAGTCATTCGCCAATTTTCAATTTTGTTTAGAATTGTTACTTTTCAAACTTTTGGTAGGAGGAGAACAGCAACACCAACAACAGCAACAATCCTCCAATTTAACTTTGAAGCGACTTTTCCAATTGATTGAATTTACCGAAAGTCCTGAATCCATATACATCAATTGCTTGAGAAAGATTGAAGTTGCATATTGGAACAAGTTTTTTAATGTATTGAATACAACGCCAGTTAAGTTTATGGATCGATTAATTAAATTGGATAATGTTGAATTATGCTATCATTATCTTATCGTGTACTTGAATTACAAAAAGGAAGGTGAACCGGGTGACAATGAGAATAATGGAAAAGTGGAGGACACATATGAGTCCGGAACTGTACTGCATGCCAACGGAGGTGAAGGAGCAGCCCCTGATCAATTGAGTGGAGATGATAAACAAATTATTCTTCAGATTATTAAAATGCTTGCTGAGAGTGAGAAATGGGATTGGTGTTTCGAACTATGTAGATTCATCAAAATTTTAGAGCCATCAGGACAGTTTTTAAAGGAAATTAAAGCTGAGTTTGGTTAGAACAGGGTAGTATATATACCTATATAAATATGTGCTTTAATCCTGCATATAAACCAACCAACCAAATTATGTCATTTTGTAATTCTGTTTCAAACGAGAGAAAAATTATCACCAAATAATAGACATAAACCAGATTAGATAGACAGTGGCATAGAGTTTTCAAAAATCGGCGCTTATAATAGATACGTCTTCACTAATAAATACATCCAATACACAACAGAGCCCTTTCCAGTCATCATGACGTTAGCTACACAATTTGCCGAAACAACGCGTTATTCCGCCACAAACCCCGAATTAAGACGAAGGGTATTACAATTGTATCGCAGATACATTAGAAACTCACGAGAATTTGCCAACTTGTACGAATTGGATATGCCGGTGTCTAGTATAAAAACCAAGATTAGACAAGAGTTTGAAAGGCAAAGATTTGTTGATGATTTAGCCATCAAGAATGTCTTGTACATGAAGGGACAAATGGAGTTTCAAGAATTGATTAATTTTTGGAAACAACAATGTCATGTGTTGAGATATTTTGATGATCAAAATGCATATAATACTATTGATAAGAATGATTTCGTGAAGAATTTTTTAAGGGGAAACTAAAAGAGTATGCAAAAGTGATTATTTGAAGGTTGTTCTGGACTGTTGAAAATGGAGACCTATGTGTACAATATATATTACAAATGAACGATGACGATCGGAAGAGAAGAGAACTGTACAGAGCGAAAAACCTCTGTCTTGACAAGTAGCTTAACTTCAAAAGCACAACGACGTGCTATACAAAAGCTAATATATATGTAGAGGGGTATATATATATAAAAAAATGAAACACTATTAACCAAAAAAAAAGGGATAGAACCCAGTTAAGAGATGAGAAATGAAAGATTTGATATTAGAAGAACCTAGCAGAAAGCACTTTTTGATAGTAAGACAAGCAAATCATTTTTTTTTTGACTTATTCCATCACAGCTTCCTCCAACGGAACTTCATCGGCATAGTCCAAATCCTCTTCATCCACACTGGCTTCTTGGTATTGTTGATACTCACTAACCAAATCATTCATATTCGATTCTGCTTCAGTAAATTCCATTTCATCCATACCTTCAGATGTATACCAATGCAAAAACGCTTTTCTTCTAAACATGGCACTAAATTGATCACCAACTCTTTTGAACAATTCTTGAATAGATGTAGAATTACCGATAAAAGTAGCAGACATATCCAAATCTTTTGGAGGAACAGAACAGACAGCAGTTTGAACATTATTTGGGATCCATTCGACAAAGTATGAGGAGTTTCTGGTTTGAATCTTGTGCATTTCATCATCAACTTCCTTTACTGAAACTTTACCTCTGAAGAAGGCAGCAACCGTCAAGTAACGACCGTTTCTTGGGTCAGAAGCAGCCATCATATTCTTTGCGTCAAACATTTGTTGAGTTAATTCAGGAACAGAAACCGATCTAAATGATTTAGAGCCAATTGAAGTCAATGGAGCATATCCAACCATAAAGAAATGTAATCTTGGGAAAGGAACCAAATTAACAGCCAATTTTCTTAAATCAGAATTTAATTGACCTGGATAACGCAAAGAGGTAGTGACCCCAGACATAACCGAGGAAACCAAATTGTTCAATTCTGTGTATGATGGTTGTGGCAATTTCAAAGTTTGCTGACAAATGTTGTACAAGGCTTCGTTGTCAATACAAAAAGTTTCATCGGAATTTTCAACCAATTGATGGACAGATAAGGTGGCATTATATGGCTCAATAACAGTATCGGAAACTTTTGGAGATGGAACAACAGAAAATGTTGCCATCATTCTGTCGGGGAACTCTTCTCTTATCTTGGAGATCAACAAAGTTCCCATACCAGAACCAGTACCACCACCCAATGAGTGAGTAATTTGGAAACCTTGCAATGAATCACATCCTTCAGCTTCTCTTCTAACAACATCCAAAACTGAATCAACCAATTCAGCACCTTCAGTATAATGACCTTTTGCCCAAACGTTGCCAGCCGAGCTTTGACCAAAAATGTAGTTATCGGGTCTAAACAAATTACCAACTTTTGATGCTTTGACATTATCAATGGTACCTGGTTCCAAATCAACCAAAACGGCACGAGGAACGTATTTACCAGAGCTTGCTTCGTTAAAATAAACATCCAATTTGGACTTTTGCAAGTCATCAGTTCCAACGTATTTTCCACTGTTGTCTAATCCGTGTTCACCACAAATTGTTTCCCAAAAAGCAGCACCCTGGATAAAAAAGAATGTTAGTAAGACGACCTTATGGAGACAGCTCGACTGCAAAATAAACCAATGCTTTGCAGTTGTCGGCTTCCGTTGATCTGATACATACAATTTGGTTACCACATTGACCAGTAGATAAATGAATCTAAAAAAAAAAGGAAAAGTTAGTATGACGAATGTTTCAGACTAAAGGGTAATGATCTTCTCTGTAAAGACGTGAATGTGTTCGTGGGTGTATACCTGTGTATGTGCGTCTTTGCATCCATCAAAACACGTAGTGGCTAGATTGTATAAGTGTGTGGTGTTGATGGCAACCCTTCTTTAGTAGATATTATTTTGTTATCTTGAAGGAAAACTCACTTGAAACACGTTTTGAAAATCGAAAAAATCAATCCCCTCTGAGCCAATCCATACCGCAAATGGGATGTGGATCAAATGTAACATACGATTTCTCTCATAGCTAATATAGATGAGTAACTCGACGAATGAGATGTGTGTAATTAACGGACTCTTTGTATAAATCTTTTGATATAAAAGTGGTTGTCTTTTGAATCAAATTTTTTTTTGGTGTGTGTGTTTTGAGTTTTGAAGAGTAGTAGTGTTTCTTTTGTTTACATTTTTTTTTTGGTTTTTGTTTGGTTTATATGCAGGATGTCATATTAATATCAATATAGTAAGATACGCGACATTATCCATAATACCTACTCTACACGACACTAAAGAGATAAGGACACTCAATTACGTATTTGCTACGGCACTGTTAGTTCATGTGTGTGCATTTTGTACGGTTGGAAAGATAGTGCGTGCTATATCTCGACAATTACTCCAACTTTACTTGTTTGTTAGGTTGACGAAAGTATCACGTGACTGACACCTAACAATTGTTTACACTATTGCCTAATTGGGTTATATTGTTATCAGCCTTTTACCAAAAATCGATTGAAAAGTCCAAGAGACATGGCATCATAACAACTCCTACTTCTATAACTGGAGCAAAAGGAATCTGGCGCATAGTAGAACCATTTAATCATGGGTCCATGAAACATAGAAGAAGGGTAGGATCCACCCAGGAATAAATCTTCAAATCGCGTCCTACAACAAAGCGTCAAGTTCAACGAGCTAAAGACAACAAAAGTATACTTTTAACAAGTACTAAATTGAATCATCTAAATAACTGTAAAAGCATCAACACCGAATGTAAACAGTAACAACGACAAGAAAGATAAGCAAAAAAAGACAAAAAAACACTCCACTACTCCATTTAACTTCTTTTCTCTCAACCAAAACCAATTCCCCTTCCCCCAAACTCCAAAAATCAACGCCACAAATATCCCTATCCCCCTCCCACCATTTAATCATCCCCTCGTAAACACTTTTGATAATCGTCACTGTAGAAATTACCCATAACACAATAGTTCCCATTATAACAATCATCGGAGATTTGGGTCCCATTCTTGCTCTTGCATGTTGGAACTCCTGGACCATATCTATACTGAATGTCAGCAAACAATTGATTAAACTCAACATTAGATTCGTCTTTCAACTTGGTCAATACGTTTTCATGCCAAAATGTACCATTCAATGGTGCATCTTCGGGCCAAGTGTGATCTGGATCATACAAGTCTCTCACCGAGTACTCAAATTGCCAATCTGGCTCATCACCTCCGTTGGTAAAAGTCTCATTCAAAAGAGTGTAATAGTTGTAAGCATTGATGATGTTGAAACTTTCATTTTCGACTTCGTAATATCTCCATGATGGGTTATAATTACTTAATGGAGTAATTGATTGCGCCACCCATGACATATTGATGATATCTTCAGCACTTTGGGATGAGTTGGATGAGTAAAGGATATGAAACTGATCTTGATGAGTGTGGCCATAGAAAATATTGGCAATTGTGTATGGAGAAAATCTTTCAACTATTTTACCAAAGATTCTTGATTGTAATGGCAAAGTGTCATAGTCAGTTGTGGGAATATGTGCCATTATCCATACTCTTTGCCCCTTAGCTTCACTTTCCAACAATTCATTCACCAAAAATTCCCATTGACCAAACAAATCTGGATTAGTGGAAATGTCAATGTACGACCACAAGTTTTTCTGATAATAACAGTTGGAATTCAATCCAATAACTTTCAATCCACGATCAGTAACATACGAGAACCCAGCATAATGACTCTTGAGCTCATTGCGGTCCTTCTCCTCAAACCAACCATTGTTAATCCATAAATCAGCCATCAATTCTTCATTCCAATGATACGAATTGTTGAAATCGTATTGTAATGGAGAAATTTGTCCATAGGGAAAAGTATCATGATTACCCAATGAGGGCAACACTGGGATGTCATCCAAGTAATGCTTGAACAAGTTGAATGACTTGATTTCAGCCTCCTTGGTCACCTCCGGGGAGCAATGGATAACGTCGTGATCAACTAAATCACCAGTGAACACAACAAACTCAAATTTCTTGTCCTTGTGGGCTTTAGCAACTTCCACCAATGAATTATTCATCAACACTTCTGGGGAGTCAGCAAGATATGCACCAAATGTAGAAGCAGGTACATTTTTAAAATTCCACCCTCTATATTTTGGAAAATCATAGTAGTCACCTTTAATATAAGTGTTGTTTTCATCGTAATGAGCATTAGGATAAAAAGACAAATCAGCAAGAGATACATTGGGGTTGAAAGTTTTGTAATACTCGGTGAAATTGTACTCAACACCAGGCAATTCTTTATTGTAAGATTCGGGCAACGCACACGGAGTTGAGGTACAATTTGCCTCTGCACCTACTTCATATCTTAACTGAATGTGGAAATCAGTAATGTGCAACACATTAAATCTCTCGGTATTGTTAGTATAATTTGGTTGAAAATATTGATGTGGTTGTTTAGCGGGCCACCAGTTTTGAATACCATAAAATTCATCAACATCTTTGGTCTCGGGTAACTCACAAGCTCCTTTTCCCTTGAAAAAACAATAGTATTCCAAATCCAAGTCACTGGACACATTAACATTCTTCAACAATTGAATAAAATCATTGTCGTAGAAATTAACAGCAACTCCTGAAGCTACTCCTGAGTCATAATCTTGATTAAAAGTTTCAAAATTCTTGGAATCGGTAGTGACAAAGAAATCATTGTTATCACATTTACTTTCTTTACCATCATGTTGGATCAAACAATGCTTGAAAAGTAATAAACTAACCAAATGAGACTTATCGGGGTACTCTTGAATCAAATTTTTACCAAACTTGATTCTGTTTTTGCATTGAGAACATTCGGATCCAGTGGCATTGGTTAAATTTTTCAAATGTAAATTGATGAAATCCAACTCCGGTGCACTCAAGTCACTGTAAACAGGATCAATCAAGTTATTAGCTCTTTTGGCAATCGATGCTTGAATGTCAAGAGAATCCAATCCAGGAACAACATGCGCCGTGACAAAGTAGTTGGGTAACAAACACACCAATATGGCACTCAAATAACTCAATTGAAACCAGTTCATTTCTTCACTCTGTGCGATAAAGACCAAATGCTTCTTTTAGATTGCAGTTTTATTGATATGTTGGTGAAATTTTCGTGGTAAGGTGAACCAAACCACCATTTATAATTTACAGTTTTCCTCGAAGAAAACTGTAAGGACCAAAAACAATAGGACTAGGACCAATTACAGTATTTCATTGTTCTTTCATTGGTTAGAAAAGTGAAAAACCCTCCCACGATGCATTAATTCATAATTTTGTAATTATTAATTTTTAATTGAAACGTGCATTGTTTCCAATCGTTTAATTCTCAAATTGAGTTTTCAGTCTTTTGTTTTCACTCTAAATTGAGGTGCACGTGGCTCGGTCTTTGCACCCAATATCAAATTGAATTGACAACAATCTAAATCAATAATTTTGTGTGATTGGGAAGGGAAATAACCGGAAATCTGATTCCATTTTTTCAAACGTAGAATAAAAAGGAGAAAAAAAAGGGGAAAAAGTAGGCGGTCTAGTTTTTTTGGATAGCTTCATTTTACTGTACAAAGGGAGACTGAGCAATTCGTTAATCAAACGGGTGCTCACTATTGGTCTTTAAGCCACCAACGTCAAAGAAAGAAACAACATCTCATTTATCATTCGCACGAGTTTGCATGTCTATGGAGCTCGTGGTCACTGCTGATAGTCTTCACTGGTTTCACCACCGCGACATCGGTTACGTTACATATTTGTGATCAAGCTTAAGAGAGGACTGAAAACAAATGTTCCCAGAGTCTTTATTACGACTTCACTAACAATCATGGCTCTACAAATTACGTTATATTTAATATACTTCAGCGAAACCGTGATTTGAAAGAAAAAAAGTGGCTGCAAAATGAACCTCAACCTTTGTATACCTTTTCATATTTTTGAAATTTTCACGTGACTTTAAACAGGTAGCGCGAGTCACATGCAAGTTTTTGTTTTTTCTTTTTCTGTTGGTGATTTTATTCTATTTTTTTTTTTCTACTCTTTGTTGTTCATAAACAGTGCCTTACTCCAAAAATAGTTTTTGAAGAGCTCTTATCATTGGCAATAACATCATACACTCCCCACCCCCATTCCATTATGTCCATGTCTATCCAGAATAGGACCGTAGAGTTTCATCAATGTGTAAATACATACGAAAAGATTAATAGAAAACAACAACATCAAAGCAATGCCAGAATAAAGCCTCAAGCGCAGGACCAGCCACATAAAAAGTCCCATTTCGGTCAACAAGCTAGTATTATTGCCAAAGATATATCACATGTTACTGAGCTTTTAAGTAAGTTAGCATTATTGGCTAAAAGGAAGCCAATATTTGATGATAAACCCATTGAGATTGGTGAATTGACATATGTTATCAAGCAAGATATTTTCAAGATTGAAACTAGTATTCAAAATTTACAAAAATACATGAAGGGTGAATCGTCAATAACTGTTGACTCTCAAACTAGTCAATTCAGCAAAAATGTGCTTACGTTGTTGAATTCAAAGATGAAGAATGTTTCAGGAGAGTTTAAAAATGTATTGGAGATTAGACAAAAGAATGAAATAATGAACAAGAATAGGCAAGAAAATTTCCTATCTTCGGTGTCTAATAGTCGAAGGTTGAATAGTGCGTCACCATTGAATGTGGATAGAAGTGAGCCAACCAATGACTCCTTGAGTAACTTGAATGAGAATCCATTTTTGCTAGGCAGTACGCCACAATCCACACCCAACAATAATAAACTATCTGCGGCCGACCCTGAGATTACGTCTCCTTATGATAATGGGCAATACTTGTCCCTACCTGACCAACAACAACAACAAATGCTTTTAATGGAGGAACAAAATTCGGGGCAACAATATTTACAACTGAGAAATAGAGCAGTGGAAAGTATAGAAAGTACAATTAACGAAGTTGGGAACTTGTTTCAACAATTGGCTACCATGGTTAGTGAACAGGGAGAACAAATTCAGAGGATTGATGCCAATGTTGAAGATATAAATTTGAATATAACTGGTGCCCAACGAGAATTGTTGAAATATTATGCACACATTACAAGCAATAGATGGTTGTTTTTGAAAATTTTTGGAGTGTTGATTATATTCTTCTTCTTGTGGGTATTGGTTAGTTGATCAAAAGAGGGATTGACATGTTTGACGGTTGTGTAGAAGGCATAAGGTAGTTTACATCATTGTGTAAGTACATAGTTTGACACAGTTAAAAGGTCGTGCAGATGTTACTGAGATTGCTCAGAGGAAGATAATTTTTTTGTTTGTAAGTGTCACAGCACCACCATTCACTAGATTAAAATCAAGCAGTTGATATAACCTACCACGACAACATCGCAACTACTCCAAACTACTATTATTGCGTAGCTTTTTATTTGATTTGCAATAAACTGGATATATCCCTATTTCATTACCGTCAAACTTTTTTTAATCAGCAAAAGAAGAGTAAACTCTTATCGCTCACCATCCACAATTTTACCTAAAAAATAGAGGGCAATTACAAAGACCACTAATTTTGAAGTCCCATTATTACTCACTACCTTACCTAGAATCATTACAACAAAAAATGTGGGGATATTTCTTTGGAGGGAACTCTCAACAAAAGAAGGAGTTGCCCAAGAAGGCTATAGTGGAATTACGTGAACACATTTCAACATTGAACAAAAAGAAGAATCATTTACAACAACAAATGGACGACCAAGATCAACTTGCACGGAAATATGTGTCATCAAAGCAAACAACACTAGCCAAGAATGCATTAAAGCGTAAAAAAGGTTACGAAACAAATTTGATCAAGGTTGAAAATCAAATAGAAACGTTAGAAACTCAACTAGTATCAATCGAAGGAGCCAATTTGAATTTGGAAACTATGAAGGCCATGAAACAAGGTGCTAAAGCAATGAAACAAATACATGGAGAATACGATGTAGATAAAGTTGAAGATACTATGGATGAGATTAGAGAGCAAGTTGAATTGGCGGATGAGATTTCTGAAGCTATATCAAGACCAGTTGGAAACGAATATGTTGATGAAGACGAGCTAGATCAAGAGTTGGCTGAATTGGAAAATGAAAATAGAGAAGCAGAAAGGGAGAAAGTCAAGCCACAGAAACAGCCAGCAGCTGCTGTACCTGTGCAGAAAGAAGAACAATTACCATCGTTCCCTGCCGTTAATAAAGCTACACCTGTTTCACAAGATGATGAAGATGAAGCTGCCTTGAAAGCTTTACAAGAAGAAATGGGATTATAAAAGAAGTCCATGTTGTTTTGTATATTGTTCTTTGTTCTGCCCTTTCCAACTTTCAGTTCTTTCCTTTTTGTTAATTAAATCTTATTTTCAGTATACACATATAAGTTGAGTAATGATATGTATAGTGATTTGGGTACCCATGTATCATGTGTGTGTGTGTGTATAGAGTATTATCGTTTTACAAAAGAAGTTCCGATAAACGGGATTTGGTTACAAAAGATGAAAGAATGATATAGAGAGATGATGATATGATGATGATGCCCCTAGACAAAAAAAAGAAAAAAAAAAAAAATTTCAGAAATTCTACTCTTCTATACAGAAATTAACTAGAAATCCACACATATACTAATAGATACACTACCTACCTAATACGTTTTACCTACTGGTGCCTTCATTTTTAGATTGCATCTTACCGAAAAACTTTGTACATAGTCATAATTATAGAACATGTTGCAGGTGCTTAATAGATCATTACTACAAAAGTGTTCCAAAGTCAAACTACATTCAAGAGTTAAAAGTGCCATCAGAGAACACACGTCAGTAGCAACTACAGGAACGAATTTGATACCAAATTCACCGTTTACAAACCAGTTTCTTGAACCTTTGAAAGAGATCAACTATGCTAGGGCCATCCCGCAAACGGGAGCAAACAAGATCACAAATTCTTCTTATTTGGACCTAATACCTGATAAATACGAGATTGAGGAGTCAGAGAAACATAGCAAACATTACACGTCAAAGAATGATGATGTCACGAGGAAACCATACGAGAAGGAGATAAATTACCTAAGAAACATGCTAGAGTCATTTGCAGCCGAAAGTTATTTCGAACGAAGTTTCCAAATCTTGAAATCATTGTCTAAATTAGTTAACCAAGAAGAACTAACTCAATTTGGTAATAGGTCCTTAGAGGCGATTACGCGAGACCCTAAAATGAAACCAGAAGCAGTCAATAAAGTTATTGGACAAATGGAGGAATTTTGTAATTTCAAACCAGATGAACGCACTGAGGCCATTGTTTTGAAAAGTCTTGTACAAAATGAAGGTGACTTGAATGATTATTTCGCTCATTTGAAAGACAGGCGAACGATTAAAAAAATTCTTCGCAATACCGATGTAATTGGTGCTGACAATATGTTCAAGATATTTGATTCACGAGAGATTGATATATCATGTATTCCTGTGGAATTGATGGAAGTTTACAAAAGTTACAAATTGAATCAGCAAAATGGAGAAGTTGTTGAAGACACAATTAGACTACTGAAAAACATTGAAATCAATGCATTGGATAAGGAAAATTTGGCAGAATTGAAACCAGTTGACTCTTTTGGATTGAAGGTAGTGAGACATTCGTTGCTCGGTCTCAAACCAAATTCAGAATTGGCTCTTCACTTTGCCAACGAGATTGAGGAGATTGTAGCTGATCTCGACGAAGTTACAAAACAAGAAGTGAAGGACGGGAAATTAAATTATCATGACATTTATAAACGTTTGCAAACAGATGAGCAAAGAGAAAAATACAATGCCGCTCTTGAAGAGTTCAATTGGGACAGACAGAGACAAATTGAAATTCGAGGAATAGAAGGTGCCAAGGAGAAATGGAAGCATGATTTCGAAGAAGCACAGAAACGGGGTGATTTCAACTTGAACAAGAGTATGAATGCTCAATGTTATGACTGGTATCAAAAATTAATACCATTGATCAAAAAGGAACATGAATTGTGTAAAGCTTTGTTGCGAGAAGAAAAAGTAAACGTTCAGGATGATACCACAACTGCAAAGGAAAGAGCCTTTTATGCCCCATTTTTGATTAAAGTTGATGTTGAAAAAGCAGCTGTCATAACAATTTTAGAACTCTTGAAATTGAATGCCAATCGTGGCAGTCTTGGTGGAATGAGAGCTGCCAAAGCCGTCGGCTCAGTTGGAAGAGCCATTGAATTGGAATACAGAACAAGTAATTTGGCAGCACAGGAGTACAAAATGTCCATCAGTCGTAAAGTTGTTGGGTCCTCACAAATGAAGAGAATAGTTCGCAAGTCGATTGATTCTTTGGACGAAACAGACCCACAATGGGATCATGCTACGAGGTCAAGAATTGGTGGTGTTTTGGTTTCCTTTTTGATGGCTATAGCAAAAGTTAAAGTAGTAAGACAGTCACCAAATGGTGTCATTCAAGATTATCATCCAGCTTTTTTCCACAGTATGCAATTTGTTAATGGTCAACGAATTGGCGTTATCAAGGTGCACAATGAGATTTCCAAGAACTTGTCGGGAACTTCGTTTATGGAATCGATTCAACCACAATCGTTGCCAATGTTGGTTAAACCTAAACCATGGGAATCTTTTTATGGAGGAGTAGGATTGTATTCAAAGAAAGCATTGGTTCGAATGAAGGACGCGCCAGAGACTGAAGCATACGTTAGAGCTGCTGCGAAAAGAGGCAACTTGAAAGAAGTATTTGATGGGTTAAACGTTTTGGGAACTACAGCATGGACAATTAATAAAAAAGTGTTTGATATTATATCTCACTACTGGAATAAAGGAGAAGAGTTTCTTTCAATACCACCTGTTTTAGAGACAGCTCAATTCCCAGCAAAATTGAGTCCCGATGCTGATCCTTCAACAAGATTTGAACACGCAAAAGCCACTACCAAGGCAGTCCGCGACTTTTCGTCTCTGAGATCGCAAAGGTGTGATTACAACTACAAACTTGAGATTGCCCGTGGTTTCATTGGTGAAAAGTTGTATTTCCCACATAATCTTGATTTTAGAGGTAGAGCATATCCAATTTCACCCCATTTGAATCATTTGGGTGGCGATTTGACAAGGTCATTATTTTTGTTTTGGGAAGGTACGAAATTGGGCGAAAGAGGCTTGGAGTGGTTAAAAGTGCAATTGGCCAATGTTTATGGTGTTGATAAGGCCCCTATTCTGGAGAGAATTCAATTTGCCACTGATCATTTACAAGAAGCTATAAAATCAGCTGAAGATCCTTTGAATCATAAGTGGTGGACCAAAGCCGAAAAGCCATGGCAAGCATTGAGCGTTTGTTTCGAATTGGCTGAAGCTTATAAGCTACCCGACCCCACTGAGTTTGTATCCTATTTACCTGTACATCAAGATGGTACATGTAACGGTCTTCAACATTATGCTGCGTTGGGTGGTGATTTTGAAGGTGCCAAACAAGTTAACTTGTATCCTTCGGATAGACCACAAGATGTCTATACATTTGTTTCCAAATTGGTTCAAAATAGAGTTAATGCTGATGCTGAAAATGGTGATGATATTGCGATTTTCTTCAAGGATAAAATCACGAGAAAAGTTGTTAAGCAAACAGTCATGACCAATGTTTATGGTGTTACTTTTGTTGGTGCTTTAGCACAAATCAAGAAACAAGTTGCTCAACATTTTGGTGACGAGCATGATGCTCATATCTACACCAAATATTTAACCAAGCAAGTGTTTGCATCGATTAGAGAATTGTTTGAAAATGCCCATTTGATTCAGGATTGGCTTGGTGAAGCTGCTAAAAGAATTAGTAAATCAGTTTCGATCGATTATGGTGACGTTTCAAACAATGATTCTGAGCTCCACTCATCAGCAGTAATTTGGACAACTCCGTTGGGATTACCTTGTGTTCAACCATATCGTGTCAATGCGCATCATGCAGTTAAAACATCAGTTCAAAATGTTTCAATCACCAACCCATCAGGAACCTCAACCATTGATTCTCGAAAACAACAAGCTGGTTTCCCACCGAATTTCATCCATTCATTGGATGCCACACACATGTTGATGACAGCAACCAGTTGTGGAGAATCAGATCTACAATTTGCTTCAGTTCATGATTCATTCTGGACCCATGCTGCTAATGTTGATACCATGAATTCGATATTGCGTGAACAGTTTGTTCGATTACATACACAAAATTTAGTACAAATTCTTCGTGATGAGTTTGTTGAGCGGTATAAAGGATCTTATCAGATTTTGCACATACCATTGAATCATGAATTGACACTCAAGATCAAAGCCATTAAAAAGCAATGGGCAACGTCGATCAAGCGCGGAGTGACAATAAATGATGAATTATATATGGAGAGAAAAAGACTTGAAATGTTGCAATCGAATAACCCCGAAGAAGTTGAAGCTGCTAAAAATATGGAGACTACAATCAGTGTTACTGAAGGTTATGACCCTTATATATTTTGTCAACCAACAAAGCTCAAAGCTTATGATATTTTGGTTCCAATTCAATTTCCTGAAGTTCCACCAAAAGGTGAATTTGATGTACAAAAAGTGAGGGATTCGCATTACTTCTTCTCGTAGAGGAGATCATAATACGTGGTATTTTTTGCTTTTAGTTGGGTCTTTTTCTTTTCTGGATATTAGGAGTACATTCTACCACGTTTAGCATAGTTCTTGTAAATACATACACTACCAGTATCTTATATTTCTCAATACGTAGGATACACAAATGTCTATACAATACCCGAGCTAGGCATCAACCGTTGTTTTTCCGTCAATTGATCTTCCCTAGAATTTCAAATTCATCAATTAACGGTTGCAAAGGTTCCAATTCCTTTTTATCCAACAAATTAAATTCTTTAATAAAGGAGACAAAATGTGCAAAAAATGAATTAAAATGAGCCTCCAAACTTAAATGCACAATCTTGTCAAATTGATTGTAATATATAAATGCAAATATACGAAACATTTGTCGTGAGATGTTCTTGACATCCTTGATGAAAAATTGGGGAAACACAGCTCCAGTCTTCGTTGGAAACGTCTCTTGATCATTAATCTTGTTTGAGATCCATGTTATGACATATTCAATATACTGACAAGCAGGTAAATTCACCGCTTGTCCCGATCCATCTACCCATAAATAATTTGTCTGACCGGCATTCATGGTGGGGAATTCTTCAGGAGTAACAAAATCAGAAACCAACCCATAAAATGAATCCAAATTGCCAAAGAATTCAAAAATGTTCAAAGCCAACCATTCATTCAAGTCAACAAATGCAGGTAGTTGGACGATCGTCTTGTACGAACCTTTAACCAAAGCAGTCTTTACATACGGTTCACACATGAATAAAGGTGGTTCAGAAATCGTCAGCTGCAGCGTTCGTGAAGCAACTGATCCTCTATGTGACAGTCGTGGTTGTAGACTAGTATTGTTTGCTGCTCTAGAACGTTTGGAAGGCGAGCCTTGATATGATGATGCTGAAGAAGCAGATGCAGTACCGTAACCAGCTTGATTTCTTCCTGATGTCGATATTCCTCCTTGTCCTGTGCCACTCACTCCTCCTCCTCGTACAGGGGATGCTGAATGTTTGGATGGTGAAGATGGCGTTTTAATAGGTGATTGTGTTCTCCTTAGAGTATTACCGGATGCATTTGAATGTGAATATAGTGATGTTTGTTCATCTTTTTTGCTCTTTTTAGAGCTTCTACCTAGCCCTTTTATTGTATTGAAAAAGGACATTTCGTATAGTTGTTAGTGACTATAAGGTACTTCTTGATGCGATTAGAGGTGTAGGTGTAGCAAGTAGGTGTTATGACGTTGGCAAAGTCTCCTCCCTAGTGCAAGAGAACCGTTGGAAAAAATGAAATCAACGAAACAAACCAACAAGGAAAATTTTGAACAGCAAAAAAGGGAGATCTTAAACACAAAGAATTTGTAACACACATTCCTTGCAGTATGCTACACATGACTCGTCTAATGCTTAGTTTGATACTTTCACTACACATACACCCCTTCAATTCTATCTCTAAAGCTAAATACAAAAAATTCAAAGCTCTTTTCCTACCTTTAACTATACAAACTTTCCCAATGATTGACCAACTTTAACCTTTTCACCGACATCAATATCAAATTTGAAATTATCAGGAGCTTCAAATACTAAAACCACAGTTGATCCTAATTTGAACCCGCCCATATCTTGACCTTTAGACAAGGGGTATCCGCCCAATATTCTACTTGCATTGGTATAAGTAGCCTCATAAACTGTATTCTTTTTCAACTTCTTTTTCCGCTTACGTTCTTCAATTTCTTGGAAAATTGTTGATGCTGAATATTCCCTTTGGAGTAAAGGCTTGTTTTCCAGGTCTGATCCAGATGGCGATGCTAATGTAGACGACGACGACGACGAAGAAGAAGAAGAAGAGCCAGATGAGTAAGACCCGTTTCCATAAACTTCATCTTCATAGTACAGGTTGGTCTTTAAATCTTTATCGAAATTAATCACAATTGAACCAACATTTGTTGCTCCAACGGGAACCATTGAGAAGAATCCATACTTCCAATATCCCAACAAGGCCACTCGTTCATTAAGAACAAACAAACCTTGTAAAGTTTTTTGAAAAAATGGCGCCACTGAAAATAACTCACCAATAAAATGACGTCTCAAAGTGGCAACCCAACTGGTTGGCGAATGGAAATGATGGTAATCACCTGGTGCCAAGTAAATAACAGTAAAATACAATTGCTTGTGGCGGAATGATTCCATTGGATTGGGAGCCAATTCTTCAGCCACTGCTAGCTCTTTTGAAAACGAAGCTTTATCTCCTTTTGCCGTACCTTCCTTAACATCGGTGTAATTCAATTTATTCATGTGATGGGTATTTTCATTTTCTCCACCAAGAATATCATCCACTGTGTACGAAATCCCATTCAATTTAGCAAACTCCTCATGACGTTTAACTCTTGTCTCATCGTCTTCATCACCATCAAAGTCTTCAAATTGAGTTGAATGAGTAGGGGCAGCTAATTTTCTCGTTGTCGACATTCCCAACAATGCATCAATTGAATAAGTCATTCCTTTAACTTGCTCAATCTCACCCTGATCAATAACACCAAACTTCAACACTTTCCCATCAGCAGGACTAACAACGTCGTCATCAGAAATTGGTCGTACTCCTGGCTTCAATGTACGATAAAAGAATTCCGATAAATTCTTGTAACTTTTCAAATCAGGGTTTTCCATTTCATCCAAATTCACACCAAAGATTGCTGCATATAATCGATACAGTGGTGACCTAAGAAAAACCGGTAAATCGATTGAATTTACATATCCCCATAATCGGGAAATTGTCTTTAATGGAAGAGTCGAGTACGCATACAATTGCCAAGAATGAGGTCTAATTTTGTATGGATTCTCATGTTCTTCACCACGATCGTATTTGATCTTTGCGGCTACACCACCAAGAACAATAGTCAATGAAGTTATGGTCCACCACTTGATAAATTTCCTTCTTTGTTGCCTTCTTGCTCTAGCTTCTTTTGAAAAGAAACGTTTTTGAATCTTTTGAGTTTTGTTTTTAATCTTTTGATTTGCTGATGAAAACAGTTTTTTGGAAATTCTAGGAAATGGAAATCTAGTGAATCTATAGTATGATCTATTGCCATTCATCATGGGACCGTAGGCACCACCACCACCAAGGTTACCACCATTATTACTTCCAGATCTAGACCATGTACTATAATAAAACACACTTCTCTTTGGTCTAGGAATTTTGGGAAATTGATAGTAGTAGTAGCTGAAATACCTTCTTTGGTTTATTGGTTGTGCTTGTTGTTGCTGTTGTTGTTTCATCGGTTGTGTCGTTTGAGCCATTCGACTAGCATTGGACAAAGGTTGTAGAATGCTTCTTGCTTGTGGACAATTGTGCAGCTGTTGGTACATTGTTGATGAATTGCGTTGCCACTTCAGACCAAGCGATTTTGACCAGCTAATTGGTGTTGGTCTGAAAGCCATTAAATGTGAAAGGGGGTTGTTTGGCTTTTTTGAAGGAGGAGGCGTTAGTGATGTGAAGTTTAGTTACTGTTAGCTTGAGGTGGCAAGGGCGTAGGCTTTTGTGTGTGGGTGTGTGTATGTGTGTGGGGAGGGCGTCTCAAGTTTAGCAATGTATATAAGTTCAAATGAGTGTGTGTGTGGGTATTGAGTATCTGGATTGGTGGTGGGTTATATGAAATAATTTCCTAAATGAGAGAATTTTCTACAAGAGAAGTACTGCATATAAAGAAAACAATGAAGAGATCGTCAAAAACAAAGTGAATACGACAAGAGATGCAGTTCTTTTCTCACCACCCCTACTCTCAATCTCATTCCTTTCCTCTGATCCCATTGGTATGTAATAAGTCATCATAAATGTAGAGATCTGTAAGAGAGCGTGGTATATAATTAGCGATATATATACACATGTGCCTCCCACAACAGCTAGCACATTCAATAAGGTGCTAACGCCAATTCCAAAATACGGTCGTGTGATAATTTGTAAACAATAATACAACACAAAGGTACACACACATAACCACTATGCAACTTTGTTCCACAACTTTTGCTTCAATTGGTTGATAAATTGCAAAGGAATATAATGTAAATCATCATTATGAATACACATATTGGCATACCCAAATAATAATCTTAAATTCCATACATCTTCAATCGAATCAGGCGATTCAACACTTTTTATCAACCTCAATTTATCATCAATAATATTGAAAATAGTCAATCCGGAATACGACACTTTCTTCTTGGAACTGAACTCATTTATCCAAATCTCTTTACCGTTCAAATCTAACTGTTTGAATAATTCGCAATTCAATATTGAATCAGGGTCAATTTCAATATTTCGAGGCTTATTTTGCAACATTGATCTAACACTTGGTCTTAACAATTGATAATTTTGTTTCTTGTAAACATAAATCGTCAATGATTTTTCAAAATTTTCCAAAATTTCTGATTTCAATTGACAATCAATCACAACTTCAAAATAATCAATCGAATTGGTGGATATGGTTTGTATATCATTGATTTTGGGAAGTAAGCATGGTGACAATTTTTCAATCACTGTACCGTCTCTCATGGTTATGGTTATTGGAATTTTGTATGGCTCATTGGTACCTACCTCCTTGACCACCAAACATCGTGGAACAATAGCCAATGCCCAAAAATGCCTCAATGCTTGTAGATGAACCTCATATTCACTGTTCTCTTTTGGAAATATCGGGTACAAACTAGTGATTAAACTAGCAATACCAAACAATGAGTCATCAAATGCCATCTGTCCACCGCCAAGAAATAGGAAGCCCAACGCTGTGTTTATTGCCATGAACCCACCATATCCCATCGATTTACTAGTATCATTATGTAATACTCGTAATCTTTGAAAGACTTTTAAATCACCACCTGCCGCCATAATCAATGATGCACATAATGCCAAAATGTTTTGAATATTGATAGCAGTATTATAAGTAAGCTTCTCATCGTAATTTGTCGCTGGCTTGGCTGTCAACAACATCAACTTATCAAGATAATACAAAACGGAATCTCTTGCTTCTATATTAGATGACGACGCATACTTTAACGCCATTGCCAAACATGCACCACCCAAAACGTTGAAAAAAATCAACTCATCACTATCTAGCCTGTTGAACCCATCACTCTTGTTGAATTCACTCAACACCGTCGTGGGCACTTGCGATTCAATCCATTCACGTGTAGACCCAATTGTACTCCAAGTTATCAAGTTTGTGGCCATACATCGAAGAAATAGTAAATCTGGTCTGATGTAATCCAATACTTGTTCGGATTCAGGAACACTCAATTTGTCAGCTACATTTGCATTCTCCGTCTTGAGATATATCAAACACAAGGCTATAATTGCACCGCAACATGACTTATCCAATTCTAAACCCGGTTGATCGTTCTTCATAAAAGTAGCCAAAGCTTTCAATCTATCTACAACATGTGTATCATTAAGTCCCTTCAAATCATCACCCTTACCTAGGTTAACAAACCCCAACGCTACCCCCGAAGCTAATCTGTATCCTTCATGAACTTGCTCCACGTCATTTTGGAAAACTGAACCGGTAATCTGCGAAAGCAAAATCTCGCTCATCCTTCGGTGTTGTGTCTCCAAATAGAGTAGACCTATACCAATGAGTCCAGCTGTTTGCACCGTTATGGGTACATTTAAATCGTTGGCACCTTGTGGTAACAATGCAACAGCATGAACAGATAAAACTTTGGTCAACTTATTATCCATTGTACCGCGTAAACTAGCCGCCATACCAATAAGCAATCCAACGCTGGTTAAGGGATGTTTCGGGCCCAAGTAATTATAGATGTGCCATTCTTCGAGCTTCTTCAAGTGACCATTCAATCCTAACCCAAATAAGAAGCCTGCATGTTGTGAATTCAAATCCGGGGGTTTATTGAATATAATCCAACTACCTGAAATTCCCTTTGAGTCTTTTGCAATACTCAAGCCGGAGGATACACCGTTATGGAAATGACCCCACTCTAGTAGATTCTGAGAAATGCTATCCTCAGAAGGGATTATGGTGGTCATTGTTGGTGAAATCAATGTGTTCAAATTGAATTTCGGAATAGGGTATTTTTCTGTCAATAACGGTTTCCGACCGCCATAGTTTAGTGCAGCTCGACCCATGGGTATTGTCAAAGTTCGCACTGCAACAATACTAGCTAGTTTTCTTTGAAGCAAAAGAAGATCATACTCACTTATAGAGTCATTGGTTTTTAAAAAGGCAGTTTGCATCTTTGTTTGATGTAACAAAGTTGTTATTTCGAAATACCTTCGATCATGATCAAATATCAATTTGGTGATGCCTAACCGTTTAGCTTCTGATTGATCATCCCACGATGAGACAGCTTCATTTGAAGCAAGATCATGTGTCAATGACGCAATATTGTCACTGATTGGTTTTTCAATCGGCGTGTCACTGTAAAGACCATTTGATAATAATTTACTCAAATCCTCACGCCCAGTTAGCAAAAGCGCGTCAGACGTCCATTCAAAATTTGGTTGCTCTTGAGAGACCAGCAACGCCTCTTTCAAAGGTATAGACACACCCAAGGGAAATGTTTCAAGAGAAGTAACACCAAGATCACTCATCATATCAACCAAGTGTGCCGGTCCATACTGTAAAGACACAAGCACCTCGAAAAGCTTCAAAACAACATTCGTCACAGGTGTAACAATGGCGTCTACTGAGTCGCTCTCTTCAACCAATTGCGAGAATGATAAATACTGCACAATGTTGTCAGTGAATAAGCTGGCCAAGGATTCAAATAAGTTTGGAGGAAATGGAACAATTTGAAGCAGGAGGAATTTGACCGACTTATCAAGGTTGCAAGAAACATTGTAGTAGTTGACCCAAGTGTCGGGCCAGCCCATCCAAATAGTCAACTGACACAATAAAGTGCCAAGCATGTTCAAGTAGTGCTTCTTGGTAACATCCAACCTGTATTCTTCGCGAAGTAGGTGCAACGATACAACAATGTATGGTATCAAATCCTGTAAATTGTAGTTAACATGTGCATTTTCACGAAGAATTTTGGCTTGGGGTAAGAGGTTCGTGACTTCATTTGGAGTAAATTGAAGAGTGTCCAGAAAGGGGAAAGTCAACGACAATAAGGCCACAACTAATGCGTTCCACTCTGATCCACAATTGTTATAAGCGGTTCGCCAAAGCAGCCACAAAATTTGATTTACAGTTGATCCCGACAAGTATTTGAAGCATCTCAAACACGCCAGGATCAAATCAGACACTGGATCCAATATGATTTTCACCAACCGAATTGAATCGTCCTTCAATCGAAGAGCAACTTTGCCATCATTCGAGCTTATTAGCATGCATACAGGTAGATTTGTGTTGCATCCTGTACGCAATTCAAGGAACGGATTAACAATGAATAAACCATCATCCGTCAAAACAATTAAGTTGCCTTCAAAAGTGGAGTTGAAAGGAATGCAATCTAGGCACAGGCACTTGTAAATAGACAGAGACTTTGAATAAGAATTGTAGCTGTAAACGTGCAACTCTTGCTTCAATTTGTTGACCACAACAACCCCTTCTTGATTGTCAAAGGGTATACTGAATATCTTGACATGGTTTCGGCTAAGTTTGTTTTCAACAGTTTCAATCTTAGACAAGATGACGTCCTTGCGCAAACTGGAAATCGGTGGCTGCTCGGGATTCGATATCCTTGCATCAGATAATAAAGTGCTTGTTCGATTTTCCAGTATAAAGATCTGACTTAGTTTCGGTTCTGTGTATTTGCTTGATGAAGTCGAAATTGAGTAATGCTTTTTCTTTTGCAGCTTGCTAGATGGTTTAGAATTAAATTTTAGGTTTCTGCTTGAGTTTTTCACTTGGTATACATTGATTTCACCATCAACAAATGTAGTGCATAACGAAATACCTGTATCTCGTTGATCAAATGTTGTCACATATTCATAATTGTGAAAGGAACTATTTGTATCTGTATCAACAAATTTCAAACCAAGATCCCTGTTGATTAAATAAAGCTCCGTTCGCGTTTGCAAGACTAACCCCCTATCGTAGTCCTTGACCAATACAACATCAAAAGGTAGATGCAAAGTGTATAATTTCCCATTAGGATAGTAAAAGTTTATATACTTTTTGAAACAGATTGCCATTATTTGAGTAGGTTCATCCTTTATAAGAAATGAAGTGACACACGCTCTGATTATATCGTCATCAAATTTCAAAACACGACTGACTAAAAGGCCATGATAAACAGTTACAGTACTATCTTTGATCAACAACAATACATTGTCATCGCAAAGAACAACATTTTCACAATCAATTGGAAGCTCTAGCTCATCCTGATAGTCAATGACTGGTGTTGTTAACAGTTGTTGAATGCCAGACATGAATCTGAGTCTTTTGGTTGTAAAAAAACAAGTGTATCAGTCTTAAACAAAAAAAAATCAATTATAAACCGATGCTACCAGTTCTCTTTGAGCAGAGTTACCATAAGGAATAAACTGCTTTAACGATGAATTGACCAGCATCTCCACCGCTCAACTCTAATCCACACTCCGCATTTAGCCACTTTCTACATTCATTCCCATTCTAAAATATTTTCCGTTTTATGTATTAATAAACCAGTAAAATATCATACAAACCTAACAACACATGAATATAAAAAAAGGAACTATGTAATATTTTACAGATGAGTGATGATTGGTGAACCTTGCGAATGATATGATGGCGGCAAAGATAATTTGACAGGCAATGCGTAAGCAAAAATCTTGGTGAAGATATTCGCTTTTCGTGTTTCCCCCTTTCTCTTGACTGTAAGTAAATGATATAACAAAAATTTCCTTAACGGTAAGATTTTTGAAATCTTGCTCTGGCACCACGACCACCGAATTTCTTTGGTTCCATTCTTCTTGAGTCAGCAACCAACAAGGTTTTGTCGTAAGAGGCGAAAATCTTCTTCAATTCATTCTTTGAAGCTTCGTCAACAAATTTCTGGTGGTAAGCAACCAAACCTTTGGCAATAGCTTGTCTGATAGCGTAAACTTGTGAAATGTGACCACCACCAGTAACTTTAACTCTGATATCAATGTTTTGGAATTTGTCCAAACCAACCAATGTTAATGGTTCGTAAACTTTGAATCTTAAGATTTCTGGTTGGACCAAAGTGATTGGTGAACCGTTGATTTTAATTAAACCTTTACCGTTCTTGACGTGGGCAACGGCAGTGGCGGTCTTTTTTTTACCGAAAGTCTAGACAAAAAAGATAAAAGTTAGTATCCCATTGATGAGAAAAGAAACAAACTTGATGGGGCTTGAGGGGCAGAAGCAGCTTTCAAGGTGATATTCATGTAACGAATCTGCCTATTTGTTCAGAATCTTAATTATTCACGTAACCTTTATCCTCCCTGGACTGCGGTTTCTGCATTTGCATGATTCTGTTGTATCTTTCTAATCTCCTTCGTTTGCTCCCGTTTACGGGTAATGGCTCTCCCATAGTCTATGTTTCCCATTAACGTTGTTGATGCACTTGTACATACTTGAACTGATTGAGTTGACATAATTGTGTTACTGGACCTAGTTCTGTTGTTAGGGTTGGAATTTGAAATACTCTGAAATTTTTTTTTTGTTTAAACTGAGTGGCCCTTCCTTTGATCGTGAAGGTGTTTTCGGTAGCGTAAAGATCAAGGTACTGCATGCAAACAAATCAAGGGTTGTAACCCTACCTTTCTTCGCACTACCTTTAATTTTTCATTTGTTATACTCTCAGCACTGCGTGTGAACGTAACGAAAAAAAAAAAAAAAGAGGAAAATCATCTTTGATCAAAGACTATACTACTGACCACATCTTACATCAACAACAATGGCTATCTCAAAGAACTTACCATTATTGAAGAACCACTTCAGAAAGCACTGGCAAGAAAGAGTCAGAGTCCACTTCGACCAAGCTGGTAAGAAGGCTTCAAGAAGACAATCAAGATTGAGAAAGGCTGCCAAGATTGCCCCAAAGCCAATCGACAGCTTGAGACCAGTTGTCAGAGCCCCAACTATTAAATACAACAGAAAAGTCAGAGCTGGAAGAGGTTTCACTTTGGCTGAAATCAAAGCTGTTGGTTTGACTCCAAAATACGCCAGAACCATTGGTATTTCAGTTGACCACAGAAGACAAAACAAGAGTCAAGAAACTTTTGAAACCAATGTCCAAAGATTGAAGGAATACAAATCCAAATTGGTTATCTTTGACAAGAAGACCAAGGCTTCTGAAACTGTTTCTTACGAACAAGTTTCCACCTCAGCTACTTTCCCAATTGAACAACCAGCTATTGAACAAGGTACTAGAGCTGTTGAAGTTCCAGAACAAAGTGCTTACAGAACTTTGAGATTGGCCAGAAACGATAAGAAGTACAAGGGTATCAGAGAAAAGAGAGCCAAGGAAAAGGCTGAAGCTGAAGCTGAAAAGGCCAAGAAGTAAATGATAAAAGAGTAAGGTGAGAGGGATAGTTATTACCAGGAAGGAGATGAACACGGATGATGAATGTACATTAATTCAGAACAGAACACCACCTATCATGTTTTTAACTATATATATACACAAATAATTTGGTTAATAAATTGGGGGTACAGCAAACTCATTATTGTAATTGCATGTTGTAATTTAGGAAACAGTGGAGTATGCAATAAGGCTCCCGCTTTCGCTTAGGTATTCACTTGGCCAATTTCCCCAACCAATCTGCATTCATCTCTAAAATTGTATCTCTACACACTCTTCCATCCTTAAGAATTGCTTTTATTATATAGAAACCCTAAAATCTATTCACTGATACACTGTACTAAACAAACTTCCTGATTTTCAATGTAATTCGAAATACAAATTCAATGGATTTGCGGCATCGTGACGAAAGCAACCACCTTTGTTGAATTTTTTGGAACAGCTTAATCGAATAAACCGAATCCCATGTCATCATCAGATTCTTCTTTAGCTTCTTCCTCCTTCTTTTCTTCAGCAGCAGCTTCACCACCAGCAGCAGCAGCGTCACCACCAGCAGCAGCACCGGTGGCAGAACCAGCAGCAGGAGCAGCGGAAAAGTTGAAGAAAAATTCCTTCAAGTCCTTTCCTTCCAAAGCCTTGGAGAACAAGTCAGCCCAGATACCTTCGACTTCGACGTTGGCTCCTTTGGTCAAGGTCAACAATTTTTCAGAAGTGATTTCGATATCGGAATCAGCCAAGATTAAAGCGGCGTAGGATAAAGCGGTTTCAGTTGACATCTTTTCTATAATGTAGTTGGTTGATTGTAATAACTAGAGATAATCAAATTAAGCAAAGCAGACTATTTCTTAGTTTGGTTGTGTAAAGGAAAGACTGAGGTGCAATGCGTAAGTGGCTGTTGCAAAAGTAGGTTTTTTTTTTCCACCGATTGGTAGGCGAGAGATGAAGAGAGTAATACGAGCACGTGAGTTTAATTAGGGCTTTGAACAGATTGAATTGTTGTAGACAAGTTGCTGCAAACTTGATATTTCAAAGAATCCCCATGTGAATACATTGGCATTTTCCTGGAAAGTTGAGCTCCACATCCAAAGGGTGTCTTGTAGAAGCTTAATTACTTTGCGGGATTATAATGAATTATAATGTGAAGAAGTTTTTGTGCTTCGGAGCTAATCAGAGATTGCTCTGTCAATACTAACCTGTACCTATGATTAAGATTAAATCTGAGTTTAGGTGGCCAATGCAGCCACAAGTTGTGTAATGGCTCTCAACATATATTAGAGGTTTTATATAAATTGGTTGCAAAATTGCGACAAAAGCAGAGAAAAAAAATTGTGTCAAACCATCAATTGTAGTAAAAGGTCTGCTAGTGTTCCAGCTTAGGGAACTTCACATCGACTGAATCGTCTTTAAAAACAAATGTTTTATACTTCAGGTTAAAATTGCTATGAACTTCTCTGCTTCTTCAACTTCTCCTCTTTGGCAACTTCATTTAAGGCCTCAATCAACACATCACTGGCATAATCATAATCATCCAATTCATTGTAGATTTGACAAGAAAACCTAGCCAATAGTTTACCATTATGGGCAATGCACGGCGTGTATGCTTTCTTAGCAAAACATTTGGCATAAACCAAATCAACATACTTTGTCCAATCCTCAATAAATTCGGGAACATCAATAGGCACTGGAACGGTAATCATAGTACTGATTTGGGTGGCATCTTTTTGATCCAATACCGGAGTTCCCCATTTCTTGCTCACCAATTCACCAGCTTGCACAGCTAATTCGTGACAATAATCATATATCGCTTTTTCCCCACCACAAACTTGTTGTCTAAACTCCATCGCGTATGGAATGACTTCAACGGAAGCAAAATTCTTTGTACCAGTGAAGAAGAATCTATCAACCAAACGATTTCTTTCGTCTTCCTCAGACAAGTCGACAGTAGAGGGCAAATATGAGTGACTTATTGGCATTGTATGAATATACTTGTGGTGTTTTGGATCAACGTACAACACAGCACAACCAAAGGGAACAAAATACCATTTGTGCAAGTTGCTCACATAAAAGTCTGGCTTGAGATCAGACAAGTCCTGTGGGATACATCCAATTCCATGTGCACCATCAATCAATGATAAAACGTTGTACTCGTGACACAATTTAGTCATTTCCACGTGAGGAAAGATAACCCCAGGCATAGATGAAATTGTATCAAACATGCACAACTTTGGACTTTTTTCTTTAAACACTTTCTCAAACATGGATAAAATCTCCTTATCAGTGATGGGGTAGTTGATTTCAACAACGTGGAAATCGATATCAAATTGATCCTTCAAAAACTTGACAGTGTTTCCACAAGCTCCATATACTGTACTCTGTATTACAATTGAATCACCTTTTTTAAAAGGATAACTTCTCAATACTGTATTGATACCAGTGGTTGCATTATCAACAATGGCCAAGTTATGGTAATCACAATTCAATATCTGGGACAATGCTTGTAAACTCTGAATATATTTGTCCCTCTGTTCTTGCTTCATGTACTTGTCGGGGTAGTTTGCATGGTTGGTAATTATTTCCAAGTACTTTTCGTGGATTGGGGTAGGTGTCAAACCATACGAACCATGATTCACTGGACACACATCTTCATTTAAATTGGTAAAGTACTTTGCTCTAAACTTTTTACCAAATTCTTCCATAGGCGCTTGTGGTTTCGATGATGTTAATGAAAGTTTATTGAGTAGTGCGGAGAGCATAATGGAAGGCAGATGGGTTTGAGAAAGAGACTAGGCGGGGAACTTATATCAACCCCCCTCTCCCCTTGATGATGACTAATAGTGTACTTGGTTTTGATGTAACACAAAAGGTTAAAAGATTGAAGTTGTCAAATGTTGACTCACTGGTTTCCATAAAATTTGATACGTTGAAAGGGTGAGTTTGGCTGCAAAAAATGACAAGTTGACTTTGCTTGAATAATAATGATGAGATTTCTCCTTGTTTGCTCTATCCAATTGTCTTATCGCAGTTTCAAGCGCTGGAGCCATGAAGTTTATCGGCGCGAAAATCAAAAGATGCTACCACGATGTAGTGTTAAAGTTACACAAAGTCAAGAGGACTCCGCTTATGCCCTAAACATCAGCAAAGTGTTGGTGAGAATTGAGCACCTAGTGTAAATCTGAAGCTTCAACTTTGGAGCGTAATATACCCGGTTCAATGGATAAAGGGGCTTCTTTTGACACAAAGTTTCGATATTGAAACACATCAAATGGTGATTTGCAAGTTTAACTATGCTTTGTTTTCATCTCCGTCTTAGATCGACTTGGCGCCATTATCCAATAAAAGCAAGTGGCAAGGGATAGAGCAAAGCTGACTGTGAATCGTTGAAATGATTTGTATAAGACCTTAGCAATACCCTTGTGGTCCAAAACGATTGAGGAATGGAAATTGACGTCATTTCAGTGCGACCACCTTGTCCATTCTACTACCACTCGCACGTTTCGTCAATCGCGTTTCACTTTCCTGAATTCCGACATTTCACGATAGTAAAGTTGTTTTTCCGACAATAGTAGACAAAGAGAGATAGACCCTTTATATGCACACTTTTATTGTTTAGATTGATTGCGCTACTAATCCTATTTTCATTCGTTCTCTTTTGTTTATTTATTTTTTGGTTCATTTAACTAAAGGTGTTACTGAATACGGAATGAAACTTACTAAAATGGGCGATACTTAGGGAAAACTTTCAAATTTAGTAGATACCAGGTACAATAGTCGTTTCCTTTGACAAAAAAAAAAAAAGAAACGTACTATTCCTCCACGTCGTATGATCTAAGCCACCGAGTGGGATTCGAGGTAGCTTTGTTTTCGACAAAATCCCAAGGTAGATGTCCAATCTAGCTCCGCGAGGCTCAATCTTGCGTCACAAATAATGTTATCATTTATGTTTTCAACTGGTTCTAGAAACGTGAAATCCGTGTGGTATTATACACGAAAAAAAAAACATAAAAAAAAATTGACGCGCAGAATATCTTTAGCGCGTCGTCTCTAACACAAACGACGCCAGGACTATATGGAGAATGAAGCAGAATGTGGGTGAAGGATAATGAACTATACGACTGGGGACAATAATCAACAATGAATCTCTTGACATGTATTGTGATTTTGTAAGCTGAAATTTGTTCCCTTAGTCGAGGTTCTTAAATCGCTGCAAAACTCATTCACGTAGTTTAGACCGATTGATTGGAGTTAAATTTCGGATTAATTCTTGTAACCCAATTAAACCGTAAACCGAAACTATTTATTGGCGCAGAATTGCATGTACTTTAAGATAGGCAGTTGAACACTTTCACGGTTCTTTTTTGGTTAAATTGATTAATGAAATTCTCAAGCGGATTATAAAGCAAACCAATTTAGCTCATAATGCATGTATACAATAACCACAATATAATAGTTTAAAAGACACAAATTGAAACTTAGCAAAAAAGTTACACAAATTAAGTGTAAAGTAATCAAAAAACTTGAGAAAGGAGGCGTGTATATAGATATCGAAGTCACGAATATGCTTCGAATCTGTATACAACTCCGCGGAATAAAGCTATGGAGTTTGGTTAATATGAATGAGGGCAGTACCGATGAACTTATTCGTCTTTGGTCTACTTGTTGACGACGAGTAATAGATACTTGTACATTGCTCTACACTAATCTCCTCACCCTTGCTATGGTTAAGAATGATGTAATCGAAAACAATAAGACCAATACTAGAAAGAAACAAGAGCACAATAACCCCCCTCCCCCGTACAAGGCTAGCTTTGTGGTCTGATATTACGTGCTAACCAAGTCACAGAAAGCAATAGAAGTATACCTCGGAAAGCTATACTCGTCGGATATCTTCATGTTAATAATAATTTTAATTTAGATTCACTAAAACAATAGAGCTGCGTCCAAAATGTTCTAGTTTATTGACGGAAATTGCCATCAAAGCAACTATAGAGAAAAAAAAGAATTCAAGACTCATGATTTCACATGTAAGTTGGATCACCAGCAACTATGCCCGATGAAAAGAAGCAGCTAGCGGAGAAGGACAGTGTTTGAATCAGGGAGAAGCAGCCCCCTTTTGATTTAGTGTAACTTTGGCTTAATGCAACTTGAAACGCAAGGCCATTCCGGTGCTTGGCACCAATAAGGGTTGAGAGAAGATATTGTACACTTATACAGACTCAACCTCTTGGCATGAAGTTTGGGTTTGGGTACCCTCATGGCTAGATTTTTCTGAACAAAAGAGATCTGGGGAGAAGTCTGGGAGTGTACTCTGCGTTTTACGAAAGTAAAGATTTCAGAAGTGATTGAATTGGAATGCTATTCCAAGTGATCACCAATAGTCATGCATAAAAATTAAATCAAAGCAAAGGAAAGAGAGAATGTCTGTGTGGAGGGGTTGAGCTGTGGTTACATTGGTGTCAAGTGCTACTATTGGAGTCTTGATTTCGCTGTTAGAATAGATATAAAAAAGGGGTGTGGGTTTCTTAATAAGCCAGCCACCTTTTTTATTCATGTGTGTAGTTCTGATTTTGTAACTCAATTTCACTATTAACACGGCGCTTAAAAGAAACCAATTACACATAACCACCACATGCATCATTCTCTAAGTACACAGAGCTCTATATAGAGTGGTACAGTAGTAGTACAATGTGTGTGTGTGTCTCTGTGTTTATGTGTGTGTGTGTGTGTGTGTGTCTCTGTGTTTATGTGTGTGTGTGTGCGTGTGTGTGTGTGTGTGTGTGCTAAGCTAAACATAAACAAAGCACTATGGCATACAAAAGAGAACAATAGATTTAAAAATAAATTAGAAAACAACCAAACACAAACAAACAAACAAATATGCACACAGATACACAGAAATAACTCATGACACATCCACAACCACTTCCTCCCCCCTGTGAACAATAAAGACCAACACTTGTGTGTTTAAATACACATAACCTATTTGAAACAAATTGATTAAACTTTACTTTAAAACAATATATGTAAAAGTTACAAAAACATTGCAACAGAGAATGTAGTTTTCACTCCTTTCATCGTACACACACGAGAAAGAGATATAAAAGACTTTACAGTTTCCCTTCCTTCTCGAAAATGCCATGATATTTAACATTTGATTCATTCGGTTTGCTAGCGACTTCGTTTAAAGAGGAATCACATTACTGCTTCTTGCACCCACCGCGTTCACACCTTGCATACAAAGAAGCATCACGTATTTCAGCTTGGCCATACATCTTGTAACATCGAAATACTGCAAAGCCACTTAGATCAATTTAACTATTGCCAATTAGACATTGGAAAATAGAGAATCATATCATTTGTGTTTTTTTAGTACATCAAATTAATTTATCCGTTTTCGGTTGAAATTGTATACGCTTGGTTTTTGTGGCTCGTTTTAACTTAAACGGCCAAAAGTATTGCAATTAAAACACATTATATTTCACAGACCTGAAGGATAGCGAGAACACTTCATTTACATTGGACTTTGTCATTTAATTGGTTGGTTTCTATTGCTATTTATTTTCTTGTTTGATACATTTCACCCCTTTTGTGCTTCTTGAGGAACTTTTGTTTTTGCAGTTTCTTAAATTTTCATAAGTGCCTTCTAATCACATTTTACTTCACGTTGACACTATCTTTATAGGGTCACATTTACAACAACCATAATAGAAAACGCAATGAGATCTTTTGCTTTCTTCACATTGTTCATTTCGTGCATATATGCATTAGCTATTACACCACAGAAAAGAGGAGAAAGTGTACCATGGAATTATGAGAAACAAATCACGCGTGGATTGAATTTGGGTGGTTGGTTTGTTCTCGAGCCATATATTACTCCATCCTTGTTTGGTTCTTGGTTGTTTGGGGATGATGAAAACAATATTCCAGTCGATGAATACCACTTTACAAAGCAATTGGGTAAAGAGTCTGCTAAACAGGTCTTGCAAATGCATTGGAACTCTTGGTATACTGAAGCTGATTTTGAACAGATTAGCTATTTGGGTATCAACACTGTTCGTATCCCAATTGGATACTGGGCTTTCCAATTGTTGGACGATGATCCATATGTTCAAGGTCAAGTTGAATATTTGGACAAAGCATTGCAATGGGCCAGAAACCATAATCTTAAAGTGTGGATTGACTTGCACGGTGCTCCAGGTTCACAAAATGGTTTTGATAATTCTGGTTTAAGAGACACCTTGGACTGGCAATCTGCTGACGGAAATGTACAAGTTACAAAGGATGTGTTGAACACCATTTTTGAAAAGTATGGGGGTGACAATTATGCTGATGTTGTTATTGGAATTGAATTGCTTAATGAACCATTGGGTCCAAGCTTGAATGTTGATGAGCTTAAACAATTTTATCAAGATGGATACAGTGCTTTGAGATCTACGGGGTCCAATATCCCAGTTGTTATTCATGATGCTTTTGAGGCTATTGGCTACTGGGACGATTTCTCCATTGGTAGCAATGCTTTTAATGTTGTTTTGGACCACCACCATTATCAAGTCTTTTCTGCCAAAGAGTTGGAACGTGATCTTGACGACCATATTTCAGTTGCTTGCAATTGGGGTTGGGACACCAAGAAGGAAAGTTACTGGACTGTTGTTGGTGAGTGGTCAGCTGCTTTGACCGATTGTGCCAAATGGTTGAATGGTGTTCGGAGAGGAGCACGTTATGAGGGTCAATACGACAACTCGCCGTATATTGGATCTTGTCAACAATACTTGCAGCTCGACAATTGGCCAGAAGACTACAAAACCAGTGTTCGCAAGTATATTGAAGCACAATTGGACGCATTTGAGTACACTGGTGGATGGATCTTCTGGAACTGGAAGACCGAGGATGCAATCGAATGGGATTTCCAAAGGTTGACTGCTGCTGGTTTATTTCCACAACCTTTGACTGACAGACAGTACCCTAACCAATGTGGGTTCCCAGGTAACTAAAAGCGATAACAACAAGGTTGTTAGTTGAGTGGGTAGAGAGTGTACCTTTTTATTGGTTAATTTTGGTTTGGTTTTTTTTTTGATAGATCAAAAAGAAAGGAGACAAAAGTAAGTTGGTTTTGGTTTTTTCTTTTAATAATTGGGTTTTTTGGTGTTGATCCAAGTGTATATTAATAGCTATTTAGGATTTTCTTGATTATACGTCACTGTGTTATTATGTGAAAAGGTGCCTCTCTATATGCCTGGTGCAAGGCTGGGAACTCTTGAGTGTACCGTTTTTGTGTCTTCTCTTCTCATGGTGAATTTCTCCAAAAAAACCACAGGAGATAATTCATGACCGAATCCAAACTGCATTAGTTTGAAAGCTAGAGTACAGGTACTGAATGAGTTTGCTTACAAAGGGATTTCTACTGAGATGCACGAGGAATCAGCTGTGTAGCCCCCATCGGTTTGTAAAGCAATCATGGCTACGATGCCCACCCTACAGATCAGTGCCGTATAGAAAAATCAGTCAAGCTTCGTTGCTACTACAACAGATGAAGCAAGACAGAAATGAAAAACAATCCGTTGATACAAAAGCGGGAAAGCCCAACACACTACAGAGGCCAGATACTACACTAAAGGTCACCAAGGAACAACTTTTAGCCAAAGCAAACAATATGTACTCTCGATTTAAAATTCGACTCAAATGGCTTTTGAAAAAATCGAATCGACCATTCAATACTGATGACTATTCAGCGTTCTTTTCCTGGATAGTTGTTGGTAACGTGTTTTTGTTCTTTGTGGCAACAACGACATTCTTCTCTCTTGTGATTTTTACGGCAAATACGGTGTTTGCACAAGAGTTTGTCGCTAGAAAGTTTGGAGAAATAATTACCAAAAATTCAAACATCACAGTCACGTTTGAGAGTGCAATTGTCCCCGGTTGGTCAGACGGGAAAATAAGTTTCAGAAAGTGCTTTGTTAGTAGAAGACCCAAAAAGATCGAGAAATTCACCAAGGGATCCCAAAAAGCGGAGTACGAAAAGAGTTTACTTGTTAATGACGACGTGGATGAAAGCGAAAAAGACATTTTTGAAGACGATGGAAACTACACTCAGTTTGATCTCACAATAGAGGAAGTCAATATTTCATTGTCATTCAATAAATGGGTCAATGGGACCGGCATGATTGAGACTTTGGAAATGAAAGGTGTGCGAGGAATAGTTGATCGTACCCACGTGCGATGGGATCCAGACGATGATGCCACTAACTACAAGAATGTGTACCAGCCTGGGGATTTCGAATTTGAAGAGTTCAAAATGGAAGATGTGTTGTTCGAATTGAAGCAGCCCAATGGGTTCAGGCCATTTGATGTTTCAATTTACAATTGCGAGTTGTCGAAATTGAGAAAACACTGGTTGTTTTACGATTTTTTGAACGCAGAGGTGATGAGTGGCTCGTATGACAACTCCTTGTTTACTGTACATAAAAAGCAACGATTGAGCGATTTTTCAATCAATGACGAAGGGAGAGAGAGTCCACTGAGCAAATGGAAAAGAGTGACTTGCTTGCGAGTAGACTCGTTGAATATAGATCATTTGAATAGGGGACTTGAAGGCCCATTTGGATGGATAACAAGTGGTAAGGTGGATATGATTGGTGAAATAATGGTTCCACGGGAGGATAACAACGATATTGGTGTGAAAGAGATTGTCAATATGATTGCCGACTCAATAACAAAGGAGGCTACGAGGTACAAAAATCCAGAAGTTCAGTCAAAGCATCCCGATATGCATACACGTTTGACACATGATGATTACACTGATATATCAAAGTATTTCGTTCTAGATCTAACCATACGTTTAAATAATGTGAGGGCAACGGTGCCATTCAAAGCACCTGAGTTGTCATACATCAATTATGCACTCATTAGACCAATTGTTGCCTATATCAACTCCAAAAACACATTTATCGAAATCCACAACCGAGTGGTAAAGAACATAAAAGATTTTGATGGCTCTTGGACCGTCTACGACTCGCTCTTGATGGATGATATTTCCGAGGAGGTTTATGACAATTTTGTTGATTATGTTGCTGATGAGGAGGCGAGACTAATTAGGGTCAAAAGGGTTGGCTTTTGGTCACTTCAGTTGTTTCTCCAATTGGTGCTTCTTGGTTTGGGCACATTGGCATAAATCAGCTTCCATGATTATCTTACATCTTCAAAATGAGCACCAATAATGCAATGTAGCAACATAGACTAACAATTGATAAAACCAATACATAATCGCCCCCTGTCTTGTACATTTCCATATCTTTTTCTGGATTGTAAAACACATCAACGTGCAGTGACTTGTAGACTCCAATAAAGTAAAGTATGCACCCATACACCGTATACATTGTTCCTATTGGTAAAAACTCCTTCGAAAAGAGTTTGATTATCAAAATTGAAAAGGAAAAACAACCAATTGCTGTCCTTGTATATGCCCCTTCATACGTCCTCTGATGGGCCCGTATGTCCAATTTCAAGTTATCTTCAAAAAGATCGATCCGGGATGGTAATCTGTCCCTCAAAGGGGCTGGCCGATTTTCGTTAGACATGAGTGTTCTGCAAGGGGGTGTGGCACACACCAACAATCACACACACAAAACGTGGGATTACTTTTTTTGTTTCTCTTGAATCCAAATCTTTCTTCGATTACAAAACTTCATCAATATTTCCTTATATTCCCGCTTAGTACATAATGGCTGCCGCTAGACGTCTATGGGTAAAACTAAAACTATCATCCAAGTATCTTGCCACACTACCCAAATTTGATCCTCATGTGTCCAAATCGAGATTGAAAAAGATAGCACAAGAAGAGAAGAAGGGAGTCAGTCCATCTATATCGAGTCTGCAGAGGTCTTCACCGGCCCCAGAGGGCACAGGCACACCGGGCCCATCGAATAGTGCCAACAACACCGGTGCAGCTGGTTCCGGTATCAGCCAGTACAAAATCAACGTTGGTCTCAAGGGCGACTCAACTTCAGGGCTCACCATGAATAGTATAAATCCAGCCCTTTACATCCTAGATAAGTCAGGTAAACCATGCCAACGCTGGGTGAAGAAGTCGAAACAGTTTAAAAGCTTCACTGGGTTCAAGATGAAGTATACGAAATATGAGCCAAAGGAGCCAGGACCAAAAGACGGAAATAAGAGTGGAGGAAATGCTGCCAAGGAGGTTTCTGAAAGCGCCAAGAGCAATATCACAACTATAGCAAGTGAAGTAAAAGTGGAGACCTAAGAAGAAGAAGAAGAAGAAGAAGATGATGATGAAGATGATGAAGATGATGTGTACGTATTTGTATAGAGAAATGGTTTGTTGAAAAAAAAAATATTTAGCACACGATGTAGTACAACAGGTGACTCTGAGCGGAATGCTAATACGAAACATAGGACTAAGGCGATGCACTCGCAGACTTCTATCAACAAAGATCAAGGAGAGCTCGTCAACAAATACCAGTCATGCTATTTCCAATAGACAACTACTTTACACCACTGACGCAGCTTCACCCGGATCAATCTTTTTCTTACCACATGGAACTAGAATATTAAACAAGCTCATTCAATTTATGAAAAATCAGCAAATAAAGTACGGCTTCCAAGAAGTCGTTACTCCGTTGATTTTCAAAACCAAATTGTGGAAAAAGTCGGGACATTGGGATAACTATAAAGACGACATGTTTAAAGTTGTTGGGTTTGATATGTCTAAGGAAGAGATTACTGAGGGATCAATAGAAGAGCATGAGTATGGCTTAAAACCAATGAATTGCCCGAGCCACTGCATGATTTTTGCTAAATTCGATCGTAGCTATAATGAATTGCCTATACGGTATTCTGATTTCAGCTCATTGCATAGGAATGAAGCTAGTGGGGCATTATCTGGATTGACAAGAGTGAGAAGGTTTCATCAAGACGATGGCCACATTTTCTGCAATGTTAGTCACATTGACCAGGAGATTAAAAACACGTTGAATTTGATCAAGGATACCTATGGGGTGTTTGGAATTACAAAGATCGATTATTACTTGTCAACGCGACCAGAAAAGTACATGGGGGATGTCGATACATGGGACGAGGCAGAATCTCAATTGAAAAAAGTGTTGAACGAGAGTACGGGGGAAGGAGCATGGCAAATCAGGGAAGGCGATGGCGCTTTCTACGGTCCAAAGATTGATGTTCTTTTGACTGATGCGTTCAACAAAAAGCACCAAGTTGGGACAATTCAGTTGGATTTTCAATTACCTAAACGATTCGATCTAAAGTATGCTGCCGAAGATGGTTCAAGAGATAACCAACCTATATTGATTCACCGAGCAGTGTTTGGTTCTTTGGAAAGATTCTTTGCAATCTTGTTAGATCACTATCAAGGGAAATGGCCGTTTTGGATAAATCCGAGACAGGCAATGATTATACCGGTGAATGATTCACATGTTGATGCAGCTGAAAAGTTGCAGCGCAAATTAAGTGGAGACATCATCAATACAGATGAGCTGATATCTCCTTTAACTGGTTTCAATTTTCATGTTGACGTTGACAAGAGGGCAGCAACTGTGGGACACAGAACTAAAGAAGCAATCCAAAGTGGGAATTCCTACATTATCTTGATCGGTGATAGAGACATCGCCAACGGGACATATTCAGTAAGGTCCAGGGATGATAGGAAAGTTGAAAATTTGACAGGTGATGAGATTTATCAAAAATTTGTAGACTTGGAGAAGAAGTATCAGTGAATAAAAACATACATGTACATAGAATTATTTACAGTCTGCCATACCCCTTATTGATAAGTATCTTGTCTATCTCCGCCCAAAAGTCCCGAACAATCACCTTATCTTTGAACCTTTTTTCACCTCTATCGACTTTGATTTCATGAACGTTCCAGTCTTTTATTTGATGTGGGGTTGCCTCCCCTTGATAACCCAAGTAATAACCTTGATATTTCTGAAACAATACTTCTGGTTTAGAAAAATTGTACTTCGAAAACTGCCAGCTTTGACCTGTGGTGAAAATTGCAATGACTCTATTCCAATAATCGGGGTTGGTAAACAAATCAACATTGTCAACCACCATAATCTTTTGAGCCGATGAAACAAGTCTCTCCGAAGGATGATCGATGATCACAACACCAGATTGTGGTCTGTCACCAGGAGTAGGTTGTGTATAGCGTCCGTTCTCAAGAAACTCTTTGATATTGGATAACGAAAGAAGGGCTGTCAATGAGGGCGACACAATAATGATTGGTTGTTTCTTTGACCCACTTTCCTTTTTAGTTTCTCTACTGCTAGGTTTGGCACGCTTCAATTCATGCATGAACTTTTTCGCATCCGATATTAGATAGCTAAAGTCAATATTTTTAGACCCTCTTAATACCGCATTATGATCGACAGACTCCTTTTCAAACTGGCTGATTCGATCCATCTGCGGGTCATCAAGCTTGTGCTTTTTAGAGCTGATGGCATCGGATTTGGTGTCTGATTTTATGGCTGTATCTCTTCCATCTTCCTTCTCTTCCTTGACAAACTGACAACTGTCAATAGTTCCCTTTAACCAAGTGATCAAGTCGTATCTCTGCAAATACGCAAATGCCGGGATCCCGTGTTCAATAGCCTTGGACTTGTAGTCAACATCTGGGGTCTGTTCCTCAAGCCAGCAAAATACAACTGATTTCAAGTCTTGAGGCTCATCATCGTTGTAGAAATTTGTCGTCAAGTTCAAGTCATACTTTTTCTCATCATCATCACCAAATTGAACCTTGGTTGCTTCTTGAATAAGCTCTGTCTCTTGACCATTTTCGTTAAAGAGTTTGATCGGGTCTTTTGCAATGGCCGCATGACGTAGCGCTTTGAGAGCCTCTACTCCTGACATTTGGGTTTTGTTTGGATTGACAACTTGACTTCCAGGGGGATTCTTTTGGCATTTTTTTTTTGTGACAAAATTTCGACGTATTTTAGAAATCATGAGTAAAAACCTAGTTCGTCATATGAAATCTAATCAACACAAGGAAACCATTTCAACAAGTATAGACTAACTACATCGCTACTGGTTGTTTGAGCGCTATAGCTTAGTCGCACTGTTTCTATTATGACCGATAGGTCCAACATTGGAATCACACAAGTCACGCAATGGAGGGATGAGGCTCAACAAACATTGAAAAAGGCTCAGAAATTGTGCACGGCTGCCCAATTGTCATTGGAAAAGACGCGACAAGATTTGACTGTTCAATTGCCTATTGAATTGGATTCCGCAGAGCATTTGCTTGAGTCGTATCAGAGTCAGTACGAGCTTGTGGACAAACATATCAAAAACTTGAAACGATTGTTGGCTGAAAATGTGGACAGAGTGTTTGCCGACATTGAGGGTACACTAGAGCCGAGTTTAAGGCAATTGGACACCACCATCACAAAAATGAGGAGCATCAAAGTACCCTCATTTGTTTTAACCTCAGAGGAGATTGCACCGAGGACGCTACTTGATTTCATAGCCACTGAATCTATTGACATTATGAAGGAGAACATCAACATATACCGAACAAACTGCGCAAAGCTCAAGCGCTTATTACTGGATGAGTTTCAAAGTGGCATCTTGAACCCATTCCATCTCTTTTCGACTCAACACGGTGTTATCAATACGGAGTTTGATCGCTTGGGACCAATACAAATTGAATACAGAACTGCTCATGGGAACATTCTAGAGTCAAAAGGTGTTATGGGAACCACTCTCAAAGAAAATCAAGCATTAGAGAACGAGTTGGTGTCGCTTTTGCAAATGTTAACCAATCATTACGATCAGTGCAATAAAGCGGTAGAGTTGCTCTCATCCGAGAGTAGCAATGTCAATGTGAATATTGAAGTTTTGGCAACCGATGCTAACGAGTTGAGTGAGGTTTTCAACGATCTTACTTTGGTTTACGAAATCGTATTGACAAATGAATCAAAATCAAACAAGACGTTTCAGCAATATAGATCGTATATCGATACGTGTGGTAGTCTCTTGAGAACGGAGATTGCAAACATAAGAGAGTTCAAAGTGGCTAAATTACCCAGTTTTATGTTGTTACTAAACGAGTCCATTGAAGTATTACGAACATGTTCCATCACTGACGTGACACCTGCGGATTCATCACCATGCGAAATTTATTCCGAGACTATTGAACAATTGGTATACCACTATTCTCAATTTATTGATATTTTTGAAACAAAGTATCTCACCGAATTACACCACGAAGAATTTATATATCCAAGGAAGTTTTTGAAAAGAATAGATGGCTTTTTAAACGAGGAATTGTACCGCATGCAACTCGAGGAAACAAATCGTAGAAGATCATGGCTTGCTAAATATGGAGAGTTTATACCAAGAGAGTTCAAATTGCCCGGAGAGGACGAGATGCCCACAGTCGTGCAGGTCATAACTGAGGGATTGGAACGTATACAAAAGCAAGATGGGATTGAAAAATTCAACGATGGAGCGGAAAAGCAGTTGTTAGATTTGATTAGATCCTTAAAGCGGAAGTAAAACAATCTTACAGAGGAGAATTAGATAATAGTTGTTTAAGATGCAGGCGTCGTTAGTCTCTTCACGGTTGTGGCGCTAATCGCTCGCACAAAAAAGAAAAAAAAAAGAATCTCTCAAAGTTTCTCAGGTTACCTGTAGCGATCACCGAACAGTACATGGAGTCAAGACTACGTTGGGCGGTTTCGTTTGTAAAATCTGGGCAGGTACCGGACCGGGATGATCTCAATGAAAGTTTGGGTATCAAACAAACGAGATCGATGGTGCTGCCGGTGCATAGTGAATATAGTGACTTGGAGGATAGTGCAAATGATGAAAATTTAGAACAAGATGTGGATAACAATACAGCAATGACTATGGATCACGATAGCAGTTCAGAAATGTATGAGAATGAAAATGTGAGCATGGCAGATTCTGGAGAAGATCTTGACGACATTGACAGCGAAGAATCAGTCAGTTCGTCACTGGATAGCTCGACCATCTTAAGGCATAAGAAGCGTCATCCTGTTTTACCACCAGATGATCTCAATGCGTCAAAAATATATGAACAGTATGGTATTGGGGCCTTATTGATGAAAAGAATGGGATATGAAGAAGGGAAAGGTATTGGAAGTGGACAATCAGGTATAGTTGATCCATTAAATGCCAATCCAAATAAGGGCCGTTTAGGTGTTGGAGCAAAAGGATCTTTGCAATTGAGGAAAGAAAAGGGCGCAAAACTGCGAAGCTTTGATGATCACGATGTTCTGGCGTCTCGAAGATATGGCAATCGAAGTGTCTCAAGTGGACAGGAGGACTATGCATCGAAACCCAGTGAGCTTGAGGTGTTGACTTTTAACATTTATAAATTGACAACGGATTTTGGTGACTTGGGTGTCGACATTCCAGCTCATTTACGGGATTGGGCATTCTCGTTAAAGTCATTAGCCACTGATAAAGACATTGATCGCCTACGATACAAATACGGATATCTAGAAGACATATGGTATGAGATTTCTCTGTTGAATGAAGAGGAAGAAAACTTGAATGATCAATTGAAGTATGCAGACAATGATGCGTTTATAACAGCTCAATACGAGGAACTTCTTTCCATTGCAAAGCAATCGGAGGAAGCGAAAAAAGATGAACATATAGAGGAAGTCTTGGAGCTGTTGTTGAAGTTTCCATTGACAGATGACCTTGTTAAATCATTGGTTTTAACGATTTCAAAGCCAAAGATCGATTTATTAACCAGTATTCCGTTGGATGACTATGATCAGCAACAAGCTGTTGTTGTGCCAGCACTTAACAGATACACCACAATTTTGAACCCCCAATATGCCATGCTGAATGATTTTTACGAGTACTTGCTCGACTGTTTTGAATTAAAATTCCAGCAATTGTTACAAAGCAGTGATAATATTGATAAGAATTTAACCACGGTTGCGTCAATTTGGCTAGATGCCGGCAACTCCAACTTGAAAGACCATGTATTCCATGAGATTGTCAGATCTGTGATTGTTCCTTATTTTGATGCTCAAGTAAACAAATGGGACTTCTCCCCTGACACCGTTCCAGAAAACCTTTTAACACTTCTTAAGATTTTGTGTGTCGTTGGAATTGATGACGATTATTCTGTGGGTGGAGCAGTTGAGCATTTGGTGTCGAAAGTGAAGTCATTTTTGGTGTTTAAGAATCCAAGTTCATTTTGGCATGGGTTCTACGATGAATCAGTCGCAAACGCCAAATTGCAAATCACCTTCATTATGCAACACTTGGTGCCCGAATTTGAATCGTGTAAAAAATCAACAATGCAATCGATCCAAGAGACTTTTAAAGCATCGTTTGCTTCATGGGTCGAGAGCCTAACTTTCATTGATGTAACGCCGGCCATGTTTGACAATATTCTATACCTTTCGCTGTTCTTACCACAGGATACAAGGTTCACCTTCCTACAATATTTGGTCTTCAACAATTGGATTGCCACCATCATCAGAGTTTATAGAGCAAACCCACATGCCATACCCAATTGGTATACCACCTGGTATCAATTTTTCACTACGAAGTTGAAGAAAGAAAGTTCAAAGGAGATCATAGACCTAATTAAATGGTATTTAAGTAAAGCGTTGGCCATGATTAAATCAAATTTCGACCCCAACGTTTGCAAAGAGCTTCCACAACGAGAGGGGGAGCGTTTCCCCTCTGCAGCTCAGTTGCTTAAACCCATTGGACTACTAAATGTGCATGGTATTCCTTCATATCGACTTCAAATGAGGTTCCATGATGTTGTTTCAGACTATTGTTTCACGAAAAACATACAGCAAAAACAATTGAAGCGTGTCGTTCACAACGGTTTTCCAATACTTCGGTTCACCAAAGGTGGGATTACTAGATACGGGTATATTGAAGACGATGTATTATGGGTGGGTGACTCTGATGACTTCAACAAATGCAATTATGAACCTATTGCAGTTGACACATTAGTAGATCGTTTTTAGATAATTATAAATTGGGACTATTTTATTTGTTGGAGTTCTAGACGCGCAAATGCAAAAAATAATTAGTGTAGCCAAACGGAGTGATTCCTTTTTTTCCTTTTTGTAATTTTTTCCTTTTCTTAAAGAAAGAGTCAACGGATTCACGTTAAACCACACATACTAGCGCACAACAATGAGTACGATCTTGAGGTCATTCCTCGCGAGATCGAGACATAGCAGAGCATTCAAAATGATGATGATACATGAGCTCAAACCAATCATGCCTGAAATGCGAACACAGACGAGATTTTATTCCGATCCGTCAATTCAATCACATAGCAGGTTTGAAACGACAAAGGAGTTTTGGAGAAAAGCTCATATTGAAAACTCAAAGGAATCTGAAAAGGTATTGAAATTGTTGAGAAAGACAGGCGCCATTTCGATACTCGTGGTTTTTGCTTCCATAGGTTATGCCGCTTTTATTGAACACACACACAAGACAGAGGAAGAAGCACCAGAGATTGAGTATATACCCAACTTGAAGGAGGATATACGGTACAGGAAAAGGGAATAGCAGTGGCAATATAGGGTAGTGAATGTGATGAATTTATGAATACGGATTAAGCTGTTGTGTAGTTGCGTCTTTTGTCCTATACCGGGTCTAGACAATACCTCTACTCTCCGAGACCTCGAACCTCTAGATTGAGACTATCTTCTGGGAAGAACCACATATGAGCTGAAACATCCTAGTGCGGGCCACATTAGTGAATGAGCCACAGCGAAAGCACGGCATCTAGCTCAAACGATGAGGCTTTTTATCGACTGCATATAAACCGACCATGTCACGATCCCCACAAATTGAAACATTGGATGTGATGTCATGTCGCATTCATTTCGTGTCGTAGCTGCTAGCCGTCTAAATGTATGGACCCTTCTAGCCAACTGTTAAATTCACCCGTGCTATACTTCCCCCTGTTGTGCTCAGAATCGGTACAATAATTCCTCCCCCCTAAAGTATTACCTAATCTTGGAACATCATCGAAAAAATCATTAAAAAACGGTTACATCTTTTTTCACAGCAACCTTCGCAATAAAACTTCAAAATAGACCACAATGTGATAGGGTTGTTACACAAATAACACCTCCTACATAATACCAGATTCTTTTATTTGCTATTTATACTCGAGAAAAGTATCTCATGATGGATTTTATCTTCCTCTTGATTCGAGAAAAAAGTATATCCCACTCGATCAGAAATGTACAGACTTCTTTCTAAAACTGCAATTGCACGCCAAAGTACTACTAGATTAGCCAAATCTTATTCCACTAATGCATCTACGTCTTCGAGAATCAATTTTAAATTGGTTGCTGGTGTTGTACCAATTGCAGTTGCTGTTGGATACTTGGGCTTTTCAAATTACATAAGTAATGAAACTGTCCTCGGGGTTGCTGATAAGATCAGAAAGGAATTTGAAGAAGGTGATGCATTGAGTAAAGAGCAACAAGAGAAGTTTGCCGATGAACAACAAAGATTGCGAAACCAAAAGGAAGACAAGGAAATCGCCAAGATTGAAAAGCAACAAAGTTTAAACACAAAGAATGCCGGCGGTCTCGATAGCACTGATCCAGCTTCGGATTCAGAAACTAGGGAAGTTGCTTCAAAAAAATTGGACGACGATACCAGCAGACATGAAGCTAGTGACCCAAAGAATGTTGAAAAATCAAAGGAAACCAGACAAGATCTCAAGGAAAACTTTCATCCTGAAGGTAAATCACAAAAGAAACCAACCAAGAATGAAGGCGACAAAGGTGAAACTGCTTATAATCCGGAAACTGGTGAAATCAACTGGGATTGTCCGTGCTTAGGAGGTATGGCTCAAGGCACTTGTGGTGAGGAATTCAAAGACGCTTTTTCTTGTTTTGTGTTTTCCGATGCAGAACCAAAGGGAATTGATTGTATCAAAAAGTTTGAGACTATGAGAAGTTGCTTCAAGAAACACCCAGAGGAGTACAAAGAGGAGTTGTACAATGGTGATGAAGAAAATAGCACTGAAGTTGTAGAACATGTGGTTTTAGAGGTGGCCGAGCCAGCAGTTAAAGAGATTGAAGATGGTCTCGATTCAGGAAAGATCAAGCCAAAGAAGTAAGTGATGTGGAGTTATCTATTTAAATAAAATACATTTGCATCGTCTAACAAGCACATCTTTTTGGATCCTTATTCATTTCTCTCAACTCGATATTGTCAAAATCTTGTAACTTCTGGCGTTCGTAATCGGCTCCCAGTAAAATAGTTTTCCCCAACTCGCCTACTCTGATGAACAATGCCTCGACTGCTTGCAATTGTTTTGCACTCACTTCTATTAGATCCGACTTCCAGTCGTATACGTAATCACCAATATTAGTCTCCGAGGCAGTGTTTGTAATTATATCCTCAATTTCCTCCTTATCAACCACTCGGTCTCTCCCTCGATCTGTCTTGTTGCCTACAATAATAACACCTGGGTGTGAAACATGACAATGTTGCATAAATTGATCAAACCAGTCTTTCAAACTTAACACTGATTCATAGTTTGTGATATCATAACAAAGCACACAAACATCGGTACCACGATAAAATGCTTGTGATATGGAATTAAAACGTTCTTGACCGGCGGTATCCCAAATTTGCAAATTGACTCTTTCTAAAGGCTCATTCATAGATGATGTTTCATCGGAGGGAGTTGTCTCGTCTGTTTTAGGTGGTAGTTGGATTGTTGTTGTTAGGTAGTCACCACCTATTGTTGCCTTGTAAGCATTGGTGAATATGTGATGAACAAATTGTGAGCGTAAGCAAGTCTTTCCAACCCCCAGGTCTCCTAATAACACAACCTTGAGTGTAGGGGTAGTGAGACTAGTTTGCTGAGTGCTGGCATCACTTGGTATTCGTGCCATTAGCTCTCTTGGTTGTGTGTGTCTGTGTGAACACGCTACCTGATTCCGCCTCGCCCAAAAATTTCTTTTCGTGATTTCAATCTTTGCTACATATAGATCTCTCTAACTCAACATCATGAAGGTCTATTACATCGGTATATTAAACACTAGTGGAGACAAGGCTGTCGAACTAACTTCTGCAAGGGATTTGTCCCAATTTTCGTTTTTTGAAAGAAATGGAGTATCCCAATTCATGACCTTCTTTGCTGAAACTGTATCGCAAAGAACCCCAGCTGGACAAAGACAGAGTGTTGAAGAGGGCAACTATGTCGGTCATACATATACTAGATCAGAAGGGATTTCAGGTGTCATAATAACTGACAAAGAGTATCCAGTTAGGCCAGCATACACATTAATCAATAAAATATTAGAAGAGTACTTGTCTTTGCACCCCAAATCCGAATGGCAAAACCTCGATCAAACTAATTCTACATTGGCGTACCCTGAATTGGAAACTTATTTGAAAAAATACCAAGATCCATCTCAAGCTGATTCGATAATGAAGGTGCAACAAGAGTTGGACGATACCAAAGTGGTGTTGCATAAAACCATTGAGGGAGTATTGCAAAGAGGAGAAAAGTTGGACGCTTTGGTTGACAAGTCAGAGGCTTTGAGTAGTTCATCGAGAATGTTTTACAAACAGGCCAAAAAGACAAATTCTTGTTGTATAGTGATGTAGTCTATATTTACAATTGATGTTGGTTTTTCACTGCTTCAAATGCTTTCAAAAGTTTACGTCTGGCACCTAAGGCTGCGACACCTTTTTCTTCCAATTGGTCACTATTAAGCCCAATCAAGTCTTTCCAATACACATCTTTTAAGCAGTCTGTGTACTTGTGCAATCTAAGCAACTTTAGCCACGCTGGGATATTATTCAAAAGCTCAATACTTGCAACTTCATTAGGCATTGATGAGTTGGCTCCAGTTTGACTGTTGACAGAGTTGGTGGATATGTTTGCATGCATAGTGGTTGCTGTAGGCGACGTCACTTTTTTCTTCAATCCTGTGGTGGTATTGTGATTGGGCCTGACCGGTACTGATGCCGAATTTGCTCCTCTGTTGATGGAGTTTTCAAAATTCATCGCTGAAAAGTGATGAGCACCATGCTGAATGTGTTGGTTGTGTTGACTGTGCTGATTGTGCTGATTGTGCTGATTGTGCTGGTTGTGCTGCTGATTCTGTTGACCATAAGGTGTGCTCCAATTTTGAGGATGCTTCCTACTATCCAATGCCACTCTAGAATTTATCGTCGCAAGTGCCCCTAGTTTCAATGTATTAGACATATCAAGGTTTTCATCCTGATGAAGACCTTGTCCAGCACCATTTGAATAGAAAGGCTGGTTGAAATGAGTTTGAGCATTGCTTGCTGCCAATTGCAAAAAGTTTGTCTTTTCGTGTAAGTGTGAAGTAGGTGATTTCGATCTAAAGCCAGCTACACCCTGGTTCTTTTGCAAAAATGGGTCAGCCGAACGAGGGCGAGCAACCATGTCCAAATTAAGCGGGTTAAAAGTATTGGCTCTTTGCGGTTGATTAAATTCATTTAAGCTCAAGTTTTCAATATCAAGATCGGGATTATTTCCATACGGCGACAAAGGGTTTTGTAATGGTTGGTTATACACTTGCAAGTGTTGATCAAGTTTAGCCTGAAATGTAAGCAACACGTCAACAGGTAAGCTGGCACACAAGTAGTCAATCATTGAAACAGTATCCTGTGGACTAAGATTTTCAATCCAGTTGCTAAATACCAAAAGATCCAGGTACAAATTTGATTGTGGAACTTGATTCAACCCTGGTCTTCGAAATATATTCGCAAAATCGTGAGCTGACTGTGGTCTATCAGGAATGGATGGAGGTTGCAAAAAGCCACCTGTAGGTTGCGAGCTTTGTACTCTACCCGTTTGTGTAGCGTGCAGTGTTGGTATTTCCTGAGAACCTATATTCAACAAGTTTGATGAGACACCTGCATACTTGGATGCAGAAGGTGCTATCAAGTTACTACCAGAAGGACCACGCTCTTTAGTAATAGGCGGCGCACTTTGCGACGCCCTTGTTTGGTTCTTCAAGTCTAAATCCAACTCCGCTGTCAATGTTTCAAACTCGTGCTGAAGATTATATCCAACACTTTGTTGTCGCTGAGATGGAAACTCCGATTGGTTTAGCGGCTTAGCGTGGTCTAGCGGCGGCGGCGAAAGCACAATAGGAGCCGTCTGAGAATCCGAGGAGGTTTTTAACTTGCTGTGATCCATTCCTTTTGAATGTGTTTCCATGTTCGGGTATTTTGCTGCTGCAGCAAACTTTTTCTGATGGATTTTTTATTTTTCTTTTTTATTTTTTTTTTTCTCTCGATGCTTCTCTTCTCTTCTCGTTTTTCTGAATTTTCTACAGTGTCAGTTGCGGTAAATTGTTTGAGCTAGTCCGCTGTTTAATTGTTGGATCCTGTTAACAGGAGTGGTTCAAAGTCGAGAAATAAAGGGACTGTCCGTAAAATTTTGCCATGAGTCTAGGAAACCGACGGAAAAATTTGTCAACGCAAGTTTTTTCTAAGAAAGAGAGAGAGCGGAAGCGTTTCCATAGAGTGCTATGTTAAGACAGTGACAAATCGTAGGTGTAGATTCGCTAAGTGACTAGAAAGCAGAGTATAAACTGCTTCCAAGAAAACTGTCTGAGAAGAGCTTATACCATGTCTGCGTAACAATAGTAGAAGAAAAGGGGCAGCTTTGCTGACGCTAGAGTCCGCTACCAACTGCGATTTTGAAGAAGTCCGAATGGTGGAGTATCGTAAAGTAGTACTTACGATGATGTTGAATGCGGATTTTGAGGTTGTCGCCGTTTTCACTGGAATGAGTGGCTGTTCCAAGATAGCTCGAAATGGGGCTTTTTCTACCTACAATTTGAGATCCCTTTGTAACAAATAAGACCCAACGACAAAGAAAGAACTGATGGCTAGATCCCTATTGGGTTGAGAGCAAGTCACATCTGCACAATCTATGAATAAGTGCCACCCACGACTATCACTTTGAGTTTATAATTTTCCTTTTCTCCTATTGTGGGAAGAACTATTACCTTAATTCAACGGATAAATTGCAAACGTTTGCTGAGAAAGAACCAAAATAAAAACACCTCGAAGCCATATAAGTCGGTTCAAACATTTGTCCACCGAGGTGCACTGATACATGGTGTCGCAGTAACGTCGACGGTGCTATTACACGAGCTTGATGAGTTACGTGAAATTTCCAAGTGCAAAATCTGAAGTGGCCCCAATTTGAGCCGAGGATGAAAAAGAAAGCCATGTGCCACAAAATTAGGAGTTTTTCCGCTTTGATTTCCTCAAGTTTCGCAACAATAAAAACTGACGGTACATATTGTCTCAACAAGCCAAAATTCATTTAACCGGGAGAGGGTGAGAGGCGTAACAAAGGAGAGCAAATATGAGATACATATGAGCTTTTGTGATGCCTTGGGAGGGATTTAAGAAATTGCGAAACTTTGATGGCTGAGTCTTGTTAAGCTAGGATGATTGTCTAAAACGAATATGGAATTAGAGACTGATCAAAGCTCACCCGAATGAGCTTTGTTCCACGGGATATGCAATTATCAGCAAGGATAACTAATTTGTCACTCATCCTGTCGCAATCTGTCTGCTATTGCACCGACCAATCGAAACAATGAATGACTCAAAGTCAAGATTACAAAAAGGAAAATAATGTCAACTGCGCATAAAGCGTTTTATTCATTTTTCTTCCCTGTTCCCTTGACCCGTGAAATGGTGAGCAAAAGAGAAAATGGAATCACGTTAGTAAAGCATCAAATAGTAGCATGATAGCATACGATGTGCATGTAAATCCTCCTTAAAAAAGGGGCCAATGGATGATCAAACACCCTATTATTCTTACAGGTCTTGCCATAGTGGGAAGCACTCCGAGGAACGAAAGGAGTAGCAAGAAACCAACAACACTGCCTCCTTCCAAGAGTTTTCTTCTCTTTTCTTTTCTTTTCTTTTCTTTTTTTCATCATTCGGAAGACCGCCACAGGAGGTGTTGACGATTGGATGAAATTCGAATAGAACAATAGTATAGATAGGCGAAGATTATTCTCTTTTCTATTGTGAACTTTCTTTACTGATTCCGACTAGAGTTCGTAGAAAACCGGAAAGGCATAAAGCTTTGAGAAGATTATATTTTCCTTTTTTTTTTTCTTCCTCCCTCTCCAATTAGCCGCTATGCTGATGACCAAAAATTGGTAGCACAAAACTTACAATGAGCAAATGCGAGTGTGGCTTTTCCAGCAATTTTTTTTCTTTTTTTTTTTTTTAATTAGCCGTGGTTTATTCTACTCAAAAGTTGCGAAAATGGATAATTGGCCAATACGAAAATCTCTTCTTATGGGTTAGTTGTCTACACGTTGCTTTGACACAAATGGTATACAGAATGTGCTTGATTAAAAATTCTATGTAAAAAAAATAAGTATTAATAGACTGCTCTAAGAAGAAAGTCTTGAAGACAACACTTATGTTGCTTTTCGGGGAAGTCCTGTGGTGGAGTCAACTGTTGCGATATCACATTATTCATATCTTCAACCTGAACTATGTCTTCGGCATCTGTAAAATACTCCTCTTCGTCTTCTATATCTTCATAGTCATCCTCTTCTTCTTCTTCGTAGTCACTTGCGTAAGAGTTATATGCAGTGGCATCGGGTGTAATTAATTGCGGATTATTGTATTGGTGATCGTTGAAGAAGTCACAAGTGATGATCTGTTGCTGCAATTTCTTTAAAGTTACCCTCTCATTTGGATTCAATTTGAATATTGAATTCAACAAATCGTTAAACTGATTTGATATAGGAAGGATTGACGTCAAGATTGATTTGTTGCGATTTAAAATGTAGTTGGTGAAGACTTCACTATTTTCATTGAATGCTGCAATGGGCCATGGATTTCTAGAGCATGTTATGTTTATGAAAAGCACTCCCAATGACCAAATATCACCCGCCAATGTTGGCAAGTACATCTCACCAGCGTCGGTTGGAAATTGGTTGATATCAACAAGTCCTCTAATTAGCTTGCTGGATTTGTAATTTGTAACTCTTTCTGGTGCCATGTAGAATGAGGATCCACGGCATGCATTACACTTTATAAAGCTTGAGTCAATTGCAAGTCCAAAATCTATCAAGACTAGCTGTATTTCGTCGTAGTCAATGACTCCAGAGTCTCTCCTCTTGTACTCTTTATTATACTTGACCATTATATTCTCTGGTTTCAAGTCACAATGATATACTGATTTTTGATGGCAATACTCAACGGCAGCACACAACTGTAGCATGGCATTCTTCATTAATAATTGTTTCTGTTTATCACTTCGCCTTTGTTGAAAAATTTGTAGGTCGATTATGTTTGTAAACAAGTCACCTTGATCATAGTAATCTAGTAGTATGACAATCGCAAAGCCTTCCAATTCAAATACTTCATGTATGGTTGCAATATTAGGATGATCGTGTACTTTTAAATGTAATGCAATTTCAGTCAAGAACTGACAATCGTGTCCTTGACCCTTGATGTAGTCAAAGTCTATGCTCGTTGGCTTGGGGATAACATGGTTGTGAAAGTATTGAGAAAATTGTTGTTGTATTAGTTGCTTATTTGATGATGAGCCGAGTTTCATTGGTTGTTGCTTCAATACCATCTTGGCTGCAAATTGTTGTTTGGTGTAGATGTTTTCAACCAAATATATGAGACCATATGTGCCCGCGCCAATTTTGCGAACAAATCTCAATTCTTTATTGAACATGTAGCCATCTAGGCTCATGTTGACATTTGATTTCTGTCTCTTAGTTGGTTGTGGTGAGTCAAATATTGGCAAGTAAGTCATTGTCGATGAAGGGCTAAAAACAAAAAAAAAAGTAAATGGTGATTCTTATTATCATATGGGAAATTTAGATTGTCTTTTATAACCAGATGTTGCAATTTTAAAATTCTTATTTTTAATTTTTAATTTTTATTTTTTATTTTTTTTGTTCTTTTCCGATTTTTTACATTTGCAGCGTCTCTATTTTCCGTTGAATCGTTTTTCTAGAACCACAAATGTACATTGGGTTAAACTGTCGAATGTGCTGTTTAACTCCGGAACGTTTTGCTTGTCATCCGGGTTTCTTAACACCGCAGGTCATTTGGATCTTTGCACGGATATAGGTGTCTTCCGTGGTAGAATGATAGACCAAGAGGGGGTGAGATTTGGACATTTGTCTTTGTTCTGAAGGTGTGCGATTGACTGTGTGTCGCCTCGTCGTACCGCAGCAAAGATAATAGGTTGCATTTATTACGTGGTATGATTTATTCTTTTTTTTCTTTAAAAAAAAATATTAAAAATTAAAAACAAAAAAATAATAAATATAAAGTAACAGATTCAACTCTATTGTCTCTATCTACCGAGGAATAAAAATTATTACGAATAGCAAACCAAGCCTGATTCATAATTATATCCGCCTCATAGCTCCTTTCTCCTTCGTTGAAAGGCTATGTCGTCAACTCCGTTCCCGTTGTTGTAGATCAATCGCTGATCAGGTTTAAACTTCCCCTCCTTACAGAAGCGAACAACACAGGAAACTGTTGGCGTTGGCATGTGAATAACCAAATCATCTTTGTTGAAGCGAAAGATGGAATCGAAAGAAAACAATAGCAAAGATTTCGTTCATCTCGTCATGTCATGAATTAGTAAGTTGCGACATTGAATTCAACCTTGCATGTGAAGTATTTTGAAATCAACTACAATCTATACGAAGCTCTATCTTTGGCCACGTAACCCCTAACAATGTAGGTATTTGCCTTGTTTGTTTTGCGGAGATTAGTGGTCGTGAATCACAAGGTTCGTCAACTTCCTACGTCCGTGTTGAATGACCCCTACTTACTTCTCTTGCTGATCCTTACCCCGGATTTGCAAGTACCAGCCAGTGGCAGTCGCTGAAACCCCCTTGATCAGCTATGATCAGCTGATGCAGCTGTTGTAGCTAATGCATTTCTTGCCACTTTCGCAACTCTCGCAACCCTCCTACTACAACCTTTCCTAATTAGGCAATGTTGTTACTCTTTTTCCGCACCATCAATTTTAAGCAAAAAAAAAAAATATTCCGAAGACAAGCACACAAAGTTCGCATAACGGATGATTAAAATCATTCGACTTTCAAAGACGAGTGTGCATAGAATTCCAAAATGGAAATAACACGCGATTTTGGGTGCGGAAGTAAAGAATCCGCAAGCGATTGTTGCACTCGCTCGTACCCAGTGTAGGAAACTACCGGAATAGAGGAGTCGCAACTTGACTGGCTTTGTCAAAATATCAAAAATCACAGTTACTATATTAAATGCAAGCACGTGCTTGAACAAAGTTTTTCCTTATTTTAAGAAATCGTGCATAAACTCCGACATCTTGCACACCATCGTGCATTAACTGCGCCAGCCACATATTTTTTTCGTAAAAAAAATAGAAGTCCGAAAGTAACTCAAACCTATTGAGGTAAACAGTGGTTGTGTCATTAAGCGGTTAGAGGCAGCTATCTCTGCCGTGTAGAACCATTCAATCCTTCTTAGCATGTGAAAAAAAAAAGAAGTACGGAAAGCAATAAATCGTGTAAGACCATTAAAGGGAGGAAAAGAACCCTTTAAAGATTTGTATTCCAAATTAGTACACGCATGTGAAAATTTACAGCCACCCCTTGTTTACGATTCTTACCAAATTGGATTCGAAGCAACGGTTATGAGACTGGAGATAAGACATTAAGCGAGTGTACATAAGGTTCTAGACTACTTCTTTTCTTACCCCTGAAGTGCATGTGAAAAATCAAGCTTTACCAAACAACTTCCTGTTGCTGGTTTACTATCAATCACAGCCTCTCGTATTTCTTCATCGGTAATACCAGGAAATTCACGCTTATAATAAGCCTCTAAACTTTTTGTTAATTTAGGTAAGTTCTCTGTCGTGGTTAAATGCACAATTGAGCCACCCCAACCAGCGCCTGTGACTCTTGAACCATAGGCACCATTTGCTAGCGCAATTGAGCAAATTTCATTCAACTTGGGATTAGAAGACTCATTCAAAATATCAAGATCGTGTTGTGACTCATTCATAAGAGACCCAAATGTTTGCAAAAATTGTGATGCATCAACCACTGTTGATAACAATTGAAGCGTTTTCAAGACTCTTAAGCTCTCGCGATAGACATGAAGAGCACGTTCATACAATTTTAAAACATCGAACTTGACGGGAATTTTCTTGAGATATCTTGAGTGAAACTCCTCTGGGGTAAGACCCATTTCTTCACAACATTGTTCAACAGTATATCCCCCCTCTTTCGTTAATGTCTTTCCCACAACATCAATCATTTTTTCTAAATGGACAACACCCACATCCAAATCCTCGCCATCCCAGGCTCCACAATACCCATCCATCACTCCACGGAGTGAGTACGTATCAACATTCGAATCCTTAACTATACCTTCTTTACCTTCGACATTCAATTTCTTAGCCAACAAATCACCAGCAATAGCCATCTCCACCACTCGTAAATTGTAGTGGATCGGAGCCGTTTCATACTTGTTTGAGACCTGCAAACTATTTGTAATAACAAATGTCAAGTTTTTAACTGGAAACTCGAATGGAGTTCCTTTCAACTGTGGTTTAAACTGAATAAACAAAGCTTTGCCTTGTTCGCCGTACACCGAAGCGCATTGGTCCATTCCTCCATTGTTGAGACCAAGATAGTGCTCAGAAACTACAGTAATTCTTGTCAAATCAGCTTTACTAATGTCTTCAACACCATTTGCGTACAACACAGCCAAGGTCGATGCAACGCAAAATGCAGCTGACGAAGACAATCCACCTCCAGTGGGCACGGTTCCACTAAATGTGATATTCATCCCTTTCAACTTGGTCATTGCCTTTTCCTGCAAAAACTTGGAAGCAACAATCAATCCACATTTGAAGTAGTTGGCCCATGTGTGGTGTTCACGATCAATGGTAAACTCTTCTGCAAGGGAAACTGTTTCCTTGGGAAACTTGGCACTGTCAGTGTTGGCAATAACAATCATGTCATTATTGTTTGTGGAAACAGCAGCAACAACATCAACCTCAATTGCCATAGGCAATACTGGGAAATAATTGTAATCTATGTGATCACCAATCAAATTGACTCTTCCAGGGGATCTAGCAAAAAACTCAATCTCGTCATTAGGATACTTGCTTTTAAATGTTTTGACTAAGTTGGCATACCTTGACTTGTGAGCGGAAGGATCTGAATAAAACGACAAATCGTTAAACTTGGGGACCGACATTTTAATAATTTCAACAAGCTAATGTTTGAGTGGAAAGGAAAATCCGTAATTAGCTATTTATAATAATACATTTGCACTCAATGTTTAAATTCATTTTCGTGGTAGAGATTCAGTGTCAGCGATTTTTCGTGTCGGAGAGCTTTCACGGACAAAAAAAGAAATAAATAATAGACAAGGACAAACTCACGGCAATTTGTCAAGAAAATTTTTTTGCAAAATGTAACGTTACATTGGCATTTCCCATACAAATATCTCCTCACAAAAGGGACCCCCCACAGATACACAATTTCTCCGAGATCTCTCCACGACACAAAATACAATAACGCTCATAAGTAACGCTATTTGTTGGGTAAAAGTCACTGCGTTGAAGAAAAGATTGGGGTGGCCTACCGAAAATTTGTCTGCTTCCCCAGTATGTATCGTCAATTGTAGTCTCTTTCAATATGGCCCCTTGAATTCTCCATACTTAATACCGATGCAACGTTACATTTTCGGACGTCAGTCATTATTATAACAATCGTTATAAATAATACATCAATGCGCAATGAAAAAAAAATAAACTTAATGGATCTCACTACTTCATCATCAAACAATGGAAAAATACATTCTTGTTACTGGTGGCGCTGGCTATATTGGATCACATACAGTCATTGAGCTAATCAACAATGGGTATAAGGTGGTCATCGTTGACAATTTGTCCAACTCATCCTATGATGCGGTTGCACGTATTGAGTTTATTGTCAAACAACATGTACCTTTTTACAATGTCGATTTAAGAAACCGTGACGATTTAGACAAGGTGTTCAAAGAGTACAGCATTCAAGGTGTTATCCATTTTGCTGCGTTGAAAGCTGTGGGTGAATCAACAAAGATTCCATTAAAGTACTACGAAAATAATGTTGGTGGAACCATGTCATTACTTGAAGTGTGTGCTGAAAATGGGGTCAAGACAATTGTTTTCTCATCGAGTGCCACGGTTTATGGAGATGTCACTAGATTCGGCTCAAAATATATCCCAATTCCTGAAGTATGCCCTACAGATCCCACAAATCCATATGGTAAGACAAAATACGTTATTGAGCAAATGTTGAAAGACATTTACACCAGTGATGATGCATGGCAAGTTGCAATTTTGAGATATTTCAATCCAATTGGTGCTCATCCGTCAGGCTTGCTTGGTGAAGATCCACTTGGTATTCCAAATAATTTATTGCCGTACTTGTCTCAAGTTGCAATTGGCAGACGTGAGACGTTATCCATTTATGGAGACGACTACGACTCAACTGATGGAACTCCTATCAGAGACTATATTCATGTGGTTGACTTGGCCAAGGGACATATAGCTGCTTTGAACTACTTGAAGAACTTGCAAGATAAGGGATTGTATCGTGAATGGAATTTAGGTACTGGGAAGGGCTCCACGGTGTTTCAAGTTTACAATGCATTTTGCAAAGCTGTTGGAAGAGACTTACCTTACAAGGTGGTGGGAAGAAGACAAGGTGATGTGTTGAACTTGACAGCGAAATCAAATCGTGCTCATGAAGAGTTGAAATGGAAGGCTGAGTTTAGCATCGAGGATGCATGCAGAGACCTTTGGAAATGGACAACTGAAAATCCATTTGGATTCGAGATAAAGGGTTACAAATGGCAAAAGTTTGATGGATTGCAAAATCGTTTGCACGCAATACAAAACAAGGACTTACAAGTAAACTTTTGCAATCGAGGAGCATTAATTCAGGACATAAAGTTTGGTGACCAGCATGTTGTCTGTGGTTTTGACAACGCCAAGGATTACAAGCTAAACACAAATCCATACTTTGGAACAACAGTTGGTCGTTATGCCAATAGAATCAAAAATGGGGAGTTTGCGTTGGATGGTGCCACGTATAAGCTCACTCAGAATGAAGGCAACAATACTTTACACGGTGGAAGCAACGGGTTTGACAAACAAAACTTTTTCGGCCCAGTAGTTAAACACCTGGATGGTAAGTTTACCCTTGAGTTCAAGGTTGTTGACGTTGATGGAAATGATGGGTTCCCGGGCACTTTGGAGACAGTTGTGCAATACACCATTGAGGATTCATCGATTGAGATTGAGTATGAGGCCAAGTTGCTCCAAGGTGAAGCAACTATTGTTAACTTGACCAACCATAGCTATTTCAATGTCTCAAATAATGAAACTATTGATGGGACTTACGTAAAATCCTTCCTGGATAAGCGTTTACAAGTTGATGGTGAAAAGATTCCAACTGGAAAGATCGTCTCTAAGGCGATTCCTGAAACAATTTTGTCTGACGTCGTTTTGGATGACTGTTTTGTTGTCAACGAGGATACATCTATTGATACCAGAGCCGAAAAATTACACCCGTTGGTGGAAGTGACCCACCCAAATTCCAGCATCAAGTTTACAGTGTCAAGTACTGATCCAGCATTTCAATTCTATACGGGTGATGGTATTGATTGTGCTCAGTATGGCAAGAGAAGCGGGTTTTGTGTTGAACCATCGCGTTATATTGATGCTATTCACTTGGATGATTACAAGGGACAAGTGGTGTTGAAAAAGGGTCAAGTTTATGGCTCAAGAGTTAAGTACGAGTTTAGTATGTAGATATAAATCGATAATTCTTTTCTGCGAAAAAAAAGTCGAGTCAACATCGAGTCAACATCGAGTCAACACCATGAAAGTATACTCCATCCTTATACTCAACAAAGCCGGTGGCCTAATCTACCAAAATGAACTACAACCTGGGCTCTCCAAACTCACGGCAAATGATTATCTCGTTCTAGCGGGGACGCTTCACGGTGTTCATGCTATAGGTTCGAAACTTGCACCAACAATATCAACGACATCGAAATCAGAAGCAGCTTCACAAAATGCTCAAATATTATCTACGGGTAAACAGATGAGTTCGAATACCAATCGCACGGGGTTGAAAAGCGTCGAGACTGATTTATTCAACTTGTACATATTTCAAACTGTTAGCGGGCTAAAATTTGTATTGATAACAATGCCAAACTTGGATCCAATTGAAGTGCAGCGAACTGAGGATTTGTTTAGATATCTATACGTGGCATATTCTGATTACGCTATGAAGAATCCGTTTTATTCAATGGATATGCCTATAAAGAGCTCATTGTTTGATACGAAAGTGAAGGAAATATTGCTATAAATTGACATAATCTATATTTTTCATAGCTTTTAACCCTTCATGTAATGTCACTTTTTGCCTCCAACCAAGCTTGCGCAACTTTGATGTGTCGATGGAGTAATCTATATCGTTGTAGTTTCTGTCTTTTACATATTCAATTTCAGTTGAATATCCAAACACTTTATTGATCACGCTGACTAGTGAGTTATTGTCAATTACTTCTCCACCCCCTACGTTGTAGATCCCAACACATTCGTTTTTGCGCCATAGTATGTCCATAGCATCCAAGAAATCACTTATGTATAGATACCTCCTCTCGTTAGTTCCATCCCCGTGAATTGGAACAGAACGGCTTTTCTTCCCACACTCAATCACCAATGGGATTAGCTTTTCTGGATACTGACCTGGCCCATAAATATTGTTTGGTCGCAAAATTGTCACCGGTAACTTGTAAGATTTCACATAGGCATTGATAATCATGTCGATTGCCGCCTTGGTAGCTGAATAAGGGTTGGTTGGGTTCAAAGGTGAGTTCTCAGTAGCTTCTTTGATTTCATCTCCATACACCTCATCGGTTGAAATATGAATAAAAGTATGTATTTGAAGGAGTCTGTGACATTCGAGTAAATTTTGAGTGGTTAAAATGTTGTTTTTGGTGAAAAAGACGGGTGAATCAAATGATCGATCCACACAAGACTCTGCAGCAAAGTTTATGATGTCAGTCACTTGATATTGCTTGGCCAATTGAAGTAGAGGTTCCACGTCCTCGCTCAAGTCTAGCTTGACGAACTTGTAGTTTTCAAATCGCTCCAAATATTTGAGCAGTTTGTAGTTGCTAGCGTAGTTCAACACGTCAACGCATATGAAGTAGTATTCGGGGTGCTTGCGGACCTCTCGAGAAAGGAAATTAAATCCAATAAATCCAGCACCACCTGAAACAAGAACCCGCTTTGTATAGTTTGTCATGTTAGTACTGTAGTTGTAACAAAACAATTCAAATCATTTGTCCCGTTCTCTATTTGCTTAGGTTTGATGTGTTATATGTTTTAGTTCTTCACGGCGAAATAGCAATAGATGCCTTCTCCATCTCCTGCCGAACAATTCTTCCGTGATTAATCTTTGTGTTGTTTATGAACCTCCAAAATGTAACGTTGCATCATAGTTAAGAAAAAAAACAGTGCTAAGTTTATTGTCGCTCACTACGTCACCCACGAAAGGAAGAAAAAACAGTGTCTGCAGAAAGTCAGACACAGAAATTATTGCACATCGGAGAACCTCGAAATTCAAAGATCTTTCTTACCCATGTGGCACCTCATTGCTTTTCCTATCGGACACGGAGGATTCTACTTCTTTGCAAAAGAGTCTGCTATAAATACCAGGTGAAACTTTTTCCCAGTCCTTTCCTTTTGCAATGTCCATCGATCATTTACTTAACCCGCTCACCTCAACACCAACGTACTTGGCCATGACTCAAACTTTTGACTTTACAAATCACTCGCATAGACGCTATAATCCATTGAACAACAGGTATGTTCTTTGTTCTCCCCACCGAGCCAAAAGACCATGGCAAGGTGCTAAAGAAGAAATCAAAAAGACATTATTGCCCGATTATGATCCTAAATGCTACTTGTGCCCGGGCAATATTAGAGCCACTGGGGATGTGAATCCAAATTATGAAACAACCTACATTTTTCCAAATGACTACCCAGCAGTGAAATTAGATCAACCTGATTACACTGAAGACGCCCAGAAGAACGGTTTAAAGAAGAAGCTTTTCAAAACACAAGGTGTCAAGGGCAAGTGCTTTGTCATTTGTTTTTCTCCCAAACACAATGTCACCATACCGTTAATGTCAATTGATGAGCTTACCACGGTGGTGAATACTTGGCAAACGTTGTACAACGACCTTTTATTGGAAACACAACAGAAAGTGGCACCTTACAAGTACTTGCAGATTTTTGAAAACAAGGGATTTGCAATGGGGTGTTCCAACCCCCACCCTCATGGACAAGCTTGGTGTTTGGATGTTGTACCTACAGAAGTGGAAGACGAACTTAACAATATGGAAAAGTATTACAAAGAAAACAGTTCACACTTGTTGGGCGATTACGTCCAATTGGAAATGCAAGAAAAGGTTCGTATTGTTGCTGAGAATGACTCTTTTATTGTGGTTGTGCCATATTGGGCATTGTGGCCATTTGAAACGTTGCTCATTTCAAAGGAACATTTGAAATCTATAAGAGATTTCACCGACAAGCACAAATACGATTTAGCATCAATTTTGAAAACATTGACCATCAAGTATGACAATTTATTCAATACATCATTCCCGTATTCAATGGGCATTCACCAAGAGCCGTTCGAGTGCTCGCATGAGCATCACGAATGTGCCTGGTTTCATATGCATTTTTATCCGCCGTTGTTAAGATCAGCTACAGTTAAAAAGTTTTGTGTTGGATTCGAAATGTTGGGGGAAGCTCAAAGGGATTTGACTAGTGAGCAAGCTGCAGCAAGATTACAAGAATTGGATGGTGAAAAGCATTATATGGAGTTAGTAAAGTGATAGAATATTGTATATGGATTTCGCAGTAATCAAATTCAAAATCTATTCTATATATATATATATATATATAGATTTTTTTTTTTTAGCTCATCACAACCAACAGTGCCAAAACCAAAGATGGCTGAATTTGTAGAGTCAACACCAGAGGTAGACTCCGCCTCAGATCCCATAACAAAGGTCACCAAGCCACCACTTGATTCTAGAATTGGAAAGGACTCACCGTTCGTTTTTGGTCAAAGGTACCTCGAAAACGAAGACGATGTGTTCAACCACAATGCCTGGGACCATGTTGAATGGGGAGAAGAACAGATCAAACAAGCCCAGGAAATGATTTCAAAACAGTATGACCACCCGGTTAAAGACTTTGACAAAGCATTATACAATGCAAATCCAGCCAAATACTGGGACATCTTTTACAAACATAATCGAGAAAATTTCTTTAAAGATCGCAAGTGGCTACAAATTGAGTTTCCTTCGCTATATAAAGTCACTGCCAAAGATTATCAAAAGCCAACGACGATATTGGAGATTGGTTGTGGAGCTGGCAACACATTTTACCCGATATTGAATCAAAATGAGAATGAAAATTTAAAAATTTATGGATGTGATTATTCCAAAGTGGCAGTTGATTTGGTACGTTCAAATGAAACTTTCGCCGAGCAAAATGAAAAGGGGGTAGCATTTAGTTCAGTTTGGGATTTGGCCAATCCTGAAGGTAACTTGCCAGAGGGCATGGAACCTAATTCAGCTGACATTGTTATTATGATTTTTGTATTTTCCGCCTTGCATCCTGATCAATGGCAACAAGCAATCAAAAACTTACGCAAAGTGCTTAAAACGGGTGGTGAGATCTTATTTAGGGATTATGGAAGGTACGATTTAGCACAAGTACGGTTCAAAAAGGGAAGGTTGTTGGATGACAATTTCTACATTCGTGGTGATGGAACCAGAGTTTATTTCTTTACTGAGGAAGAATTGGAGGAGATTTTTTGCATAAATGGTCCATTTGAAAAAGTGAAGATTGCCACCGATAGAAGGTTGTTGGTGAATCGGAAAAAGCAATTGAAAATGTATCGCAACTGGTTACAAGGTGTATTCAAAGGATAATCATTGTTATATACAAAACATTGTCGGGGTATTTAAAAATTTGCCAAATTTCCAACAAAGAAACGCCCGACAACAGGCTGATATCTATCCCATGCGTGAATGGGTGAGCTATCTCATACAAATCATGCATTGTGTTCAGTATCAACTCAGCCAAGGTTTGGGTGGGTACTGCTGGCACTTGACTCATGATATCACTGCAGGGCAATAGTATCCGTATGGGTATCCCCTTTGCTGTTTTGACAAGTTTGTTATTGAAATTGTTGTAGTGGTGCAAGTTTCTCGTCACGATGGAGGATAAGTAGTTTTCTGAATCGTGCTCACTCATTTGCATAATGGCTTTAGAAGAACCATTAATGACAAATGTTGATTGTTTTAGTTGATTCTTTAACACTTCATTTAGACATTTGATATAATCGATAGCTCCATTGGTTTGTGTGAATGGCATGACATACTCCATGGGGTAAGTACCAACTCGTAGATTCAACTCCCAACTATGACTGCGGTCGCGACTGGAGTGGTGCGCTGGGAGGTACAAACAATCATAAAGTACACCAACCGGTATGTTCCATCTCAAGGGAACACTCTCAAACTCCAACCATACAGGTTCCTCTATCTTTGCATTAGTGATGGTTTCGAAATATGGGATTATTCGTGGATATAGTAGTGGCAAATATGAATTTCTAAATGCTTGCACCAAGTACTCAAATGTTTGTCCATTTACGATAAAGATGATTCTGATGTTAATTGAACCATTCCAAAGGCGTTTTTTGACCTCCGTTGTGTTCTCTATATTCGACATGAATTTGTCATAACTAAGGAATTCTCAAGCTATCAAAACTTTTTGAGTGCAGATTCAAATTTGTGTCGCGCATGAGCCAGCCTTCGTAAAACATAAAGTTTATTGTTTTCAATCAATGAACACTATTGTTTTTAACCCATCATATATCTCGTACTTGCTATAGATGATGCACTGAAGGATGAGGAGTGCCTATTGATGTCTATTGTGGAGTTGTTGCTATCTGCACATCGGCTATGTTTTTACAAAGAGGGTGTCCAGCTCCCTCCATATATATATATATATATATATTTATGAGACCTCCTGCTAAAAGTCTCAGTAATGCCCCACAGCTCCTACATGCTAGTCCCCAACCAATGAAGAATCACAAGCAATTACTTTCCATTAACGACTTACCACCGTCAATTCCAGCATTCAATATAGTTGACTTGGCCCATGCTGTGGATACATTCAGACCTTGTCTGTTCAACGATTACGAGTTGCCGCATGAGCTTCCAGTTTATGACAAGTCAACGGGTACGTTCAAGCGATTCATAAACAGGAACAGATTGCTGAGGAGAGTCGCTAGTGCGCCACCAATGGTTACGAGAAATGATAAGGAATTGCCTGTGGCACCAGATGCAAAGAGAAATGCGGTGCCGTTGGTCATGAACAAGGGGCCAGCCCGGCCTTTAAGAAACCCGCGACCAAGGATAGTGCTGGGACCACCGGTACCACCAAAGGAGCCACAGTATGGTATCATCTCATGGCACAAGCCTCCTGCGGTACCGTTGCGTCAAAGCTGCTCCAAGCGAAGATTCCTGCTGCAACAACTTTCGGAACTTTCTGCATCGTATCAAGTTGAGCCGTTGAAGCTGAGGAGTATACAAAGTAGCATGCATAAGATGCCACCCGTGTCTCCATTATCTCCAAAAGACACCCCTCTTGTGTATCCCGTGGATAATGAAGTTGATGATTTCCTTTCGGATGAAGCGTGGTGCTATCGAGATATGTACTGAATTTGACACACTGGTAGTACCCCTTTCCCCCCTTCTCCCCCT
>OGTJ01000059.1_pt1 | contig 81540 bp, 51 predicted proteins | sample 1574611 | NCBI WGS metagenome assembly OGTJ01 (sample SAMN03295858, study PRJEB24534) | human gut metagenome | isolation source: fecal sample 1 from infant 9 | host: Homo sapiens | place: USA: Pittsburgh, PA | collected 2014-07
CCCCCCCCCACACGCCTTAATGCCGAGGAGACAATCTGGAATGCATTTCGGGCAATTCAATTTAGTAGTGTACCAATGTCAAAAATAATATATAGACCCGTAAATATCGACATTTGCATGTGATTCCGAAACAACTTGGAACAATATTTTCTAAGAGGGCTACAAGGGGGGAGGGGATAAGACCCTAATATGTAACAACTTTTTAAGAACTCCAGACGCAACGGATAGATTTGAGTGTTGTATCTTTTTATATTAGTGGTTGTCAAAAATTTTGGACGCGTTCTACGACTGTCGCGAAACTTTCCAATATGTAATGCAAAAATTTTGTGACACTCGGCCTATATAATACTACAACTATACGTGGCCCCCTTCTCCAGATTAAAACTTCCCCCTAAGCAAATTCTTCAACATATCCTTTGCAGTGAAGTAACACGTCAAGTAAAGGGTATGAAAATCTAATGTCGATGTAAATGTATCCAAGAATCCAAAGAATAACATTGATGGAATCCAACCCTGAGCATACTCCAAAGCCCACGATTCTCCAGGCATAGAATACTGTTTAACTTGACCTCTTACTAAATGATGACAATCACCTGGTCTGTACACTTCTGGCTCCAAACTTCCTGGTAATGCAGCTCTCTCTTCTCCTTGTAAAATCATAAAGTAATCCTCTGAAAAGTGAACACCAGTGTGACCTTCTGTTCCAATTGCGGTGCCAAAAAATATCAAGTATTCTGTTATCGAAGCGTGGAGGATAAACATGGTTCCCATAGCTCCACCAGCATTATTATACACCCAATCATTAAAATTTACTTTATTAGTAAGTCCAGGGTATTCTTGGTTAATTTTGGCACTCAAATCAATCATTAATTCGGTGATATTGTTTGGGTGTTGCTTGATAGACTCTTGGGCTAATTGTTGAAGAACATCCTTATCAAATCGAAAGTTTGTTGGTAGCCAGGTATAGTACAACGAACATGAAATTGAATAGATCGCAATGGGAATTGCCAATAGAAATAAATACTTCATGGGTGGGGTGTAGTCAACTGTATATTTGGTTATCAATGGATCAGATCGTCATCGAACCTATATTTAAATATAAAACTTTTCCATCAATTTTTTAAACGACAAGAATTGCAATCGTATAGTTAGACAACTGTCGCGAATGTCTTTTTCTTACCTTTGTGTTTGGAAATTTTTGCGAGGTTTCAGGAACGATCGTATTAATCGAATGAAGAAACTAACCTAGGCAGCATGCCAAACTTTTAGAGGTCCCCATGCTGCGGCATTGGGGGTGAGGGAGCGTAAGATACTAAAAAGCTGATTTCGTCAAATCATGAAAGAATCTCCTTTAAAAGATCCTCAATTTTGCACGAATTTTGAGACAAAAATGTAATTGCATTAGCGAGAACTATAAATAAATTAAATTTGATGTTTTCTGGGTCAAGTGGTTCACCAAAGTCCACTGAACTTTCTGTACTTCACGTCTAATGTGAATCAATCCTCAACCACAACTGAATAAACAAACACGGCATTTTTGTTAAAGACCAACTGCCAAGCTATATTCTTTGGTGGATTGGGTGAGTGGGCTTTTTGTAGTTTTATCGCTTACCATTTCTAAACGAGTCAAATCTCTAAACCTTGATTCCTAGAGACTCAATAATACAAATGCCTATGGTATGGCGACCTATCCAGGTCTATTTACAATGAATAGAAGACTACGTCAAACTGATATAAAACGTATTCAAAACATCTTCAAACTAAGAGTTTCATACCTGAAACTCTTAGCTGTTCATGGAGTGTTTAATACATGTTTCACATCCGGTCCATTGATAGCTTCATGTAAAGAACTCTGGAACTACCTGTTTGGATTAGATGCACAGGACTTACCAATAATGTTAATCTCAACAATTTTCATCTCCCTTCTCTTTACCCATTGCAACACAATTAGACGTCAAAACTTAAATTTCCTACTTGAAAGTCAGAGTTAAAACTACAACGGCGTTGTTGAGCAGCCGTTTCCTCCTTTTTCCCCCCCTATTCCCAATAGTTTTCTCTTTTGCAACTTTAATCTCTCTCCTCCCATCTCCGCACTTAAACATGATTCAATATTTTTTTGTCTGTCTGCCGCGGATTGGATCCATCAGACACAAAATGTCTTGTACGATGTGACAATGGCGGAATATTCTTCCCGATTAGGCAAGAGATAACAAATCCGACAGCGTTTATTGGACTATAGTCTGCACTTTGGCGCTCTTTGTTTTTTGTTCTTCCCTCCCCCACACATAACTAGATATAACCTACTAAGATTTCCATATTAGCATCTACCAGTTTTTGACTACACATCTGTTGAATTTACATACTACACTATATTCCTACCTCATACACACTGTTTAAAGTATGGTTCTTGCATTATCAGAAGTAGCTAAACACAACACCAAGCAAGATTGTTGGGTCATAATCCATGACAAAGCATATGATTTGTCGGACTTTGTTGATGAACATCCAGGTGGATCGGCCATCATAATGAAATATGCCGGTAAGGATGCAACCAAAGCATTTGACCCAATACATCCACTGGATACATTGAGCAAGTATTTGGCACCAAAGTATCATAAAGGTGAAGTTGAGAAGAGAGTTAATCAACCAGTAAAGAAAGTGGTAAAGAAGAAGAAGGAGACCCCAGAGCAAAAGAAGAAACCACAACAGAGCACGGCTGAATCCAATGGTAATGTTGTTGACGAATTTGATGTTGAGTATGATGAACAAAATGATAAGGATCCTATTCCAATGCCGCAACAAAACTCTACGACAGATGATTCTACTACTGCTAACGAGGAAGAGGAGGAAGAGGAGATTATGCTTGATGAAGATGGAGAACCAATACCTAAAGAAGAAGTGCAACGTCTTAAGCGTGTTGAAAACAAGCCAGATATCGGCCAAATTTACAATTTGAACGATTTCGAATTCGTCGCTAGACACACCATGGAAAAGATCGCTTGGGCATATTATTCATCTGGTTGTGATGATGAAATCACAATGAGAGAAAATCATTTGAGTTATCAGCGTATATTCTTCAAGCCTCGTGTTATGGTTGATGTTACCAACATTGACTTGTCAACATCAATGTTAGGTACTAGCACATCAGCACCATTTTATGTAACTGCGACAGCATTGGGTAGGTTGGGGCATCCAGATGGTGAAAAAGTCTTGACTAGAGGATGTGCTAAACATGACATTATACAAATGATACCGACATTGGCATCATGTTCATTTGATGAGATTGTTGATCAAGCTACCGATAAACAAACCCAATGGTTTCAATTGTATGTTAATTCAAATAAGGAGATATCGAAAAATCTTATCCAACATGCAGAGAAAAGGGGTATTAAGGGTTTGTTCATTACTGTTGATGCTCCACAATTGGGTAGACGTGAAAAAGATATGAGATCAAAGGATGTTACTGATTTAAGTCATGTTCAAGGAGAAGGTGATGATGCCGATCGTACACAAGGTGCCGCTAGAGCCATTTCATCATTTATAGATACTTCGTTGAATTGGAAAGACTTAAAGTGGTTTAAATCCATTACTAAAATGCCCATCATTTTGAAAGGCGTTCAATGTGTTGAGGATGCAATCTTGGCCGCTGAGCATGGCTGTCAAGGTGTCATATTGAGTAATCATGGTGGCCGTCAATTGGAATTTTCTCGTGCTCCAATTGAAGTGCTTATTGAATTAATGCCAATTTTAAGAGAACGTGGGTTAGATAAAAATTTCGAAGTTTTTGTCGATGGTGGTGTTAGAAGAGCAACTGATATTTTGAAAGCGATCTGCTTAGGAGCCAAGGGAGTAGGTATTGGACGTCCATTCCTTTACGCTATGTCCACTTATGGTGATGATGGTGTTGTTAAAGCCATGCAAATTTTAAAAGACGAAATGATTATGAATATGAGGTTATTGGGAGTTACTTCAATTGATCAATTAAATGAAAAATACGTTGATGTGAGAAACTTCAGTAATAGGTTTGTTCCAGAAGATAAATTGTTTAGAAATGTTTATCAACCATTGATCAGTCCTCCATTTAAGGAGTCCAAGTTTTAAGGACAAAGCTTAAAGGCATTGTGAGTGGTAGATGCTTCTATTTAGACATGGGATAGATTTTAAGTATACTTTTTACATATTAGCAATCATTTATTTATGAGAAAGGGGAGAGTGGGCTATGTAAAAAAGGGACAATAGAGAAGGACAATGGAGATTCTTTTGCTCTTGGATGAGCATCAGAAACTTGTGTCTACAATTGTTCCGGAACAAAAAGAATCTCTTGTGTGAGGCGATATTGTGCATGGAAGAAAATATTTGATGCAAAATCTTTGAAGCAAGCAATTCAACTGGCTTAGTTGTGCTTTATTCGAAACACGTGAAGCTGTTTATTCGTTTTGTGCTCCAGTTGGAGGGATCTCAAGCAGCAGCGGCTGCTGATACGAAAGATACGTTATGCACGGAAAGTTTTAGAATAATACATGGCTAAAAACTACAACCTTTTAATGTAACCGCACCCCCAACGTAGCAATGTTGCCTTTTTTCCGCTGTCCCTCTGTTCCGCTCGACCCTAAATTACATAGTAGAATTGACCTTTTGAACAAGAGAAAAGGCTTGTCACGAATGGTTATGAGCTTAATTTTCCTGGTCAGCCGTTGACGGTACGCATTTTCCAGTTTGGAAAACAGTTTTCAGACTAAATCTGAATCGTATGTGGAAATGGTCAAAGATGTGTTGTTTTGTACGTATACGCCTGTTGGTTGTTAAATCATTATTTAGTTTGGTAAGGATATTCTCTCTGTTAGATAAAGGGTAAAACTGTGGTGTAATTAATTGCACAAATGTGTCTATGTACATATCTGTGTGTGTTGAGATTTTCGCATGATTAGTTGTTCATTCTTACACGACCAAAAGAAATTTTTCCTCTTCGTCTTTAATACTCTCCCTCTTTCCTTCACTTTTCGTATCTGCCACTACTTTTCCGTAAAGATTTTGGTTACTAATATATATACATCTACACCTTTGAAGCAAAAGACATCTCTCAACAGGCATACACATATACACAAACACATCTTTCAGCGTCCCACTGTTCTTATTTATAATAGTATCACCGCACAAAGCAAAATGGTTTTGATTAATGGGGTCAAATATGCATGTGATCGTTGCATACGTGGCCACAGAGTGACTACATGTACTCACACTGACCAACATTTGACGATGATCAAACCTAAAGGTCGTCCAGCTTCACAATGTCATCATTGTCGAGAAAATAGAAAGCAGAAAAGTGTCCATGTGACTTGTACTTGTGGGAAAAAGAACAAATTACCACGATCATCGTCATCTACTTCCATAAACTCATCGACTATCCATGAAACTGGGTGTGCGTGTCACAAGACTACTCATTGTACTTGTGGGCCCTCACTGGGAGTAAGCCTGACAACAAAGAAGAATAAGGAGACCGATACAGTTAAGATGAGAGCTTTATTGGAGGGTGATATAGTAAAGAGATCTAATTCGTTACCAACGCGACCACGACCAAAGAAAAGAGGCTCGCCCGGTGAAATCGGTACATCCTCCAATGAAGATAACAACCATGTGCAAGACCAAATGGATTATGGGTTCATACGTCCCAATGAAACACAACTTGAAAATCCAGAACTTAGTGACAATTTTGTTATTGAAGATATCTTGATGCCATTTGAAACTAAGAAGGGATTGTTTGATTTGTTTAACAAGCAAGACGATCAAGATGGATCTAATTCAGTGGTTAGTGATGGTAGAAATAATGTCAGCCAGCAGTTTAGCATCGTCACTTCGCAAGGGGAGGAAGAAGGAGAAGGAGAAGGAGGAGAAGAAGAAAACGAATCTCCCAGAAGTAGAGTCAAACAAGAAGATTCAAGTGAGAGGACTTCGGTATTTAGTCCTGATCGGTCTAATCCAAGCCCTGGTGGGTTCGAAGTCGTGGATCACATGTTTCCACTTTTCCCTCTTATTGGTGGTCCAAGTTTTGATAATGAGAATAAACCATTGCTGGGAATACCAGCCAATGCAAGAGTACCAGTTCCTCATCAACCAACACCAATAAGACCCCTGTTGGCATCTCAAGATACCAACCTGAACAGCTCACTTCCATCAGCCACAGAGTCCAATCATAACATCAACTTTGGTAGTAGTTTTGACACAAATGTACAAAATACTCATTTTAACCAACACCTGCGAGGTCCAAAACGTCCAGAAAGTGTTTTATCGATAGCATCTAATTCATCTGCCAGATCTTTTGATTTTATGGGCAGCAATAATTATAATAACTACAACAACAATTCCCTACTTAATGGAGGTATTCCTTCGTCGGCAAACTCTACAGCTTTCCCCCCTTCTGGAGCTGATGAAAACAATTTCACAGGAACTGAGCCCAATGATGACCATAATACTATGAACCATCATTTTGGTAAGACGGGGCTCGGTGCTGGCAAGTTTGGATCGCAGTTGAGCAAAATAGAGAGTGAAATGTATACTGATACATTTTTCGATGAGAATTGCAACGAACCGTTTAGCGATGAAGCCATGAATTTTGGAGGTGTAGGAGTGGATGATGTAAATATGCAACAAGATCGACCACAGTTGTCAGAAGTGCTATCTACACCAACAAATTTTTACCCAGTTAACAATGATGGAAATAACAATGACCAAGATGGCTTTCAACATGGTAACAATGGCATCATGGTATCCGATATGACAAACTTGTCAGGTAATGAGCCATTGGCATCTTCGCAAAACACGTCGATTGGTGATTTGCCATTCTCGAAAAGCAACGAAGCTCAACGTCCAGACGATTCAAATGCATCTGGATTAATTGGTGCCGATATGCCTATATTTCAAGGGTTTGCTATACCGTTGGTCAATACACCAAAGTGAATCGAAGTGCAGATGATCTTGTGATGATTTTATGATGATTTAATGAATATGTACTAGCTTTTAGGTTTGTGTTTTTTATTTCAATTACGTACTTTTCGTGTTATTAGAGATATCAAATGCTTATAAGAAAGGTGTATGTTTCTAAGAGTAGAGACACTTTTCGGCTTTACAATTACCTTGCATTGATTTCTCTTTCCTACTTACTTCTTTTTCTTTGATTTCTTAATTTCAAGATTCTTCAATCTCGTGATGTTTGAATCCATGGTTAGTTTATCCTCCGTTTGTTTCAATTCATTATAGTCTTTGTTTCTTTGGGCAATGGATTTTGGTAAATCAGCACTTGTCAGTTGATCATGCAAATACATTTTCAAAACTTCATCGGGGATGCTCAAGATACTTTTGTTTTCAATCTGTTGCAACCTAGCTAATCTGATGATGTATTCTAGTAAAGATAAGGAGCTAGACTTGATTTGTTGTCGGGTGATTTTACCTTGAAGCTCCTTATCCTCCTTTTTTTCATCATCGTCATCTTCATCGTCATCGTCATCTTCATCAAACTCATTCTGATGAAGCTCACCCAATGCAATCCATTCTTCTTTATCCCCATCAACTATTTTCAAAATCAAAACTGGCAAATTCCTCCCTTCAAGTTTTAGTAACTTCCCAGATGCAGTGAAAAACATACTTTGGACCCATTTCAAGTCGTATTTTTTCACTCCCGGCTTTTCATCGTCATCATGAAACCTTCCATCATTGAAGTCCTCTTGAATGTTTAGCGAATATTTAAATCCCCCGTTTTTACCACTACTCTTGATCTGTACAGAGCTTCTGGCAAATGTTTCCTTCCAAGTTATACAACTCAATTCATCCATCCCTTCATCAACATACTTCATTCGACTTGGATTATAGAATATCGTGTACACGACGAGGTCAAACACCGGACCTATCGTGCCATCGCCCTCGTTCAAGTAATTGGAAGCTTGCAATAATCGACCAGGCGATATTGCATTAAAATTAGTCATACCATTGAGATTAATACCTGATGTTATTAAAGACAAGTTCAATATTGGTATAGCATCATTTATTTCCAGCATTAAATCATGCATATAACCTTCAACTCTCTTCACACTCTCTTTGGTATTTGCACTTGACAATTGTGCAGTGATATCATTCACTCCTTCATCAAAAGAAGTAAATTGTTCATGTAAGTCATCGATCAACTCTAATGTCGATTCCAACACTGTATTTCCTCGACTAGCGGCAAGTTTAATCAAGTCGATCGTTACATTGATTATATCAATTTTTGTCTTGAGTTTGCGTCGCTGTTTTGATAACCGTTGTTGTTGCAGTTCTGGGATCTTGTCAACAAAAGTGGAGATGGTTTTGATGGCATATCCAGAAGCTATTGATATACCTGAACGTATGGCAAATGACACCACTTGATTTGAAGCTTTAGATAAGATTTGATCCATTGAAGATGTGGTTAGCTTTACAATCGATCGAAAGGTGCTTTGTGATTATATGGAGATCAGTTGGTAGCTTCAACTCTGGTGATGATTTTTCTATTTGTTTTGATTTCTTTTTTTTTTCTAGAGAATTTCGCAACTGTACATAACTTATCTCTTTATCAAGGCAAATATATCAGAGATGGCAGTACGCAAACCATTAACACATTTTACCACCCCCCTTGGCTCAGGGGCAGGTGTGCCTAAAAACAAGAGGCCACCTAAAGTTCATGACTCTGCCACGAGACTTTTGAAACCTTTCCAAGTGCCATTCAAGACGCGACTGGAGACCGTGTCTGGTATAGTATCGCGTCGCCCTGTACGTTCATCCAGAAAATTCACAAACTATGCAGTCGAGGACTTTGGAAATGGCTCTGCAGATGATGAGAATGTCAATGAAAGTGGTGATGTGGTCAAGTGCAAGAGATTTGGCGCGTTGCTTCCACGATCAATCAATAGTGATGGTCGACGTGATGTCATTGATAACAAAATCAAACGTTCGTTTACTGTCCCATTTTCCAAAGATAACGCTAAAAAGGATGAAATGATACGTGGTCCCCCACCTCCGTTGGGCACAAAAGTGCGGCCTATTATCCCACCGCGTGCCCTTCATGATCCAATGAGTGAATTTGCTATTGTCTTGTATGATCCTACCGTTGATGTGATACCCAAGACCCCAGAAGAGGAGAAAAAGATTGAAGAGTTGGATCTGTCAGACACGTCAATGAATCTGGAAATGGATGAACGGCCAGCAAAGAGAAGAAAAACTCATAAGTCTTTGGCGGAGATATTAGGTATAGTGACCAACCCCGAAGCGAAACTAGCACAATACCCCAATGTCCCTGTTGTTATTGATCCCAAGCTAGCCAAGATTTTACGTCCGCATCAAATTGCCGGTGTCAAGTTCCTTTATCGATGTACTGCTGGATTAATGGACCCCAAAGCTAAAGGGTGTATCATGGCTGATGAAATGGGGTTGGGGAAAACATTGCAATGCCTTACATTGATGTGGACATTACTCAAACAATCACCCAGGGGAAAGAGAACAATTGAAAAATGTATAATTGTTTGTCCATCATCATTGGTGCGTAATTGGGCCAATGAGATTGTGAAGTGGTTGGGTGAAGGTGTGTTGACACCATTGGCAGTTGATGGGAAAAGCACAAAATCGAACGAGTTGGGTGCAGCTTTGCAACAATGGTCCACTGCACAGGGAAGAAATATCGTGCGTCCGGTGTTGATTATATCTTATGAAACTTTGAGAAGAAATGTTGATAAGCTCGCTGGTACTGAAGTTGGATTAATGTTGGCTGATGAAGGTCACAGATTGAAAAATGGTGAGTCACTAACATTTACGGCATTGAATTCGTTACGATGTGAACGAAGAGTTATTTTATCTGGTACACCAATCCAAAATGACTTATCGGAATATTTTTCATTGTTAAACTTTGCCAATCCTGGTTATCTTGGAACCAGAAATGATTTTAGAAAAAACTTTGAAAATGCAATTTTGCGTGGTAGAGATGCCGATGCAACTGATAAAGAGCGAGAAAAGGGAGATGCAAAATTAATTGAGTTGTCGCAATTGGTGTCCAAGTTTATCATTAGACGTACTAATGATATTTTGTCAAAGTACTTACCAGTCAAGTACGAATATGTGTTGTTTACTGGATTATCACCAATGCAAAAGGACTTGTATAATCATTTCATCACATCACCCGAGATCAAGAAGTTGATAAAGGGTATAGGATCACAACCATTGAAAGCTATTGGTATGTTGAAGAAGCTTTGCAACCATCCTGATTTGTTGGATTTGCCCGATGATTTAGAAGGATGCGAGTCTTTGATACCAGAAGATTACGAATCATCAATAACAGCCACTGGACGTAGGAGAGACGTACAGACTTGGTTCAGTGGCAAGTTTATGATCTTGGAGCGGTTCTTGCACAAGATTCATCGTGAGACTGATGATAAGATTGTTTTGATTTCAAACTATACTCAAACATTGGACTTGATTGAGAAAATGTGTCGTAACAAAAAGTATGGTGCATTGAGATTAGATGGTACAATGAATATCAACAAGAGACAAAAGTTGGTTGACAAGTTCAATGACCCCAATGGGTCAGAGTTTATCTTTTTGTTATCATCAAAAGCCGGTGGTTGTGGTATCAATTTAATTGGAGCTAACCGATTGATTCTTATTGACCCAGATTGGAACCCAGCACTGGATCAACAAGCATTAGCTAGAGTTTGGCGGGATGGTCAAAAGAAGGATTGTTTTATTTATCGATTCATTTCAACAGGGACAATAGAGGAGAAGATTTTCCAACGTCAATCAATGAAGATGTCATTGAGTAGTTGTGTCGTTGACGAGAAAGAAGATGTGGAGAGATTGTTCAGTGCCGATAACTTGAGACAGTTGTTTATGTATCAACCAGATACTGAATGTGACACCCACGATACATACAACTGTAAACGATGCAAAAAGGACACAGGACAATTTATTAAAGCACCAGCAATGTTGTATGGTGATGCTACTACTTGGAACCATTTGAATCACAAAAAATTGGCTAATAATGAGGATGTATTGGTTGCAAATGAAGCACAATTCAATGATGTCTCATTTGCATTACAGTATATATCACATGTATAAGAAGTAGATGTATAGAGAATGATTGCAAATTTTTATATGTTGGCAGATACTATTGCTGCTTCTCCCTTTTTTTATTTGCAACCTTGTCTAATGCTGTTCAGTATAGGCAAGTGTTTCCCGCAAGCGCGGAAATTCCGTGCAACTGACACTTTTTTACTTTTCCCATCTGACACTTTTTTACTGCTCCCATCTGACACTTTTTTCCCAACTTGGCATTTTTTAGCGCATCCGGACATTTTGAAAGATATTTTGTCCCACAGAATAAAGAGATCACGTGTAATGGACAAAAAAATCTTATCTGTGGATAATAGGAGTCGCCATGTAACAATGATATCTCTCCCCGCTTTTGATGATAAAGTTGACTCTGTTTCCACAAGTGTTGACTCGAACGGAGGCAACGGTGGGCTCATTTTTTTGTAGGTATTGCCATCGAGATGAAGGCGGTTTGATACTTGTGTGTGGGGGATATATGGAGTGTGATGAGAGACAAACAAAAAAAAAAAAATGAATGGATCTGGGGGTGGGATCGATGTGTAAAAACCACCTGATTTCAATGCAAAGCTAACCAGCACTAGTAAGCAGCATGGTTTACATTTGCCTAACTCCGTTGCAATTCTATATTAAGCTTTAACAACCTGACTCCTGTCACTACGGTAGTAGATTGTATTTCCGTACACAGAAGTAAACGACGTCTCAATATTTTATTTTGACATTTCCCCATAAAATTCTGGATATAAAAGCGCGCGCATTATCAGCACCAATCATTGTTCACTTTAAAATAAGCAAAAGCACCATATATTCTTTGAAAGTACGAAATCAAAGTACCTACCATTTGCTTTATTCGAAAAAAAATGTCAGATTTACCAGTCAACCCCATTGTCATTGTAGGAGGTGGTTTAGCTGGGTTATCAGCTGCCCATCAAGCTTATTTACGTGGAGCTAATGTTGTCTTGTTGGACAAACAAGGGTTCTTATCAGGAAATAGTGGTAAAGCAACCTCAGGTATCAATGGTGCATTAACCAGAACTCAAACACAATTGAAGATTGATGATTCAGTTGAGAAATTTTACGAGGATACGTTAAAAACAGCCAAAGATCGAGCTAATCCAGCATTGATTAAAGTATTGACTTATAATTCCGCCGATGCTGTGCATTGGTTACAAGAGGTGTTCGGGTTAGATTTGACCGTGGTGCTGAGATTGGGTGGTCACTCACAGCCTCGTACTCACCGTGGTCATGACTCCAAGTTTCCCGGAATGGCCATCACTTATCGGTTGTTGGAAACATTAGAAAAGTTGAGCGAAGATGAACCAGATAGAGTGGCTATATTGAAACATTGTCAAGTGATTGATTTGATTAAAGAAGGAGAAGACAAAGTGGTTGGTGTCAAGTACAAAAATTTGCAAGATAAATCGAAATCAGAGGTTTATGGACCCGTGATTATGTCAACTGGTGGGTATGCTGCGGATTTCACCAAAAACAGTTTATTACGTAAATACCGTCCAGACATCATTGATTTACCATCAACTAATGGAGTACATGCCACTGGGGATGGACAAAAGATCATCATGAAGAACCATGGTGTTGGTATTGATATGGATAAAGTTCAAGTTCATCCAACTGGGTTGATTGATTTTAATGATAAGGATGTGATTGCCGGTAAAACTCAACCTCGTTTCCTATTTCTTGGTGCTGAAGCATTGCGTGGAGAAGGAGGTATTATGTTGAATGGTAAAGGAGATAGATTTGTTGATGAGTTGGGTACGAGAGATTGGGTATCTGGTGAAATGGAAAAACAAAATAAAGCCGGAAATGGTCCCATAAGATTAGTTTTGAGTGAAGAATCGGAAAAGAAGTTGGAGTTTCATATCAAACATTACACACAAAGGAATTTAATGAGAACGGTTACTGGGAAACAATTGTGTCAAGAGATTGGATGTAGTGAAGAACATTTAAAACAACAATTAGACACTTATAATAAAGCCGCTAAAGGTGATATCAAGGACCCTTATGGTAAACAATTTTTCCCAGCTACTCCATTTGAGTATAAACCAGATGCCAAGTATCATGTTTCATTTATCACTAGAGTGTTGCATTTCACAATGGGTGGTGTCAAAATCAATGACAAGTCACAGGTGCTTACTGAGAATGATACCCCATTTGAGGGTTTGTACGCTGCTGGTGAAGTCGCTGGTGGTGTTCATGGACACAATAGATTAGGTGGATCTTCCTTATTGGCGTGTGTTGTTTATGGAAGATTGGCAGCAGATGAAGCATGCAGCTATGAGTTGCAAAAGTTGAGTAAAACTGGAGGAGGTGGTGCAAATGATGATGATGATGGTGGATCGGGAAACAATGCTACACAGAGATTGAACATGATCAATTTACACATTGATCCGAACACGAATAGAATAATCATTGATTTGAACAATCAAAGTGGTTCTAGTGAAAGCAACTCCAGCGGTGGTTCTGTTTCAAGCAAGCAACAACAACAAAAACATCAACATCAACAACAAAAACAATCAGCATCAGCTAAGTCTAAAGAACAACAACAACAACAAGGAAAAGATGCAAAAGCTTTTTCGATCCCCGATAAGGAATTCACACTTGAAGAAGTTGCCAAACACAACACTAAGAATGACTGTTGGTGTATAATCAAGAATGTTGTTGTTGATTTGACCAAGTTTTTAGATCATCACCCAGGTGGAGCTGCTTCAATTACCAATTTTGGCGGTAGAGATGCCACTGAGAGTTTTGAAATGTTGCATGAAGATAACTTTATTCCCAAGTATGTTCCCAATTGCGTCTTGGGTAGGATTAAAGGAACCAAACCTGATTTAGACTTGTGAGAAGGAGGAGAAGACGCAGAAACAACACTCTATACTACATCTGAAATAAATCAAGATATTTATAAATATATATATTTATTGAAAGCAATGTAGATCAGTTTCGTAGTCTTTTCCTTCTAATCCTCTTCTAAAGACTTGGCATAATCTTCACTACTCAATAATGTCTCACTATCAGTAATTTGTCTTGTATCCTCCAATTTAATATGAGCAATCCATCCCTCCACAGTTGGATCATGATTCAATAATCCTGGTTCACTCTCCAAAATCTCATTAACACCAACAATTTCACCACTAACAGGACTATAAATCTCACTAGCTGATTTAACACTTTCAACTGAACCCAAAGTCTCACCAATTTCAACTCTGGTACCCAATTCAGGTAATTCAACAAATGTTACATCACCCAATGCTTGAGCTGCATATTGCGTGATTCCAATTAATGCTGAATCATCATCGTATAATTTAACGTATTCGTGTTCTTCAGTGAATTTAGTCACAATTGGTTGTTTTTCATGCAAGTACTTGTAAGCATGGGAGTTTTTGTCAGCCTTGTATGTGTGTGGGGTTGTTGTTGTAAAGGCACAACGTAAAACATGTGATGAAGTTGTTGAGACAAAAGATGGTCCAGCAAATGTGCGGAGAGGGATGGAGGATGATCTTAATAACGACTTGAACATTGTTGAAGGTCTCTAGTGACTGAATAATAGCAAATTTGGATAGAATCAGATGTTTCAAATGAGAGGGAAAAAGAAAGATTTTGGGTGTTGTCTATATATATTTTGTTGTTGTGTGTTTGTGAGGGTTTTTTCAATTGGTGGAACAGAATTTTGACTCCTTTTGACTTCTTCTCCTTCCGCTAGCTAGTGCCATATATAAAGTTTCGAAGTACGAGAGTAAAATTGGGACGTAAGTTTCCTTCTTCACCAATACGGAAGACCGTTAAAGCCTGCTAACTTTGAACTTCAAAGCTTCAAAGGTAATATACTATATCCTATAAAATTCTTTACACACATGAAAACAAAAAAAAACAAACGAAACAACCAAAAGAAAAGCCAAACAATCAATTATAAGCAAAAGGAGGTTTTGGGGGGAATGAATCTCTAACTGAAATGAACAGCAATAGGAACAACAATGACAATGATGACGATAATGACTGCAAAGATGAGACACATTCTCATTTTGAAATCTTTCCACCACATATCTTTTCTTACTCGATTGGCACCTCTCCTGAAACCTTGTGCGCTAATGGCTAAATTGTCGGTCTTGTTTTCTATTGAATCTAATCTTTCTCCTCTTTCTGCTACTTTGTTGATGTTGTCTCTCATGATACCAACAGTGTCATCTATTTGCTAAAGGAGGGGTTAGTAACAAAGAACATTTAATAACTGTGAGATTCAAATGAAATACATACAGCTTGTATTGCGGCAGTCCTGGATTGGTCACCAGTCTGTTGGTTTGGAATGTATGGATCATATGGAACTGATGAGGACATGGTTTGTGTTAAGAAGGGGTTGTAGTTTCTTTTTATGTTATGCAAACTGAGAAGTAAATGATGTTGATGGTAATGTGTAATTCGTGTGTACTATGGGGTGATGTGGAAACTAATTTAATATCCTATGAGATGGGATGGGATGGGATGGGGGAGTATTGTGGTGATGATATTGCAAAACCAACAAGAGGGGGTGAATTTTTTGGTGTTGATCTCTCACTCTCTCACTCTTTCACTCTCTCACCAGTTTTTAATTTTTCTGTTGATGTCACATATTTTTTGTTTTCTTTCTTTTTTATTTTTTATTTTTATTTTTTTTTTTTTTATTTTGCCTGTTTTGGGATTAAAGAGATTTTAGTTTTACGACACTGCAATTTATTGACAAAGATTCTAGAGAAATAGAAATTAGACATGGAGGTGATTGAGTGTTATGATATGGTACCGGTGCAAATGGAATTGAAAGAGTAATGTACGTAATGACTGCTTGGTGTTAGAGGTGCAATTCCAACGAGTTTGTTGTGTTGGGTTTTTTTTTGTTCTAAAAATAGAGTAATTGAAGACGAGGAGAGCATAGAGATGCCTGTTTATACCTCCAGTTCAGTTCTAGGAGTGTCCCAATCAGTGTTTCCTCTCGATGATCTATAGCTATGCTTTCCTCAGGACTCTTATTCCCTATCGAATGCTCTTTCATCCTTTTTGTGTCCAAGTTACAGAGAAATTGTTTCTAAAAATTTGTCACTGATTTTGATCTCCGCCGCTATTGCCGATTTTGCAACTCTCCAACAATAGTGGAACTCAGGGAGACAAACACATTTGAATCGACATTAAACTCTTCGTGTAAATTATTTAAAGAGAAGCTTTTTTCGCTCTAGACCCAATAATCACCACACTCTACGTACTCAACATTTACCGCCACCCTCTACTTTCGTATTTGTAGACGAGAGACATACCCCCATAAGCCGAGGTTGTTCTTGAAAAAAAAAACTGGCTATGCAACACGTAGATGATGCAATCAACATTTCTCATAACTGAAATTACCTACCTACACTATCAGATGTAAGGTTCAGTCAAAGAGCATATGTGGCCGTTTTCCTAGCACAGCCTGTGTAATAAATCTTTTTTTGTTCATGACTTTTAATGCAAGTCCGATTCCAGATCTCATAGGTAGTGTACTTGGCTCAAAATTAGTTGAGCAAAGAGTCATTCTACAAGAAGGGTGGCGCAAAGATTGCGCAGACGGGTCACTCATGTCTCCAAGCGAGTGTTTCAACGCATTGAGATTAGTAGTGTGACTCCAGTTGTACACTTATCTGTAGTGTGGAACGAAGACCGTCCAACTCTTGACGTAAGCAAACGCTTTTGATAACGCGAATTTTTGTTCTATTGCTAGGTACACAAATGCAAAGAATTTTCATACACAGCTCGCAATGGTGGTACAGCAAGTCAATATACTACCTCTATAGAAAAGAGGATTGTATCTGTGCTCCCTCACGGATTACATTAGTTGCAATCATTGGTTGGAAAAAGGTATGACATCCTATCTTCTCCTATTGATTAGCTCTGATGTTCGTGTACCAATGGACAATTATTATTATTTTGATTTTTTGTTACTCAAAAACAAAACATAAGTCTCTCTCTCTCTCTCTCCTATCGTCGTCGTCGTCGTCTTTTGCCAACGAACCAATTTTTTAATTTTTTTTTTTTTTTCAGTTTCAATTCTCACTCAATTCTCACTTTAAAAATTCATTCTCATTCTACCATCTTTCTTTTTGGTAATCACAACTTGTATTATATCAAGCATTAATAGATCAATCATATATACAAAATGGACGGTGGTATGTATATTTAACTTAATAAAGCACTACAATCAAATCAGTCGATCTGAGATTGATTGATCAGTGGAAATCTAGAAGATTGGGTTTTTGTCGGATCAAGATAGTCTTGTTCATTGTTTTGAGGTTTCAACTAGCAACAGAGAGGGCGAACAAGGTTTGAACGAGTAGTACAGACTATACCAAATCAGTGATTTTAGGGACAGTCACAATGATTGATTCGTTAACTTTGTCTTATAGCAATCAATGTCGAACCTTTGATTATTTGTCACTACAACTATGCAATGGCAATCAATCACCAGATTGCTCAAGCAAGTCAATTGCCAAGTGATTGTCTTTCACACACCCAGCACACATACTATGATATTGATAACAATCTTGTGGCTACCTCGATTTGGGGTCAATTTGTTTTCACTTTGTTATCTCGATCTCATTTGTTCTGATTTGGACGTATTTTCAAAGCTTTTTTTTTTTTTCTTTGTTCGACATTCGACCTCAACAATGTTGCAAGTTGCTGAACCAAAAAAAACAACAGGGCATCTTTTTCCACTAAACAATCATGCAATCAAACAAGAGCTTAATACTAACACCATTTTTATAGAAGAAGTTGCTGCTTTAGTTATCGATAACGGTTCTGGTATGTGTAAAGCCGGTTTTGCTGGTGATGACGCACCAAGAGCTGTCTTCCCATCAATTGTTGGTAGACCAAGACATCAAGGTATCATGGTTGGTATGGGTCAAAAGGATTCATATGTTGGTGACGAAGCCCAATCAAAGAGAGGTATCTTGACCTTGAGATACCCAATTGAACACGGTATCGTTTCCAACTGGGATGATATGGAAAAAATCTGGCATCACACTTTTTACAATGAATTGAGAGTTGCTCCAGAAGAACACCCAGTTTTGTTGACTGAAGCTCCAATGAATCCAAAGTCAAACAGAGAAAAGATGACTCAAATCATGTTTGAAACTTTTAACGTTCCAGCTTTCTACGTTTCTATCCAAGCTGTCTTGTCATTGTACTCTTCTGGTAGAACAACTGGTATTGTTTTGGATTCAGGTGATGGTGTCACTCACGTTGTTCCAATTTATGCCGGTTTCTCATTGCCACACGGTATTTTGAGAATCGATTTGGCTGGTAGAGATTTGACTGACTACTTGATGAAGATTTTGTCCGAACGTGGTTACGGTTTCTCCACTACTGCTGAAAGAGAAATTGTTAGAGACATCAAGGAGAAATTGTGTTATGTTGCTTTGGACTTTGAACAAGAAATGCAAACCTCATCACAATCATCTGCTATTGAAAAATCATACGAATTGCCAGATGGTCAAGTCATCACCATTGGTAACGAAAGATTCAGAGCTCCAGAAGCTTTGTTCCGTCCAGCTGATTTAGGTTTGGAAGCTGCTGGTATTGACCAAACTACTTTCAACTCTATCATGAAGTGTGACTTGGATGTCAGAAAGGAATTGTACGGTAACATTGTCATGTCTGGTGGTACTACCATGTTCCCAGGTATTGCTGAACGTATGCAAAAGGAAATCACTGCTTTGGCTCCATCATCAATGAAGGTTAAGATTATTGCTCCACCAGAAAGAAAATACTCTGTCTGGATTGGTGGTTCCATCTTGGCTTCATTGTCTACTTTCCAACAAATGTGGATCTCAAAACAAGAGTACGACGAATCTGGACCATCAATTGTTCACCACAAATGTTTCTAAGCTACTACTACTGGTTGAATGTAATTATTTCTTCGGTGTTTTTTATCATCGTATAAATCAAATTGTTGTGTTGTTACCTTTTTTTTTGTTATCCTCATTGCCAAAAATAAACTTTATAGCCGCCTAAAAAAGTAGTATTTTGCTTTTGTAATGAAAAGATTGTGAAAGAACTCTGGTACTCTTGCGAAGGTGAATGAAGAGGGAGTAGAATGACAATGAGACTACGGAACGTGTGTTTACCATCTCTTAAAACGTTGATTTCCAGATTATATTTAAAGTATATAAACTTTACTCAGATCGTGGCTCAGCCCGTCTCACATCTCTTTGTTCTTCATCCTGACTTGCGTTACCCGCAATACTAGTTTCCTCTTTCAATTTGTTCATTCCATCATAGAAAGTACGCCACAATCTACCAACATCATCAAATTCTTTGCCAATTTGTATACTTTCGCTCAATGATCGATTCAAAGTTTCCAAGTTGGTGTAAACTTCGGTCAAGTTGTTTGTTATCTCTTGAATTAGTAGATCTCTTTGTTTATTAAAGTAGTCGTTGTTTGTGGACGACATTGGGTGGATGGGGATTTGGTATAGTAGATGTGAGAGTGTTTTTGTTGATGGTTTGTGGATTGATTTCTGTGTCGCGTTCATCTTCAACCCTTTTTTTCATTTCGAAACGGACTTTTTTTTGCTTCCATCGTTCTTTGCAACCAGAAACATAGGGCAAACAATATACCAGCCATGGCTAAGAAAGATAAGAAATCAAAAGAGGCCAAAAAGGCTCGTGCCGCTGAAAAGCAGAAGAAAAACTTGTCCAAAGCCGAAATCAAAAACAAGAAATTGGCAAAGAAGCAAGGCGATGAAGAAGAAGAAGATGAGGATATCGATACGATATTGGCCAATTATGCCAAGGAACAAGAAGAATTTACTGAAGTGAAAATCGAAGTATGTAAGCACCATCCACATAGGAGATTAAATCCTACTATGGTTGCTTCTCCATTACACAATAAACGAGAAATCATTCTATTTGGTGGTGAATCAAGTGATGGGAAAACATCTCATTTCCACAACGATTTGTTTACGTACTCAATCGATAATGATACCTGGAGGAAATACACTTCCAAGAATGCTCCATTACCTCGATCGTCACATGCTATGTGTGCCCATCCATCAGGGATTATTCTAATGTTTGGTGGTGAATTTTCGTCGCCCAAACAATCAACGTTTTATCATTATGGAGATACTTGGATCTTGGATGCCGATACGAAAGAATGGCAAAAAGTCGATACAAAAAGAGCACCATCTGCTCGATCAGGACATCGATTAGCCGTTTGGAAGAATTTTATCATTCTTCATGGTGGATTCCGTGATTTGGGTACCATGACAACATACCTAAATGATGTTTGGGTGTTTGATGTTACTGAATTCAAATGGCAACAAGTTGAGTTTCCACCGAATCATCCAATTCCCGATGCCAGATCGGGCCACTCGTTCATCCCATGTGCTGATGGTGCTGTATTATATGGTGGGTACACTAAAGTCAAAGCTGGTAAAGGTTTGCAAAAGGGTAAAGTTTTAAGTGATTGTTGGATTTTGAAAATGAAGAGTGATCCAAAGGGAATAAGATTTGAACGGAGGAAAAGGCAAGGGGTTTTACCTCTGCCTCGTGTTGGTTGTTCATTAGTTTATCACAAGAATAGAGGTATCTTATTTGGTGGTGTCTATGATTTTGATGAGAGTGAAGAGCAATTGGAGTCAGAATTTTACAATCAATTGTACAGTTATCAAATTGATAGTAACAGGTGGTACAATTTAAGTTTGAGACCACAGAGGAAAAAGAAGGAGACAGTGAAGGAAAAGTCAAGAGATGAGGATCTAGAAGATATTTTGAATTCCATCTTGGCTAAATCCAACTTGAATGATGATGATGAGGACGAAGACAATGTAGCCGCGTTGGACAAGATGAAGGATGCAGAAGAGAAAAAACAAGAAGCAGAGGAGGAGGAGAAGGAGAAAAAGGATGTAGTTGAGTACCCAATCATGAACCAATTACCACATCCACGTTTCAATGCCACCACATGTGTCGTTGATGATGTTTTCTACATATTTGGTGGTGTTTTTGAACGTGGAGAACAAGAGTTTAGTCTTGATTCTTTTTATGCCATTGATTTGGGCAAATTGGATGGAGTTAAGGTGTTTTGGGAAGATTTATCAGAGCTAGAGAAGGCAGCCGAGGAATCGGAAGATGAGGATGAAGAAGAAGATGATTTTGACGATGAAGATGAGGTGATGGATGAAGGTGAGCGCGACAATGAAGAAGAAGAGGAGGCGATGGATGCCGAAGAGAATGAGGATGAAGACGAGTCATCTTCAGAAGAAGAGGAGGAAGAATTCCCAGATCCAAGACCATGGTTACCTCACCCCAAACCATTCGAATCGCTACGCGCATTCTATGTTAGATCTGGAGCTGCATTTTTGGAATGGTCCATCTCCAGTCATCGAGAAGCACGTGGAAAGTATTTGAAAAAGATTGCATTTGAGTTATGTGAAGATAGGTATTGGGAAAGAAGACAATCGGTATCTGTTGCCGAGGATAATTTAGAAGAGATGGGTGGTGTTGGTGAAGTGGTTGAAAAGGATACTTCAAAGACAACAAAGAGAAGGTAACACACACACGCACAAATCTCTGTATATTTCAATAATAGACAATGAATGGTTTCCTAAGCAAAGTGTAGACCAACTTGATGGAAAGCGTACAATAGTTTCAAGAAATCCGTTTGATCCATTTTACCGGCTCTTTGATCTGAGAACCCCGTTTCTGTTAACACTTTAGTGATTTTCTCCTTTATCAAGTTTTTCAAATCAGCTCTATTATCAACAACCATTGCATCTCCATCATTTTCCTGACCAGTTGTCGCCAACCATGTCTTGTAATTCTTTTCCAAAATATCAATTATATTCAGCGATTTGAACCCAGCGGCAATAGTCTTATTTTTTCTCACAAACACGATCCTTAATAATCCATCCCATTCATTGAAATCGATATTGGGTCGAGGATTCTTCACTTCTATCCTAACAACACTCGATTCAACTTGTGGTGGTGGTCGGAAATTGTTTTTACCTACTTTCATAATATGGGTCACATTGGCCCACATTTGAACATTTGCCGATAATCGACAATATAGTTCATCACCAGGTCTTGCAACTAGTCTCATGGCGAATTCTCGCTGAAACATGAGGATCGATACCCGAGGTGGGCGAGGTTGATTGAGTAATTTAAACACTAATGGTGATGAAATTTGATATGGCGTGTTTGATATACACACATCAAAATAAGGCAAATCGGTTTTGATAAAATCACCCAATAATATCTCCAATTTCTTTTCCTGTGGTGTCCCATGCACTCTTTTGGTTAATTCAGCACCCATTCTTGGATCCATTTCCACGGCAATTACTTTACGTGCTTGTTCAAGAATTCGTACTGTCAAGTTACCGGTACCGGGACCGACTTCCAATACAATGTCACTAGGTTTGATTTGGGCCTTGTCAACAATTCCTTGAGCTATTTGGGGATTTTTGAGAATATGTTGACCTAAATTGGTGTTGAATTTAAAGACACTATTGAGATGCTTGTCAGCGGCAACTGTATTTCCAGTTGGGTTTGGTTTTGTTGTAAACTTCTTATTTGGTGCTTTGCCCATTGTTGTGATTACTAGGTCGTTGAGCTTTCAAAAGTTTGATCTCATCTCATGGAAATGAAGAATCTTTGGTGAGAAGAAGAAGAGATGGATAACTTCTTTTTGTGTAGTGTCGTGCTTATGTGTCACAAAACATGATGTTGCGACATCACCTGTTTTGTTTTTGTTTTACATTTCGGAATTTATTTTGATATTCCCCTTGTTACCATTACAAATTTGACAATCATCGGGTTACAAACATTGACCCTGTTCTAGGAGACTATAAAGCATTATAGAGGGCATAGACATTTTTATCACGGAAACATTTGCATTTGTCCAATTTCTTGAGATCACATTTATAACAAATACATTCCCACATCAAACTTTCTTTTCACTCCTATACTCCGTTTTAACAATGCTAATATGGTTCCACACGTAGCTAGGAGTCCTCAACTCAGTCTATCACATTTACTATCATCAACACCAACTTTTTCGTTTCTTGAAGAGCTAGTCAACATTTCACAACCCAAAAGCTCAAACTCCAGTTCACTACTGCACCGCGACTTGTTCAAGATTAGTAAAGTATTGGATGATATTGATCTATACCTCAATGATTTGATCATCGCGTTTAACAATATTAAAGAAGTATCAAGACATGCGAGTAACATTTTAGATTGGTTTTATGAAGGTAAACATGCATTACAAAGTTTATTTCGAGATATGGATAGCATTGATTCGATTATTTCGCGGCTTTTATTGAGGATTGAGTCGGCTGATTCGTCAACGAACATTAGTCAGGGACTTATTAGAAAGTTCGAAGAAGTTAGTGATGTTTTATTGGATGTTAAGAAATCCCTGATTGTCTTAAAAAAGAATTTGGATGTCTCGACAAATTATCATGAGTTAATGGAGTCAGTCATTAAATCATTAACCGCTGAGATAGATGAATGTACCAAACTGGTGATCAAGATGAAAGAGCACAAGTTGTCAAGCCCGAAAAGGGTATTACCACAATTCAACTTGAATGAAATTGTTTCCAAAATGAAGATTAATGAATTCACCAGCACGGCAATTTCAGTAAAGTCGGTTCGACTTCCAACTTTCAATGATTTAGATCAGGATCTTTATGATGAATTTTTGGATGTGGAAAAGAAGATTCTTCCACTACGTATATCACTTGATATTGTTCCATCGAAGATTGAGGAGTTCAATACAATCTGTCTGCTGAGCTCTTTCAAAGTCCCTCGTGAGCATGTGCTTTCGAGTTACGAGTTGATGTTGGATAAGTGGAGATATTTGGAAAAACAATTCAAGCTTTTGAAGCGGGAAAATATTGATTGCAAGTGGAATGAAATTTTCTTGTACTTGATTAAGCAAATTGAAAAAGAATGTAATGAATTGATTGACGTTTTGGCATTTTCTGATACTACTAGTACAGATGGAAACTCGACGATTAGTGAGGATATTGGCTCCAGATATAAAGTGTGTTCAAACTCGATGAATATAATCGAGAGTGCAATTACTGAAGGAATCACCACGGATAGGGAAATCCCGCAAACTTTTAATAAAAAGTTGCACCCAAAATGGATGGAAGTAAATGACTTGATTTTACGAGCTAAAGCTGATCTGGATGCCCGTGAGATAAAGTTTGAACGAAAGAAGGAATCTGCACCTAAAAGTACAGGGTTGCGCCAATTTCGTACAGTATCGAAGGAGTCATACAATGATGCGTTTGATCGTCCGATGAGTAACGGTATGGGAATTGATTTCAATGTTGATGTTGAATCCGTTACGATGCCCTTGAGCGTCACAAAAAAGGATCGCGTCAAGGACTTCTTGACTGAGGAGAAACCGAAGGGAAAGGATTTAAAGGGTAGTCTCATCCAAGTTTTTGAAGGGTTGAACTTACACGATCGAGAGGATGAAGAGGAAACGTTGGTAAAGACTCCGGTGCTCAATGGCCCTGTAAAATTGAAAACGCAACAGAGACAAAAGGTTGTTTCATTTGATTTTGATAGTTATACAAACAACATTTTAAACTCAAGTGCACGTCCGGCATCAAAATTACCACGCATTGTTTCAAACTATATTGAATTGGGGTATCCTAAAATAACTAAAAGGGGAGGTTTTACCAAGATTCCCGAAATTGACGTTACTCATCCTGTTTTTCAATCACCTTACAAAGGAATTAGCCAACATAGTAACCGCACGATTACCAATGGTTTTGATATTTCACCTCCTTCGATTAAAGACCACAGTGACCCATTTTATATAAGCCGATCGCGAGCAAGTTCAACCGCTACTGTGATTGGCAGACCAAATTCTTTACTAAATGAAGCGACGATTCCAAATTTGACTTATTCTCGAAGGCTAAGTTACAATTGCACATCGCCTGAGCGACCATCATCTTCCTTGGGATCACGATTTGACGATGAAAACTTGCTCAAGTCTCTCCACGAAAGCCGACCGATATGGAAATAAATTTTAGCTAACGCAAAATCACCTCTTTTTGTCATCATTATCAACTTTCATAGTTTTGCTTGTAAATCCATCTAAAAAGAAATCTTTGCCAAATAGTTTGTACATTACTGATTCCTTCTCCACCTTGTACTTTTCAACCTCATCAAAATCTCTGTTGACTCCATTTGGTAGTTTTTCACCTTGCTGAATCTTTTTAGTTGACTGCCCTTCAAGTCTTTGGTACATTTCAAAACTAGTGATGAATATAATTGGGACTGACAAAAGAACAAGAAATATACCTTTGTACCGTTGTTTCAATTGTGGTGGGGCTTTTTCCCAGTTAGGTCTTCCTGTGAGCACAAGCTCTTGAACAAATGGGGATTCCTTTGGCTTTGAGTTTTTAAGATGCAGCTGTGGTGACTGAATCCTAACAGTTGACCCACCTTGTTTGTGAAAAGATGGGGGTTTAGTAGATTTAAATCTTTTGAACATATAGTGTAGTTTGGTGCTCGGCTAGTATCATCAATCGTTGGATTTTCTAAATTTAGAATCTTTCAAATTTTCTTTGAATTGATTCAGATCTTTGAATCACGACGTTGAATCTTTCTCCCCAACACAATTGCAATGTCACTTGAGAAGCTAGTTGGTGAACACATCATCGAGCACCATAAACCTGAAGGGATCACATTTACATATGGGACCGCTGGATTTCGTATGAACGCCAAGTATTTAGACTATGTCAATTACACCGTGGGTATTCTTGCTTCATTAAGATCGAAAAGTCTTGGAGGTAAAACTGTTGGCGTTATGATTACAGCTTCTCATAACCCACCACAAGATAATGGTGTTAAAGTGGTGGACCCAATGGGTAGCATGTTGGAAAGCAAATGGGAAACATATGCGTGCCGATTGGCCAATTCAGCAGCACAAGACTTGACAAACGCTATTAGAGATTTGGCCAAAGAGTTAGGAATTGACTTGGACAGCGAAAGTAGTGTTGTTATTGCCAGAGACTCAAGAGAAAGCAGTCCAGCGCTAAATAGAGCCACTATTGATGGATTCAAAAGTGTCCCAAACACGAAGTATGAAGACTTTGGATTATTGACGACACCTGAACTACACTACATTACTAGAACATTCAATGAGCCTAGTTTTGGTGAAAGGAATGAAGAAGGGTATTATAAAAAGTTGGCAAGTTCATTCAGACAAATATATAGGTTATCAAAGGATAGTGACGAGATTGATATCACGATTGACGCGGCAAATGGTGTGGGTGCACCCAAAATAGACACCTTATTGAAAAAGTATCTTTCCGATGAAGTTAGTTTTACAATTGTCAATGGAGATTACGAAAAGCCGGATTTGTTAAACTACGAATGTGGTGCTGATTTTGTCAAAACTAATCAGAAATTACCTAAAAATGTGCAACCAGTGTCAAACAAGTTATACGCCTCTTTTGATGGTGATGCTGATAGATTAATCTGTTACTACAAAGACTCAAACGATGCATTTGTTCTTCTTGATGGTGATAAGATTTCCACTTTGATTGCCTTATTTTTACAACAAATTTTTAAGGATTTTGATGCAAGTAGATTAAAGCTTGATATCGGTGTTGTACAAACTGCTTATGCCAATGGATCTTCAACAAAATACGTTGAGGATGTTTTGAGATTGCCAGTTCGTTGCACACCAACTGGGGTCAAACATTTGCACCACGAAGCTGAAAAATTCGATATCGGCGTTTACTTTGAAGCAAATGGTCATGGTACTGTTGTTTTCAAAAGAGAAGCTGAACAAAAGATTCTTGATTACAAGTCCAGCTCACCAAAGGAAGAAGTGGCACTCAAAGTTCTTCAAAATTTTAGTCAATTGATTAATCAAACTGTTGGAGACGCCATTTCCGATCTATTGGTAGTGTTGATAATCTTGCATTATCTCAATTTAACTCCCGAGAGATGGAATAAAGCGTACACTGATTTGCCCAACAAGTTAATTAAGGTGGTTGTTCCAGATAGAACAATTTTCAAAACCACAAATGCTGAAAGGACATTGGTTGAGCCAGAAGGGTTACAAAACAAAATTGATGACTTGGTTGCAAAGTACCCACAAGGAAGATCATTTGTCAGAGCTTCTGGTACTGAAGATGCTGTTCGTGTGTATGCAGAAGCAAAAACAAAAGAGGACGTGGAGTCATTGTCCAAGGCAGTTGCTGATTTATTAAAATGAAGCAAGAGACTTTAGAGTAGATGGGAAAGTAGATGCAAAAACATGTATTACCAAGTTATTCACCTCGGTAGTAGGCCTTTTTATAATCTCCAGGGGTCAACATTTTTGAGCCTAATGCCCAAACACCGCGTCTAAGACGCCTGGCTCGTTTCTCTAGTCGCTTATACCAGTCTTCGTTATCCCCAAACTCTGCACCAACTTTCCCTTCGTAAACTATTGCCATACCATGCTTCAACATCTCAGCAGAGACGTCTTTTTTACCCGTCCATTTCCATACCTGACACCTACCAACGATTCTCTTGTATTGATCCACCAGATACGGCGTAACGGTCACATACCTTCCCAAAATATAAGATCGCAACCAGTGTAACGCATCTTCACTATATGGCTGTGCTGGTTTGCCAAAATGCGCTCGTTCTGGGGCATCAACACCACACAATCGAATCATCAATGTTTCATTCTTTAAGATCTTGTTGTTCTTGGGCACCGATTTGAGCCATCCCCAACCGCCAAAAATTCCTGCTGGGGTATGGAAAAAACGAAAATTGTCACCGTCACCTACTCGTGTAACATAACCGTATAACTTGTAGTTGTACTCGAGTCTTTCTGGAGTGAGGTCCAAAATTGAACGTACAGGTTTGAGAAATCGCCTGTAAAATCTGTAAGAAAAATATGCAGTGGCCGTTATGCCTAATGAAAGTGCGATAACTTTCGGATGGAATATACCAATATCTTGGTTTGGAGGTGACGGTATAGGAACCATGGACTATATAGGGTTTGCTATAGATTGTCACGGCTTCTAATTTTTCAGTTTTGTTTACACTATTGCGTGGAACAAAATACGCATTTTGGGTCTCTTTCCGGCAACCTAGTGAGAATGGACTACGCAATCTCCAATCTATCTCAAAGAGTGGCCCACCTTGAATACCTTCTTAGCAATGCAAAGGTGGAGGCATTAGTATCACAATTGGCCAACTTGAAATCCCAGTTTCAGCATTTACTAAAGAATCATCCTGAACTCAAAACATTGATTTCACTTGCAAATAAATACCACATTGATCGACAGACAGATGGAGAAAATACGTTATCTGATCTGATAAAAGAGGAGGATCTTCTCATACATTATGACGACATCATGGATAATCACCGTGATATGGTGGAAATCGTCAACATGGAGCCCAATTCAATCATCAATGATATCAACTCACGTATAAATGAGACGCGTGTTGCTAAGCTATCACAGATGAACGCTCAGCATAATCAACAGATCAGGGAAATTTATAAATATTACATAATGTTGGTCCTCAAGAGCATGATTGTGTGTGAAAAGTACGTACAATATGTTGTGGAGATGAATGACTTTTGGCTACGAATTGACCAACGGTTCACCAAAATATCGCAACAAATGGATAAAATGGAGAGGGAAAAACAAGCACTACATAGATATTGATCCATTTCGATTTGTTCTGAAACACTGTATACTGAGAATGTACTCTAAACAGATATGGTTTTCCAAATGTTTAGTCCTTCACCTCCGGTTGAAACCAAGCAACCAGGAATTTGTTGGTGCCACCTAACATCTTTTACATCCTTTTGCCAATGTACAAACAACAACTGAGGTGGTATATCGTGCAACTCTTTGAGCTCTCTTCTCTGTTGTGAGATTTCTTCATCATCTGCTTCCACTGCCAAGTCCCACAAAGTAACAGTGTTGTCCTCGGAACTAACAGCAATGATTGACTCATCCAAGGGGTTGAAAGAAATCGAAGTGATGGGGGATTTATGGAAATCGTAGTTTGCCACTGGTGAAGGGTTTGGTTGCGTGAAATTCCTCAAATCCCAAACGCTCCAAGTACCATCATCGTGCCCGGACGCTAGCAAGTGGTTAATCTTGGAACACCATGAAATGACATTGATGTCGGAATCTGAAGCTTTTACAGATAATGCAGGCTTGTGCTTTTTAGATCTAGTATCCCAAATTCTCACATACCCATCGCATCCCGCAGTTGAGAAAACAGTGTTCTCACCAGTTGACCATTGTATATCTTCTATCGATGATTGGGAAGAAAAGAATGGAGTTTTGTCTGTGACCCAACTTGATGACGTTCTTGTTGTCAAATGTACTCTTCCACTGACATCCCCCGTTAATAAAGCTCCAGTACTAATCAATGGAGACCAGTCCAATCCATATCCTTCTACATTTCCATGAGCACGGATAGTGTGGATTGGTCTCTTGGACGATTTAGGAATGACAAATCCAGGGGTGTCAAATGCCTTGAATTGAGATGCCAAATCAAAAATGTACACGTCACCATTTTCCGACATTGTTGCCGTGAGATATTCCCCTGTTTGTTGTGAGTGTGGGTTGATTCTGATTCTATTGGTTGTGTGTTTCAAAGGGGTTGTATCGGTGTCTAAAATAGGGTCAGAGTCCATATCGTCATCTTCATCGTCATCTTCGTCATCTTCGTTGTCGTCTTTCACCAACGTTTTTACCAAGCTTGACGCTTTCATGGCTATTAGTTCATTATCCTTAGCTTTAGCTGCTTGAGTGGCTGTTGCCAAGTATACAGTGGCTGGGTATGTACGTCTTTCGTTCCCCAAATTGTCTGGCAATATGTCCACGGTTAAACATGGCCATGGCAAGTTGACATTATGCAACATCTCATAAACAGTAGGGTCTGCTTCCAAGACTTCATCAGGACCCAAAGGTTTTGACTTGTGAGGTAAATAAATCTCTGATTCTGGCTCTTGTTGCTGTTCTTGCTCTTTTTTTTCAAGCTCTTCAATTTTCTTATTTGCAGTTTCTTCATCCATTTCTTCATCTTCTTGTTCATCTAGTTCGATGATTTCCTCGTCGCTCTCAAAATCGTCTCCGTATGGGTCTTCAAATTCTCCAACGTCCATATCATCGACTGATGCATCATTTTGCACGGAGACAGGAAGCGCATTTTCGGATGCTTTGAGTGAACTTGCGTTGTTTGAACCATTGAGGTTCTCATCAGCCGCCCTTTTTGACATAATGTGCTTAATTGGTGATCGTGAGAAGAGGTGGGATGTAACTTTGAAAAAAAAAAAAAATCATCAACCGTTCTCTGTGATGAGGAAAACAGAGAAGTTAGTTACACAAAAAATAGAAAATGAAAATAGACAAGAACTATAACAAATAGCCTTGTACCCATTGACTCCATGAGCAATAACAAGTACGCATTTTTAGACCAAGAACCCCCACCTGGGTATATTGCAGGTGTGGGTAGAGGAGCTGTTGGATTCAGTACTATCAAAGTCGCTTCTAACAAGAATACGCAAGATGACATCGACGACAATGATTATGATAATACAAACCAAGAGTATAACGAGACTGGATTGTTGGTGTCCACCCAATCGAAAAAAGACGAGGAGGATGAAGAAGCTGATCAAATTTTTAAAGAGATAGAAAACAGATTAAAGTCTCGTAGAAAGCAGCACAAGGTTGTTAAAGTTCCAACCGATGTTGAGCTAGACAAAAAATCACAATTTTCAGACCTTAAACGGGATTTGACCTCATTAACAGAGGAAGAATGGCTACTGCTACCCGAAGCTGGAGATATGACAAGAAAAAATAAGAGACTGCGTATACTAGAGCAACAGCTGCAGAGATTTTATACTGCTCCGGATCTGATCCTAGCGAAAGGAGCCAGGATGTGGCTGAATGACTCTATGACTAAAACCGAAAAGGAAAATTATCTAACTGCTCAATTGGACAGACTCTCCACAGGAAAGAGTGTGAATGGTACCACAGTAATAGACGAATCTATTTTGAGTTCAACTGGTGCTGAGATGGACGCAAAATTTGCTGATCTAAAGAAAGGTCGTTTAGTTCTTTCATCGCTACGGAAAACAGAACCGTACAAGCCAAGCTCTTGGATACAATCTGCAAGATTAGAGGAGCAAGGGAAGAACTTCAATAAGGCAAGAGAATTGATTTCGCAGGGGTGTAAGGTTATCCCTGGCGCTGAAGAGGTTTGGTTAGAAAGTGCCAGACTCAATATGAATGATACCGAATACGCCAAAGCTATTGTGAAAGAAGGATTAAAGTACTGCAAAGACTCGGTCGACTTGTGGATGAAAGCAATTGAAATGGAAGTGGAGAATAAATTTAAAAAGAGAATGATTATGAAAGCATTGGAGAATTTTCCTCGGGATGATAGATTTTGGAAGCTACTAATTGCCCTAGAAGATGATGAAGATGTTGTTCGAAAGTTGTTAGCAAAAGCCGTTGATCTTTGTCCCAAAACGTGGGAATTTTGGATAGCTTTGGTGAATATATCGTCATATGAAGACGCCAAAAAGTACTTGAATAAAGCACGAAAGAATCTACATGGTGATGTAAAAGTATGGATTGCCGCTTGCAAATTGGAGGAGCGAGAAAACCCTGATATTCCTAAAGAAAAAATTCGTAAGTTGACTGATCGAGCAGTGATTGAAAACCCGAAAGTATCAAAGTCAGAGTGGTTTGACATTGCCACGAAAGCAACAGAGGAAGGTTTTCCCAAAACAAGTAAGGAGATTGTATCGAGCTTTTTGAAATCTCTGGACCCAAGTCTAGAGGAATTGCTTATCGAAGCAGAAGATCAAGGCAAGGGTGGTCATGAAGTCAATATGCGTTGCATAATAGCCTATTTAGTTGGGTTGGACATCGGTGATGACACCATTTGGCACAGCCTTATGCTCATGGTTAGAAAGTATATGGATTCTGAATCATTGCTACGATATTACTCAATGGCCGTTGCAAAAAGTCCCGACTCGATACCATTATACTTGATGTATGCCAAAGATGCATGGAAAGTTGCTGACAATGTCGAAAAGGCTCGCGAAATTTTACATCATGCCAATAGTAAATTTGACGATGATTCAATCAAACTTGCAATGATTAAACTCGAATTCAACTCTGGAAGTATTGACAAAGCCGGATCTATTGCGGAAAGTATCATCGAGAATGAACCAACCAGGAATGTTAAATTTTGGTACAAATATATTCACATTTTACGATGCAAGAGGGAATCTTCGGAGAGGGCTTTATCAATGTCAAACCAAGCGTTGAATTTTTTCCCTGTTAATTGGAAGCTTCATTTGCAACACATTCAGATACTCATGGAAGATGTGAAGGATCTCAAGTCAGCGAGGGATGCTGCCGCAATATCGGTCAAAAAATGCCCTCAATGTACAAACTTGTGGATCATTTATTCTTTGATTGAGGAACAATCGGGTGTTCTCATTAAAGCAAGGTCTGTTTTAGATACAGCTTCGTTAGCGATCTCTAATTCAGTTGATATCGCAGTGGCACGTGTTGAGCTTGAAAAACGTCAAAAGAATATGAAGGCAACAATCAATTTGGTTAGCAAGAACTTGAAGCAATTCCCTTCCAATGCGAATGTTTGGTATCAACACCTTTCCCTTATACCCAAAATGTCGCTTCGTAAACCTGAATTTGTTAATGCGTTAGAAAAGACAAACAATTCCCCGCAAATTTTGCTATACTTGGGGGTCTTATTTTGGAAAGATGGGAAATTTGTTAAAGCAAAGTCCTGGTTTGAAAGAAGTTTGAGTGCGGATTCTACAAACGGAGACGCGTGGTCTTGGCTATACACATATTGGAAACAAAATGGCAATGATGAGAGCATGTCCGTATTTTTAAGAGACTTCAGCGCCAAATACGATAATATTACTACAGGATCTACATTCAAAAAGGTGCAAAAGGATCCAAAAAATTATCGATTGTCACAAGAAGAGATTTTGGAATTGGTATCCACAAAATTATTAAAGCTCTGAGCACAGTCTATGATGAATTTGCAATCTCATATAGCTTAAGATTCAATGCACTCAACATACAAGGAAACTGGTTTTTTGAAACCCATTCATTAGCCAATTCTTCACAAAGGGATTTGAATTCATAATCACCAAAAGCTTTCAATGATTTGTTTTCAATGTCAAGTATGAGATACGAATTTTTATCTTTGGGAATGAGCTTTGACGACAATTTCAATCGAGATGAAAGCTCATCTGGCCGAATGGTACTAGGCAAAAATTCGATTGAGTATCCAAAATATCTAGATATTGTGATTAGGATGTCTCTTGATTTCTGTGTATAAACATCTCGCAACCGGCTGATTCTTTTAGTCAATGTATCCACTTGCGACTGTAATGCCGCTTTATCATCTTCTTGTCTTGCAAATAAAGCCTTTGGTATTAAATCAGTGTCAGGCCGATGATTTACGTATTTATCAATTAAAGCTTCATTTTCTTTTCGTAATGCATCAAGTGTTGCACGCTTCACAAATTGATCCTTCGAAAGTAAATTACTCCTCAACTCTAGAATTTTGACGGTCTCTTGCTTCTGTGAAATAGTCTCCAATGATTCTAATTTCAGTCTCAACTCCGAATTTAGAAGCTCCAAATTCTTGATGGTTGACAACAACTGCATATTCTCCTTCTCCAACTGTGTGGCTGTGTGACGAAATGTTTTATCTTCGGACCGCTGTCTCTTTTCACCAATTTGTGGGTTTGCAACTGTCACTTTTTTGTTCTGTTCATCCAATTTTCGTTTATATTGATCAACCAAGTTTTCCAAATTTGTAATGTATTGTTGCATCGTCTTGTTTTCATGCTCTGAATCATCTCTGGAATTCAAAATCTCTTCCAAATCCTTTAACAGTTTTCTCAAGTGTTCAATTTCAGCAGCGAACAATAATTTCTCCCGTTCCAACTCGGCTATTCTTTTTGACAAAATTTCATTTCTTGCTTGACCCTTTTCAATCAATGGTAAATACTCTTCCTCGATCGACCTCGAAACATCCTCTAGCTCCTGTTTCAACTCAGTCGTTTCAATGGTCTTGGCATCGTACTTTTCTTTTAACGCTAGATTTTGTGCTTGTAGCTCCCTAAATTTATCTATGAAATTTTGGACTTTTAGCGATTTGGTTACATCTAAATCCTCAGGGTCGTAATTTCCATCATTGTCATCATCAACAATAGTCCTCTCTAAGGCAGAGAAGTATTCATTGTATTTGGCTTCGATTTCAAGCTTCTCTACTTCCAACTTTTGATACTTACACTTGAGTTCCTCTAGCTGATCTTGACTTCTTGTCAAGCTCATTATTTTTTGTTTCAATAATTCAATAGACGTCTGCTTTTGTAGAAGTTGATCAATCTTTAATTGCAATTGGTTATTGGTTTTTTGTAAACTGGTATTCTTACTCATTAGTATTTGATTGTTCTTGTATAACGATTCATCATTCTTGAATAGCTTGGTGTATTGTTCTAATTTATCAACTACTTCCTGATTTGAAGCTTCCAAAGTTTGTATTGATTGATCTCGTATCTGCAACTCGTTACTTAACTCGTCATTAACCTTGATTTGTGTGTTCCAATCGGCAGTCACTTGTTTGTGTTTTCTAATTAACCTGTCGTTTTTATCAATTAAACTACGATAGTCTGACTCCAACTTGTTATTCCGCGATTTCAATTCCTTGTACTTCTGATTCAACTCATTCAACTGTGCTTTGGAGACATCGTTTGAATTATCAAACTTGGACCCCAACTGCTCATTCTCCTTATACATGAAATCCATGTTAAGCTTCAACTCTTCAATTTCCTCATTCTTCAACTTGATACTATCCTCATATCTCGACACAATCGTCTGCTTCTCTTTTGCCCATAGCTCTTTTTCAGTTTTGAAAGATTCAATTTGAAATTCAAGTTTGGAGATGTATATCTTGGAATCTAGATTGGATGTGTCAGCAGCGTGGCCCTTTAATATACTGTTCAGAATCGATGGTGACTCAATGAATGGCGAGGAGGTTGGATTGGTCATTGGGTAAGTAATTTATCAAAAGGGTGGGTGTATTCCTGGGTTATAAACATCTTTTTTCAAAGTGTTCCAAAGATGTCGTAAAAACAGTTACGACAAGCTCTTATAAATCACGACATTAACATAAGATTTGTCACACACTATTTTTTCGAAATCAGTTTTAACCACAATTGAAATCAGACACATCCCTATTACACTGTTAAATTACACCAAACATAGAATATAGTTAGAGCATGTCCAAAATGTAAGTATAATCAATCAACAAACGCAAAGGAAGTCAATACTAACTGAATTTTTCCAGTCCAAGAAACTTTAAATTATTGGAGGAATTAGAGAAAGGTGAGAAAGGTTTAGGTGCAGAGTCCATTTCGTATGGATTGACGAACCAAGATGATATAACAATGACGTATTGGAACGGCACTATCATTGGCCCGCCACACTCTAATCACGAAAACAGGATATACTCCTTAAACATTATATGTGATGAGAATTACCCTGATAAGCCACCAAAAGTTCAATTCATTAGCAAAATCAACTTACCATGCGTAGATTCAAACGGGAATGTCCTTGTGTCTGAGTTTGACACTTTGAAGAATTGGAAGAGATCGTACACCATGGAGACTGTGTTGTTAGAGTTGAGAAAAAGCATGGCATCACCAAATAACAAGAAATTACCACAACCAAGCGAAGGCTCCACTTATTGAGTATGTGATGGGATCCAAAACAGACGACTACTCATAGATTCTAACCTTTTTTTGAATCAGCGTCAACTAGAACAGCACATATAATGTGAAATTATATATTGTATATTTGAATATATCGCTTGATGAGACAAGAATGCGCTTTCACATGCACCGGGGCCTATGTAGGTACATCACTTTTTCGTCCAAACCACTCTGTTATCAATCACTCTGTTCTGCTTCCTTCTCCATCAAATCTCTGAACTCCCGTTCCGCAGCTAAAAAGTCTTGAACATAATTGTAATATTTTGACTTCTCATCCAACAAATCCTGATTCGTCGACTCTTTGGTAACTTCAATATTGATCCACTTTTCAGATCTATGTTTTTTCCCATCTTTTTGTTCAACAGTTGGTATCAAACATCGTTGGAATAGTCTTTTGAAAGGTAGACATATGATTTGAGGCAGAGTTGCATCTGTACCAGCTTTGAAGGTACACTCATGTTGCGTTAGCGATTTGAGATGGCACTTGTACTTTGCTAGATTTTCAAGCTGCTCCTTATATTGTTGCCGTATGTCTCCAGCAGAATAGACCGGAACAGGGGGTGCCATGTATTTGCTACTATTGATGGAGTGAAGGTGAATCTTAGAGACAGTTGACTATTTCGCAAAGTGTGCTACCACCCACATCAAAATTCACAAAAGAGAAAGAAGAAGTCTACTAATACCATGTACGAGCCCACTCAGCCATTACCATTGTACTTTCTAATAAATAAACCTTATGCAACCCTTTAGCATCTCACATCAATGCCTGATCTTTTCTCGCCCTCTCTCAATTCAAACATCACTTGAGATCCAACAAACAATGTAAACGAAGAAACGATGAAAAACGTTACACCCAGTACAGACTTAAACATCTCACAAATCAACTGTATGGTTCCATCCTTGCCAAGACAGAATCCAACGAGGTTTGCAATCATCATCATCCATATATTGACCACTGCGCCCAACCCACATAAATATCGATACCACCACTGCTGATCGTATTTTTTAAACACCATACTGGCAACAAGCTCCGGAATCAAAAACAAAACAATCAACCAGCCCCACATAAGCAACCTCAATTCAATATCATGCCAAATTGCAACAAAGCTAAACACCAATAAGCTATTTAAAAGACGATAGCTTCCACCCCCACCCATGGGGACGTATATGTATCTAATAACCCATCTGTTGAACGACCTATGCCATGCTCTCCAAAATGCAAGCGCTGAAAAGTTGTTATCCATACACCGAATCATGTTCTCCGGAGGATCAATGCCATCCAACAAACTCCAAAGTCGAAATAATCTCCATGGTATTAGAAGTTTCAACCAGATTATGTTTAGATTGAAAAGACCCAACATTGAGATTTGGAAAGGAGTATCACCATCCCAAGCTTTTGTTTTTGATACAGCAACCACGTACATAAAATGCAAAACGAATTCCATCACTAGCAAACAAAAGACGAATCGAAGAAAGTATATAAATATACGTTTCTTGTCTCTCACTGATGCAGCTTGTTGGTAATTTGATTGATACATATAGTCGTTAAATGTCAAAATAGGCCCAGCTATAAATAATGGTGTGTACAACACATATGCAAGATAATTGAAAACTTTATAGTCTTCTATTGGCAATGGAGCTGTGAGTCTTTCACGGTCATTGAGATCAATCAATGAACCACCCTTCGCATCAGGCTTCCTCAAAGCATGTTCTCTTTCAATGTAATCAAGATTGTAAGATATCATTCGAAGCAAGCTGAAATTGTAGAAGACATCCCAACGCTCTATAATCCCTTTGAAGCTCAGATCCAACAACGGGATTCCATACTTGTGCATTCCATACCAATCATTTAGGAACAATGTAGACACTCCATATATCCATGTTGCCCAAATAGCTACTTTTTTGTCTGTAATGTATCTTCCAATGATATAATTAAGCCCCAAGTGAAAGCAAATTTTGATTACATTTACCCCATGAGCTCCCATCAAAAACACAATTCCAAACACCAAGTCAAAATAAGTTCTCTTCCGTATTGACAATAGTGGAGTCAAAACTTTTCTTAGTGTAACATGTATCACCCCCAACAAGCCTAGAAGTAGTAAATTGTCTCGAAAAAAACGATATTGTTGGTCTGAATTGTCCACTTTTCTACCTAGTATCCATCCTTTACTCAACAACCGTTCGAATCGGGGATAATTTGGATTGGTTTCATTTGAGGCATCCATTGCTGCCTTGAACATCAATGGCACAGCTATGATGAATATAATGTAGTAAAACTTGAATTCAAGGCTACCCCATCTTGAAGGCTTTGCTCCTTTCTTAATAGTCTGTTGATGTTTGTCTTTACTCCTTGTAGGGTCAAGTCTGGAATCTAGAGCACTCAAAGAGAAAAACTCTTTCAAGGTGTTTGCAATGGACATGTATAATTGGTTCTTGTGGATGATTAGGTTATTGTATCCAACGAGAACAAATCTTTTGGTAATCTTTTTTTCAGGGAGAGAAAGGTACATTGAAACCTCATCTATAGAGGTAGCCGTCTCAAAAGTATGTCAAATCACCACGAAGATCATGAAGAGCCATCAAGAAGGCCGAATCCAAAAGGTTGGGTACCTCCAAAAGCGCCTTACAACCCCTATGATCCCATGGATATTCGTCCGCCCGAAGGGTATCCTTCAGAATTTCAAATACCTGGTCAACAACCACAGGGATTCTCATCGATTCCTAAACAGCCAACTCAATATCAAAAAGTGAATGAAACAATGGAGAGACTAAACTATACTGCAAGACCAATGTCTGATTTATACCCAAATCAGTACAAAGTTTTACGTCGTGTTGACACTAACAAGAAGCTACATTTGGGCTCAAGATGGTTTGGGACATTGATTGGAGGATCGGTTATTTTCTATTTCACTTTTTTCTACAGATGGAATGAAGGGAGAGATAATGTATTTAGCGATTTTTACCGCAGTCAGTTGTGGTTGAAAGAGAGGATTTTGGGTGGATTAAGTGAACAAGAATACGATGACTTGCATTATCCAAAACTAGGATATACTGTATTGCATAGTGTTAAGGATGCTCAGTACATACCTGACGATTTGAGAAAGACACAGGAAGGTGAGTTTGTTCTCAACAGACCTAGTGAGAGACATCTTCTTGAAGCTGAAAGGATACAACAGGAGAAGGAAGAGCAAATGTTGCGAGAGTTGGATATGCATCGCCAATATGCAAAAGAGTTGACTAAAGAGTCAAAGAAGTCGAAAAAATGGTTTGGTATCTTCTAATGTATAGAGCATCTGTGTAAATGTAATGAAAATACACTGAAAAGCAAAGATTGTTTCCGATATCAATCGCCAATCATGCTTCAATCTGTCGTGTATGATGATTACTTGTCTTAGTAGATTTCCATAATTTTTGGTAGCTCCACTGTCAAAATATTGTTTGGACGTGTCTAGTGATTGTTTTGCAGTTTTTGGTTTCTGTTTTTAGTTTGCAGTTTTGTCGTTTAGCAATTTCATCGTACCGCAGCAAATGGGCATTTTAGAGCCAACAACATAACATTAGAAATAAGCCAGAAACTGAGTTGCATCCCATTGGTATTGGCTGATAAACGGTACCATCAAGCATCACCACCGTTTTCGCAAAATTCCGTTTACGATTTATATACTATCACCACACTCGTTTACTTTTTTTTCTGGCAGCACCATTCCTTTGGCAAGAGTTTGACACGATGCCAGTACACAAAGAAATATCCACCTTCTCAACCGTATATCATGTTGTTTTATTGATTTTGAAAGTAGCGGTACTATATATTCAAATGCTACTAGGAATCAACAAGAATGAAGCTGTAAAAGGTAACTCAACAAGTAGAGAAAAAGCTAGCTTCAAAGACAAGATAATAGACGCAAAAGATTTTAATGAAATTGTGGCGATATCCGGTTATCGAGCTCGAGAACATGTGGTGACCACACGGGATGGTTACTTGCTTGTGGTGCACAAATTGGAAAAGATACACTCAGACTTTGCTACTTACACCTCGAAACCCGTTGTTTACATGCATCATGGGTTGTTGACCAACTCTGAACTATGGGTACTTGGTTCCACTAAGGAAAAGACATTACCTTACTTGCTTGTTGATGCCGGATATGATGTTTACCTCGGCAACAACAGAGGCAACAAATATTCAAGAAAACATTTGAAACTATCAGCATCAGATCCGAAATTTTGGGATTTTTCTTTGGACGAATTTTCGTACTTTGATATTCCCGATACCATTGAGTATATTCAGAACTTGTACAAAACCAAGGGGCGTGACAACGTCGTCTCAAGAATGAACTGGGCAAGTTCGGAAAGGTTGTCGATTCCCAATGATACTGGCTCTCTCACACCCATCTCATTGCTGAACTCGACGTCAACGTTGGCAACATATCCAACTCAGGACACCGTTGACGTGGTGTACATCGGATTTTCACAGGGTTGCTCGCAATTAGTTGCCAGCTTGAGTCTTTATCCAGAACTCAACTCCAAAATCAAAATGTTCATCGGCTTGTCGCCGGCAATTATACCCCTGAACTTGAATCATCCTATCTTCAAATTGATTGTCAATCAAACGGCTAGCGATAATGCCTTTCTTTATAGCATATTCGGTAGGCGTGCAATATTGCCAAGTGTTTCATTTTGGTCTACTGCATTTGGCGCCAAAATCTATGAGATTATTGTCGACAAATCGCTCTCGTTGCTATTTGGATGGACAGGGGTAAATATAAGCAAAGACCAAAAGTTAGTGGGATATCCTCATATGTTTTCCAATTCATCAGTCAAGTCTTTGTTACATTGGTTCCAAATTATTAAAGCTGGTAGGTTCCAAATGTTTGATGAAACATGCTCATGTGGATTAACCAGATTAAGCTCGTTGTCAAGCAAATCAAAAGCTAAAGGGAATCGAGTTACTCCATTTCCCATAACCGACCACTTGAACGTTCCTATGTATTTGTTTTACGGAGACTCGGATATATTAGTAGACATTGAAAAAACAAAGTCTTTGATAGTTGACAACAACGTACAGATGCAGGACAAGTTGAAAGTGGAATTGTGTGAAAACTACGAGCACATGGATACCTTATGGGGTGATCACGTTTATGAAGATGTTTTTCGAAAAATTTTAATGGAGTTGGACAAGATGGATAAATGACCTATGTAGAGATTATGTAATATAAATATAAACTGAATAGATCTATAGTTAATCAGTAATGGAGATGTTTGTTGGCTTATTAATCACGCCTCTTTACAATCTTTCTTATCGTTTCTATATGTTTTTGCACCCAAATTGTCACAAAATTTGAATCGCAGTTAAACTTTTCCTCCATATCAAAAACCATTCACTAATACCCAAACTCACTACTTCACACTCCATTATTTTCACATACAAGAATGGGTAAACTCACTTATCAAATACAGGACTTGATCAAAATGCGTCATCACTACTACTATGATATCAAGTTGTATGATTTGCACCCACGTCAAAAGAATAGAAACAATCGAAAGCAAAATGCTCGCTTGGTCGCTTTTGACTACACTTTAGGCAGAATGATTCCAGTGTCTGCATTAATACTTTTACAATCAGATCCCCGGAACGCAAGAACGCAAATGAGTCCTGGAATGTATCCGCCAATCTGGTCGCCACCTTTATCGTCAATATCCAATAACTTACACCAAGCGGCTCAATATGATTATCCCTTTCAAGGAGTCGTTGTACCAGTAGTTAACCTCAACCAAAATATTACACGGCAAACTCGTTCTTTGCAACCAGAGAGACATTATTCATCCTCTGCTTCTCCCGCTTGGTACAATAGTCCCATAAGTCCACCAGCTCCTGCAACATTGAAGAAACCAAGCGCAGAAAAAACGGTAGAGTTGGCAAAAACAGGCGACGTAAACTCGAGTGACGAAACTTCAAGCGATGATATTTATATTCAAATTCACTCAAGCAGTCCAGAGAAGAGTTGACTTTTTTTTTTTTCGGTAGCTTACGTTCAAATTGGGAAATCATTGTTATTTTAGTTTTTTTGATTCAGTGATGATGATAGATGGAAACAAATAGCATGATATAATGAGTATATGGGACCAAGCAAAGAAAGAGGAATTCCCCGAAGAAGAAGCCGACAAAGTGTGGCTTTATATCAATTTAGAAATGTACGTACAGTCCATTTTTTAACTCGCGAATTAGTACTAACCTTTACTCTAGTACACCAGACCCAATAATTCTACAAGATGAAACCAAATCCAAAGAATACGAGCAAATTGACATCGATTTGATAACATGGAGAACGTTGATAACCACAAGCTTGGGTAAGATGTATGGGTTAATAGGGGAGTCCTTGCCATTTGATATACCGGCGAAGTTGTCATCAAAGTCAATCATTCTCAAGATTCAAACACAAGATAAGGAAAAGTTTAGTAATAGTTCATTGAGTTACACTTTCAATTTGAACAAGTATACTGATTTGGATGCCAATTGTTACATAAAGATAAAAAAAAGTGCCCACAATGTGGCATTGGTGATATAAAAAGAATGGGTACTCTTGGTGATCCAACACAGGATATACTTTGGGACGGATAGCAGCAATAGAGCGGCTTCAATGTTACGTGGATGTTGCTGGCTCTTTGTAAGATATTGTCGTAGATTATATATACTCTACTTTCATCTTCGTTACGTATGGACATTCACATTTTTGTGCTATCCGTTCAATGCATAATCCACTTCAACGAGAAAATCTAAAAAAAAAGAAAAAAGAGACCAAGAAATTGACAAGGCTTAACTCCAAGAGTACATTCAATACAAGAATATACAATTGGCACTGACTACAGATGAACCAGTGTTCATTCACACATTACAAAAATAGTACAATTTGAAGACAAAGACATAAACTAGTAAAATAGTCATGAAATACACATCAATTCTTCTACTATTATATTCGTGGGTTTCAGTTGTGCTCGCATTTACGCCGGACATATCAGTCATCGAATCTGATTTCATCTCAAAATTGATAAGGTATTTTGATGATTCAGCGAATGTATTAATCTTGAGGGACAAGAAAGCATTTATTTCGTTTGATGATGGGAAGCTGTTTAATCAAGTGAAAGGAATTGAGGAAGACGTAGTGAATATCCAATTTGACCCATTTGTGAAAAGCCGAGCATTCATTTTGACAATGACAAAACACCATTACGTGACAACTGATAAGGGGAAATCTTGGTCAAAATTTACGTCCAATGTTTACGAGTTTGATGGTAAGGGGTTGGCATCAGTACCGAAATTAGAGTTTAATGCAGCTGATCCAAACTTGCTACTTATGTCAAATTACGAGTGCCCCGATGAAAATTATAGTCATAGATGCCAGCATGTTTTTCACTACACCAAAGATGGTTTCAAGTCAGCGTCTAAGAGATTACCAATCAATGCACATGTTTGTAGGTTCTCAAGGGCCACGCAAGAATCTGAAATTGCAAACAAGAGAACCCTTTACTGTTCAGAAAATGAACTCAACTCTCACAAGCACATTGTCAAGTCTCGTCTTTACAAATCTGATGACTTTTTCCAGTCCAAGAAAGAATTTGATTTAATCGAGACTGGTAATGGAGCAATAATTGACATCAAGGTCGAGGAGAATTTTTTAACAGTGGTTATGAGAAATGACAAGTTCAATGAAAAGTCAAAAGTTGATATGTATGTTTCAAAAGACGGGGAAAATTTCCTTAAGGCAGATCTACAAGTTGACGTGAAGTACGGTGTCATGAAATTTTATGCATCATCACCATCGGCATTATTCCTCCTGACTATGGCATACGGAAGAGGTACTGCTCGTGCTTCAAAATTGTTTAAATCGGATTCATTGGGTTTGCATTTCACTGAGGTGCTTGACAACATTGCCAGTGATGTTGTATTAAAAGTGGAAAACATTGATGGAGCTTGGCTCGCTGATATTCAAGTTGAAAGTGAAGAGGATGAACCAAAGTCGCTTTTGGATATCATTTTTGGCGGTGGGAAGGCAAAGGATTTGATCACTAAATATTCATACAATGACGGTGAGGATTGGATCCCTCTTAAGCTGAACAGCGATGGCTGTAAACTTGAAGACGATTGTTCTGTGCACTTGTGGTCATTCACAGAACTCGGTGGCGAGGGAAAATTTGTTACAGGACCGACACCAGGGATCTTGGTTGGAGTAGGGACAGAAGGAAAACGTCTTAGTCATGATTTCAGGGAAATGAAAACGTTTGTATCCCGTGATGGCGGATATTCTTGGGACTTGGCATTGGAAGAAGCTTGCGTCTTTTCATTTGGTGATCAGGGGAATGTTATTATAGCCATGCCTTATGCTGGAGTGAAACGTAATGACCCAGCGAAGTACTTCTATTACTCCTTAAACCAAGGTAAGGATTGGGAGAAAGTTGAGGTCAAGAATGCGGTTTACATTTTGGATTTTATAACCACTGCTGATGGCTCGTCACGTAAGTTTTTGATTCATGGTATCAAGCCCGACTTTAATAACGGTGAAGATAAAGAATTGTTGTACCACATTGACTTTTCTGAAGCATACAATGGCAGGACATGCAAAGATTCAGATTTTGAAGAAATTTATGCTAGACAAATTCCTGATAATGAACGTCTTTGCATTTATGGACACAAGGAGAAGTTCCAAAGGAGAAAGCAGGATGCCGAATGTTTTGTCAATAAATTGTTTGAAGATGTTAAAGTCTATGAAGAGCCATGTCAATGTACTGAACTGGATTTTGAGTGCTCTTTGGGATTCAAGCTAAGCGAAAAGGGGGGCGACAAGTGTGTTCCTGATCCCAAAATGATTGCAAAATTGTGCGAGTCCCAATCAAAGGATGTTCTTGAAATATATGACAAGTCAAAAATCAATGGCAATTTGTGTGAATTGAAAAGCAAAAAATTGGATGATTTTGCAAGCAAAGAGAAACTCAAATGCTCTGATTACACGAACCCTAAAGATGATCCTAGTGGCGATACTCAAGAGATTAGGATTACCTCGAGTGATTTTGAAGGGAAATTATTTCAATATGCATATCTCAAAAACACCGAGAATGGTATTTCTGACAATGTGATTTTGAAAACTAATGAGGATAAAGTTTGGGCATCTAATAATGGAGGCGTCAGTTTCGTTAAAGCACCAATTCATGAAAAAATTCTTGGTTTTTACACGGGAATCATCCCTGGTCAAGTCGTTCTTGTGTCTGACTCAGACATAATTTTTTATTCAGAGGATGGGGCAGAAACATTTCAAAAATTCAAAACGCCTAACAAATTTGTACCAGTGGTGAGGAAAGCTGTTGCTTTTCACAAGACAGACGCATCCAAATACTTGTGGCTTGGTGGTGATTGTGATGGTGGTGACACCAATTGCAAAGCATCTGCTTATATCACCACCACTTATGGAGAATCATTTAAGAAGGTTATGGACGATGTCCTAGCTTGTGATTACGTGGGTCCATTTTTCAAAAAACCAGTTGAAAACTTGATTTACTGTATCAAGTTGGAAAGTGACGGGAAAAAGAGTTTGTATTCAATTGATGGTCTGAAGAGTGCTGAAAAAATCTATGACGATGTTGTTGGATATGCTCTTTCCGATAGATATGTCGTTGCTGCTATTGTCAAGGATGGATCGCTTGAAGCTAAAGTCACTGTTGATGGTAAAATCTTTGCTGATGCTGATTTTCCTAAAGATCTCAAAGTTGAACCACATCAAGCTTATACTGTTTTGGATTCAAGTTCGGGATCAATTTTCATGCACGTGACAACCAGTTCGCAAACCGGGTTTGAATACGGATCTTTATTGAAATCAAACTCCAATGGTACTTATTTTGTCTTGTCGTTGGATCATGTGAATCGAAATGAAGACGGGTTTGTTGATTTTGATCGAATTGATGGATTGGAGGGAACTATAATGGCAAACATTGTTTCCAATTATAAAGATGGCAAGGGACCCAAAAAATTACAGACTCTTATTTCGAGAAATGATGGAAGTGAATGGGATTACTTGGTTCCGCCGGCAGTTGATTCCAATGGCAAAAAGTATGGATGCAGTGGATCTTCACTTGAGAAATGCGCATTGCATTTACATGGATTTACTGAACGTGCTGATTATAGAGACACTTACTCCTCAGGTTCGGCAGTTGGATTCTTGATTGGTGTTGGTAATGTAGGCGAGTATTTAAGTGACATGGACTCAGCATCAACTTTTTTAAGTACTGATGGTGGTGTTACTTGGAAAGAAGTTAAACAAGGAGTTTATCAATGGGAGTATGGTGATCAAGGTACCATTTTGGTTCTTGTTGATGCTGTTGGTGAAACGGACAAGTTTTTCTATTCATTAGATGAAGGTGGAAACTGGAATGAATATAAGTTTGCCGACAAGCCAGTTCGAGTGCTTGATTTAGCAACGGTGCCTACTGACACTTCAAGGAAATTTATCATTTTTTCCCATCACCCCAAGGATACCAGAGACACTTTATCATATTCTATTGACTTCACAAACATTTACAAACGTCAATGCCAATTGGATCTTGACCACCCAAATTCTGATGATTACGAATACTGGTCGCCATCACACCCATCAAACAATGCCGACAAGTGTGTTTTCGGTCATGAATCAAAATACTTGCGTCGTGCCGTGGGTCATTATGATTGTTTTATCGGTGGTGCTCCATTGACTGAAGGCTATACAGCGACACGCAATTGTTCATGTACTCGACGCGATTACGAGTGTGACTACAATTACTATCGTGATGCAAAGGACAATACGTGTAAATTGGTGGCTGGATTATCATCAAATGATCGCAAAAAGGATATGTGTAGCAAACCAGGAGCATTTCAGTACTTTGACAGCACGGGATACAGGAAAATCCCCCTTTCTACATGCGAGGGAGGCAAGCAATATGACACATTTAGTCCCCACGCATGTCCAGGTAAACAAAAGGAGTTTAATGAGTACTATGGTCGTGAAGTCAAAGGAACCAAATTATTTTTTGTTGTATTCATCCCCTTGGTTATTTTCCTTGGTGTTACTTGGTTTGTTTATGATCGTGGAGTTAGACGAAATGGCGGGTTTGAGAGATTGGGACAAATTCGATTAAATGATCAAGATTTTGATGAAGGGTTCAACCCAATTGAAGATAATCAAGTTGATGCCGTTGTTAACAAAATCGTTAAAGGTGGAGTTTACACCGCTGCCGTGGTGTTTGCAACTTTTAAAGCAGTGCAGAAAATTGATCGAATGGTTTTGGAAAAAATCGGCAATGTTGTGTTTGGACGTCGTGGAGGTGGACCAGGAGCTAGAAATTATGTGTCTATTCCTGATGAAGATGATGATTTATTTGGTGATTTTGATGATGATGTGGATGAGGAGTTGGCGCAGGGGGCAAGATTGAGTCAAGAGCAGCATGGTCGCGATGTGTTTGGTGGAGACGATGATGATGTGTTTGAGTATGATGATGATTTAGAGGACCTTGGATCGAGCGTTGATGTTGATCGAAGAAGCGAGGGTCAAGGTGATAAGAAATCTAAAGCGTCGTCATCGTCAAGTAATGAACGACTTTTCGATATTACTGATGAGGAAGAAGATGGTGACGATAGAGTATCAGCAAAAGGGGGAGTTGATGATGTTGATGATGCTGATGATGGTGATGATGGTGAGTCTAATTCCAAATAAAGTAGATAGATGTCAATTTGTACAATAAGACAAATTATGGTTAATCGACAATGTAGTTCATAAAAATGCCGCATATGTATTAAAGTCACTATTATACATAAAAACTGAAACCATATACATACCAATGTGAGTTTTTCTTCTCTGTTTTCCTCATTACTTTTCACGTTGTAAATCAATCTCATGCAACAAATCCTCGGGGTTAACGCTATCAATCATATCCTGTTCCTGGATTCTTTGGACATACCCCTTTCGATTCTTAAACAAGGCAAGGTAGGGGATCAAGTACAATAATCCAAATAATGAAGTTGAACCCAAAGCACAAGCTAGGGAAATACCAACAACTTTACCACGCGATAAGTAATTGTGCAAGTTTTTCAAATCATCCGATGATTGAAGACGGTAGTAGTCGTCAATGAGAATGGTCCGGACATCACCAATGGTTGAAAATGAATTTGGTGATGTGGTGTAAACGTACGGGATCCATGATGTGCCATTGTACAATGCCATATTAACGAGTCCATAATCCTTGAGGGCATATGTACCAGCAACAAGCAAGATGTTATTCTTGTCGAATAAATCACCATTGTAGGATGATGACGATTTCGATAATGTCAATAGTTTCAAATCATGGAATATGGCAGGTTGCGAATCAGAATAGTCGATTCCGGAATCTATATTGGACCATTTTGATCCATCGAATCCGGAAATGAAATCATCACCCATGGCAATCATTCTGCCACTCAGATCGCTATTGGAACGATCATTCAAAATGAATCGATTAACTGACTTGTTTAATGAGTTTAGTGATGATTCAGTGTCGAATGATCCACCTTTGAAATTGTAGGTGAGAAACACAACTTGTTTATCATCAACCGTCAAGTTTCTTCCCGATATGAGAACTCGGCTTGATGTGTAAAACTTCATATCGGTAACCACACCAGCTATTTTAGCAGTCAGATCAGTATTGTCATTTTGAGGATCAAGCCATCGCGTATTGGCAATATCATAAACACACAATGATTGACAACTCAACGATCCAGCAGCATCGAAATCTCCACCAACTAGCAATTTCTTACCATCATCATACAACACTATTGAATTAACACTGATGGGGTCACCGCTATTTTTCGAAAGTGCTGCAGGTTGGAACGATGCAAATGTATCATTTTTCAAGTCATAAATAACAAGACCAGTAACATCTTGATCATTGATTGACACCGATGAATTCAAGCCAATAAACAAGTAGTCGCTATTGCTATCAGCATACAATGCTTGAATTAAAGCATCATCATCCCATGAAATGTCGCCTTGTAATGATCGAATCGTATTGGAAGGGCTCTTATTATTGATGATTCCAACATTTTCAACATTATTTGAATTGAATTTACCGCCAATGATACTTAAGGAATCATTTACATAAAATGAACTTGAAATGTAGCTATGGTCATTTGAGGCAATGTCAATACCAAATTTGGAAAAATTGGCATTACGAACATATGCTTGATCATTGGTGTAGAAATCCATTACACTAAAACCAGAACCACCAAGAACTTGCAACAGAGAAGTGAGCGATGCTGCTTGAGTCAAGTTGAATTGTCGACTTGACCATTCAAAATTGGTGTTATCCCATGTTTTAAATATGGTGCCTTGTGCTGAAAAGACATAGTACTCAACTTCATCCACGATAAAATTGGCAAATTGATCAAATTCAGCATCTTCATAATCGTTACCAAACCCAAACCACTCATTGTCATTGGACAATATGGCAAAATTATTAGCCAGTGAAACTGTTTCATTCTTGTTGGAAAGATCCTTTATAGTGGCATCGGATATACCAAATTGACCAAGGACTAGCAATCCATTATCAACCGTGAATGTCCTAGAAATTGAATTGTTGAATGATGCATCTTTAAACGTATGTGTATCTCTTTTCCTCAATGTTGTCGGTAAGTCTATGTTTGACTCATTCGATGTGGTATTGTAAGATGAAACATTCAATGTAATCATGTTGTTATTGGATAAAGTCAAGTTATTACTGTCTGATTCGAACTGACCAAGAATAAACAATGAGTCATCGTGTATGTTAATCTCATCAACAACTGAATCTTCAGAAAGTCGACTACTCAACAAGTTGATGGATGAATTTCCAATATAGGTGTTGTTGGGACTCAAATATGTCCTATTGTTGATCTTGTAGTGTACCAAATTCTCATCAAAGTTTGAAAAATTAGCCAACGAATATTCAAATAATCCATTCAATTCGATACGAGTCAAATTTGACCTCAATGAGCTTCTGGTATGATTGGTATTGTTACGATCATAATACAGGTCCAATGAAACAATATTTGCCACTACTTTATCGATAACCATAAATGGATTCTCGGCATCAGATGATATTGGCTCATGAAATGAAATCTCAATCCTGTTTGAACTTCCATCAGAGCTGTTCAAATGACCATGGTACAAATAATCAAATTTGATATTCTCGTTATTTTGATAGATTAAATTCGACGACAAGATATCATCGTCATCACCAATTACAGTGACATTAACAATGACTCTTTGTGAACATGAGTTATCAATTGCACAACCTGGAGTGGTCATTATAATCGAATATTCCCCGGAATAGGATATGTTTGGATATAATGCAATCTTGGCTGATGTGTCGTAACTCACCATATAATCAGTATTTGTAACTGCAGTGGACACACTCCTAACAGATTGGAAATCGCCAGAGACAATCTCGGCGTAGTTGTTGTTGTTGTCGTCTCCAAGATCACTGCCACAATTGGGTTCATTCAACGTATTGTTACCAAAAACTTGTATTGAGTTTTGGTACAATTCAAACCCAGAAAATGCCCCTTGTTCGCCATACCAATCAATGATTGTCAATCCAATAGAATCAAATCCGACAGAATCAATAAAGGCAAATTCTTGAAAATTTGATCCGTATCCCAAATTTTTGGTTTTAGTGTTGGGGTCATAGTATCGGAAATAGGTTCCATCCTCTTCATCAACAAATACATCATCTCGATTTAACTCAGTAGCATTGTCAATATTGTTTTCAACATAATCATTCAATTGATCAAACGCAGTCAATGGACACCAAGCATCACAGGTGCTCAATTCATTTGTTTCCGGGTCAATATAAGTAAGATTCATGATACCATTGTTTGGGAAAGAATATATTCTAAACAACTTGATTCCATTATTACTTTCAGGTATGTATATTCTTGCCTTTGTGGGAGTAATACCCTTCATTTCATCAGGGAGTTCAACTTTCCATTCTGCACCTGAACTTGGCACTGCTTGCCATATATTATCTTCCGAGGGGCAAATTACAAGTGAATTGTCATTATTGTCTAGAGCATTAACCGCTGTAAACAGCCCATGCCTTAGTGATATTTGTTGTTCAGCATTAACAATTGTCGAATTTGTTTCATTATGATGTCGTGTAGAGTTGGTGGTGTGGTTATGTATTAGTAAGTCTGATAATCCCAAAGTATTGAATGAACCACCAAACAAAATCGATCCCAATGACTTGTCCTTAGTATCGGCCAATTTTGCAATTGAGTTTATGACTGCATTTTTACCAAATCCTTGAAATAAAGTAGAAGAAAGGGTTTTTGAGGTGATATTGTAAATGGCTGCTCCAACTGTGCTATTGTAAGTGAAGTTACCACCCAAATACACAAGATCATCATCAATGAAAATGGTATTGACGTGTCCATCAATATTGTCATTGTCGGTTATTATATCAGTTGTTGAGTTTGAAGTGATGTTGTAAATTATGGGGCTTTTCACTTCTTTACCATTAAATGTAGTAAAATCACCATTGAGTATAACTGTGTCATCTGATAGTCTATATAGTTGATTAATTGGACCGTCTAGGTCAGCATATTTTGAGTTGAAATTAGTGTTTGAGTCTTGAACGTATATACTGTTTGATGATGATATTGTTGTTGTTGTTGAAGAAGAAGAATTGTTGTCTCTTTTGCGATGTAAATTATTACCTCGTAAATCTTTTCCAGCGAATGGCAAACTAACCAGATCTGATATACCCTTGTAGTTGTAAAAGCTAACAGCCGAGAACGATCCAAACAATCCTATTCGATCTCCAATTGAACTATAATCTAGCTGCGGCTGACTGACATTTTGGAAAAGTGAACTAGATGCACCCAATACTGCCAGACATTTTAGTAGTAGAATTAATAAGAATTGTTGTTGTAGTAGTAGTAGTAGCAACCCCCTGTTGTATGCAACCATATCATACGTAGTTTACTGTGTATTTGGTTGTTTTTGGTTGTTTTTGGTTGTTTTTGGTTGTTGATTTTACAAAAATCTGACGAGAAAATTAAAAAAAAAAAAAAAAAAAAAAAAAAAAAATTTGTGTTGATTTTGGTCCTTTCAAAATTTGACGTGTGTGTGTGTATGTTAGTGTGTGTGTGTCAGTGATGCGAAGCGATGTGAAGTAAAGTGCAATGACAAAGTGCGAAATAAATGTTAAACGATTGGACAGTAAGCTTCTTTCGACAAGGAGATGTTGATGGTGATAGAAGCCACTAAGGGTAACTAGTAGGTTTGGAGTAAAAGAAGAAGAAAGATGTGTGCTTCTTTCTTTATGTGAAGTAGTAAGTGGTGTGTTTAATAAAGTAAAAGAAGAAAAAAAAAAAAAAAAAAATAAAAAATTTTGTTGTCGTTGTTGTTGTTGTTGTTGTTGTTGTTGTTGTAAGAAGAAGAAAAAAAGGAGTTCAATTGTGTGTGTGTTTGTGTGTGTTTGTGTGTGTTTTGAGTGTTTTGTGTTGTCTATGCGTATGTGTTGTCTATGTATTAAATTTGTTTCAGATTTCAATGTCACAAAATACACTCTCACGACACGACAATGTGGTTTTGCTGACAAAAACCCTTCTTAATATAAGCCAAGCCAAATTAACTTATAGTATATCCATCCAATACGCATGCCTCCTATACTATATAGTCTTAGAAACAAAAGACCATGAACTAATATTAAACAAATAAGTAAGTAAGTAACTAATGAATAACAAATCAATACTACTGCAGGTGAAAAGGGAAACACCAGTGTATGTTTTGCTTGTTTGATTGGATTAAATCACATCAAATCAAATCAAATTAAATCAAATTAAATCAAATTAAATCAAATTAAGTTATAGTGTTCAATGTATAACATAATTGCGATTTTAGTATATTCACTTGAGCTAGATGGGCCATGAGGCATTGGGGCTTTAATCTTTTAACTATACCTACTACTACTACTACTACTAGTGGACTATTCTAGTTTTATAAACTGAATGTATGGATTGAGTTTGCAATTGGTGTAGGGGTGCTCAACATCGATTTATTAACTCTATCTGTGTTTTCGTCTAAACTCTTTTCAATAACAATAATAATAATCGTAATAATAACCACAATACAATAATAACCACAATACAATAATAATCATAATCATAATCTCTCTTTTGAAAAAAAAAAATAAAATAAAATAAAATAAACACGCTTTTCTTTTATTGTTTATATGGTTTATATATGTGGTTCATATATGTGGTTTGTGTGTTTTGCGTGTCATCATTTTATTTCAAAGTAATTCTTAATGTTGATTTGATCATACACAATGTCATCAAAGAGTAATGCTTTTGTTTGGTTGTTTTTTTTTGATTTTTTTGTTTTTTTTTTTTTGACGATAGATTCAACAGCGTATGTGCTTGTGTGTATACACACAAGCACATCCACCTCCTAAAAGTGTATAATAACTGAGTCCTACTACTCAGTGTTAAGATTAAAGACGTTGTTACACTCATCTTTTCTCATTATTGTCAATGTTTCGCCTTAAAGGTGAGTCACGTCAAACCCTTTCAAATCAACAATTACGATAAACCATCAACACCAATTGAAACTATTATACTTGAACGGTACAGTCACAACGTAATACTGAAGAATGAATAAGAAATGAATACTAAATAAATAATTACTGAAGCCCTTTTGTATATTTATCTATAGCCACCACTCCTATGTCGTAAATATCATTGTCGTATTTCTCTTATTGTACGGTCAATGCGACATTGACGCAAAGAATATAGTTTGTACTGTACACGCTTTTCTCTCTCTATTCCACCACCGCAAAATATCTTAAAGGCTTATTTTCACCACCCAAAGGCCATTTCCTACTTGTAACAGACATATTCTTCTCACCATCATACACCTCAAATGGATTTTCCAAAAGGTTTGGATCCATATGTTTCTAAACAACATCTACTATACCATTCATTCTCGCCACTAGTTTCACTACAATCAACTCATAATGTTGATTTATATTTCCAATCAGTATTGAATCGCAATGATTCAATATCAACTTTGCAAATTTTCAAACCATTTGGTAATAATATGAAGAATGCTATACCTAATCAACAGTTTAAAATTACAAGCACCCAACTAATTACAAAGAATTGGGATTATTTCCCAATAAGGTTCGAATCAACCATGCCGGAAATACTATCAGTAACCAGTGCTCAACAACAACAACAACAACAACAACAACAACAACAACATCATCAACAACATCACGTACAGCAGCAGCTGGAGAGGAGAAGTCATGATGGTGTTAGTGTATCAAGTAGGGATCTGGCCACCTCCTCATCATCATCAACAACAACAACAACAACACCAAGTGGACCATTGGGCAATACCCCAAGTTTTATACTGCATGAAGCTCCGCAATTGGATCAACTATTTAGAATATCCTCATTAGAGCAGTATTTACGACATGCATCTAAAGATACTTTGAACAATAAGGACTTGTACTTGACTTTTCTCGATAAAGTCATCACTTCCAACAAACCTACTGCATTTGAAACTTTTAATCATCCAGTGGCACAAGTTTTTATTATTGATTACGATAATGATACAATAGACTATCTCCGCAAAATGATTGTTGAATTTAGAAACTACAATTTCCCCAAATATTTCCAAATTGATGATTTATTAATGCATGTGTTTATCGTGTATGATTCGACAAAGTATAAACCTAGTGAATTATCAGGGTTGCAACAAAGTATTCGGCTGAAGTTGAATATTGAATCAACTTTGTTGGCTATACCTTCTGGTTCTGCACAAGACGGTCAACAAGTGACATTATCCTTGGTTGAAAATTGCACACTTGAAGAACATTTACAACGACTTTCATTAAAAGACAATGATTCAACATTTACAGTGCCTCTGTCTATTGACACATCTATTAAATTTGGAGTCAATACATTTATCAACAAGTATCTTATACCACACATGCAAAATAAAGTGCGTACTTGGGATGATCAAGTACTACAACCAAAGAAGTCAATAACTGGGAGATTCTTTTCTGCATCAAGAAAACTATTCAACAATAGCGATTCAAATCTTCTTTCATCTACATCAACATCCGCATCTTCCAGCTCTTCACCCGCACATCACTCCTCCACTTTTAATTATCGTGAAAATCAGTACTATAAATCATCACCAGAACAAATGACGAGGAAATTGGCCGATTGGTCACTAATGCTCAAAGACTTCAAGTATGCATATTCAACTTATGACGTTGTTCGCAAAGATTATAGTAATGAACGAGCATGGCTATATGTTGCATCAACACAGGAAATGTGCATTGTGTCACTCTTGTTGCAACATACTTCACACACCACCACAACCTCCCCTGCCCTTGATAAAAACACATTACGTCGAATTAAACATGATATCATCGAACCATATATGGATAATTTATCATACACGTTTAAATCTCGATTGAATTTGAAAACGTATAGCTTGGCTAGTTTTTTAATTGTGGTTGAGTTGTTGCTATTAATGTGCCAAATATATAAACAGTCCAATTGGTGGTTTGATTCGATTGAAAAATATTTGCATAAACTAATCGTTGATTTTGATACATCAATGACCAACACCACTTATTCGGTGATGAAAGCACTTTTGTTGGAGAGATTGGCATATAATAGTGGTTGTTTTTATACAACGTCAGGGAAATACGTCACCGAACATACACAGGAAACCGAAGGTGAACCACTGGAGGAAGAAGGAATGTATCACAATAAATTTAAACTTGCATCAACCAGATCATCAATGGGCTTGACTAAATATAGAACTTCAGCATTGTGGTATTTGTTAGCAATGAATGAATGGGTTGATGCCAAGTCAAAACTGCAAATTGATCGCCTTTTGCCTAATGTGTTGGAAGTTTATGAAGGAAGAATTAACAACGGGCATAAGCAAGATTTTGAGAATAATGATGCAAGCTTGCATGATTTATGGTTTAATAGAAAAGATTCTTTGTTGGGTAAAATAGAGACGTATAGAGATTAATCACCATAGACTTAATTTACCATTTGCCAAAAATTGGATTACTGAAGGAGAGCTCCTCTGAGCTATAACCTGTCTCTATCCTGGATTTTCTAGCCTATAGGTTTTCTTTTATGACTCAAAAGCGAAGTTAAAAAAAAAAAAAAAAGGAGGAGTCAAAATTTTTTTTTATCAAAATTGTGTCAAAAAGTGTACAAGATGCGGCACTACACATTTTCACCACACCAACAACCACCACAGAGACAGATTCTTCTCTAACCATGTCAAAAAGTGAAGAAGTCAAGGTTGTGGATCACGACAAAAGGGACAATACCGTCCTTCCCACAAACGATATAACAATACCCACATCTCCCACATCATCATCATCATCATCATCATTATCCTCCTCCTCCTCCTCCTCCTGCACCCCAGTTAACCACTACTCCATCTTCCATTACCTCAACCTAGCCTCCAAGAAATTAGACTCCCTAGGGGTTGAAACTAGAGGATTGGACCGCGTTTTACCCCACGAACGATCCACAAACAAGACCAAGCTCCTAATCAGCGTTGTTGGATTTTGGTTTTCAGCATGTGGTGGACTTTCATCAATGTCATCGTTTTACCTTGGTCCTTTATTATTTGAACTTGGGTTACGCAATACTTTAATTGCTGGGTTAACTGGACACACTTTGGGGTGTTTTATTGCTGCTTATTGTTCAATGATGGGGCCACGATCAGGGTGTCGTCAAATGGTTAGTGCGAGATTCCTTTTTGGATGGTGGTTTGTGAAACTAGTGGCATTAGTTAACATTATCGGTGTCACTGGTTGGTCGGTGGTGAATTGTGTTGTTGGGGGTCAAATCTTGGCTAGTATAAGTGATGATAAAGTTCCATTATGGGCCGGGATCGTTATTATTGCTGGTGTCACTATCTCCGTGGCAATTGGTGGAATAAAGCAATTGATGAGGGTAGAGGCGCTATTAAGTGTTCCTGTGAATTTGGCATTTTTGTTGTTGTATATTGTTGCTTCACAGAAGTTCCAGTACTTGACTTTAGAAGACGCCATAGTGGATTCAGCAACCATCAAAGGTAACTGGTTGAGTTTTTTTTCCCTATGTTATTCAATAACGTCAACTTGGGGTGGAATCGCATCCGATTACTACATCTTATTTCCAGAATCTACTCCCGATTACCAAGTGTTTTGTATTACATTATTGGGTATTTTCATCCCCACTACATTTGTCGGTATTGCCGGTTTACTCATTGGTAATGTTGCTCTTGGGTACAAGCCATGGGGTGACGCATATGCGAAATGGGGCATGGGCGGATTATTAAATGAAGCTTTCAAACCATGGGGTGGTGGTGGCAAGTTTTTACTTGTAATTATGTTTCTTTCTTTGATTTCAAACAATATTCTTAATACATACTCGGCAGCATTTGATATACAGATGGCTGGTGGTTGGTTAGCAAAAATTCCGCGGTGGTTTTGGGCAATCGTGGTAACTGCAATTTACTTAGTGGCTGCATTGGTTGGAAGAAATGAGTTTTCAACAATCTTGGGTAATTTCTTACCCATGATTGGGTACTGGATTTCAATGTATTTCATATTATTGTTGGAAGAGAATACCATTTTTAGGACAAACAGATTCCACCACTTATATGAATTGGAATTTGCCGAGGATGGATCGTATGATGCACCATCTTCAGTTGACGACTACAATAAAGAATATCAATTTGACAATACAAATGCAACACTAGCACAACCTCATCATTACAATTTCAAAATATGGAATGATTACTACAAATTAACTCACGGATGGGCAGCTGCTGCATCGTTTTTAATTGGCGCTACTGGTGCTGCTGTTGGCATGTCGCAAACTTATTGGGTTGGTCCGGTTGCGCGTAGAATTGGTGGTGAGTATGGTGGTGATATTGCCATGTGGTTGTGTATGGGATTCAGTGGCATTGTTTACCCAGGGTTACGGTATGCTGAGTTGAAATATTGCAAAAGGTAGTATGTATAAAATCATATGATAGAGTTAATAGAGAGAAACTTTCTAGTCAGCCGCATTTATCGCAGATTAGACGGCATTTAGTCATTTATCTCCTACTCCTTACTCCTTACTTCTACTCCTTTTTCACCGCATTACACAAGATGCTGTGTTCTTAATTCACAAGCAAAAATATAAACGGCTAAAGGGATGTGATTCTAATTGTTATTTGAAAACAAATACCATGATTACTAATGTGAAACTGTGAGCGAAAACCAGTAAGAGATCAACACCGACGCGTGGAATATTTTTTTCGCCAACAAATGAGTCACTCGTTATTGTTCAAATATTTCATTCGAGAATATTCTATATTACGACATTGAGTGAGTGGGTTTCTACTCTAATCAATGACCAATGAGAGTAAAGAGGACAGTACGGCAATTTCCTTTTTGCCCGTGGGGAATGTAGTTAAATGCGCATTGTGCGAGCGCAAATTTTAAAAAAAAATAAAAAACAACCAGTATGTTTGTTCGGTAATGGAGTTCCATTATAAATTTACTTTCAATTTTTCTTGCGTGGATTCCTCTCCCCTTGGACCTTATTATTATCGTAGTGAAGACTACAGTTTTTTTTTCGTAGTGAAGACTACGATTTCCTATGATACATCCCTCTAAAGAATATAATAGTGTTATCTTCATTCGTATACAGAATAAAGAGAATGATCTCGGTAGAAAAAAAAAGGAAAAAATTTTATATTTTTCTTTCGTCCTCGTCAGTAAATCAGAAATCACGACTGCGATCCCGATCCACAGGGACATGGAAAAGGACGAGAGCGCAAAACCCACCGGCGTGATTCTCGCGATGTCTCTACATACACGAATCGTTACAGAAGCTTAGATGTGTAGAAAAAGACACTCGTATAGTAGTGGGAAAAGAGACCCTCAAGCATTCGGTCCGATTCGCTCTCTTCTTTCTTTGTGATTTTTATTTCGTAAATCCTCAAAGTGTTACTCAAAAGTGGGTTTTTTCTTAGTCTAAAGGTCCTGCAAATTAGTCATTTGGTGGGTAGAATTTGTCTTGAGTACACACATATTCGCCCTGTATGATTTAAAAAGAGGACCATAAGGCATGTCCGCCACATCCATTTCCAATTTTCATCTTGTTTTACTACGTTTACAAACCACACCATTAACAACATGTCATCCAAACCCAAATATTCCAAAACACAATCGTTTGATGAAACAATTAGCACTATACTACCTTCGTATTCCATGTACACGTCCACGGTGGGGATGAATGTCAATGTACCAGAAGATAACAACGATGACTTACCACCACCAGGCTATAGTTGTAGCAATTCCGAATTATCAGCAAGTACCGAAAGCACAACTGTCCACGATCACGATCATGATGTAAGCTCGTCAGCTGCGTCAACGACCCCTACTTCAGTTACTGAAGCACAAAGTCGACGCGTTGCTCAAGTCAATTCATCGTCAACCATCGATGACATTCCATTAATCGTTGCTGATGAAAATGCCAACTTGATGGAAACAATCTTGGATAATGTTCATCGATTGCCCAATATGACGTTTGAAAAACAAGATATATCGAAAGCTGTACAGATTGAAGTTTTCTATACAAAGGATATTGGTGAAATTGGTAAGGCTCCGGAATTAATTGATCCTTCAATTTATGAATATACCCAGGGAGATTTATTAAACGGATATATTATTATTAAAAACACATCTGACAGACCCATTCCATTTGAAATGTTTTACTTGTTATTTGAGGGAAACTTTATGGTTGCCAATGAACAAAGACCACAGGAATTGGAACCAGTCAAGATTCGTCGGTTTTTGGAAATGTTTGATTTTTATGGAAGTTGGAATGAAGCTCATATCAATCGATTGGTTACTGAAACTGCTAGTCCATACCTTTGTGAATACGGCAACACTGTTGATCCACTTGATGGAACTTACTTGTATTTTGGCCCCAAGAAGGAAGTCTTGCCCCATAGAGTATACAAGCGGTTTTTCTCATTCAAGATTCCCAACAATTTACTTGATTCGGAATGTAGTGAACACAACTTGTCCAAACACGTTGAAATACCACCAACCATTGGATTATCTCGATGGGAAGTTGCTCACTATCCAGAAAGAAACTTGAACAAGATTAAGGACTTTTCGATATTGAATACGTCAATGGGATATGGAGTTATGGCGAGATTTATTGGTAGAAAATCGACATGGGAAGTTGATTTCGGGAAAATTATTACCCCCAAGCACAAGGACCATGCCAAGTTGGTGAATTCAAAGGGAGATGAATACATTATTTTGAAAGAATTGACCAATTACATCCGAGTTGTGCCCACGACAAATGTTCCCACTGAAAATGAACGGTTGATGAAGTTGGTTGAAAATCGATTATTGTTTGACAACTTAGTCAAGCGGGTTAAGGATAAAATTGATATTGGTAAACAATTGGAAAAATCATTGGAGTCAAGGCCAATTCCCGAATTATCACCTGACCTTACCCAAGAGGAGATTGAGGCGGCAAAGATGACGCAATCGTATCAACACGCCGACTCAATTAGAGACATCAAGTCAAATATGAAGAAATTGGAGTATTATCAAGTCGTCGTTCAATTGGTGAAAAGATCAATCACTGGGCAGAAATATCCAGGTGTGTTGCAAGTCAAGACCCCCAAACAAGAGTACCACGTAAAATATATCCCTCCATCAAGATTTAGAGAGGATTCAATAACAGATTTAGAAAAATCGTGGAAGCTTAATGTGCCAATTGAATTAACGACAATTTTCCCCACCAACAATGACAACAAACTGCAAACACCACCAACTATTAAAAACGTCGATGTTGAATTGGTTGTTCACACCATGAGGTCAATGGGTGCTCCAATTGCCCTTGAGTTCAATCATGATTTAATCTACAACAAATATCCCAATAATAGTAAACGTGAAGTTGATCTAGACACTTTTCACAATAATATTGTTCGACCATTTCAAAAGCAATCAACAGAATTATATCATTTAACCCAAAGACTCGGTTTACGAAACTTTCGAATTGAAAAACAATTGGTGGATGATTTGAAATCAATTTGCAAAATTGAAGAGAAACTGAACAACTTGGTTGTGGAGGATGTTTTAGTAAATGATGTAAAATACAACTACAAAAAGAATGGTGTACAATGGTGTAACAATGGTGATGGATCAGCTACAAGTTCATTCAATTTGCGTATCAACCTTGCTTCATTGTCGTTGAAGGGTGTACCTGCTAGTGGTTGTTTGGGACTCTCTTATGACCGATTCAACTTGGTTCCTGATTTCCAGTCGTGTTTTATGACCAGATCATATCATTTGAAAATGACGTTTGAGTTGGGTAATGGTGATTGTGCTCGTATTAAGGTGCCGGTTATTATAGAAAAGTCGTAAAGCTACAGACAGGTACTGCATTAATTAGTTTAACAATACAGTAATGTATATATCATTAATTGAGATTAAAAGATCTTCATGAGTGAAGACGTCACCTCTCGAGTTGGGGGCAGCTCCAGAACACTCTTGTTGTCGAAGGCAGAGGCAACCTTTCGTGAAGTGTGGTGCTGAGCAACGACACTATTGTGGCTTAGTCGTACCAATTGGTCATGTTGCAATGGCGTACATTCTCAATGTTGAACCTACTCGGTGTATATGACGTAATGAAAAATGATGTTTAATTACGTAACCAAAATTTCAGTACAGAATTTCTCGGGCTTTAAACCAAAGTGGTTTGGTTTTTGTGTCACTTTAAATTCGGTATGACAATAAAATTGTGTGAAGTGGAGGAGGAGGAGGAGGAGGAAGAGGAGGAGAAAGTGTGTGAAGAACTTGAAATTCCGCTCGAATAGCAAACTCGAATTTTAACACCACACTTTTCACATCATAACCAAAACGTTGAGATTACATTTCCAATTGATCTCCCATGGAGGTTTAAAAATAGACTCGCTTCTCGAGAGATTGAGACACATTACCGAGACCAATTGAACCAAACAAACATGATTATCTGACTGTCTCACTCAATTGAGCTGCTTCTTAAGAACTTGTTCTGTAGTGATTGCTATTGATTGAGTGAGTGTGTAGTTGTGTGTGTATGTGTTTGATTTATTCATTTCCATGTTCGGTCTTTCAAAGATATTGAGAAAGAGATTTGCATCCAATTCCAATAGCAAACAACAACTGAATAGAGAAGGAATATATTAACACAATGTGCAGCAGCTACATTGGAGGGGTGTATGTGTGTGTATACTGTGTGTGTGTGTGTGTACTGTGTACTAAAATCACAAATTGTCATTCTCTAAAGCAAATAACAGAAATAGAACAATAAAGGGGGTGGTGGTATAAACAATGTATACAGCAAGCAAAAGTACAAAAAAAAATTATAGCAACCAAAAAACATTTTTATTCAAACGAAAAACGTGGCAGTGAAATTCCACCACAGTTTATGTAAATACTTTTGCTCAATGGTATAAATAATGCATCAATTCCCTCATCCAAGTCGGGAAACTCAATTGCCTTCTTCTTTTCCTTCACCAATTATTAACTAATAATTAATTCATATTACATCTAGAAATACAAAATGGGTTTAACTGACAAATTGAAAGGAATTAAAAAAGACGACGTTGACAACTACAACGAACAAGCTGGTAAATACGGTGGTGGTAAAGATGGCCAAACTGGTACCGACTTAGCTCAAGAAAAGTACAAGGAATACAACTCAAAGAAGTCTGGTTCTGGTACTGGTTCAGGTGCTGGTACTGCTGCTGGTGCTGGCGCTGCGGGTGCTGGTGCTGGAGCTGCAGGAGGTTACGGTGCTGGTTCATCAACTTCTGGTAACCACTCTGGTACCACTTCGTCTGGATACGGTAACAACCAATCTGGTACCACTTCATCGGGATACGGTAACAACCAATCTGGTACCACTTCATCGGGATACGGTAACAATCAATCTGGTACCACTTCATCTGGTTATGGAAATCAATCCGGATCAACCACCTCAAACGCTTACGGATCACAATCTGGTTATGACAACACCTCATCTGGCCACCATGGCTCATCTGGTCATCATGGTGCTGGTACTGCTGGTACCGCCGCAACTGGTGCTGCTGGTGCTGCTGCCTACGGATCCTCAAACCAAGGTTCCCACGGTACTCACAGCTCCAAATTAGATCCAAACAGTGAGTATGGATCAGCCACCTATGGTAGTGAACCAGCCTCAAGTGGTGCTTATGGTAACCAAAATGCTCCTTCTCATGGATATGGTAACGAATACGGCAACACTTCGTCATCGTCCAAGCATCATTCTGGTCACCAAGATGCAAGCAAACACGCCCCATCAACCACTGAAGGAGGTGCTGCTGGTGCTTACGACAGTCGTGGAAACACTTCATCACAATCTGGTCATGGATCATCCCACACTGGCTCTGGTGCTTACGGTTCTTCCAACACCGGATCCGGCGCTTACGGTTCTTCCAACACCGGATCCGGCGCTTACGGTTCTTCCAACACCGGATCCGGCGCTTACGGTTCTTCCAACACCGGATCCGGCGCTTACGGTTCTTCCAACACCGGATCCGGCGCTTACGGTTCTTCCAACACCGGATCCGGATCTGGTGCTTACGGTTCTTCCAACACTGGCTCTGGCTCCGGTGCTTATGGATCATCAACTACTGGTTCAGGTGCCGGTACCTCTGGTGGATACGGTTCAGGCTCGTCAACTGGTCACTCTGGTGCTGGTTCCCACGCTTTCAAGACTGGTAACGATTCTTTGGATTCAAAGATTGCTCAATTGCCAGAACACTTGCAAAAGGAGGCTCACAATGAGTTCAACAAGGGTTACGAAGCTGCCAAGTCTCAATACAAATCATAAGTTAGTTTTCTATTTAGCTGTTTTTGTATAAATAAAATCGATTTCGAAAAGAAGATTGTATTGTAGGCTGTTGAAGAACTCTTCATAAATTAAGGGACTTCTTCTACATGAAGTATTATGCAATGCGAACCGATCATCTAATCATTCTTCGTTCCTTATTTTCTATGTACAAGATCATCAGTAACCTGCTCTAACCCCTTGATGATGTTATCACTGATAAATTCTTCTGCTTTAGCTTTGCCGTGATAGATGTTGACAGCCCCAATCAAACTATATAGTAATTGTGAACTAACTTTCAACTCACCACTAGATTCAAAACTCAATGTTGGATTCCTAGATTTCCAAAACATTACATCATTCAATCCGTTAAGTTTGGCAAAGTAGCCAGTTGATATTCTTCCGGGAAGCTCTTTTGCATTTGGTGATCCCAATATTGACAAGTTTTTGCCGTTAATTGCAAGCTTTGCGTCTGTCGCAGTTGATTTGTTGACAACATGTTTAGCAGCAAACAAGGATAATAGCTTTGATCCCATTGCTGCGAGTTTTTCATTGTATGGTTTGATACCATTGCCAAATGATTTATGAGTGATTATTTGTAACGCTATTTCGTCGGGTATTGGAAATTTATCTCCAAGATATGATTTAATGTGCTGAATATTATTCTGGTTGAGTTCGTATTCTATACCATTGTGATTCAAAAACACTTCTTTAGGGTCTCTTTTCAATCCTTCAACTCTTGGTCCTTTATGCAAGTAAATTGATCTATTGAAGGATATGCTTGTGGAACGATGACAAAAGCCTATACTTCGGGGCGTATATTGAGTAGCTTGTCGTATACTCATATTGATGGAATGTTATGAACGGTGTGCTCTTATCTTGTAGGAACTCCTTCGTAGTCGATGAAATATCAACCGTTTTGGAATAGAAAATTTTTTTTCTTTTGCTCTCTTTCGTAACAAATCTGGTGAGAAACAAATCCATTCTAAAAGAGTTTCAGGTAGCGCAAAGGGTACAGGGACAAAAATTAAAAAGATGAAAGTTTGGTGCGATGATCATCTTAACTACATCACTGACAAGTTTTCGACAAATATGGACATCTTTAGAATTCTAAGCAGAGGAGCATCTTTAAAGAAATCAACAGATGTAACTACTGATTATGCGCTTCCATCAGCTAAGCAAAACCAAACGCGAAAACATAAAGAAGAGTCGATCTTGAACCAAGTTGAAAAGGAGACCGATTTCTTTCACACAAGAAAACATACAAAACAAGTACCAGAAAAGGAGGCAACAGAGCCTGTATTCACTAAGCAAGAAAAAGATGATGATGAAGCCCCTCCACTAGTGTTGAAAGATGCAGAAGATGCCAAAAAGTTTAGAAACCTACATAGATCCAAAGTCACGGGTGATGACATTCCTACTCCTATTGGTTCGTTCGAAGACATGATTGGAAGATTCAAAATTGACAAGAAGCTTTTATCGAATCTTATTGATAATGACTTTATTGAACCCACGGCCATTCAATGTGAATCAATACCAATTACTTTGTCCAATAGAGATTTGATTGCGTGTGCCCCCACAGGTTCAGGTAAAACATTGGCATTTTTAATTCCATTGATACAACAGCTTATTATAAATCATGTTGATAAAAACTATGGAATCAGAGGGTTGATTATATCTCCAACAAATGAGTTGGCCGTGCAGATTTTCCAGGAGTTGGAGACTTTAGTTAGGGGAAAGAAACTTACGATTGGTATACTATCAAAACAATTAGCAAGTAAACTTAATAACGATATCGTCAAGGCATCTAAATATGACATCATTGTGTCCACTCCATTACGTTTGATAGACATTGTGAAAAACGAAAAGATTGATTTGTCTAAAGTAGAGCAATTGGTTATTGATGAAGCAGACAAACTATTTGATCATGGATTTGCCGAACAAACCGATGAGATCTTAAACCATTTGACAAACCCAAAGATACGAAAATCAATGTTTTCTGCAACCATTCCATCTGGGGTAGAGGAAATGGCCCATTCGATCATGAAGGACCCAATTAGGGTAATCATTGGACACAAGGAAGCTGCCAGTACTACAATTGACCAAAAATTGGTATTTACTGGTAACGAGGAAGGTAAGTTGTTGGCAATCAGGCAAATGGTTCAAAATGGTGAGTTTAAGCCACCGATTATAATATTTTTGCAGTCCATTACCAGAGCCAAAGCGTTGTTTCATGAGTTGGTTTATGACAAGTTGAATGTGGATGTGATCCATGCAGAAAGGACACCGAAACAAAGAGACGAGGTGATCAAGAGATTCAAGAATGGAGACATTTGGGTTCTTATAACAACTGATGTGCTCGCCAGAGGTGTTGATTTCAAGGGTGTTAATTTGGTCATCAACTACGATGTTCCACAAAGTGCACAAGCATATGTCCACAGGATAGGTAGAACAGGAAGAGGTGGAAGAGCAGGTAGAGCAGTGACATTTTTCACAAAGGAGGATGACAAAGCAGTGAAACCAATAATCAACGTCATGAAACAATCAGGATGCGAGTCCGGGTTTAGTGAATGGATGGAAAATATGGGGAAACTTAGCAAAAAGGAAAAGAAAAACATCAAAACCAATGAGGTTAAACGAAAGAAGATTAGCACGGTTCCAAAGATTATCAAACAAAAGAGAAAGCAAAAACAAGAAATGATTGCCGCTTCAAAGAAAAGAAAACAGGCAGAAGGTAACTAAATTAGACTATGTGTGTCTCTCTCTCTCTCTCTTTCTCTCCCTATACTCAATTGTTTATAATACACAGTTTATCCAATCTATTAATGATGAGCATCACCTTTGTTGGTTGGGTAACCAAAAAATTGTCTTCTTCCAATAATTTCTCCTACGGCAAAGAACCCAGCCAATTGAATACCGTAAACACCGAATTTAACAGCATCTTGAGCATTTGGCTTGTATGATTTAGCTTGCTCGATAAGCTTTTGTTGTTCAGATGGAGTTTTCAACCATTTAAATGCATTTTGGTAAACAGTTTCAAATTGTTTGATTGATGGTGGGGCCAAACCTTCCTTTTTGTAAACGGTTTTTGATAATTCAGCACCGACTTTTGACCAGTATACTGCACAGTTGACGAATTCTGATGATTTGGTGACTACAGAGCTAACCAATCCAGTGGCTTTAGATATTATTGATGACATTGTTTGAATAGGTGGGACTGCTTTTTGTTCTTCAGTGATTTGATTTTTTCATGGAAGTTTTTTCTTTTCTCCTCCTCTCTTCTTCCCAAGAGAATTTTTTTTTGTTAACCAATTAGATTTGAAACGGGTTGACTTCCGCATTGGGTAATGTATTACACTATAAATCTCTTTGCATAAAGTCTATCCTTTCTACAACTGTACACCAAATCTATCTGGCCAAATGACAGGGGCAACCAAACTCCAACCGTACAAAATAAAACACACCCACGAGCTAACAATTTTGACCCAACTTGCAAAATAGGTTCTTCCTACGGGGACAAAATCACCATAGTCATCTTGCTTGACGTTGATTGTCAATAATGTAGCCACATATTGAGTAGCCAAAAAGAAAATGATGTGGAACAACGAGTAATTGTACTTTACAGTTGATCTTTCCTCGTCGTTCACTTCTTCATCTTCATACAAGTCCACTTGGTTCAATGCACTCTCAGGGAGCGATCCTTCGTCTACTGCTTGTTTAAGAGCTTGGTATCTCATTTCACTTCTAGCTCCCGGTTGAGTCGTTGTGGTGCCTGGGGTCACAAAATCTTCAGCTGATTCTGAGCTGAATGCAGAATTTGCTGCTGCTCTTGTTGTGGTGTATGCAACGGCTATAAATGTAAAGAATGCACCCAACACAACACTTGCCGTCCTTGTTCCCTTTGATCTAACCAATGGGTTGCAATATTTGTCATCGGGTTCAGAGGCAACTGCACTCATGACCAAGTATGTACAATAAAACACAACCATTGACGACTGTGCCAAACCAGCGTGTGGGTTGTATTCCTGTACTGTATTGTGTATAGACAATGCCGATATAATCGTAGCGAAAACCAAATTCAAACTGATTGCCGTTTTATTCATTGAACATCCTTTGCCTGCAAAAAACCAATACATAACGACAGTCAAAATGATACTACCAATGTACATTGTCAAAGTACCACCAACCAACAACTTCTTCCAAAATCCAGCATCGCCCTCACCTGTCAACTCTTCCATTTCAATCTTTTCTAAACATTTTTCAGCCCATGCGTGGGCAAAGTCAACCAAAAGAATCAATCCGATACCCAAGAAGATTGTTGAAAAGACGATTGCAATATGGTTTCCATAAAAGACAAAAAAACTATCAGGAATCATTACGAAATTGATGAAAATGAATGCCATCCAGGCAAAAATCTTCATTTTCCAACATCCGTTTTGAATTACTGCCCTCGGGTTCGCGGTTGATTTCACATTCACTAACAACGCCGCTAAAATCAAATGCAACAATCCCAAGGCAAAATTGATTCTGTGCACCGATGTGAAGCTGATACATTGACTTCCATCAGGGCCACAACTAATGTTAATAAACCCAAAAGTAGCCTTTTCTAGTTTCCGAATGATGAAGGGTGACAACGCAATCCACGATATTAACGAATTCACCAACAATAGTATTGCATATGTTATTCTTGTCATGATTGACGACTTGAAAGTGCCACCTATCGATGTGCAGAATGCAGAGCACGCCGCTGCACCAAAACAAGATGCAAGCGAGGATATAGGCATTAGCGGTAAGGATATGGCAGCTCCCATGGTTGATAATGGATTGTAAAGTGTGATCGATTTGGTATCATTTTTTTTGTATTTTTTCGCCTTACACTTTTTTATCAAAGGTCATCATCATCAATTACGCCTAGAGTTTATCATCAATGTCATTTAGGAAAAGAGGAGAGGTATTGGGAGGTGGTGCCACCCCACAGAGAGGACCTCAAGGTGCTACATCTTTAAGACAGGGCAGTGTTCCAATTAGAGGTGTCCCTGCTTCAACATCATCATCGATTCCAAGAAGAGGTCCAATTTCAAAGCAAGCTGCTGCGACAACAACAACTCCGGATACGTCCATATTAGACAATCCTGCAGTCAGACCTTCATTGATTACCTCCCAACCAACTATATCAACTGGAAGTTCCGATTTGGATAAAATTTTACTACATCAGGGTTTACCATTGGGGCATTCATTGCTTGTTGAAGAATCAGGAACTACTGATTTCGCTTCGGTGTTACTACGAGCATTTGCCTCGCAGGGTGTCATACACAACAGAATTGCACCTAATCAATTGAACTCACATGTTATTGTCCTTGGAATGAGTCCACTTTGGTCAAACGATTTACCAGGTCTTTATAAAGGCTCTTCCAAGGAACAAAAGAAGGCCAAGATTGCTGAAAATGAGGCAAAAGTCAGTGTGACAAACATTGCTCATGGGACCAACGCTGTGCGGAATGAACTGAAGATGAAGATTGCGTGGAGGTATGGTTTGAATAAGAAAGATGATGATAAGGAGAATGAAGTACGTGGAGCTTATGAATATTATAATAACCAATTCGATATCACGCAAAAGTTGCAACCAGGTCCCAATCCTCAAGATATCAGTTATATTCCTTTGTCAAACACTGTTGCTAGTATAATGAGCCAGCTTACGAGTATTGTAAAGTTGCAGCTCAAGACCAACCCATCAAAAGTGATTAGACTTGTCATCCCTGGGTTCTTAAATCCATCCATATATGCACCTTCACACATTACATCCACTTTTGTTTTTCCATTCGTGCACTCACTCCGGTCTTTGCTTCGCCAATTTGAAAATAATTTGGTACTCATTTGCTCACTACCTCTTGACTTGTACCCAAGGGATTCAAGTTTGACAGCAATTTTGGAAATCTTGTTTGACTCAGCCATTCATCTTCAACCATTTAATCAAGAGATGAGTCAATTGATTGAAAAAGCATACAAAAATGAGCCATCAAAAATACAACAAGGTTTGGTAAACATCATTAAGCTTCCTATACTATCAGAGAGAGGTTTGATGATGATCCACGATGGTGAGTTTGCTTTCAAAAATGGAAGGAAAAAGTTTGAGATTGAAGAATGGGGTATCCCTGTGGAAGACGATTCAAAAGAAAATGAAACACCAGAGGGAGGAAAGACTGTCAAGAACATAGACTTTTGAAATGATTAGGGTGAAATCTTTGTATATGATTGTTTGTGTGTAGCTGGTTTATAGATCCCCGTTGCAATTTTCTGTGCCTCATTTCAAGATCTTTAGTTCATCTTTTTTCTTTTTTGGTTGCAAAACATACATCAGACACACACACACACACACACACACACACACACACACACGCACACACTCCCTTTAGCCACATCGCCATGAGTTTTACTGAACAAGTACAATCGATTGACCTCCTCCAGGATCAAGGAATCAATGCAGGTGATATCTCCAAGTTGAGATTAGCAGGGATTTGCTCTATTGCCGTAAGTTGTTGTGATTGGAGTTTTTGTTGCGAAGTTTGGCTAACCTATACGTAGTCTGTTTTATCAACCACAAGAAGAAACCTTGCCAAGATCAAGGGGTTGAGCGAGGTCAAAGTTGAAAAGATAAAAGAAGCTGCTGGGAAGATTCAGGTAAGTGTCGCAATCTCACCACATTTGATCTCTATACTAACATGTGTCGCAGACCACAGGTTTTGTTTCTGCAAGTGTTGTTGCTGAGCTTCGTGAAAACGTATTCAAGATAACTACTGGCTCTAGTCAATTTGACGAGATGTTGGGAGGTGGTGTAACCTCTATGAGCATCACTGAAGTTTTTGGAGAGTACAGATGCGGTAAAACTCAATTATGCCATACGTTGTGTGTTGCGGCGCAGTTAACTAAAAGCCTCGGTGGTGCTGAGGGGAAAGTTGCATTCATTGATACTGAGGGTACTTTCCGTCCAGAGAGAATCAAGGCTATTGCTGAGAGATTCGATGTTGATCCAATGGTTTGTCTTGAAAATATATCATACGCCAGAGCTTTAAACAGTGAGCATCAAATTGAATTGGTGGAACAATTAGGCTCTGAATTGGCAACTGGATCTTACAGGTTGTTAGTTATTGACTCCATTTTGGCTTGTTTTCGAGTTGACTATTCTGGTCGAGGAGAGTTGAATGAGAAACAACAAAAATTGAATCAACATTTGGCTTACTTGACAAGGGTTGCTGAAGACTATAATGTTGCCGTCTTTTTAACAAATCAGGTTCAGAGTGACCCTGGTGCTAGTTCTTTGTTTGCTGCTGCTGATGGAAGAAAACCGGTCGGAGGTCATGTTCTTGCTCATGCATCAGCTACCAGAATCTTATTGAGAAAAGGTCGTGGTGATGAAAGGGTTGGAAAGTTGTTGGATAGTCCAAACATGCCTGAGAGCGAGTGTGTATATGTTATTGGTGAAGGTGGTATTAAAGATAGCGAGTAATAATAATTATTCCCAATTAGGAAATGATATATAATGCGACGCGTATGAATTTTTTTTTGTGTAAAGAGAGCTCTTTTTTAATCACCAAAAATCAATACCTAAGTATCTTTCTTTCTTCTTCAACAGAGCTTTCCTCTAAACAAGCAATGTCTTCGTCACCACCACATAGCAACAGCAACAATGCTAACACCTTCATGGGTGATTCGCTTGATCGTAATTCGGAATCCATATCTCAAAGTCAACAACAATCGGTTGTTCCTTCGTCACCATTATTTTTCAATTCATCAAATCCTGGTTCAGATATAGCCAATTCACAGAATAGAGGAAATGATATGTCATCACCTTTACACTACACTTCATCGGTGCATCACACGTCTGAGATTGGAAACTTTAGCTCTCAAAGAGCTAGCAGGGTTCATGATGTTGATAGAATCATGAGAATACACCAAAGAAGTGACATTAACGATGGTGCTTCATCGCCACTGAGAAGAACTTTTACTCAATCGCGCGGTAACAGGCAGGGCTCTACATTGAGATCTACTTCGTCTGCGTTCAACTCTGATCTTGTTGAACCTGACGAACCAACAAGAGTCATTTGGGGAACCAATGTATCTATTCAAGAATGTTCTCAAATCTTTAGGGAATTTTTGTTGAGCTTCAAGTACAGGTACAGAAAAGAAGCCGATCAGCAGGAAGTTGAACCGGAAGATCATGAGTTGTACTATGTTAGCAAGTTGAATACGATTAGAGAGTTGGGTTTGAACAATCTTAACTTGGATGCAAAGAACTTGTTGTGCTATCCTCATACTAGGAAATTGTACCATCAATTGATCAATTATCCGCAAGAAATTATCCCAATCATGGATCACACAATCAAGGATTGCTTGATTCAGATAATTCAAGACAGTGAAGAAGATGACATTCCTGCAAAACTTGATGAAGTTGAGACTAAAGTGTACACCATTCGTCCATACAACATCAACTTGGTAGAAAAGGGTATGAGAGAGTTGAATCCCAATGATATTGATAAATTGGTTAGTGTCAAGGGTCTTACTTTACGTTCGACTCCTATCATTCCTGATATGAAGGTTGCGTTTTTCAAATGTAATATGTGTGGTCACACTGTTGGAGTCGAAATTGATCGTGGTGTCATCTCTGAACCTACAAAGTGTCCGAGAGAAGTTTGTGGCCAATCAAATTCAATGGTTTTGATCCATAATCGTTCTTCATTTGCTGATAAACAGGTTGTTAGATTGCAAGAAACCCCTGACTTGGTTCCTGACGGACAAACTCCTCACTCCATCAATTTGTGTGTTTACGATGAATTAGTTGACACTTGTCGTGCTGGTGATCGTATTGAAGTTTGTGGAATTTTCCGGTCATTGCCCGTTAGGGCCAATTCAAGGCAACGTGCATTAAAGAGTTTGTACAAGACATATTTGGATATTGTTCATATTAAAAAGATTGACAAGAAGCGTCTTGGTGCAGATATCACTACCTTGGAAAATGAATTGGCAGAGAAGGATCAAGATGTTGAGGATACAAGGAAAATTACTCCTGAAGAGGAAGCTCAATTGAAGGAGATTTCACAAAGAGATGATTTGTATGAAGTATTGGCAAGGTCATTGGCTCCATCAATTTATGAAATGGATGATGTGAAAAAGGGTATTCTTTTGCAATTATTTGGAGGCACCAACAAGACCTTTAAAAAGGGTGGTAGATATAGAGGTGATGTCAACATTTTACTTTGTGGTGATCCTTCAACTTCTAAATCACAGATTTTGCAATACGTTCACAAGATTGCTCCAAGAGGTGTTTACACTTCCGGTAAAGGGTCATCGGCAGTTGGTTTGACGGCGTACATCACAAGAGATGTTGACACTAAACAATTGGTTTTGGAGAGTGGTGCTTTGGTATTGTCTGATGGTGGTGTTTGTTGTATTGATGAGTTTGACAAAATGAGTGACTCCACGAGATCAGTTTTGCATGAAGTTATGGAACAACAAACGATTTCCATTGCTAAAGCTGGGATTATCACCACATTGAATGCAAGAACCTCGATATTGGCATCGGCAAACCCAATAAATTCTCGTTATGATCCAAACTTACCTGTCACCGCAAATATAGACTTGCCACCACCATTGTTGTCACGTTTTGATTTGGTTTATTTGATCTTGGACAAAGTTGATGAAAGACTTGATAGACAATTGGCTAGACATTTAACGCAAATGTATTTGGAAGATGCCCCAGATACTGTTACCAACAATTACGTGTTGCCAGTGGAGCAATTGGCATTGTATATCCAATATGCCAAGGAGAATTTCAACCCGACAATTACTGAAGAGGCCAAAAATGAGTTGGTTCGAGCATATGTTGAGATGAGGAAACTAGGTGAAGATGCTCGATTATCAGAAAAGAGAATCACGGCAACTACCAGACAATTGGAATCAATGATTAGATTAAGTGAAGCACATGCCAAGATGAGATTCTCCGATAGAGTCCAGTTGATTGATGTCAAAGAGGCTGTTAGGTTGATCAAATCGGCAATTAAAGATTACGCAACCGATCCAGTTACTGGTAGGATTGATATGGATATGGTTCAAACTGGTACTACTTCTCAACAAAGACGTATTAGGGAGGATTTGGTCAATGAAATTTTGAAAATTCTTGATGAGAATAACAATTTGATTAGGTTTAATGATTTAACCATGAAGCTTAATGAAAGAAGCTCATTTAGGATTGAGAATCTGGACATCAATGATGGACTAAGGAGGTTGCAACAAGAGGGAAAGATTATTGAAACTGGTGATAATCATAGAAGAACCATCAAAAAGATTGCCGTCATCTAAGAGGAGGTCAGTCTGTAAATTATTTTCAGTGTGTATTAATTAAAGTGTTTTCGATCTATAAATATGTACCTACGCTGTCACCACCTTGCTCTGCTTGCTTTCCACCATCATCCAGTTCAACTAATTTCAAAAACTCTTCCAACTCCTGATCCAATTCAACATCGTGGACCGATCCATATTTCGTCTCGCTGGTGAAGGCATTGGCCAATTTCAATTCTTTGTCCAAATCAATCAAATCACCACGTGTTAGCTTAGTAATGATTTCACCCAACAAAGCAAACTTCATCGTATATGAATGCTGCAACGAGTCTAAATCACGACGGATCTTGAGTAAATCAATCATGACTGATGTACATATAAGTGAAAGTATTAATGATTTTGTTGTTGGTGTTTTCAAAAGTGAATATAGCTTTGGTTTGGGGCGAATGTATGATTGAGCCGTGGTGGAGTTGTGTCGTATGGATATATTGCGGAATAGTCCTGTATAGGTTCTGGGGAATATCATCGTTTGGGTGTGGAAGAGGTAGGGGATTTGTCTAGCTTTAATGATGAAGAGCTTGGCTAAGATCTTCAATGGAAAAGAAGAAGAAAATGAGAATTGCGGTCGTGTCTGTTGATAAAATAACTCTCTACAAATCAAGACCAACCTAGGTTCCCTGCATACCAATTGAGGCGCTTAATCCATTTCGGCGTTTACTGTTTGATAATCAGCTGTATAGAAGACTCTCATTACTTCTGTTCCCACTGATTTGAGTGAGCGTTGCCAGAATGGGAAAAATGGTTGCAAATTTCGGGCAAAAGTACAATAAAGTTGAAGAAAAATGGTCTATTTGTAGTTCATTCATGAAACCGTCAATATACTTTAAGTAATCTATTACCCCCAATACAAGAAATGACGCATTGTTACCTCTTGCAATATTTCAACTCAGCATACCGTAACCCTGGGTAAACAATGCCGCTAAATCCCATACACAACCACATGGCAATATCACCACCATACTCACCACCAATTCTACGCGCAACCGGACCAACCCAATAAGTTTGCGACATGCCAACAGCAGCACCAGTAGCGCCAATTACAAACGATGCAGCAGCTGCCCATCCGTGAGTTAGCTTATCATAGTCGTTCCATATTTTGAAATTGTAATGATGAGAAGTAGACTGTTTCATGTTGAGGGGTTCATTAGAGCTGTCCTCCACCGATGATGGTGCATCATACGATCCATCCTCGGCAAATTCCAATTCATATAAGTGGTGGAATCTGTTTGTCCTAAAAATGGTATTCTCTTCCAACAATAATATGAAATACATTGAAATCCAGTACCCAATCATGGGTAAGAAATTACCCAAGATTGTTGAAAACTCATTTCTTCCAACCAATGCAGCCACTAAGTAAATTGCAGTTACCACGATTGCCCAAAACCACCGCGGAATTTTTGCTAACCAACCACCAGCCATCTGTATATCAAATGCTGCCGAGTATGTATTAAGAATATTGTTTGAAATCAAAGAAAGAAACATAATTACAAGTAAAAACTTGCCACCACCACCCCATGGTTTGAAAGCTTCATTTAATAATCCGCCCATGCCCCATTTCGCATATGCGTCACCCCATGGCTTGTACCCAAGAGCAACATTACCAATGAGTAAACCGGCAATACCGACAAATGTAGTGGGGATGAAAATACCCAATAATGTAATACAAAACACTTGGTAATCGGGAGTAGATTCTGGAAATAAGATGTAGTAATCGGATGCGATTCCACCCCAAGTTGACGTTATTGAATAACATAGGGAGAAAAAACTCAACCAGTTACCTTTGATGGTTGCTGAATCCACTATAGCATCTCCTAAAGTCAAGTGCTGGAACTTCTGTGAAGCAACAATATACAACAACAAAAATGAAAGATTGACAGGAACGCTGAGAAATGTTTCCACTCTCAACAACTGTTTAATCCCGCCAACGGCAACAAGAAGCGTAACCCCAGCAATAATAACGATCCCCGCCCATAATGGAACTTTATCATCACTTATACTAGCCAAGATTTGTCCACCAACAACACAGTTAACAACTGACCATCCCAACACACCAATAATACAAACTAATGCCACTAGTTTCACAAACCACCACCCAAAAAGAAACCGAGCACTAACAATTTGTCGACATCCTGATCTTGGTCCCATCATTGAACAATACGCCGCCAATACACAACCAAGACCTTGTCCAATAATTCCTGCAATTAATGTGTTGCGCAATCCAAGTTCGAATGTCAATGGCCCTAGAAAAAAGGACGACATTGATGTGAGGCCTCCACATGCTGAAAACCATAGTCCTAGTACACTTATAAATTGAGCTGTTTTGTTGCAAGATCTTTCATAAGGCAAAACGCGTTCTAGTCCTCGTGTTTCGACCCCTAACGAATCTAATTTCTTTGATAGTATGTTGAGATAGTGGAAGATTGAGTCATGTTGCGTGTTAGGGGTAGATAACGTTGATGTGGCAGTTGATGAAGTAATTTTTGTCAAGCCATTGACAGCATTGGTTTGTGTCTTTGCTATTTTGTCGTCGTCAATGTCTTCTACTATGCTATTTTTGGACATGGTGGGAACGATATTGGAATCAGTGTGTTAAGAGAGTGAGCGCTTGCTTCATAGTTGCTTTTATATCTGATTCTCCTTGATGAACATTTTTATAAAAAAACTCTTCTCCGGCTTCCAATGGTCGTTTATGCGCATAATTTATCGAATGTTCTTTTGTGTCACGAAGAGCAGGTGCTGAATTGCTGCTTGCACGTCAACACTTTAACCAGCACTGAAGTGATATAGACCAGTATCAGGGACGACTTTATTTCATACGTATGCTTGTGTGCGTGATTACCCAAACTTTAACGATTGGTAAACAAATTTGTGTAGATTTAAAATATTTGGGCTGCAAGAAAATATGCGCTTTTGCGACCTACCTAAATTTAAATTCTTTTTTTTGCCATGAGCCGCACCACTTTGTTTTAAAGGCGTGAAACACCAACTTTTGACAGAACTGACTAGATTTGATAGTTGTTGCAAAAGCCCGAACAATTCCAGAGCTAACAGCAATTCACCAATGAAAGAACTTTGGCGTTATATTCTCATCTCAACACAAATCAAAATTAGCATCATTGAAAGTAATAGTGCGATCTTCAATTATCTGTTGTGGTCGTGTAGTAATCGGAATGAGAACACAACACTAATGAAAGCTACAATCTGCTATCTCAACTTGCCGTGTATGAATGCATTCCACTTAAGTATATACTATCCTTAAGTTAGTAGCAGTACTATATGATCTTTAACGACGGTATACTGCAGCATGTTGTAATGCTCTCGGAAATCTAGACCTACAGAATAGTGAAAAAAAAAAAAAATAATAATTGCCTACTAGCCAAGTCAAATTTACAAACGTTTGTGTTTCCTAATTCGGAACAAACATGAACGCAAACAAAAACAAAAACAAAGAAATGGATTGTTGTTTAGGCTAAGGCGGGATACTCGAAGTGGGGCTTGCTTCGTGGGGCATGAGGCAACTTTCATACGTTTTCATCCAAGCGAAAACAAGGTTAAAAGGGGCATAATTCAAACTCCGAAAGTCTAGACTTCTAAAAGAGAAGTAAAGGAGATGGCTCTTTTTCATTTTGAACTCTTGAGCAACTTCTCAAATTTCCCTTTTGTAGTGAAATCATGGTATTGGAGACTACTTAATACAGTTTTGGTTCAAGGATGGTCTTAGAGATACGATTGTCTTCTTCTTTTGAAAACTATCCCTTTTCTCTGAAACAAAAATCAAAGGAAAAGTACAAAAAACAAACCCTTGTAGCTTTTTTGTGTAATACGAGCAATGAAGGTTTCAAACGGGGGGTGTAAAATCAGAGAAAAAAAAAAAAAAGCTTTAATCAGGTCTTGAATAAGCCGAATTGATGCTGAATGCGTGCTAATTCGGCAATACTGTCGTATATTAATTGGCAGGAGACACTTGAAGTTTGCAATTTTCAATCTAGGCGTCACGAAGATGCAAGGCTTATTTTAATGTAGTATCTCGCACCACCGATGACGACGATAATTGTGGCGGCAGCTATGATTGAAAATTCAAGTAATTCCTCGGATAGAATAAAGAATATTGATATGTGTATTCTTTTTGTTTCGGGCTATAGGAGCACGTGTTTCTCCTTGCGCTTTTCTATCATTTTTGCTCAAAAACATCCGATATTCCAGCTATTTTTACAAGAAATATTGTTTTCATTCCTCGGCATGGTGTTTTGTGGTTTTTGTACCGCTTTTTTACAAAAAAATAAGTTCGTAAAAGGATCTCCATAGTTAATTGTCTTTTTGTACCAAGAAAGATGCCCAAGTACTCCTTATACAAAACGAGTGTCTCAAAACAATCTTTACGAAAAACACTCATAACCACATTGTTCACATACCTGGAGGAAATCCCAATACAGATGCAATTCCAGATTGTAACTGGCATTTTAAGACATACGTACACTCTATGTACTATGAGAGTAATATGAGACAACAAGGTTCCACCGAACATGAAATCAATGTCTGACGTATATGCACTGCATGTTAAACAAAAAGAAAGGCCAAAATTCTTCTTTTTGGTTAGTATGGATGAAAGGAAAGGGAGTGAAATAAAGACAAATTTTAAGCATTCGTTAAAACCTTTGAACTTGCTTCTTCTCGACCTCGGACGTAGGGCCAATGGAAGTCTGCTGAGGAAGACGTCATTCGGGGATGCAACTTTGGTCCTTTTGCTTAACAAGGCAGTGAGTTAAAGGAGGCTTACAACTACATCCTTATAGGAGTAACTTCAAACGATTGCTTTTCTTCTTATCATACAAGAACAAAAACAATCAACGAGCCACAATTGCTAATTTGTTATTGACACAGTTTGAGAGTTTACAAACTGTATGTTAACACGGAAATCTCCAAAGGATACCCGAGGAGCCAGATACACCGAGTTAGACTTGGTAAGAGAAAACGTTTGCATATACAACGAGAGGCGCATCGACATAGCCCCCGTTTACACTTCTGTACTTTTATCCTTCTATTTCAAACAGTTAGTACCAAGGTTCATAACGCCAAGTGTAAGGGTGTCCCAGAATCCTATCCTTTTTATTTTATGGTGTAAATAATCAGTTAAGAATCAATTGTTTACATTCTGTTTTGTTCAAATAATGTAGATAAGTATAAGTTGATTTAAATCATCATGCAAAAGGATGGATTCTTATGAGACAGATCATTGATGATTTATGTTAGTTTGTTATAACATACTATTTCGTATCAGTAGCATCTGGTAAAGGTAGAGCATACTGTAGTTTATTGATGTAGTAATGTAGTGGAAAAGGAATAAAATTTTTCTTTCTCTCTCTCTCTCTCTTTTCCTTTTTTTTTTTTGGTTTTTAAAACAAAACTCATCTCTCTTAATGATAATGCGGCTTATATTTCCTAAAGAAGTAATTATTTTGTCACTGCCACAATCAAACAACACAGTAACAAAACTTTATTAAGAAAAGTATAATTACTTGGGATCCAAGCATCAATACAAACACAACAAAGAGTACAAATTTATTTTTGTTTTACACCCCCAGTTTAGATTGTGAATGTTGTGCCCCTCCTCCTTTGTCTTATTTGCCCCACCTTAAATACTTTCTTTGTATTGTATTGTATTGTATTGTTGTTTATTTCTTTATGATTTTCATTTTTATGCTTCATTACGCAAATTCAATACAAAGTGGATTATTTTGATTGACATCATTTTGTGTGCATAAATATATATATTATACACCACGTATCTATCCATCTATGTATCTATCTATCTATCTATGTATCATTGTCATGTTTTACAATCCTAGATCTTCCGAAATACGTCTCTTATACCTTTTATTGTTGCGTTGCTGTGGATGAGTGAATAAAGTGCGTGAACAAAAAAAGGGGGAGATGCGCGTGTGATTCTTTCTCTCTCTCATTTAGGTTCTGCATAATACTAAAGAGCTACCTGACATCAAGAAAGAAAACAAAGGAGACTAACTTGGGTTTACTTTCTGATATGTCAGGTGAGATTGACTTTTGAAATAAAGTGACAAAACAGTGTAACCGTAAGTTGTGTTATTATTACTATTACTATTACTATTACTATTACTATTACTACTATTATTATAATGTCGGCTGGTTAAAAATTTATAATTTTATAACCAAACGTTTGCTGTGTATATGAAACTTTTGGTATTGAAATTATTTTTTCTTGTGTAATCACCACCACAAAGACAGAGACAGAGACACAGACACAGAGAGAGACAAAAGTAGAAAAAAAAAAAAAATAAAAGAAAAGAAAAAGCAATAAGAATAAGGAGAGAAAGGGATATATATATATATATATACATATACATACAGACATTGATAGATAACCATTACAAACCATTCCTTTTTTTGAAAAAGAGCAAAAGATTATAAATATCCATTGAAATCATCACTTTTATACATCTCTACCACTACTACCAACACCACCAGCATCAAAAACAACACAACACAACACAACACAACACACTACACTACACTACACTACACTACACTACACCATACCACACCATACCACACCATACCACATCGCAATACACACCACGCACCACATCAACAATTAAAACAGCTGGTCTGATTTAAAAATACACATTCAATTCTAGAAACATAGCACACTATACATCTATACACACTATAAACCATAAAGGGACTACACTTCCACACAATTCACAATGTCAGTATTAACCACATTAGTCAAGATTGAAAAACACGTAACCACGGTATCTACGGGAGTAGTAATACTGCTCATCACACTAGGCATGTTGTTGCTACTCATTGATCTCACATTGTATATACACATGTGTTATATCAAACGGGATTTGAACAAATTAGACAAGGTTTACATAAGCTAAATATAATAATCGATACTCATTACATTCACATAACTTGTATCCTCTCTTTTCTCCTCCCCTTTGATGTACTTACAGCTTGCACTGACGAGAAGGGTATTGTATCGTAAAAGGCCCACCTTCAGTACCTTCAATGCCGTTTATATTGCCCATTGTCAATGGCCACTTGAGTTGTCTACTTTTATACATCAACAACTCAGGTTAGAGATGAACCACTCTCTTGCAGTGTTTACTGCAAAATTAGCAAAACTACAGTTTCAATTCAAAGATGCGACTTTGTATATTCAATTTGACTATAGATTTGTTTTATAAACAAAAAC
>OGTJ01000061.1_pt1 | contig 80458 bp, 44 predicted proteins | sample 1574611 | NCBI WGS metagenome assembly OGTJ01 (sample SAMN03295858, study PRJEB24534) | human gut metagenome | isolation source: fecal sample 1 from infant 9 | host: Homo sapiens | place: USA: Pittsburgh, PA | collected 2014-07
TCAACACCACACACACATACCCCCCCCTCCCCCCCGCACACGCACACACACACACATACACACACACCTGTACTCATAATACCCCATACTCATCGGAAATACCAAATTGCACATTGGGTGACACATCATTAGAATAGGAATATAAGTTTTTGAGAGGATCACATTTCACATTAAAACTTTTTGGTGTGTTGATAAAGAATATTTTGCTCCTATATCATCCGAAACAGACAGAGACGTAGAGAGCATCACAGATCCAACGTCAAAGAACTTACAATCGTTTCAATACAACCTGTGAATACTTGAAACTATTACGAAGTAATATTTACGGGGTCCAGCTTCACGGCACAACTAACAGCACGAGTCCTATATTTGGAGGAATCACTTTCGACATATCTTTTCACCATGGGTAACAATTCATCCAAACAAAAGAGCTCGAAATCAGGTGGAGGAGGAGCACCATTGCAACGTACAGATACATCCAATTCAGCAAAGTCGGGACGATCGGTAAGACTGAGATTGTCTATGGGAAGTAGTAATAGTGCCAGTAATAATAATCATAGCAGTAACAACACTAGTCCTGGAAATGATGTGGTGGGCAGTCATTCTATTGGAAAAAACGGAAACCATAATGCGGATACAATTGCCACGTCACCATTGAAAAATCGGTTTGATGAAAATGGAAGGAGTGGCATGAACCCAGATGAACAGGTTAATGGCCCAAAGTCACCTACGAAGTCGATGTCCCGGAAAAATTCATCATCAGAGGCAAACTCCGAAGTACCGTCGTTTTCGAGAAACAATAGTTCGTCAAACTTGTACTCTACCTCTTTCAATGACAATACAAACTTGCCACCATCGATGATGCAAGTTCAGCCAAAGGAACCCATATTGATCCGAAGAAATACCAATGAAACTGTAAACACCTCAATGAGTGTGTCTGGACTCGAGTCTCCTTCGATGAACTCACCACAATCGACGTTTGTCAACAACAATAGTACCAACATATCGCGAACATCAACGAATCATTCACTTCCATCGTCTCTGAACAATGCACCAATTTCACCTCAAAATACGCACTTGATGGTTCCTAATCAGCAATCCAATGATCTACAAGGGGACGAACAACAACAACAACAACAACAACAACAACAACAACAACAAGGCTCCCAGCTACCCAAATCGCCATCCCTCGCTGCTAGTAATGATGATATCAGAAGTATACAAAGCAGTAGACAATCACTGGCTTCGGACTTGACAGACCTTGCAAAGACACAATCGTTTGTCAACAACCATTTGCACAAGCAATCAACAACTTCTTCATCTATAGGTGGCGGTAGCAATACTATTGAAATCGAGGACTTGATACAACGGCTTTTGGATGCAGGATATAGTGGAAAGAGAACTAAAAACGTTTGCTTGAAAAACACAGAAATTCAATTGATTTGTGCTACAGCAAGAGAAATTTTTCTATCACAACCATCATTACTTGAACTTTCTCCACCTGTTAAGGTTGTTGGCGATGTTCACGGACAATACGGGGATTTGATACGTATTTTTACCAAATGTGGGTTCCCACCTCAAACAAACTATTTGTTTCTTGGTGATTATGTCGATCGAGGCAAGCAGAGCTTGGAGACTATTTTGCTTTTGCTTTGCTACAAAATCAAGTATCCAGAGAATTTCTTTTTGTTGAGAGGAAATCATGAATGTGCCAGTGTTACGCGGGTTTACGGGTTCTATGATGAGTGTAAAAGAAGGTGCAATATCAAAACATGGAAACTTTTCATGGATACATTCAATACCCTACCGATTGCAGCAATAGTCGCAGGAAAGATTTTCTGTGTCCATGGAGGATTATCGCCAGTGCTCAACTCCATGGACGAGATAAGAAACATTGCCCGTCCCACAGATGTACCTGATTTTGGATTGCTCAATGATCTTTTGTGGTCGGATCCAGCAGATACAATCAATGAATGGGAAGATAACGAAAGAGGGGTTTCTTATGTGTTTTCAAAGGTGGCCATTAACAAATTTTTGAGCAAATTTGGGTTTGATTTGGTTTGCAGAGCGCATATGGTTGTGGAGGACGGTTATGAATTTTTCAATGATCGTACATTGGTAACAGTGTTTTCAGCTCCCAATTATTGCGGGGAATTTGATAATTGGGGTGCAGTGATGAGTGTGTCAGAGGAGCTTTTGTGTTCGTTTGAGTTGTTAGATCCTTTGGATAGCGTGGCATTGAAGCAAGTGATGAAGAAGGGAAAACAAGAGAGGAAAACAGCACAAAACTTGCAACGTATTCAATCTAGGTAGAGTAAGCTGGTTTGAATGTGCCTAGTTATATACCGTTAAACATATATACATACTTTATTTAGTTCATGTGATGTTCAATTTTTGTACTAAAGTAAGCCGTTGCTTGTCTCTTCTGAAAACTCTTGAATGGTTTAACCACTGATCTACACTGCAAAGCTGATTAATTCGTGTGGGGAGGAGGAATGGTGCACTAGTTTGTTGAGAAAGGTTTTGTTCAAAATTGGTGAGAAAACAAAACAAAACCTCCCTTTTGTGCCCTGGTGGATTTCAATTCATTATGTATCATCCTCACAACCAATACCAGTCACTACTCAGGACTGAAAATATTGAGCCACTAGTCAGAACCATCGAGCAATTGAATACCGAGGTGGAAAACAACGAAGCAGGCCTTGTGGAATTATGCCGTATGCTTGACAATGATTTCCATTTTCCCACAAATGTGACTACTATGAACAAGACGAATTCAAAGGAGGATCTTGATGATGGTGATGGCGCCTTGTTTTACCTCATTGAACAAAAATACAACCTACCGCGATCAGTGGACGACTCGAGAGAAGGTAGGTTGCAAAACTTGCGTAACCAGGTTAATCACTTGATCAAGCTTCGAGAAACAAAAATTAAGAAAAATAAGGAATTGCTTCAATTGGTTCACGATTACGAAGACGAAGTTATGCTTCATGTCTTACCCGAATTGAGAAAGAAGCTTGATTGCCCCGAGGACAAAGATGTGATTCTCAAACTCATTGATCAGAAGTTTCAACGAGAAGCGGACTTGTTTCGAAAGTTCATTGACAAAATGAAGTGATGTAAAATCGCCTTTGAAATGTGCGAAGACCAATAATTGTACGCTTTGGGGACAAGTTTGGATTCGTTGCTAGTACTAGTATTTGTTTGTGCTTTGAAAATAGGATATATACTGTGAATTGGACTCATATGATATACTTTACATCTCAGTCATAACATGAGAAATCATTAATCCATGGCCTTTATCTATCAACCAATTGCTGTTTATCAAGAGTTATTACCAAGATGGGACGGTGACCCACTCGACAACTGGTTGACAATTCGTTGGAATTTTGTAAGGAAAACTTATGAACGATCAAAAATCCACAACCACACAACTCTGTAGCAGCCACCTTTATTCGCAGTCTTCGACCAATGCAGAACAGCTAAGACGTATGGAGCCTATAGTCAGACAGCTTATCCAGGAGAGGGACTATGTACAATGTGACAAACGTGAGGCGGTGTAACAAAGGAGAATGAGATCGACAACGCTGCAGTCCCCCTTTGTATCGTACGGATTATGAGCGAGGTGGCAACTGAACCAGAGCAGCAACAACAGCAAGTAACAGCAGCACACTCATATTTTGGGCCATTCCGTAGCAGCAAATACATTGGTAACCACTAAACTGCTACGTGGCTTGTTTGTGGAGACCATAATGGAGAGCCACAGTGTCACGATGTCACAATCGCTGAGCAGCAACTCCAAGGAACACAACACATGACCTTGGTTGAACCAACGAGGCTTATGGAATAGAGTGCACTGGTACCGTTGCAGTCACTAAACTGCTAATGGAGACAATTGCGAGCATGTACTCGATAGGAGTGTACATTGTGAGATGTGTTGATTGCTCAGAACTAAGAAATACAAAACGAGTGACACTGGAGAACAACCTAAGCAACACCCAAAGACTCATAGGACTGGTGCTATATTGGGAGGAGTATCTGCGTCGTGGAACTTCAATCACAGTGGAAAAGCTAGAGAATGCGGCGATCAAAATGCATGTACATCGAGTTTATGGAGTATAGTAGAATTCAGGAGAGAAGGTGGAGCTTTCAAAAGAAGAAAAACGTCAATGTAGACACTGGAATTTCACACAGCCAGCCGCTGCAGCAGTGTTGCAGGCACAGAGGTGACAAAGCACGCTCTACACGTATAAACCACAAACCCAGAAGCGACATATCTGCTGCACCAGAATCTCTGAGGCTCCAGTAACGCATCATATAGTACCAAAACTGCCAGCTTTGATACTTACCTGGTTTAGGAAGCTCCCCCACGTCAGCTCGAGCTTGAATCTGGGTTTTCGATGCTAACGCACGTATCTACACTATATAAATTATAAATCAAATCCGTACCCCTAGAAAATTTTGGCCGTGCTTCTTCGTCTTGGGGCACCCAAAGATTCTCTTTTGGGGTTGGGGGGATGGAGGAGCTGTAGCTTTACTGAACTAGCGTTGAAACTTCGTCAGTTTCCGCTTTCCTAGCAAAATGCCCATTTTATGAGACTTTTTCTGTAATGCACTATAACTTTGCTTAGAACAGTCTGAATCGGCGCTAGAGACGCCCATAGTAACTATGAACCTCACAGATAACAGCCACAAGTAGGAAAAGAGCCCTAGATGTCTGTAGCATAAGTTGTGCTCTGAAATGAAATGTATAGCTGCAAAAAAGATGTTTCGATTAGGTGCAAAATTTTTGGTGAGAGTGGTTTGTATAGTGTACGACTTCTTGAGGGGAAGACAGATTGTGTGTGCACTTTGTTTTTGTGCATAACAAGTTCCCACACAAGATTGCAGTAATTGAACACAACCTCCTCTTCAAAGGATAACTTGTGAACGTGCTATCTTCCAATACGGGACGTCACAATCATTATAGAAATTACTGTAATCATTAGAGGATGGTGAATACTTCGTCTGATGCCATTCAAGGTTAAGTTTGGAGACACGAGTTAAGTAATACTGATGTGCCAGTTTTATACACCAAGGTTGAGATTTATCATCCAATCGAGTCTCTAGATGACAATCAATCAGTCAAGCTGGAGTATCATCAAACGAATGAAGAGGATGGAGGTTACAGTTGACAAAGATCAGTGGCTACGGTAAATATGTCGGTCACAGGGGAGGTGTAACAGAGGTACACCAATTGATTGTGCAGTTACAATGTGTACAAAGATGTCGGGTATACGAGACCTTTCCGAGAGTGATGCAAAGGACATTGGAGTGCGATTAGCACATTGATTGGGTAAAACTTGGAGGGGTAGGTTGCAACGGTGCACCATTGAAATCTTGATTTGAGTTGAAGAAGTCCAACACCGCTAACAAAGGTGGCACAGCGGAATGCCTTCTGGGGAGTCTTCACTTAAGTGTGTCTCGGCGGCTCTTCGTCAGTCTATTCTACTCCGATCGCCACAAATGAAATCAAAACTTTCCAATGTCAATGCAATGAAAATTGCGAGTTGAGACTAAATCCTGAACGACATCAAAGGGGTGTTACAATAAAAGAAGACGTATTTATTTTACAAACCTCCTGGAGAAAGAATGCGCAAATATTCAGCCCAGACAGATCCATTACCACATACATGTTGCTGCATATGGATGTGGATCAAGGGTTTGCTGAGTCCCAAAACACGAATTTAATTAGGGGAGAATCATACAGCTGTTACATCTTCATTGGCGAAAACCTAAGTATAGAGGAGCCGCTGTATCGTCTTCGTTCAGTGAACAAGTATCATAGGCAAAGATGAATGCTCGACTCGACCGTTGGCTGAAAGGGTCTGTCAAAACTGCTATGTCAAGGACTGCTGGTGTTATTGACTCCGTGGACTCGAATTGCTTGGTATGAAAATTCATTTTCGGGCAAGCTGGTGTGCTAGTGCTTTGTAGTCGATGCTTGATAAACGCAACACAGACCGGGAAGCTGAAGACCTGCCAATACAATTGTAGCGCATAGTACTCCTTCAAAGTGGACAACGCTATTAGCTTGAATGAGGTGTGTGCACCTCAATAACAAGCATTCAATACGGAGCGTGTGATCGATTGATAGTGCTGACCCAATAATTTCTTAGCACTGTCAGAGAAGGCTGAATTCAAAGTTTATTAGCACTATGAGACATTTAAAAATGAGGAACACCGCTCCCTATCCAAAACAAAGAACCCAATTCGAAGAAAAGGTGGGTAAATATCGAAACCCCTCCAATCATTTGTAAAAGCTTGTCGAACACATACCGAGCAGAGAGCTCCCTTTAATGCTTGATGACACTACTGTTGGTCATTATAAGAATCAAAAGTTCTTCACCATTGAACTATACTATACAAAATCTTTTCGTCAGAACACAATGATTGAAAAATGTCTGCATCTTTAACGGTTCATCAATTTGATGATACTTTCGTGCTGCTTCACTCAGATTCAACTCTGTTTCGTCATCGTAACACTTCTGCGACCTTTTATGGTACATATATATTTATTCTCAATTTTGCTCAGAGTGCACCCATACAATAGTAAAAGTTACAACTGCGCACCAACATAAATTAAACCCCGATCGAAATAATCTTACAAAGTATTTGCACCCTTACCGCAAGCTCTTGGGAATCCTTTGGCATCGTACATCAATGTTTCTCCACCCACATACCAATGTTTTTACACCCACACACCAACGATTTTGCAGCTACACATCAATGACATTGCACCTGCACATCAACGACGTTGCACTCGCACATCAGATCTGCACCTTATCATCGATCGATATACATCCACGCACTGGGGACAATTGCATCCATACATCAAATTTTGCACTCTCAAGGCAAAAACAACGTCATTCATGTACCCACTGCATATGCAACCAAAAACCAATAAAAGAAACCTAGCTACATCGCTAGGGCCCCAAGAGCCGTTATACAATTAAGAACCGAGTGCCATAAGAAGGTAAGGTGCTAAAGATTGAAATACGCCCCAAATCGGCGCTGGATTAACTCAGATTTTGCTATCTGTGTCACACAAAATCTTGCTCCTGAAACACGAAACAAAACTTTTGGCATAACAAAAGAGGTGGAGTTTTATGTATTACGGACATGATTCTCTCTAACAGACCAAAAAGATTTTATGTAGCATAGCAAGTTAACAGAGAGCACGAAAATAAATGTGGGATATTTCGGAAACGCGGCCCCCGAACAAACGCTCAAACTTCAAAACATGCACTCAAGTACCCTAAGGCATGGTATAGGCGGGTACATTGAAAAACTTCAAAATGTTCTTCGATATGGAAGATCTTGGTTGTGTGTCTTTGGGAGGCGGCTCATCACTGCTTTGATAACATGCAATCTGGTCGCATTGAAAATTACAACTAGATTGTCCGATGTCCAGAAAGGAGCATTGGGGCTGAGATTAGGATCTGGAGTGTAGCATCGTATAAAGACTAGATTCCGATACAATGAGAAGTACTATTGTTACGTAGTTGACTGATTTACATAAGTCCAAAGTGAGAATACACAAGTTTTGGTGAAAAATTTCGAACAATGATTAAAATATTACCGGCTCAAGAAGTTATAAGAAGGTGTATCGAGTAAAAACTGGAAATTGCGGCTACGATTGCAACATTGGCAGTGGCTACTTCTATAGAAATTAGCTGTGTATTTCCGCTTCACGGCAAATAGTTTAGCTTTTTAAATTTGCTATGGTGATACAAAAAGCACTGTTAAGTGTACTTCATAATACGTTTGAACATTAATCCACAAACAAGTAATGTTTCGATTATTTCGGGTAGAGCAACAAGATCCATTGGAGAGCCTGTTGCTTGTCCCCCCCGTTTCTTGTTGTGTCCTAATCCATGTCAGCAATCACGAATTTGTTTTCGCACTCAGTTCGCGGATACGTGCACATTGATTATATCTTAGCGTTCACGAATTTTTATTCTGATGTCTGTAGTGCGAGACGAATTATTGAGTATTCTATTTTCCGAAGTTATCACACTAACGCTTGCAATGCTCCTGAATTTTCGGGGGAAAAAACCAGATGCACCTTAGCTTGATTATAAAACGCAATACAAATCAATTTTCGTAAACTATCTCCAAACAATTTTGTACGTTAGGCAATAAGCTGTTCCGCAAAACATTCGCTAGTTCCACCAACCGGGAATGGGCTGTGCGAAACATTTTATATAAATTTCGTTATTTTGTTTGCTTAAATTGAAATGCTGCATTGAAATTATTCGGCATGTTCAAGAACTTTTATTTGTAATGCTTGTATTTTCGCCATTTTCGTCATGCTATAAGTTTTGTTTTGTGTTTTCGGGTCAAGGTCTTCTGTCTCAGATAGCAAAATCTGAGCTGATCCAGGGCCGATTTGGGGCGTATTTCAATCTTTAGCATCTTACCTTCTTATAGCACTCGGTTCTTAATTGTATAATTGCTCTCGGGGCTCTAGCGATGTAGCTAGGTTTCTTTTATTGGTTTTTGGTTGCATATGCAGTTGGTACATGAATGACGTTGTTTTTGCCTTGAGAGTGCAAAATTTGATGTATGGATGCAATTGTCCCCAGTGCGTGGATGTATATCGATCGATGATAAGGTGCAGATCTGGTGTGCGAGTGCAATTTCGATGATGTGCAGGTGCAAGATCTTTGCGGTAAGGGTGCGGTGCGCGTTTGAGAAGATTTAGGTTTCGGTGTAGTAGTTTATACTGGTGCATGGAAACCACCCTTCTATTGATGTTCAGGTGTAACTTATATTGGTGTGCCGGTGCACTCATAGGTGAGGCTAATTATTAACGTTCATTTGATATACAGAACGTAGAGATGTTACAGAGACGAAATAGTGTCGAATCGAAATATTTAGAGTAATTGTAATCGTTGAGTTGTATATCGTTGACCAAGAAGAAAATCATCATCTTTTGTGTACGTAGCAATATTCGACAGCTACTACCTTTGAATATGGGAGCGAGCTTTCTGCTTCGTATTTTAGTGTAGACTCCCTAGTCCAAGTTTATGCTTATTTCGCATGGACATTATTACCTTTGTTTCTTTTGGACTGGGAGTGCACAAACAAAGCTATCTTCGTTAATTAATTCTTTCCTCGTGTCTACTTGCACGCACTCTGCTTATACTAATTTCCTTCATTAGATGGTTGTCTGCTTCCCTGGTGTCTGTTCCAGTACCTCATCATAATTTCTCATGAGATGCGCCGGTATTATGGTGGTTCTTTCGAAATTGAGATCCGCTGCATTATTTGTGTACAATAATCAATAATGCCCAAATGACATGACATAATATGTCCCATATTGTAGTTGTAAAGTCATTACCCGTTGAGGATATTCCCGAATAGCATCTCACGTTCGCTCCACTCAGGTTTCTGTGAATCTGTAACAACCATCAGTAGGTGGTAGGTGTGTATCGCAAGGTATCTTTAAACATATTGGGCTCGCCAGTATTTCCATTGAAAAGCATTACACAACGAGTCTTCTTCCGTTTCAATGAGTTGGTCTCCCTCTCTTCTTTATAACGCCATTCACTGAATATGACTGCATGAACTCTTTAATGCTTTTGGGCTGGTCCATGAATAGACAGTGTTACCCGTCCACTTGGATGATGATCACCACAATGCTCATGATTGGATCTTGTATGGTTTCCCTCATCCACCAATCTGACTTTAGAATATGCTGTCTTCCTGTAAGGTTCTTGCATTTCATTGACAGAAGTTTGGCTGCAATCATATCCAGCGACCCTTGCAGCAAGTTAAGGACAAGATCGGTCCTTCAAGTTGACTGTCGTGGAATCCAGAAACTATGCTTGTTGTGGTACAACTCACCCAGTATCAAGGCTTTGCAACTACCTGCTCCCTGAGTGAGCTCGCATGTAGTCCATCATCTCTATTGTGTCAATAACGTCAACCATCCGAGAGAATGTATTTCACACACCGCTCATCCTAACGCGTAGTGGTAGTTGCTCATCTTGTCCTTCGTCATTGCATCGATGAACGAACATTAGAAAGAGCCTTCTCTATCGTCGGCTGTTTATCCATGAATACGTGTCAGATGTAAAACTCTCCCTCATTGGAGCTGATAATTCAAGTCCAAGTACGAGCTTGGTTCATTTCATAATTCAGCAACGTGCACTTTGGTTGTGGGACAAGATACCATTATCAGTATCCAGCATGTCTAAAATGTCCACCTCTTGCAACTTCCTCAACTTCATCAAACAGTTGTGACCCAGACAAATACACTAAATACTGACTGCACAATCAATTGGTGTACCTCTGTTACACCCCCACTGTGACCGACATAGTTACCGTAGCCATTGATCTCTGTCAACTGTAACCTCCATCCTCTTCATTCATTTGATGATACTTCAGCTTGAATGATTGATTGCTATCTGTACACTTGATTGGATGACGGATCACAACTTGGTGTCTAAAACTGGCACATCAGTATTACTGAACCTGTGTCTCGAAACTTAATCTTGAATGGCATCAGACGAAGTATTCACCATCCTCTAATGATTACAGTAATTTCTATAATGATTGTGACGTCCCGTATTGGAAGATAGCACGTTCACAAGTTATCCTTTGAAGAGGAGGTTGTGTTCAATTACTGCAATCTTGTGTGGGAACTTGTTAATGCACAAAAACAAAGTGCACACACATTCTTTCTTCCCCCATAAAAGTGATGCACTATACAAACCACTCTCACCAAAAATTTTGCACCTAATCGAAACCTTATCGAAACATCTTTTTCGCAGCTATACGTTTCACTTCAGAGCACAGGTTATGCTACAGCTTAAGCCACAGACATCTAGGGCCCTTTTCTCTCTTGTGGCTGCTATCAGCGAAGTTCAGAGTTATTCTGGGCGTCTCCAGCACTGTCTCAGACTGTTCTAGACAAAGTTATAGCGCATTTTAGTGCGCATTACCGAAGTCTTATAAAATCGGCATTTTACCAGGAAAAGCGGAAACCGACAAAGGTTCAACGCTAGTGCAGTAGAGTTACAACTCCTAGAGACCTACAGCTCCTGCACCTTCTAAATCCCCCCAAAAAATACTTTTTCAGGTGGCCCCAAGACGATGAAGCATGTTCAAAAATTTTTAGAGGGTACGGAGTTAATTTGTAGTTTATATAGTGTAGTTACGTGCTATAAGGTCAAAACTTATGCAGTTCGATTTCGATTTTTGGTGTCTCTTTAAGGACGAGTCCCCGTAACCTACCTCAGAGCATATTCGTGTTTGGCGTTGTTCAAGAAATTGGGTAGCCGCCTTGGCGCTTGTTTATTTTCTATTTTGTTGGCTCTGATGTCTCGCAAAGTCGCCAAAGATAATTTTCTGACATTTTTATTGTCGACACTTAACAGTTGATTTTCTTTTATTTTTTTCTCGATTTGCCTGCAATCCATTCCATCCCAGTTACAGGAACAAGTGAACTAAGTGCACGCTCTTACTAACAATGGTTGCATTAGAAAGAAAGAGAAAGATAGAAGACCATTCTTCAAATGGAACTCACAAAAGACTGAAGTCGCTCACGACTTCATCATTTGTTTTGCACTCATATTCAAAACTACCAGACCTCAATACTATGCCATCAGCGCAAAAGACCGGACTTGATATTTTTGTTTGGGGGACAGGATCCATGTGCGAATTGGGACTAGGACCTGCAGCAAATACAAAAGAAGTCAAAAGACCAAGATTGAATCCTTATTTAACCGAAGAACGATTGGGCGGTACCAAAATTGTTGATTTTGCTGTGGGTGGAATGCACACCCTAGCTCTTGATGGAAAAAATCGAGTATGGTCTTGGGGAAATAATGACAGCGGAGTTTTGGGTAGGGATACATCACACTCCAAGCAAGTTTTGAAAGACTTAGACGCCCCTGAAAGTGACGACGAAGATGGAGATTTAAACGAAGCAGAATCCACGCCTTCCTTGGTTCAAGGTTTGGACGTCAAAGATCAGATTGTGCAATTAATTGCCACCGACAATTTGAGTGCTGTTTTATTGTCTAATGGTGATGTTTATGCATGGGGCTGTTTTCGTTGCAATGAAGGCTTATTGGGCTTTTTGCGAGATGAAATAAAATTACAAAGGACTCCGATGAGGATCGCGGAGCTTAAGAACATCGTTCAGCTAGCTGCTGGGAAGGACCACATTTTAGCTCTTGATTCGAAAGGAATTGTATCGGCTTGGGGAAATGGTCAACAATTTCAATTGGGTCGCAGAATCATGGAAAGACATCGTTTAAGAAGTTTGGAGCCGCAACAATTCGGACTTTATAACATTAGGTATGTTGCTAGTGGCGATTACCATTGTTTTGCGATCGATCACAACGATCAAGTTTATGCTTGGGGCTTGAACCAATTCGGTCAATGTGCACTCACGGGATCGAATGGTGAATTAGAGGATGGTTCGATTTTGATGAAGCCTACTTTAATACCAGAATTGTGCGATTTGGGGATCAAACAAATTGCAGGAGGGGAACACCATACACTTGCTCTCACCGGTGATGGAAGGGTTTTAGCATGGGGTAGATATGATATGAAAGAGGTGGGAATTCCTGAAAATGAACTTCCAAAGTCAACGTATAAGGACCAGCATGGCAAACCAAGGTCCGTCCCATCACCAACGCGACTCAGGTTTGGAAACGATGATGTGAAAATCAAGACGGTTGGTGCAGGTTCTCATCATTCCTTTGCTGTAACTGAGGATGGCTTTGTTTACTCCTGGGGATTTTCTGAGACCTACGCACCTGGCTTAGGTAACTTGGACGATGATGTGGACAAACCCACCAGAATTGTGAACACTGCTACGAAGTACGAGGATATCTTTATGATTGGAGCTGGTGGTCAATTTTCCGTCAGCGGGGGGGTCAGAATTAAAGACGAGGATGTAGCAGAGGCAAGATTAGAAAAATACGAAGATATTGACGGGTAAAATAAATTAAAAGCAACTTGTTGGAACTAAAAAGTTTACATATGTATTTATATAGAGTAAGACACATCGTTACTCCATGTGTAACCAGGATAGTGAAGAATCCGCACCATTTTCAACTCTTCTCAACAGCATTCAACACGCGTCTAGGTTTTGACTTGCGCAAAACGGTCTTTACCAGTTTGTTTCGTTCCATTTGACGAGCTCCAATGCTTGTTGATGAACATCTTTTTGAACTTTCTTTCTCATATAGAATATAGGGCAATCTTTATTTGAACATAGAACTTCCTGGTGTAGCGAACCTTGACATCTCTGGCACTCCGTCCACAATCGTGAAAATTTATTTTCCAAGTAGTTCATTTGGGAAAGAGCATTTGTGTATAAACCAGGACCCTTTCCTTCCTCAATACAATGGTGACATAATGCACCATGGTTTCCCGACTTTAAAGGTGTTTTACAATTAACACACACCTCAGACTTTTTTGCAAATCTCATGAGACCACCAGTCTTTGGAGCCGACATCTTTATTGTTCTTGTATGTGCACCAGCTAATAATTCCTTCGTTTTAGACTCACCCAAAATTGGAATAAAAATCCTTTCCAATGGCTTGGTCATTTGTTGCTCTAAATAATACTTTACATCAATAGGCAACGAGTTTTCCAAAACATACAAGGGATCCTCAGATTTCTCGTAATTTTTGTCACCCCCAGTCTTGATTATCACATAAGCAACTCTGTCACCCAAGGTTGGAGCAGACCCGGGATCTCTTTTTCTCATTCTTTCAGCTAATTCCACGTGTGCTTGTTTTGCTGAATAGTCATGTTTGGAATAAGCTTTCGTTATGACCAATTGCGAAAGATCTACCCGATTCTGCAACAAATCAGCAATTGTTTGTTTGACAAATCTCTGCGCCTTATCCACGTTCCTTTCCTCCAAAATGAATTCCAAAACTTTGGTAATCACATTTTGAACTAAACGACAATTATCTCTTCGAACCGTTTCAATACCCTTTGTGTCCATCTTATCAAACTTGTCGGGTCTTGTCCAATACAATCCGGCGTATCTCTTTTTGTTGATCAATAAGTATGGAAAGTAGACCTTTTCAAATTCCAACTTTATGGGATTTTGAAATTTAGTTGAAACATAATTTGCAGCTTCCTCACCTAGCTTCATGCAAGTTTTTAAATCTTGATACCCAAACTTCACCATCACAGAATCAGTATCACCATAAATAACATGAGCATCATATGGGTATCCATTCTTTTTGGAATAGCGCTCTTGCACCTCATTCTTTGTCTTTTCAATCATTTCTCGACCAAATGCTGTCACTGAAGATGAAATTGCAAGACAGGGCAATTTACCAACAGTAGCCCCTGTAAACCCATAAACCGAATTTGCCGATATTTTCAACGCAAGTTGTCTACCATTAAGAACATCCTTCTTGAAGGGATCCTTTTCATTTTTCAAATCAGTTTTTGCCTTTTTTCTTGCTGTCAACAATTCATTCAAAATTGTAGGCAAAATTCCCTTTTTTTTATCAGCATGCACAAAATAGTCCCCATTTGGTGTTTTGGTATAATCCTCCTCTTTCAAATCAAATGCCTTGATCGAGTTTCTGTTAAGCAAGGTCGTGTAACATAAATTATGGGCCATCATGATTGAAGGGTACAAGGAACTGAAATCTAAAGTGGCAATAGGGACGTCGTAATAGCCTCTTTCTGGTTCGATAACCGTTGCCCCTTCAAACTCTTCGCTCGAACCCTCACTTTTCATATTTGGGATAACAATATCTTCTTGCAAACACTTTCGAAATAATTGCGACACCACCTTGATTTGTTGTCCCCTTGAAAGCAAGTACGAAAAGGGGACTCCAGTTACTCTTGCCATTTCTGTATAGTTGACCAAACACATCAACTTATCCAACAATCGAAGAGGTAAATACGCATCCTTGAGACAGTAAACGGCTAAACGTCTTCTCGTCTCTTTATTTCCATTTTGCAAGTCAGTAATAATCGAGTGCTGAACATCTTCCTTCTGTTCACCCAAAAAGTGTGCCGATACAGAGTTGAGCGTGTACGATCTCAATTTGTATTCTCTTTGAATAAATTGAAGTAGATCCAATTGCATACGACCATCAATGTTTACCACTTTGTTTTCTCTAGTACCATAAGCCCTTGAACTGAAAATCGCTTCTTTGATCTCTTGTTTAACGCTTTTCAACCTTCCAAAGTACGGGAATTGATGAACCTTTAAAGCTCTTGCTCTATCCAACAAATACGGAATATCAAAATTGGCTGTATTGTATCCAATAATAACATCAGGGTCTACTTCATTGACAAATTCTTTCCAGTGAAGTAGCATTTCCTCTTCCTTTTCATGTTCATAAATTTGTGACCCAATAATGGATGCACATGTGTTCACGGTGAAGACATTTCTGACAAATGGTTTCGAGTCACCCAACTTCAGAACTACATTGGCAATCTGAATAACTGGATCATGCTCTGCTTCTGGGAATATCCCTTTCCTCCCTGCACACTCAATGTCAAAAGACAAAATACGCAACGGTGCCATTTTCAACCATTCCTTTTCAGACTGATGAGCTATCAAATCTTTGTAATCAATCGAACATTCAATTTGGCAGGTGGAAATTTTGTTGCTTTTTATCTTGTATTTGCCCTTAGGTAAGGTGATCCATGACATTCCCGTAATACTACAATCGATCATCAACCTCAAAAGGTAATTGATGTTGTCGTATGTCACACTCTGCTGAATGGGGAACAAATCCTCAAACCGTATTTCTGCCTTTTCAAAAGCACCTCTCAATCTGGTAATATTTCTATTGTTGTTGACGTAAATTTTGAAAAAAGGTGTCTTGATGTTATTATTGTAACCCCATATCGATTCCTTCATTTGAATCTGCACGTTAACCACCCCATCATAGTTTGCTTTCAAATAGCTCGTAAATTGCATCAAATGCTGGTCCTTAACAAAACCTTTGGGAACTGGAGAGTAAAAGTAATGAATGAAGCCAGTCACGCTGCATAGCACAGAGTATCCTTCTTGGGTGATCCCAAAGAACCTAGCATATGTTGAATCATTTTCGTTAAATTCCTCGCCATCCAATTGTTGAAAAGACACGTCTTCCTTGTTGGGGTCAAAATCAGTTGGAAGCTGAGGTCTTGACCAGCTTTGGTCTTCGTCAGTACCAGTACTTTGTGCTGCTTGCGTCATATCTACCAACTCCTTTTCAAACTCGGATGGTTCTTCCGTTCCATTCGGTCTCTTGAGTTTCTTGTAAATCTGCTCCTGCGATCTATTCATTTCAGCCACAGGAGTCGCTATAGCGCTTTGCGATGCCACGGGAAGCGAGTGGGCTTGGTCTTGATGAAAATCTTCAAACGGCCTTTTGGATGACATAGTGGTTTCAAGAAATACCAGGTTGTGCAAAGGGTAGTCTTTGGCTTGTTATCAGATGGGGTTAAGAAGGGCAATGGGAATACTTTTGAATGACGCGCTGTGAGTGACGACAAAAAAAAATTAAGTAAATTTCAACTTCACTGATTGCAATGACGCGTGTGGAGGAATACAATCATTATTTTGCAACCTAAAGAAAGAGAACAATACCATGTATTATATCTGCATACTTTATTGCTATTACTAGTACTGCTACTACATACCATCGTAAGCTAACAGCTCACGTTTGAGTCCACAAAAAACAAACTTAAACAAGAAAATAAATAAAACAAAGGTTATATTCATAAAATGCAAATTGAGTGTAGTAGAAAGTATTGAGCAAGTTGTCCTGCACAAACATCGAAATTTGAATGCATGGTAACAACAAAGCTGAACTACTATGATACTATACACACATCCTAGGTCATTATATAGTGGAACTCCTTTACATATCAACAGTCAATCCAAACAAACTAAACTAAACTAATCAATGACAGCCTCATCACTCAAGACATGCCGCAAGCACGCTTTTACCTTGTCAAACGTAACCGGCTTTTCCACAACGAAATCAAAACATTGTGCTTTTCTGGCCTCATCACCAAATCCAGTAACTGCAACAACAGGGGTTGCCGAATTCTTTCCCGCTGTATACTTGATCAATTTGACAGCATCGATGGAGTCGACTTTGGTGAGTTTCAATGCTGTCATTATAATGTCAAACTTTACCTGACTCATTGCTCGCTTGATCAAATCTTCGCCATCGGAAACCGATACAACTATACAACCAGCTTTCTCTAGTAATTTGACAACTTGATGACGCACGGAAGAGATTGGTTCACAATATAATACATCAAGATCATGATTTAGCGAAATCTCTTCCGACATGCGTGAACTTTCACGTCGACGTTGTACTCTTAACAACGCATTTGACCTAGTTGTTTCCTCTGAATCTGATGAGTTTGGCGATGATGTTTCTTTAAAAAAGGAGTGTTGCGTATTGAGAACGTTTGGGTTTGAATAAGAATAGAGCATCGAATTCGAAACTGGAGCCAAGTTTGAATTTGTTGAAGGGCTAGTGATTGGCTTACCATAACCCTGAATGTAAGGCGAGCTTCCTGCTCTTTGATGAGTAAATGACGATGTGGTGTTTGGCGAAGACTCCTGGTTTATGCCATCATCCCCCAGTGAATAATTACTGAATGTAGAAGGTATTCTTTCGTGCCTTCCAAAGGAAACGGTTGGGCTTTCGAACATCCGATGGGGCGACTGGGACCTGTTATGCGCATTTGCTGGCGAGCCTAAAGTACCACCTGGTGGTGAAACGGGTCTTTTGAAAGGACTGGATGTATTGACTGTAGTTGAAAGATTCAATCCGGACCCATTACCTGGGGCATTGCCGAAGGATAAACCTCTTGACCTTATGACGGGTGTACCTTCCAGAGAAGATGAAGAGAAACTGTTGCGGTGTTCCAAATGTTCCGACTTTAGCCGATTGATGATATCCTTATTCTGCTTTTCCAATACCGACAAGTTTCTAAAATGAAACAGTCCAAATTCCCCTGCTTCACCTAATCTACTTGACCGACGTTCCTTTTTACCCAGCGAGGAGGAAGTGGTTGTTGTGGTTGCTGATGGTAAATGAAGTGAATTGATAGATTCTCTTCTCTGAACATTGCTCTCGGCTTCTTTATCCTCATCAGACGAGGACTCGTCGTTCGGGAACTGTGCCAATGATGCACCTCTTAAATCAAAGTAATCTGTCAGCTCTGGGTCATCCACATTGGGAACAAATGGCGCGGGCTCCTCAAAAACAGTATCCCAATTGATGTCTTTAAAGAATGGATGGGTCATTATCTCATTCGCTCCTTGTGAACCCAATCTGTTTTCAGGATTCAATTCCAAAAGTCTTCTGATCAAGTCCTTGGCCTCTGGAGAGCAAAACTTTTCGTCCTCTTCAAGTGGCAAGTCTGGCCAATCAATTTCACCTTGCAATATATTGTCAAAAACTTTTTCTGGAGTGTCAGCATGAAACGGTGGATACCCATACAAAAACTCAAACAAGATACATCCAATAGACCACCAATCTGATGCTTCGCTTTGTCCAATACCCCGAATGGTTTCAGGCGCAAGGTAGTCTGGCGTCCCCACGAATTTTTTGACACCTCCCTTATCTCCCTCGGAACTATTTCCCACATCCGATCCTAGAGTTGCCATTGTAGCTACTTTGGGTTCATACAATGCGTAATTTGTTATTGGAGAATTTGAGGATTCATCATCCATAAGGACAAAAGATGACTCTGACGCAGTTCGTGGAATAATAGGTTTCAACAATGGTGATTCTAACCCACCGGAATTAGATCTTACTCCTGTCCTATGCCTACTATTCCCACCACCAAATGCTTCCAAAAAGTGCATGGTGGGAGACGACGTTGCTTGTAGCGAATTTGTTGGTGTATGATTTTGATGAACCAATCGTGACCTTTCCAAAGAAGGAGATAAGACAATAGAGCTTGCAGAACTGTTTCTCTTTCCGCGCAGCTCGTCAACGTCTAATCCTGCGGAGCTTGGACCACTCCCGCTTCCGCTTCCTCTCCTACTGCCACCATGAGTACCAAAGATACTACGAAACAACTCAACGCTTTGTTCGTTGACACTGCTTTTCCTATGATTTGTTTGACGACCAACAACACCCAACCTTGACAAGCCAAAATCAGTGAGTTTCAAGTGACCATTCTTATCAATCAAGATATTATCCGGTTTCAAATCACGATGAATAATTCCCCTTTCATGGAGATCATTCACGCCAATAATTATCTCGGCAATGTATCGCGCCGACCATTCGAGTCCTAGTACACCCAAAGTTTTTATCAAGTTCCCACAATCTCCACCATTCAAATATTCCATCACCAAGTATAGAAAATCTTTAGATTGGAAGCTGGAGTACAATTGTGCCACATATGGAGAGTCACTTTGACGCATCATCACTGCCCTCTCGGATTTAACATTGAGGACCTGGTTCTTGGCAATCATATCTCGTTTACGAAGACATTTAATAGCAACGTATTGGCCTGTTAATTTCCTTTTGGCAAGGAAAACGGAACCAAAAGCACCTTTACTAATGGGCTTCACAATCTCGTAGTCCTTGATACCAGCTGGTTTCGTTGGCGCTTGTTGTGTTGAAACAAGTAAGGGAGACAATGGTGGTCTCGAGATGGAGCTACTTAGTTGACTTGGAGTGCCATGGGTAAGGGAATACGACGGAGAGTTTTGTTGTAATGGAGTAGCAGCTGATGTATCCAAGGATAATTTGGTGATCTTTTTATCAATCCCGGGGCCAGCATTATCAGAATCAGTTGCTTGCAAAGACATTGGTGATGACTTAACAGCGCTACTTCTTTGTATCGAAGTCAAGCTGCTCTTTTCAGCATAAGGCGCCGGCGACAAATGCCGTATAGGCGAGGAGTAATTCGTGTTGTTACCCGACGAAGTACGTGAGACCTCGTTTGACAGATGCCTCCCCTGTGGTATATCATTCCAACTGGTCTTTCTTCGTCCCGACAACGATGATGAGGACGAATTTTGCGAAAAGTTTTTTGATTCGTTCATTAAAATATCCTTAGGAGTAATGACATTGTCAAAATGAGACTCCTGAAGTAGCTCCATGGGGCTTTTGCTTCGAGAAGGTTGAGGGGCAACAATCGGTGGCGGTTGCCCTAAATTCTGCAAACTATTTTGTCGTGAATTTGGATTCAGATCGTCTCTTCGTACTAGTGGTGATTCTGTTTCCGTAATACTCGCGTGCTGCGGGACAGTAGGCAGCCTTGACCTTTCAATACTCTCTGATGGAGTACAGCTTCTCGATAACTTCGCCGCTGTTTGACTTCGAATCTTTTCAACTGTTTCTCTCACAGTTTCCAAAACCAACAAGTCAACTTCACTTTTGATTTTATTCAGGTATTGTAAGATAGAAACAAGTCGGGACAATGTTTCCAATTTGTCATTTATCAAGTCCCTTGTGTCCTCTAGCATTTGCCTTATAGCTAAGTCAGATGTTTCAATACTCACAGGATTCATCACCGAATTTAGCGACTTTTCAGATCCGGGAGAGAACGAAATATGATTTTGCAAGTCGTCACCCCTGTTGTTGCTGGAAGGAGGATTTATAGCTATAGCTTCATCACACAATTCTTTGATTCTTTGTAATGTGCCAAAGGGAAACTTTTTCGAATACATCAAGCTCTTATTTCTCGAATGGAAACTTTTCGTCATCACCTTATTTGCAAGTCTGGGAGACGAGCTTTCACTTGAAACCAATGGCAAGGTGAAGCCCTTGTATTCACGTATAACCGGCAGCACCGAGCTAGATGGACTATCTTCCTCTGATGAACTCAGCGATATTGACAGATGAGTTGAAGTGTTTGGCAGTAACAGTGCTTGCGACAGTCCCTGTGACGAGCTCAATTGTTGCAGTCCCGAGCTTTTTGAACTTCCTGGCAGAGTATGTTGCAGATACAAGTTGGGTTGCTGGGTTTGTAGGGCCAAACTTTCAATAATTTTCACAATCAACTCTCGCTGTTCAAGTATGGCATCCTGACATTGTTGCAAGTCTTCATCTGCACGATGCTCAATCAAGCATAAATCGCTGTGTTTTTCTATAAACCAAGCTGGAATATTGGTTTCACATATTCTGCACAAGACAGTATTGGGTTGAGGGACATATTCTTCTTCGGTAACTCCCAACAGCTTCAAGTTCATCAAGTACCCTTCAAAAATTTCGGAGCCAAAACCCAACAAATCAATCAATGCATTTGGTATTGATAATTCCAAATCAATTTGAACAAATGGTCTTACCGTCCACATCGAGTGTGTGGGAAGCTTGGTTTGCGAATCATGAATCAATATCCCTTGTGCCTCAAGTTCAATGAACCCTCCATCATTGGATATAGAGGTGGAAACTGAGCTGTGTTGAGACAATTGATCATGATGCTCTATCTTTTCCGTGCCTTCATCTTCATCGGATACATAATCTTCGACAGGTAAATCAATTTCATTGACATCTTCAACTGAGTTATGAGGTGTCAATTGTTCATCATCGTAAACATTTGTCCTATCGAGCATGAGCCCTTCTATATCGCCCCGTATTTCATTACCTTCAACGTCATGTCTTGTATGGTTAGTTGCAGTTATAAACTTTACCTTGTAACTGGCATCATCACGAGTCATTGACTCAATAGCTTGGTTAAACACCCTGTAATCCTCATCATTGTTCCCCAATATGATTTTGGATATTGGTCGATGGATAATTTTCAGTATGGAAGTTCCAACAATGTATTCCCAGTTTTTGGACAAGTGTCGTACCCCACTGTCAAGGTCTAGTTCCATGATTATCGTTGGGTTGTTCAGCGAAGCTAACCTTAGATCTATCTCTTCCTCTAAAGATTTGTAAGGTCCAGAACTATCCGTTTTTTGTAAGGGAAATCTATACTGTTCAGCATCTTTTGAGCCGCGATCAATATTTGGGGTCTCAAAGTCAGTGTGTTCATCTTTGGTATTTACTTTGATACGGGGTGTGTTATTTGACAACAGTTCGGCGTTAGCAGCATCACTGGAATGTCCGAGTTGGCTCAGTTGCTGACTTTGGCTTTGACTTTGACTTTCAGTATTTGTATCAATCACTAGTTTGGGTTCTTGATGTTGAGGGGAAATAGATCGTTCTTGTTCTGTGTGATGACGAGGTCGACTAGGACTGCGGAATACATCCACATTATCCAATGGTGTATTGTGTGACATATCTTTTAACAAAGTTGGATCGATAGAATTATGCACCCCTTTTTAGTTGCTTGTGTGAATGACTAACTTTGTCCAAGACTGCACCTGTACATATATGTAAATCTTAAGTTGGTACGAGCAAGGGGTCCCTTTTGATGGTATTTGGAAGTAAGGATCGAGGATGTATGAAGTTTGGTGCTGTTTGTTTGTTTGTGATGTTCGTAATATTTGTAACGTTTGTAATATTTCTATGTATGGTAAAGTTGGTGTTGCGTTCCAATATAATTTTTATGGAGGGTGAGTGAGTGAGTGATTGTGCAATAGACAGAAATTACAAAATTGTCTTACAACACAAAAGCAAGCACACACATACTTTGAATATGACTTTACTACTCTTTATCATCACTACAAGCGCACAACAGATGCCCTTGGAGGTAGGCGGACTATGGACCTAGCTTAAATTTAAAGCTAATTATGAGGCGTGTTCCAAATTACACGTTTGCTCGTGTAGTGATTGAGTAGAATTTGAACAAGGCTTTGTTTGAACTAATCACAGTTTCACCGGTAAAGGGAGATTGTAGCTAATACTAGGCCAAATGGAGTAAACGCAACTACAATACTGCTAGTGGTAATGCCCATAATAATCAAATATATACACATATATGTATAAGTATAAAGATGAAATCTAAGTGAGAACAATTTGTTGGAAATTGCTCCCGAAAGGTATTTCAAAGGGTATGAACCACAACTTGCAATGAAAGTGGAAAAAAAATCAACATGATCCTTTTATCTTTTCTAAGTAATGGTCAAACCTCATGAACTGAACTGTTGAATCTATAAACACTGTTTTTTTCTTTTTGTTCTTTTTTGAATGATAAAGACATATTTTGACCATGAAAACAATGGGACAATTGAAACAATTAAAACATAAAACAAAAAAACGCAAAAAGACGGTTGAAAACAATACTGAGATGAAGATGAGATGAGTTTTATCTTCACAGTAAGTAAATACCGCCTTTGGTAAACAAAATAGAATAATAATAATAAAAAAAACAAAACCAACACAAATAGGGGGAGGGGGTGATGAGAGTTGGATCTCGAATTGAAAAATTTTTCATGAAGTAATTTTGAAGTCGTTATGATCATAATAAAAAGATTGGTTTCGTGGCAATGGTTGATGTGTGCGATTGGTCTAAATATATTTGTATGTTGAATTACAAACATATGCCAAGTGGGGATAACTGGTTTTGAGGATACATGAAATGTATTGAGTGGGAGGGCGGATGAAGGATACTTGGTTGAGTGACTGTATGGGGGGGAACTTTTCCATTGGAAGATCTCAAAACACAAGATGGTTAAAAAACCCTCATCCTTTTTAAACAGTGTATTCAAAATTTGATTTGCTATCGAGAATGGACTTTCTCTTTATCGACTCAAGCAAATCGATATTTTTTTGTTCATTTTGTTGAAATATTATACTCTTTAAGCACTTGTTTTCCATTTCCATAGTTTTCAACTTTTTTTCCAATGCTGCCACTTTTTCTTCCAATTCCCTGGCTTTTCTTTCCATCTCTTGTTCCTTCAACTTCTTCTTGATTCTGAATCTTGCACTGGCTGCAGTATTTCTCTTCTTCTTGTCTTCGAGTGAGCTATGAGACGACGACAGTAAAGTTCCTGCTGCGCCAGATGCAACAGTCGCAGCTGGTGCATTGGTATACACGGATGGAGTATAAGGAGTAGACGCTACTGAATGTGGGGATGGAATAGTAGCTGTGTTGGCAGTAAACGCAATGTCTTGGGCTGGTGGTACACTAACATTGACTGTTTGTGGATGATTAGGTGTAGCAAATGACTCTTTGTATTGGGGTTGATGAGGATGCTGTTGTACTGGTTTCATTGGCACAACAGTATTGTCTCCAATAACATCCAATGAATAAAACTCATTAGCTGCTCCACTGAACAAGTCAAGGTGTTGTTGAATATCTTCTTCAGTGATTAAATCATGGTTACCACTGGACGAAGGGGAAAACATGTGATTGTTGTTGTTGCTTAGGGCGTTGGTGGTATCTTCATCATACTCCAAATTCAACCCATTCAAATAGTAGTTGGGATGGAAAGACATTTCTTAAGTAGTGGATGTTGGTAGGAGGAAGATGATAGCTGATGAACAAAGGAGGATCTTTTTTGCTATTGGTGAATGGTGAGATATGGCCTTTAGATTTGTGGAAGACAGTTGTTTACAATAAATTGCGTTTTCAGTAGAAAGACGAGCTGTGGAATAGAAAGATGATCAGATGAACAGATGTGAATACTTGTAGTAAGTTGGATAATCGTTGAAAGTAGAAGCAAAAGCAAAATCGAAGGGTATGAGTTTGCTTCCACTTGAAAAAAAAATTGAGAATAAAGTAAAAATTTTTAGTGTTGGTTTCACTGTATGCAGTACACAACAATTAGTAATACATTGTTCTTATTTTTATTTCATACGAGTGCGACATGATTATTCAAGCCATGTAATTTCCCAAAACAATTAGAGCATATTGATCCTAACTTAAACCCAATGATGTTAAATTAAGGATATAGACACGAGAATGTTGAATAGTAACAAGCCATGACTTTACTTGTAAGTTTTTTGATTTTAATCTGTTTTTCCTTCATTTCGCAAAGGATTTGCAGTCATTTCTCCACTTAGATATAGTCACCCTTCTATACATTAATTTGGGGACTTGTACTTTAGAAAGATGTCAGTTCTAAACAGTGTTGCATATGGTCATTGGCATGTCTACAGAATCCTTGATAGCTTTCTAAGGCTATCTTTGCTGTTGCTTCTCTTACCTTTGGTGTCAACTGTTCTTTTCTAGATAAATTTGACCGCTTAAAACACTGACCAGAACTCTTCAATTGCGTTTAGTCCTGGCAAATAGGGAGGTAAAAACACTAGCTCTATTCCATTCAGTGTTACTAATAACTGGAGATCGCAACGTTTAGGGATGGCTGCGTTGTCAAGTATCAAATTCTTGATTCCTTTAAGTGCGTTGTTTGCCTCATCTCTCTCTAAGCACAGACTTGACAAATGCAAAGAGATGATTGGCCGTGGTACCAACTCTTGTGTTCTTTTCCGAAACTGTGGTGTTGGAACCGAGTTTTCTTTTCTTGTTGGGGGGCAGTTTCAGCTGGAAGTCGCACCTTGAAGTCAACACATCCTTTGGAAGAGATGGCTCCTAAGAATGACACATTGAGACCTCTGGTTACAAAAACTTTAAGCACAGCCTTTTCACCTATTTTCGACCATCCACATTCTTTTCTCAAATTGATGTTGAATTCAGCCTCGTCGATGAAAACACAATTCTTTTCAAAGTCAGGTGAGAAAGTTATAAGTAGTAGAAATACTCGCCTTCACACCTTTAAATGCACTCCTTAATTTATTCAACAAGAAGTCTACGTTAACAGTCGGGTCGGAGAGTACCAACTCTTTCGAAAGGAGTTTGTGCTCTTTGGTGAGAAGAGATTTGAAGCTATTGCTACGCTTTTTAGGTTTCCAATAAATGCCATTGAGTTCACAGATGAATCGATGATTTCACTTTCTTTTCCAAGTATAAGCTGCTTGCAAACTGATATTGAGTGCTTGTGCAGCCTTATAAACAGAATACCTTTGCTCAATAACTGGTTGCCAGAATCTTTGCTTCTGTGCTTCAGAATAGTACCTGTATGGGCCTCCCTTACGTTTGTAAGTTTCTTCTTGTTCAGAGACAGCCTCTAAATCTACATCTACGTCATCACATTCCATATCAGAGTGCAAGTTGTCAGCTTCACTCTCATTTGGACGGAACGCTTCATTGTAGTCACTGTAATTGAAACACGATTCCAACGGTGCTCTCTCACTTTCCAAAGCCATCTGGCCTGGTTCCTAAGTAAAGCAATTACCAAGCCCACCCACATATTTGTCAGGGTGTAATTCCGGTTACCACAGGAGTGTATGTGTTGGAAGATATTGTGCATCATGATCTGCAGATGTTATTTTATCCAGACTATTTGTGGAGGGTAAGGCTAAAATTGGTGCTTAAATCATTGCCCAGAGGGTAAATCAAGCTGTCAAACCAATGCTATTGTCGTCTCCAACATTAATTTCGATTTCTGTTTGAGCAACTAGAAAACCAGATACACTTGATACTTTGTTACTCCAATCTAGCTGATTTGACTTCGAGTAGTGTAATAGCTTTGGTGTGTATGTTAATGGCTGCACTAATTAGTTTGGTTTAGAAAAACGAAAAACACGGTATAAGAATTTGCAATCAAACAATCAGTTGTAGTCGTTTTGTGTAGTAATTTACAAAAAGCAGCACTGCATATAGGATTTATGTTTACAAGTTTTGGTACCTTAAAATTCGACACCTTTTTGTAGTACAAACCAAAATATATGCAAAAGTACATATTAGCAGCGTGTACATGTATGAACATTTATATCGCTCTCGTATGAACAAAAACTAACATGCGGTGGAAAGGGAACAGGAGTAGTTAAGTTTAAACACTGGCCGGGATTGGACCTCTCGACAATTCTTGAAGCATCAGAGTGATTCGCTTCAGCCAAGTTCTTGAATTGTGAAAAGGCAGTGACATTAGGCGTTGGTTTCAGTTTACGCTTGGCAGCGGTGTAGTTTGAAAGCATGTTAGTGAGGATAGAGAGATAAGGGGAAAGGGGAAAAGGGGGAAAACAGGAAATTGAGGGGGTTTTTGTAGGAAATATTTTAGTGGTTTTGTACATACAATTTGGTGAAGTTTGGGAATATCAAAAAAAAGGGCCATATTTTTGATATGTTTTGACCAGCTAAATGACTATATTGTTGCTATTTAGTTATGTAGAGATGTTGAGGTTGAGCTCATTGGTCTACTGGGATCTATTCGCAGCAATGTATCTCATCAATGATACAATGATTCAGATCACCGATTATCAGAGAGGAATTTACACACAAAGTTGAAGCTAGGATTGAAAGTTTTGAATTAGTTGATCAAACTTTATTTCAGACTGCTTCCAAATAAGGTAAGGACCTTGATTACTGAATTACTGTCTGGCTACTTATAGAATGTATGTGCATAACAAAAATCGTTGGAGTTCTCTACTATGAAAATTATTTCCCCCTTTTTTTGTTTCGTTTTTTTTTTTTTGGCAACCAAGATTGGAAGACGACCACCAAATGTGACAACCACAATCATAACCCAGTGAGTGTATGTGTCACTGACTACAAGATAAAACAAGTCTTGTAGAGAAGAGCAGGTACCATTGTTCAGAGGCTTCAATGGTGAAAATTCAGAGAGGACGTGTGTGATATAAAAGGGAGTGTTCTGTTCCTATCATAAGCTGCTATAATAATACTAATTTTTGAAATCTAGTTGGTTGATTCAATGTCACTGCAAGTTATCAAGATAAATGTTCAATGATGTTCAGAGATCAAAATGTATATCGACAGCTTTATCCTGATACCAGTTTACGTCGTGTGGCAAATTTTATACTTTGTCACAGTTTTGGAGAGTTTGATTCTAAAAGCTTACATGTTTCTAACTTTTTGAGTGCAGAACACCAATGAAAAGTGGCTAGTTTTATCTTTGGGTCACGCAACTTACTCTCTATTATGTTCCCATTGTACCAATCTTCAAGACCTTTAAGATTACACAATATTTTCAGGCTCTAAAGAGAAGTAAAAAAGATGTGTTCAACATATGAGCTTAAGCCCATTTGTCTAACTATTTTTGCTAACATATTGATAATGATAAAATCATAGTTTCGGTTGAGTACACTTGGTGTCCTAATTGCGATGGTCAGACTTTACTGGTTGTGTTACTTACAACGTATTCGATGTAAATACTTACTGCTAGTTGTTTTGCGCTGGTTTATTAGTATTCAACCAAGTATAACTCAGCATTCGTGTATATGATTTAAGTGAGCTTACCATATGGGTGGATACATAAACGCGACTCCTGTCTAGAAGAGAAACAATTAGATTTAAACTTCTAATTTTGGGTGAGATGATGATCTGGAAACAGATAGATGGGAGCGAGCCGTATGGATGGCATAAATGATCTTATGCTTTCAAGCGCGTGGCTTTGCGACCAAGAGATTTTGTTGTCATGATCAACACATCGCTAGAAAAGATCACCCTTTACTTTCAAGATACCCTTGACCGTAAATATAGAGCTTCATTTCTATCTGAAAGTTTTGAGTGGCTTACATAGAACCTAGCAACCTTACTTTTATCTCCCAATATCAATTACACAAACAATTCAATATCCACATCAATCAGCCTGATCAACTTATCCATCTCCCCTAAATCTCTATAAGTGGATTTAGCAATTTTTTCCTCTTGTTTAGTCTTTTCATTAATCAATTCTTGTACGTTGACATCTTTAAAAGCCTTGGCATTTTCTTCATTGATCAATTCTTGATAAAACATTCGAGTGTTTGTTTTTAATCTTGAAAATGGATCTCCGTCTTGACTAGATTGGTTTTGTATACTGGTTTTGTGTTTGATCTCAGCTTTTCTAATATTTTCTTGATTCAATTTCCGATTTCTCTCATTGACTTTAGCCATACTCGATTGCAATGCTGCTACTGCTGATGATGACAAAGATCCTGACCCTGTCGTTGAAGCTGCTGTACTCGCTGCACCGGTCTGATCTTGTAATACAGCATCAATGTTTTTCACTTCTTCTAGAATTTCCATCGATTTTTGTAAATTACCCTGCTGTTTACAAATTTTGTACTCATCCAATAACTTAGCTTTAGTTTTTACAGCATCATAAGTAGTATAATTACCACTTTGTCGCTGCATGCGCTGTTTTCTAGCAATCATTTCGTTAACATCTTTATCAGTTAAACCAGTAGTAAATAATGTTTGCAATTGTTTGAACTTATCATTAACATCATCAAGCAAATCCATTGATTCACCAGTTTTATCGAGTTCTTTCAAATATCTATCAAATTCATCTTGAGTAATTGGTGAATCAGAAAATAGATTCATGGCAAATGGTTTTTTTTGATTCTTGTTTTGACTAACCAAAAAATATAAATCATATTTGGAGCTCCCCATTTTATATGCTTTTTCTGGTCTTGTTTTTAAATCAATGATCTTAACCATTCTATACATGGGTGCTTTTGTGGCTCTGTCTGCACCAACATTGACCTTGGTATAAGTATCCAACACAGCATCATCAAATCCTGGATGATAGCAATACTGTGATAACAAACTCCTCCCCACTTTTATACGATTGATATCGTCCAATTTGGCCAATTCAGTCAGTCTCTTGCGTTTAATTTTCGATACTCCACCCCACATAACTTCACTTTCACTTTCATCATTATATGCATCTTCATCTTCATCACCAAGATCTTCTTCCACTTCCTCCTCATCTTCTTCTTCCTCATCCGATTCTTGTTCATAATCATCATGTCTTCTACTCTTTTTTCTGGTATGCTTTTCTCTCTCCTTTTTCAACTCACTAAGCTTTGATTCCTTCTTCGATTTGGTACCTCCAGTCTTCAGACGAGTAGAACTTCTTAAACCTTCACTTCGACCCGACTTTGACACCCTTTGCGCCTTCATTCTTTGTTGCAAATACTGGCGTTCTTTAAACTTGTCCATCTCTTGAGATCTTTCAAAAAGAATCTCCTCTCTTTTGATTTCATCCATTGCTTCCAACTCCTCACGATCTTGTTCATCTCTGTATTTACCTTCCAACGGGTATGGATTCACCAATTCGAGTTCCTCTTCACTTTCGGCTTCATTGTCGTCGTCATCATCATCATCATCCTTGTAGTCTCCTGCTTCTGATCCCACTTTACGACGCTTGGCTAAAACAGTATCATCCTCATCCGATTCATACTCCAAATTGCTACGCTTTGAGGCGTTTGATGCAGCATCGGATTCATAATCATCGCCACCTGCCAAGGCTAATAAGTCATCTTCCAAATCAGACATGGTATCTATTCAGTTGAGTGATTAATTGATAAAAGTGAGCAAGTTCACTTTGTCTCTCACACAAACAACCCCCATTTCGTTCATTTTTGTCGCACTAATCTTATGAAAATACATGTCGCAAATCACAGCTGATCATTGTCGCGGGTTGTTATTATACGACACACATTACATTTTTTGGTTTCGTTCGCACGAAAATTAGGGCTGAGCCCGCGAAAAATAAGTTTCACGTGAGCAAGCCACCCATTTGAGATACCAGAATAATCCTACATCAAGAGAAGTTGACACGCTATGGGACAAGCTGCAAAAGCATGAGCAGATGATACTCATACTCGAGCCATTCCGCTAGTTTGGCCTGTAATAAATGACATGTATTAATAACGGATACGTATGATTTGACCACATCATTATGCAACAACAAAAAATCAACTCTTCATAAAATTCACCATTCTCTCGAATCTTAACTTCTTCCTAACACTATTCTCCTATTCAGTAAATCATTGTAAGATAAGATTGGTTCATATCCACAGTTATTCTTCCAAATAGAAGTACATCTGAGTAAAACGCAAATTTAACGCAATCTTCTGGCTTCTCTTTCTGATTCCATCAAACACAAGATATCGTTTTCTCTAACTGGACCTTTGACGTTTCTAACAATGGTTCTTGAAGAGTCTTCCAAAAATTCAACTCTAACTTGGGTGACACCACCTCTTGAACCGGTTCTACCCAAAACTTTGATAACTTTAGCCAATGTAACTGGAGTTTTAGTGTCCTGATGATGGGGCGTTAGTAAACAGATGCTTCCTCGTGGACTTGTCTCGAGCTGTTTTAATAAAACATACCATTTTGATTTATCTGCTATTGATGTGTGATTTAGCTGGTAGTGGAAGTAGAATCGTGAGAAAAGAAAAAAAAATTTCGATTGAAAAATATTTTGATGAGAGTGAGTGAGTGGATTTGAAAAAAAAAAAAAAAAAAAAAGGACGTGCATCAAGATCAAAAAAATATCTGCGCCGCAGCAACATCTTTAAATAAATGAGAAATCTTTGTAAAGTGTGATCTGTGTATATACCAAGTGGAGCAGGAGGACTGATTTGTAAAGGGTGAGACCAATGCACCCTCGTATAACATAGTGTCTTTTGAAAGGATCGACCCCTTCAAAAGCTCAATGCGGGACAGACTTTCCAAAAGGGCAGTGATTTATCAACAATACACTTTTAATCATGTGACGCAGTCCATTCAGAGATACACCAGTGAAGCATTGCATCTATCCGTTGTAAATGGGTCACATGAGTATCGTGAAGATGAAGTGATGGACGAATCTGCTATCTCTTAAAATTGGCTCCACTTCTTTCAAAAATATTGTTGAGTGCCACAGTCAAAAGCTCACGCATGTCGAATCAAAGCTTTTTCCCATCTATTCAGCATCCTCTTTTTATTCTTTATATGTCCTCATTTTGTCTTCAAGAAGGCCAAGCTGCTTAATAGAAGAATATCAATCATTTTATCATTTCGCGGCCGAGATCTCTAAAAAATTCGGATTTAAAACACTCGTTCTTAAATTTAACGCCGCCTGCAGATTTCCGATACTAAAAAAGGACAAGTATCTCTTACTCATTTGCCTTTCAGACTGGAATGAAACTTCTGATAGCATAATCTAAAGTGGTCTCATTTCTATTATTCCAATCTATTGGCTTCTTCCAAGAACTTTCAAACTAAGCGATGTCTACAGCACAGGGATCTCTGGCCACGGCCACGGCCACGGCCACACTGGTGCCATCTCAGTCATCAGTTTTAGCTTCTGATAACAAGTTATCGCAATCGACAACGACAAAAACAACAAAAACGACAGAATCTCGACCTAAAAAGGTGAATGAGTTTAACGATGGGCGGGAAAAACCACATTACACATGGGGCCAAAGTTGGAAAGACTGGATCAAACAAAGCTGGAGTTCAAACTATGACAATTCAACCATTGAGAGTAGATTATTGTCGCAGTTACCATTTTATCCTGAAAGCGATGGTAAAAGAAGAGCTAGCGTTGTCAATACTGATATCGGAAATGGACAGTTTATTCACGAGTTTTACATTGAGAATATTGAAAAAGATGAAACACCAGATATTTGTAAAGAGATTGTTTTGGTACATGGGTACGCGGCATCACTTGGATTATTCATTGACAATTTTGATCTGTTGAGCTCCATACCGGGGACAAAGATCCATGCTATTGATATATTGGGATTCGGATTGAGTTCAAGACCAAAGTTTCCTAATCTCGCCTCATCTTCTAAACAAGATATATACAAAGTTGAGGATTGGTTTATAGATCCTTTAGAGACGTGGAGACAAAAGTGTGGGATCAACAAGTTTGTACTAATGGGCCATTCCTTTGGAGGGTATTTGAGTTGCGCTTATGCTCTAAAGTACAACAAGACAATAACGACCCCATTGACTGGGTTGCAATCGAATTTAATTGATAAGCTTGTTCTTATAAGTCCCGTTGGGGTGGAGAGAAACAAGTACTCCTTTTTGAAGAAGGAATCCAATCCACGCATTTCACTTGAACAAGAAGTTTTGGCAGATCAAGAGGATATAGTAGAGGGTAAACCATTGGAAGAACCGCCAAAAACACGCACAAGGCAACTTTTTGACTACATGTGGGAAAAGAACTATTCACCTTTTTCAATAATCAGAAATTCTGGTCCAGTTAAGTCCAAGCTCATTTCGAGATGGACTACCCATAGGTTCGCTCATGTGTACTATCACGACCAACAAAGTTTTCAAAACATGCATGATTATATCTATAGAATATTCAATGGGAAAGGATCTGGGGAGTATGCTATAACAAGAGTGTTGGCAGTTGGTGCGTTGGCCAAACTTCCATTAATTGATCGATGTCCCAAGAGGTTTGTTGATATGAAATTGCCTACCCTTTGGATTTATGGAGATAAAGACTGGATGAATGATGAAGCTGGACTAGAAATGACAAACGAAATAAATGATTTGTCAATCGATGAGTATTCAAAGAAGTTGGCCTCATTCAAAATCATCAAAAACGCCGGCCATCATCTTTACCTCGACAATCCTCCTGATTTTGCTCGAGTCATTTTCAAGTTTCTCAATCTTAAATAGATTTTTAGATGATCTTTTCTAACTCATTTTTGCAGTATTCCTGTATCTCTTTTAATTTTGCCCGTTGCATCTGTTCAATCTTTTTATATTCTTTATCAACCTCAGCTTGCAAATCGTTTCTTTTATGGAGCACATGAAACTCAACTCGTTTCAACTTATTCACCAAATTTGAGGAAAAGAGACTCAATGCATCCTGCATTACATCAACCGTACCGCCTTCTGTATCTGTCGTCTTGTCGGTCGTGGTGGGGAATTCAGTAAACTCTGCGTTTATAGGTGTCGAAGTTCGGACAGGTGCTTGTGCATCAATACTCATGGATGTTTGCGTTTTGGCCATTCTATTGACACGCTCCTTTGGGGCAACAACTAACGACATCAGCTCGCTTTGGTCATGCTTTGAACTGTCATCTGTAACAAACAAACTCGATGAAACGTTTGTGCTATTAGCCCTGTGTAAGGATAAATTTTGGCATCCATCGTGATGTTGGTGACCAGCTCCTTTTGACTTTACGTTTGGGCTCCGTTCTTTACCACTTTCAGTAACAAGGTTATCCAATATAACACTGCCCTCTTTTTCAGAATCAGCTCCAACCTTACACTGTGGGGTTTTACCAGTCTCGTCTTCGATTATCACCTCTTTTTCATAAACTTGAACCTCATTTGTTCCACGTTTCAGATCAACAATGCTGGTTTTTTCAAAAGACGATTCAAAATCCAGAGTCAAGTCCCATTCATCTGAAAGCTTCTTTCTTTTTCTTGAGGCTTTTCCCTTAGGATTAACAGTTTGATAGACACCTTTATTTCTTCTAGACTCAAAACTCTGGAGTTTGGCTCTCTCACCCGTAGTATTTATTGCACTATTAGATGGGTTTCGTGGTTCTGGCAATGTGTTAACTGCCAATTTTCTTTTCTTCTGAAGCGAGCTCAAGTATTGCACCAACCAATTAAAGTGCAACACGTCCGTCAATTGCAATTGCATCTCCAAGTTCTTTTCAATTGTTCCATCGGCAAGTCTCACCGCCAATGATCTAATAAAAGCTTCCAGCAGGTCACTTTTGGACCTTGTCTTGGGCCCCTTAGCACAAGATGTACTTAGTTTTATGATCAAGTTTGGGAAAGTTTTGAATGACTCAAAGCACATGAGGTTGACGTGATGACAGTGGAATTGTTGTTTTGATTCGACCCAAACATGAAGCAAGTTCCGATCTATAGGTTGTATGTAGCATCGGGAACTAGCCAAAGCCTCCACATTTGACTTTGTCTGGCATTGAATCAAGTTCTTGAAATTGGGATTTGCGGATTCAATGTACTTTATGTAAGGTGTTGTCAAATCTGGTAGAAAAGTTTTGTCAAGTCCAAGTGACACAAATAATCCGATTAAGTTCATTAAGGAAGTGAAATCTCTATTGAGATATTTCATCCTCTCAAATTTTGCCAAATTATCCCTTGAATTGAGAGTCTCTTTTAATAAGCCTTTGGTAGTGTCATTAGTGGCGATTCTAGTCAATATCGTTGTGCTCAACCAGTTCCAGCATGGACAATTACTCAATGAGTCCTCAGCAAGGGTATGAAATAGTGCCGAATCACATACATCAATGTTCGACTTTACAAGTATGGGCCACAATGATTTGGTAAGGTCACAAAAATGATGCCTGATGAAGCTGTTCAAGTACAATTGAACCAAAAAGTAACTAATCTTTTCTTCACACTCATCCTCATGGAATATGGAGTTACATAATTCATCAACACACTTGATAATGGTTGAGGTCTGTTTTGGACTCACTGCCGTACTGGCAGTCAACTCCTTGAGGGATGCATTAATTTCAAAGATTTCCCGTTTGCTCAAGTTTATTGGCCCTGACCAACTCAACCTTTTTTCCGATCGATTGTAGTTTAGCTCCTGAAAAAGCTCAATGAAAGTTGTAACACTTTTCATTGGGGGAGATAGGTGATCAGTTGTGTGTATGTGTGCGTGCTGAAATATTTGTCGATGTGAGTTTCTTCGTGTGGTAGATATTTTTGCAACACTCCATAAAGTGCACACAAAAGCAATTCTCAACGAGTTTGAAATTCCCATAATGTGTTTCAAAATCACAAAGTTGATTTGGCACCATAGTGCAAAGTATGGATGTAGACACACTTTCCATTCTTCCTAAAGTCGTCTGTTGTTTGGCCCTTCTCTACAGGGTCACTGGAGGAAATCAGGTGCGCCTATGATTCTGTCAGAGTGGAGCACTCATGCGATCATGCACCTGAGGTTGCTGCTATCCTAGGGTTGAAAGCAAATTCTGAGAATCACTCAACTTCAATGCGGCTCCAGGAAGCTGCTTCACGTGATTTGTCACTGTTAGATGGAAAATTAACTCTATTACCTCAAAAACTTTTCAAGTTCACCGTCTCGGTACTTTAGATTCAATTTTTACTTTAGGAGCTTCAAGGAAATAGGAGATGTAAGCTCTCAGAAGGAATGTAGACCAGTATATCGGTTTTCTCCTCCCCTGGTATATTGCAAAGTTTATGAGACATTTCCGATATGTAAGATACTGTGAAGTATTTGTGTGCTTTGAATTAGCCTGAGACATCTCTGAAAATAACCAGTGTACCCCCAAATATATGAAGAAACATCTCGACTGGGAAGAAAAGGAGTTCAGATGAATGTAGCATAATCTGTGTTCTAAAATGAAAGGCGTGGTTGAGAATAACAAATATCAATTTGGGTGCAATTTTTTTCTCTTTTTTGTAATAATAGGGTGGCGAAAATCAAAAAAAAAAAGAGAAAAAATTATTCTTTTGCTAGATTTTGATGCAAAAAAAGTGCAACTTACCACGAAGATAGAGAAGGAAGTCACACGTTTATTCACAACAAGAAAGGATATCACACACACTGTTGCTTTTTTTTTTCTCAATTATACAAATGTCGATCTATAAAAATTCCTTCAACAATGTTTTCACCATCTGTGGGCCTCATCTCCCTCTACCCATTGCCTCTCACTATACCCCAACTCCTTCTTTACCCTCTCCACTGTCTCAGGATCTCCCATATTCTTTCCAATATTATCACTGATTTTTATTGCTGGATACCCATTCGCTTCACTCAACTTAATAACAATGTTCATAGGTTGCGACTTCTCACCTGTGGATGCATTCAAGAAATCATTTGTGAAGAAAGTACCAATTCCGAAAGTGCTCAATAATCCATCTTGATCCGCCCTATCTTTATACTTTACACATTTCTCCACGTTCAATGAGTCACTAAAACAGATGGTTTTAGTATGTGGTTCAATACCGTTTTTCTTATAGTGTTGAGCAATTTTATCAGTGTATAGCTCTGGATCACCAGAGTCTTGTCTTACACCCGCGTAATCATCAATATAAGGTTTGGTGAAGACACTAAGATAGTTATCAGTACCAAAAGTATCAGTCAACGCAAGCCCAGCATATTTGGGTGTAAACGTGGCAATCCAGTAATCCATGGCCAACTTATTTGCATGTGTATAATCCTGGGTAATGGATGCAATACCCATGTACCACTCATGGGCAACTGTTCCAATTGGTTGGAGATCATACTTTTTAGCAAAATACACGTTGGATGTACCACTTACATATTTCGAGTTTAATCGTTCAGCGGTATCCTTGATAGCCTTGATGACAATTTCTTGAGCTTGAAAAGATCTTCTTCTTCTTGTTCCAAATTCACTAAAATGGCATTTTGCCGTATTAAGCTCCTCCACTTTGTGCGTAGCAATCTCAACTTGATTATCATAATTCCAATCAGTATCGACAAATTTGAAATACGCTTCAGAAATAAGGGCCAAAATTGGGATCTCATACAATATGGTATCGCTCCAGCTTCCTACTATCTCCAAACCAAAATCTCCATCAGCTTCAAGATACTTGATTTGAGATGCTGGATCAAGGTGAAATGTCTTTAGATATTCCAAGTAAGGACCTGGGAGTTGAGGCAATGCCTTTTGCAAGTACGCTAACTCTTCATCGGTGAATCTGATATCGCCCAAATGTTGTATCTGAGTCTTCAACCAATCAACAGCTGCAGAATTGAGCTTCAAGTCAGGTGTACGATTGGTGTATTTGTATTCCACCGGTATCTGTGGAAAGTGCTGGTGGACTGCAGCATGCATGAATAGCTTATAAAGGTCGGTATCCAACAATGACGTAATAGCAAACTCATCCTTCCTATTTCCACTCATATTTGAAGCACTCACGCGTGGGCAAACACCTAAATTGTTCCTGCGACAAAGAGTGGTAGTTAGACTCAATGAGTCTGACTTGAATCATTTTTTCCTTTCTTTATTTTTTTTCAAGTCAACAATCTCTATGATTTAGATAAGGAACCACTCAGCTCAAACATATTATGTACACTTGGCCATCGAAGTAGTCCAATTCAATTAGACAAGCACTTACAACAAAGAGGTTTCTAAACTACTGTTTTCTGTAAATTTTATGCCGATGAGCGCATCATCAATGTTCTACTTGAACCTCCACAGTTGCACCAGTAAACACACAATTTGACATTGGTATTGTTGTAGGCGCTTTTGAAGAGACACAACGCAGTCTTGCTCTTCCAGAAAGACCTCTTTCTCTTATATATCTCTTCATTTTGAAAGGTATGCGTTCTTCAGGTTGGATTTCTTTTTTCGTAAAAGTATTGGGTGCATGCGTGTGTGCGCCAGTGTGTACTTTTGATGATGAAAAAAACAAAAAGTTACAACGCCAGCATCTTTTCAAAAAGTACCACCCCCACTCCCCGTTGCCATTTACATTATAGTTTCTCAGCAGTTGGATATCATCTACCATGTCCTACACAAAGGAGCAGGAAGCTGTTGTTTTGCGAGTTCTTTCGTACAAGGGTCACCAATATTACGAAATATTGGAAGTTACCAAGACATCTTCTGAATCAGAGATTAAAAAATCGTACAGGAAACTCGCTATCAAATGCCATCCTGATAAAAATCCACATCCAAGATCGTCGGAAGCATTCAAAGTTGTAAACAAGTCATGGGAAGTTTTAAGTGATCCACAAATGAGACGTATATATGATCAAACGGGGACAGACCCCACATCTAGAATTTCAAACGCAAGTGCTGCTGCTAGCCAAGGATTTGGTTCGTTTACAGGAACGCGAGGCTTTGCTAGTGGAGCACACAACCCCTTTGAGGATGATTTATTCAATATGTTTTTCGGCAATGGTGGAAGTCCCTTTGCATCTGGTCCTACATTCACTTTTGGAGGCAACGGCTTCACTTTCCAGTCATTTGGCGGTGGACAGGACCCTTTTATGAGGCACAGAAGAACTACTAGGAGAACACACAGACCAGCATCTAATTCTAGAACTCAAAATGGAGAACGGCCACAAGAACCACAATCGCTTTCAGAAGTTATAAAGAATTTGTTGCCACTTTTACTTTTATTGATAATTCCCATCCTATCGGGATTTTTTTCAAACGACCCAACATCGGAATACTCCTTCACTCCTACTAGAGAATTTCATCTCGAACGAAGGACTCCTAAATATCACATTCCATATTTTGTTAATGACAAGTTTGCCCAAAAGAATGAAAACAAGTCAAAAAGAGAGCTTAGAAACTTTGGATCGAAAGTTGAGAACATATTCATTCAGGATAAAAGAGCCAAATGTTCGCGAGAACAAATGCACAAGGACAACTTGATCGAGGACGCAGTTGGTTGGTTCAGCACCGATATGCGCAAACTAGAACGTGCACAAAATATGCCTATGCCAAATTGTGATATATTAAAGGGATTGAATCTTTTATAGATTTGTATACAAGACAAACTTTACTTCTTCATATAAGGGCACCATCTCCCGCAAAGGTTGTTTACATGACAAACGTTGAGCGTGCTTTTCCTGTCTTTAATATCTCACATGATTGATATCATAAATTTCCCAACCCATCGTCGTCTTCTGGTTCATCAAAGTAATGACTAAACGTATATACTGTTCCGAAAATTAATACCCCACCGATTATGGTCAATGCGGCGGCCGTAGTGGTTAAAATGTAGGAATGGTGTAAAACAATCGGCAAATATAGTCCACTAACTAGCAAAAATGCCGTCAAGAATTGACCCAGTTCTGCCAATACATTAGTACTGGGTGCACTAAATGGATCGAAGCTATTGAGTCTCCTTGTGATTGCCACCGGAAGGTATGCCACTGAAAATATAAGTCCAATTACTATGGGAAACCAGTTCCCATATATCCCTGCTAATATGACCAATAAGAATCCAACGGATAATATAACTGAAAGACCAATTATTCGGTTTAGTGGGTTTATTTTGTAGTCTGCTGAGTCCATTGCCGAAGCTGGTTTGTTTCTTGAGACAGTAGATGATTGCCAAATTTAATAATCGCCGCCCTTTTTGGTTACTTCTTTTTTTGTCGAAACAAAAATTGGACCTCATTCTACAATACACCACTGAATTAATCAAAAAGTAAAGAGAACATGGCACAATCAAAGCGTGAGGATATAAAGATATCTAAAATAAAAGGGCGTGATAATGCAAACACCATACCATCTCCACCTGGATTTGATGTCAAACCACTCGAACACACTAGACAAGCTACAACAAGAGACCAAAAGGCAAGCTTGAATGAATTGAAGTCAAAAAAGATATATGAGCTTGCAATTGGACCAGCAAAGTCTATTCCCATGAATGCGTTCATGAGCTACATGACGGGTAACTCACTACAGATAATACCAGTTACTATGACAATGATGTTGCTTTGGAACCCCATCAAATCGATCTTTAACGATCTCAATCCAACGTTTCTGAAATTAAAGACAGAGGATAATCAACTGCTCATCCTTTTGGCAAAGTTGGGATTTATATTCTTTCAGTTGATGAATATGTCAATTGGTGTCTACAAATTATATACAATGGGTCTTATACCACACCTGGAGGCAGATTGGCTAGCATGGTTGGAGGTGGAACCAAGTGCGAATGTATTAAATAATTGAGTGATGTATAATATGAAACTACCTTGATACCTTATCGTAAATCTGCTGCAAGTTAAACTTGCTATACTTGAGGTAATTTTCCACAACACTCATACCTATGTTATTCTTGTAGCATTCAACAATGATTAATTTGTCGTAGTTTTTTAAATCCACCGTATGTCCATGATCACGACCCACAGTTTCAGCCACTGCTTTGATGATTACCTCTGATGTGAGTGTATCAAAGTTCTTTTTCGAAACTTGAATGGCAAACTTCACTGGTTTTCGATCCCTTGCGTGGAAATGTGGCGCCAAAACTCGCCTAGCCAAATCTTTTAAATGATCCTCTGGATCCGTAGTTGCCCTACACGAATCGCTAATTGGAGTGAGTTTCTGTGTGTTTCTTGTAGTCTTGACACCAGAATCATAACACTCCTGAGCATATTTCTCGACAAGCATCACTGGGTCTACTGGTTTCCTCGTTTTAATAAACACAACACATTCGATATCAACATCAATTGGTTGCAAATAGTTTGCCTTAGTATTTTTATCGGCCTCTTTCATTTCCGAAAGCTCTTGTTGAATCTTTTCTTCTATAGATAAGGCATTTGTTTCTTCACTTTTGTTATCGTCGTTCTCAGGGAGATCAAAATATTCAGTGATTTTCTCAGATAGCACAGTCATGAGCTCCTGGCGACATTGCTTTTCTTTTCCACGAGGACACGTAGCGTAAATACCAGCAGTGTTTGGCTCTAGTAGCTTTGCTCCACTCTTGGGCTTTTTGTTGCTACCCTTGGCATAATGTTCTCTGTTTCTCTTGCCCATTGCGTGTTCAACAGATTATGCCTGAATACTTCATCCATCTTTGCGAAAAAAAAAACTAGAATCAAAAATGTGCAGTGTTGATGAAAATTTCAAATAGACAAACATAGAGTACTGAAATCAAAATTGAGCACAACGAATACCTACCATCTTATCGGTGTTCATGATACCCTTTGATAAAGCGAAGACATTCTCCGACTGATTAATTCATTACAAATACAGACGCGTTTTTGTCCTTCACATGCATACTACTATACCTACCATTATTGATGCTGACCTTGCCCATAGATATCATACTTCATATCGTTGATGTAGGTAATCTAGAAATAAAGGATGTTTTCAGTTTGTACAATGTCAACAAGTTGTTAAAACAGAAGCTACTGCATCCGTATTTCTGGAATGTGCTATATAAAAGAATGTTTGCAACAATATATTCAGAATTAGAGGTAGACTACAAACCCATAGACTATTCCAAAGCATGCCATACCATTTACAAATGTGAGCTAGAACTAAAACATTCCATGGCACAGCTTTACGAACCAAGCATTTCCTCGCCTCATGAGAGCAGCAACAAGGTACGCCCGGCTAATTTACCGTGGACTAGCGAGCAATACCAACGTTATTGTTTGGACACCAACTACTTACCCACCCTACTAAAAATGATTAAACTGGAGAGTATCGAGCTTCAACCAACTATGGAAGATTCCCAAACCCGTTTGGATTTCCTCAGGGCTTCTGTTGTGGAACATTTGCTTTCGAACCAATTGTACAATATTGGTCTCGAAAATATACGACGCATAAACTCCCAAGAGGTGTCACCAGCATCTGCAGAAAATATGCTATTCAGTTTGAGCTTACTTGAAAGCAAAAGTTATCGTGATTTCCATTTTCGAAGGCGATTCTTGAGGAGAAAGCTAAAACTACTCGACAAGCACTTGAAAGCATACGTTGTTCAGACGTATAGCACTTTGAATGATAATGCTACTAAGCTTAGCTTCTTTCTGCACTATATCAAACAAGGCTTTCTGTTTTTGCTTAAAAATTTGGAGTCACGTGTGGTTGATGAGCATTCTATGATAGTCGAAAATTTTGACATTTTGAAATTATACAGTGGGAAATGCAAGGCTCATCCCTATCTTTTATTTGCAACGGCAATCAAAGTCGTTTACGCAGGATGGTCCAACTTTGGGCTTAAAGTACCTGGCTTGGTGAAATGTCCCGTATGCAGTCCATGGTGTTTAGTTTACCAAGACGTCTATTTTAGTTATGAGTACGGGACATTAACGAGTCGCAAGCTTGAAGCTGACTTAGGCTACTGGCTGAACAACCATCATCTGATTTCGTATTTGTTCCAATTATTTCACTTCTATCGCAAGGTGACTGGACGGAAAAAAACAGATTTTGCTAAAATCCTTTACATACGATCATTCGAGGATTACTGCACAGATTTAAACTTTTTGACAAAGGTGGATTTTCCGCATGAAGGACTGGATTTCGATTTTGACTTTGATCAATTTGTCGAACATCTCGAAAAAGAGGATGCTCTTGTTCATAAAGTTGTTTTCGAACAGGCTATTGGGGTAACTGATATCGAAGAAGTAGACAACAATATACTGCTGCCTCTACGGGGTCACGTTATAAAAACGAGATACAACAAGCCTGTAGTGATTTTAAACACAGATGGGCTGTTTTACAATGTTCTTACTGTATCCGGAACATTCGAAACTATTAAAAGCGACCGTGTTCGCATTTGGCAGTTTACGAATATTCAGGAAGTAAATGCGTTTATTCGCATGATAGGATTGAACTTGTTATTTAATGTGGACTTCCAGTATGTTGATATCAACTTGGAGAAAGGGCGTATAGTTTTTGGGTGATTTTTAGGGAGTGCCTACATAGTTGCAAATAGATTTACATCAAAATTCATTTGGTAGCATTTTAAAGTTTCTCTGCGATGATTGAGACTATGACGTTATCATACAGAACATATCGAAAGTAATTCATCAAATTATAGCAATTGAAGTATAATACGCATCATTCGCAATTCTTTTCACCACTACACTACATAGAGATATGCTACATACAGTCAAGAGATCCACGGTGAACACATATAAAAGAGCTCACCCTTGTTACACTTTGAGAAGATTTAAACATGTCTTGGGTATAGATTTGGGGACAACAAACTCGGCAGTGGCGTATGTAGGATCCGATAAAGAGCCTCACATTATTGAAAATGAGGAAGGGAAAAGGACAACGCCATCCGTAGTGGCATTTGATGACGAAAGGACGTTGGTGGGAATACCCGCAAAAAGGCAAGCCGTGATCAACCCACAAAACACCTTCTTTGCAACGAAGAGATTGATTGGAAGAAAATTCGAAGACCATGAAGTTCAAAGGGATATCCGAAATGTTCCTTATTCGATAGTCCCCAACAAGCAAGGAGATGCGGTACTAAAAACTTCAACTGGACGTGAGATAACTCCCTCAGAAATCGGAGGTTTGATATTGCAAAAGATGCAAGAGATTGCTGGGAAGCAATTGGATGATAAGAACATCAACCAGGCAGTTGTTACTGTCCCGGCGTACTTTAACGATAGTCAAAGACAAGCTACTAAAAATTCTGGCAAAACAGTGGGGTTGGAAGTGCTTCGAGTCATTAATGAGCCAACAGCAGCTGCACTTGCATACGGATGTGATAAATCAAGGAAGGAAGGAATCGTTGCTGTATTTGATTTTGGTGGTGGAACCTTTGATATCTCAATCTTGGACATCGAGGATGGTGTTTTTGAAGTTCGAGCTACAAATGGAAACACCCACTTGGGAGGTGAAGATGTCGATATCATTTTGTTGAAACGCATCCTTGCCAGTTTCAAGGAAAAATATGGCATTGACTTGTCAAAGAACGAGCTAGCCGTTCAGAGAATAAGAGAGGCTGCCGAGGATGCTAAAATTGAACTATCCAAAGTAAAAGAAACTGAAATCAATATTCCATTCATTTATGAGGACAAACATATCAAGTTCCGGTTAACCGAAGAGGAACTTGACGAAATGTCAATGCCTGTAATTGAGCAGGTGATTGAACCTGTCAAGAAATGTGTTAGAGACGCGGAACTCAAGTTCAAAGATATTGATGAGATCCTTTTAGTAGGAGGTATGACCAGAATGCCCAAGATTCGAAACGTGGTGGAGGAACTTTTCGGTAAAAAGCCAAGCACAGCAGTAAATCCTGATGAAGCCGTGGCCCTTGGTGCTGCTATTCAGGGAGCTGTTTTATCGGGTCAAGTTAAAAATGTGGTATTACTCGACGTTACTCCTTTGTCGTTGGGAATCGAGACTTACGGTGGAATATTCAGTCCTTTGATACCACGGAACTCGGCAGTGCCTATCAAGAAGGAGCAGATGTTTTCCACTGCTGTTGATGGCCAAACAGGTGTTGAGTTACGAGTATATCAAGGTGAAAGGATGCTAGTAAAGGATAACAAGTTGATTGGTCAATTCAAATTATCCGATATACCTCAGGGCCCTAAAGGTACCCCACAAATTTCCGTCCAATTTGAAATCGATGCGGATGGGATAATTAATGTTAGTGCATCTGATAAAACTCCTTATCCAAAGGACTCTCAACACTATGGAAAACAAAACACCGTGTCAATACAAGTTACCGAAGTGGGATTGACCGATGCAGAGGTGCAGAAGATGATTGAGGAAAGTAACAGGAACAAAGAAGCTGACGAGGAGATGAGAAAGTATTATGAACATGCATCGAGAGCAGAGATTTTATGCACAGACACCGAGGTAGCTTTGATTCAATTCGGGGAATTGATGGAAAAGTCGGAGAAAGAAAATATCCAGGGTTATATCAACAAAATTAAGGAAATCATTGATGATATAAGAAGCAACAAGAAGCTCCATGATCCTAAGGTGCTCAATGACAAGTTGAACGAGATGCAGAAGGAATGCATGGAAGCAATCAAAAAAGTTGCCATAAAGCAACAAGAGCAAAGACAGTAAATGATATATAGAGTAGAATCGAATTTAGTACTTTAATTACTCATCTGTATCCATCCTATCCCCTTGTCCAGATTCTTCTCCACCTTGGGTGGTTTCATTTCCAGCAGTTTCACCTCTTTCCTCATTTCTATTCTCCTCATCACCGTCAGCTCTATTTCTATCGTTTGTTACTGAATCTAGTTTGTCGAGCCATTGCTGAACATCTTCATCGTCATAAGAAATATATGGTTGACCTTTACCCACCACAGCAACACTCGTGTTTTTAAATGTCAATTCAACATCCTGACTTAATGTGTCTCTCAAGGCGTACAATCCATGTACGATTAGCTTTTCAATTGAGTCGGAACTTCTGATCTCGTCCAAATTTCTTTCCAAATACGTACGGGCAGCTTGTGATCTAGCTCCAATAGCAGCTCCAAAATATTCAAGAACCGATCCCGATGGCTGAAACTCCAACAAATGTGCTCCAGTTTCGTCATACCCCGCAATCAACAATCCCACACCGTATGGCCTAGATCCGTAGCTTTGGGTATTTTCCTGAGCTTTATCGGCAATTGTAAAAGCTGCTTTTTGAGTCTGAATGGGGCGATTGAAAATCATTTTACACTGCATTGCTTGCTTTCTCAAGAAATTGGATAAAACACGTGCATCTGGAGCCAACCCGGCCAATGCTACTCCCATGTGATCATCAATCTTGATAATTTTTTTTTGGTACGAGCCCAATTCTTCGGCATTTCTCTTTAAAGCCACAAGCACGACATAGTCTTTGGATGTTAAACCTACAGCAGCACTTCCTTGCTTAATTGCTTCCAATGCATACTCAACCTGAAACAAACGACCCGTAGGCGAGTAAGTAACAGAATCGTTATCGTAATTGTTTCTAAACATTGTGGGTTGCGTAAGTTACCAGGTGGGAGGTTAGAATGGTGGGTTTTTCGCCACTTTACAAAATTGTTTGGGCCTTAATTTTCAAAGGCTCTTTCGCCAAACAAACCAGGAGCTACCAACTGAGTGGAAGATATGATACCAATTACTTGTCTTCCACAGAGGTGTCACTTTAATCGAACATTGAGATATGTGAGAACTTGACAGCTATAATTACTTGAAGTAGGGGTGTGAGAAAGATGGCCCTTCAGGGGTGATATTTACAACTTTTGTCAATGCGAAGCTGCGGAGAGACTAGAGACTAGCATGAGATTTACTCTAAGGGTTATCTATTTTGTAAATCTCTCTCATTTGCAATCAGATTTAATCATCTCCGGGCGACATTGAAGACAACATTTAATTGAAAAGATTCGAGTGTTGTGGCTCAATTTGCCCCGAGAAAAATGCTAGAAGCTTCGCCAACATTTTGTTGGGTAGAGGAGCGTATAAAACGAAAGGGACAGCAAAGGAAAAAAAAGCGGCACTGGATATACATCTATTCTTGAGCAGTATACGTGTCCACTCTACACACACCAAACATAACAATGGTTTCAGCAGAATTCGAAGAAAAAGTATGTCAATTGATGCATTGGTAGTGATAATATTAATTGCCCTGGAACTACTCAATTGTGGAATACTAACAGATACAAAAGGCAAATACCGTGTCCAATTTGGCCAAAAGACCATCCGATGACGAATTGTTGAAGCTCTACGGTCTCTACAAGCAAGCTACCGTTGGTGACAATACTACAGACAAGCCAGGTACTTTTGATTTCAAGGGTAAGTACAAATGGCAAAGCTGGAAAGATTTGGAGGGAACCCCACAAGAGGAAGCTGAGAAGAAGTACATCGAATATGCAGTGGAATTGATCAACAAATACAACAACTAGAGGATTAGATAAATGTATATTGAGTATCAATGCTAGTGGAATAATACATTGTCTTTTTGCGACACTTGCTACGGTTTATCTTTACTTCTATCTCTATAATAGCTTCCTTTCACTTCTATATCTCGTCTCATAATCTCATCATTTCATCACGAACTAGCTCATAACATCCCAAAAAGATTGCTCCACCACAACTGATCCAACACGTTCTTGGTACAACACCTTTCCAAAAACTGGACCAACCTTCCTCTCGAATCAATTGAGATATAACATGTACAAATCCGACTTTTTCGTTACTCAACATGATTCTTGTTTTGATAACGTCCAATGGAGTGGTGAGAGCTGCAGCAACTCCTCCTGCCACCATTCCACAAATTGCCCCTTTTAACCCCATTGAAACGGGCTGTAATCTAGTGTCAGTAGTTGAAGACCAAGCCTTTAATTTTAACCACTCGTAAAGAGGGAACTGAATGATGGTAAACGGTATCTCCCTCATGATTGTACTGTTCCAACCACGGTATAGTCCTCTGATTATCCCGCCATGTTGGTTGTTGTTCATTATGATATGTTTGAAATTTGACCAACTGGAAGTCAACCCCATATGACTCGCTTGGGTTCTTTGCTTGATCACTTCGGCTGGAACACGAACTATACATGCCATAACTTCTCCTAAGGACGCAGCAATCATGTGACGATAATTGGGTGACGAGACGTAAGGCTGCAATTTTCGTTTCACCGTATCGTATGTGACAAAGAATAGCGAAGCTGATGGAGCTGATGCAATGACACATGATCCTAGTCCTCGATATATTCCTTTATAGCCTCCATTACGAAAGAATCCTCCTTTTGCTTGTAATCTGGTCTTGATTGTGTCAATGGGGAAAAATGCCACATCAGTAGCAGTTCCAGCACATGCACCACTCTAGATACGAGTGTTAGTGATTTGAAAAACAAAGGGAGAGCAGCACAGAGCTCTTCTTCAATACTGTAGACATACGACTAACGACACAAAGAAAGTGGGTTCGGTTCCTTGCATCTGGATAAATTGATTAGCACATTTGAAATATTTTTCAGCTGGTGAGTGATTTTGCGTATATTTTACAAATTGAATCGATTTTGGTTCAATCGACAACGGACCTGGTTGCGAGACACTGAAATTCACCAACTGGATGGGCCAAAATGAGTCGAGAAATGCTTAACCTGTGATGATGACATGTCAAGGAATACATGATCCTTAATACAACGTGCTATCTCGGGAAGGAGATGTTACATTGCACCATCTTTTCCCCCAATTAAACAATCCGGTACCAGAATAAGGCCAAAGTTGCTTCTCCTTTATACTCTTCACCTAAGCTCCATTGATATATTGTTACAACATCATGGGCTCTTTAGCATTGGAGTGTGTATGCTTGATGAACCCGGTAGCGACAAACTTTTTGGTCACACACGCACGCACGCCCATTCATTCCCTCTCCTCCTCCTTCTCTTTTCGAAAAATCATCCCTTTTTTAATCGAAGGGTGTTCTACTCCACCGAAACTCACATTTGCAACCCTAATTCCCAATGTTGAAATCGTTACCAACTACATTACGCTCTGTTTCAGTAAAGAGAATTGCCTCTCAATCATCGAGGTTAAGATCAAGCATTGCGCTTAAGTCAACATGCCCTAGAGTGGTTGTTCCTGTTTTAGCTAGATCATTCCATCAAACAGCAATTGCTTTCAATCAAACACCAGAGTCGGCATTGAACGAAGTTGTTAAAGCAGAGAGTAAAATTTCCGAAGCTATACCAAACGAATTGGATCAAGTGTATCAAGATTTTTTGACTACTAGTGGTTTTGAAGTTGTCTCTACTCCAGGAACTGCTAGTGTTGAGTTGGTGAAAAAAGATGCTGAAACAGGTAATATTTTACATGTCTATTTTGACATTGATGAAGTCACGGATATTCCTACCGAAGATTTGGCAGCTTTAGAGTCTGGCGATTTAGAAGAAGAGGCAAATCAATTAGATCAATTGTTGTGCAATGTTAAGATCCTTGTTGAAAACCCATCGAACAATACAGGCTTGTTTTTGAATTTGTTTTTACAAAACACAGAGTCTTCTTTTATGATTGACTTTGTCAATGTTCAGGATGATGTAAAGTCATTTATCAGGGCGATCAAGGAGGAGAATGAATTCATTGACAAATTTAAATACCAGGGCCCTAAATTTGCAGAGTTGGATGAAAGCTTGCAAACTGAATTTGAAAACTATTTGGTTGCAAAGGGAATTGATAATGAATTGGCAGATTTCATTGTTGCTTTCAGTGATTTCAAGGAAGAAAGCGAATACAGAACTTGGCTCAATGCTGTTTCTAAATTTTTGAATTAATGTCTACTCACCTGAAACATGTATATAATAGGAATAAAGACTAGTAATACCATGAGTACGGTAAACATGTAGATTAACAAAAGCTATAGAGAAAGAAGATGAAAATTATAGGAGATAGAGCACACCAACTTTAAAATCATAGCATTTTCTATTCATAATTCAACAAACACCCTCCACCCACATTTCTTTTACCGTTTTTTCCCTTGTATTATATCTCTTATCATCAATGACAAGACTTCGTCAATGTCATCCAAACAATCAAGGGCAATGAATCCACAATCCCACTCTTGGCTTAATTTCCTACCCTCTAAAACCAATTGATCTGAAGCCAAGTCACTATTGACATGAGTACAGATGATCCAAATTGGAGGAGATCTGGCAGTTGCAGTTGTGGTTGTTGCTTGCTGCCCAGCAGATGCATTGGTGGTGGCATCATTGGTTGTTTTCCAAAAACTTTTTAAGGCACTCTTGAATGAAAAGACATCATCTTCTTGACCTTTTTTCCAATTTTCTTTGAATGAAATGTACTCTTCCCACGCATCATTAAGTGCTGCTTTGATTGAGGGCAAGAGGTTGAATGTATGATTTTTTGGTAGTTCACCACCACCACTTTGATCGTCATTGTATTTTGGTGGTGCAAAGCTTGGTATTGCACTGTAGACAAAAAAGTAGCCATTAACGTCTCCATTCAATTCACTAGCTCCGCTAGCCACCAAAAGAGGACTTGTGGACACTGGTCGTCGTGGTTCATTGGCAAGGTTGTGCAATACGTCTCGATCCAAATTTGTGTAAAGCGATGCTTCAAGATACGGAACGGTTTTGTCAGGGTTGTATCCCGGAGTGTCTATAAGTTCAACTAGTATCGGAGTAATCACAGATAGTGATGTGCTGTAGTATTGATTTTTCGAAAAGATGTTCTTACCTGTAGTTGGCACATTACTATTCCGTATGCTTGGTGGTAAAGTCAAATGTGAATTTGATGTCAATGGTTTCCCTCGTAATATATCCTTAGCCCTTTCAGATGATGGCTCGTAGTTGAACAAGTTTGGGTTGAGGTATGTGGTTGGATAGTAAGTGTCATTAAAATTTCCCAAAATTAGTTTGGAGATAATCGACGTTTTGCCTGATTTGGACCCACCAAGAAACGCAAGCCTTACCGGGTTTGTTAAATTCAAGGGTTTGGCGGCATCATGAAGTTGATGTGGATCTGTTTTTTTTTGTAATGTTGTCATATGGGACTGACTCTTGACACTCTACTTTCTTCCTAGAGATAGCCACTCGGATCAGATGAAGAGAAGATGTCTTACGAACTTGGGAATTGATCTCAGCTTTGTGTTATCACTATTGCAAGCTCCGATAAAAGATGATTCTACCCAACAAATTTCATTTCGATAGAGCAACACTCAGTATGGACTATTTACGCAGCAGAAGCAGAAGCGTCCCTTAAGATGATTATATATACCAGACGATTCCTCTACTTATACTTGCTACGGTAAACTTCTTCATTTTTCGTTAAACTCAAAGATACGTCGATGCAAGCGAGATTTTAATCGAGATCCTTCCACACGAACGCGCCACAAGATAGGTTTAGTGTAAACCAGGACAGCCTTTATACTCAGACGCTATACTGATCTGTGTATTGGCATATGGAGAGTCTATAAAGATTGCAGGGGCTGAAAATTGTGATCAAAGTGCAATGGAATATGGCATATAACACATTAGTTGTGGACAAGTCCAACCATTGAGGGCACAAGGACAATAAAAAGTCTAAGGCTAACACCGCAGCTGCTCTGAGCATGGTCCGAGAAATCTTATGGCTCCTCGTCTTCAACTAGGAGTACACTAAAAATGAATCTGACGTCTGTCACGTGATTAGGGCTACACTCACTCGCACCACAACTTCCAATTAGGCAAAAGTGAAAAAAAAAAAAAACACAACTAGAGTTGGTCCAACCCGCCCATACAACCACATCATACATACAACAATGTCATCAGAATCATCAATTTCATACGCTGCGTTGATCTTAGCTGATGCTGAGCAAGAAATTACTTCCGACAAATTATTAGCCATCACCAAGGCTGCTGGTGCTCAAGTTGACTCCATCTGGGCCGATGTTTTCGCCAAGGCTTTGGAAGGTAAAGACTTGAAAGAATTGTTGTTCTCTTTTGCTGCTTCTGCTCCAGCTGGTGGTGCTGCTGCTGCCGGTGGTGCTGGTGCCGCTGCTGGTGGTGATGCCGGTGCTGCCCCAGCTGAAGAAGCTAAGGAAGAAGAAGCTGCTGAAGAATCTGATGATGACATGGGATTCGGTTTATTCGATTAAGCGGGGTGTCAACTGAGAAGTAGAGGAGTGTGAGGAATAGAAAGAAAGTGATTGTTTCAAGATCAGGGTATTTACGATTCATGACTATTGACCATTTCTTACCAATTCATGTAGTATAATATACACGATATTTAATACAAATGAGATGTAAACGCTGTGTGGTATTTATGACTTGACAGTGATTGATGTTTCCGTCTTCAATGTCTTGGCACTTCTGTTCCCCGTGACAGCTGATCTCTTTGTCAATCTGACTTTCTTCTCATTGAGTAGAGTGCCATCTCCTTCGTCTTCTATCTCCCGCTTCACACTCACGCCAACATCTACCACATCACCATCCGCTTCTTCTTTCTTGACTTCAACAACATTGACACCATTGTTCAAATCACTCAAATCTGCAGCAAACAACACCGACTGAGCCCAACCAGCATAATCACCAAAAATGTCCTGAAAAAACAGTCTTATATTATCGTGCATGGCCTTATTTAATGTCTTTGATTTGCCTCCCTTGAATTTGAAATCACGTACAGCTATCTGATAAACATGAGTATCGATGGGCACGATATTTGATTTATCCAATGACATCAAGCATATGCAATCGGCAACTTTGGGCCCCACACCCGTCAATTGTAACAAAAACTCATGAGCTTCTTCATAGGATGCATGACGTAAGTTGTTCAACTTTGTGAGTGTTATATCAGGATACTTTGCATTGTCAGTGAATTTACAAGCTGTTTGATAAATGTACTTGGCTCGATATCCAAATCCCAAGTCGCGTAATTTTGTCTCGACTGAAGCATCAGTTGATAGCTGTTGTGGACTTGGGAATGAGTAGAATGAAATACCACCATAGTCATTGATATAGTTGCCAAAATGAAGACATAGATTATCGCACATCTTCAGGATTCGCTTAACGTTATTGTTTGATGAGCAAATGAATGATATTAGACATTCCCACGGGTCTTGTCTGAGCGTACGTATGCCACTGAATAGATCAAAAGGCGATTGTTGCTTCACTTTGGCAGTGGTGATGTATGGTTTATGGTTTTGTTTCCATTGCTGATACAAGTCGATAAGTTTCACGTCAAGGGCAAAATAATCCTGAATGAAGTCAAGGGTAGCTTCACCACCAATATGTGCGTCACTTGATTTGTTTTTCTGTTCTGCCATCACTTGGGAATAGTAAATATGATCTTTATCTTGTTTCAACAAGACGATTCGATCCAGTATGGCAAATGACCATACATCATGTATACATTTCCATCGGAAAGTTTGACCACACCGCAACACTTTTGCTAAACTCACTTCTGCTTCCTTGAGTGGAAGCTTGTTCCATATAAGTTCTATCGTCATGACTGAGTTGGTTGAAGTGGAGAGTGAATGTTTTCCAATTTCAAATTTTCTTCAGAACTTATCTGCTTACATTCATACGCGTCAGTTTCCCAAAAAAGGAAAAAAAAACAGCCGCACAACTCTACATGATATGGTTTGATAATACAAATTCTAGTAATGCAAATGATGGCAAATACATATTAGCCAAAGTGTCCAACACGGTACACAGTCACGTCGTTCAAAAATTGTCAAAATACTCTTTAACAAACAATGAGCTCCTTTTGAATCTTTTTTCCAGATACTTTTCAAAAATCGCCTTGTGATTTTTTTCAGCAAATCGACAGTTTTCCAACAATTGTTCCGCCAAAGGTCTCAATTGTCGTTCGGTATACCCGCTGTAAAAGACATGAGCTTCAGTCCATTCACCACGATTCAACAATAATCGTGAAAGATATTGTGCACCCGCAGCCAACCAGCTTGGTGGCGATGCGACAAACCGTGCATCCATCACCGTGATTTCCAAAAAGTATTTAGCCAAAGTTCGAGTTTCATAATCGTAATCATCAGCTTTAGATGTGCGTCGAAGGAACGACATTGGGCCTGGCCACCCCATATCAAATTCCAAAACATCAATCATGAAACGTTCAGCTTTGAGGAACTCATCTATTGAGTATGCGTTATCGGCCATAAACGCAACTTCTTGTACTGTGGGACAATTAATTTCTTCGTATTTAGCAGCAATGAAAAATGCAACTGCGCCAACCAATTGAAATCTGCTTAATGAAACTTTACGTTTGGAAAGGAATCGATCAATGTAGTTGACAGTGAGGAAAAGTGTCTCCGGGAGTAAGTTGAATTTACCATGTACCTGAACCACCCAATCAATCAATACTGCCCTCATGCCCCATCTCAACTCATCTTGCATTGTATCCATGTAATACGGGTCTGGTTTATACTTTTCTTCCAAACTACGCATGTAGTTGAATATTTCCGGCGCATATTCAGCAACCATTGAGGCGTCATAAGTATCCTCATCATTTTCGTCCAATGTTGTTCTTGAAAATTGATCAACCACTCTTTGTAATTTCATCTTGATTGATAGATCCCACAACGGCTTCATGGGTGTGACAGCTTCAGTACGATGCTGACGGTTGGAATGGGAGTGCGATTTGGAGGTAGCTTGCTGTTGCTGCTGTTGGTGGTGGTGGTGGTGCTGCTGCTGGCGGTGGACTTCCTCTTGTTCATGAATAGACAGACTGTCGTCTTGCCTAATTGTAGTCTCCATTGAAACTTCCTTCTCTGTTTGTAAGTCGTCATCATTTCGTAAATTCTTTGTGTATAGCTCTGCAATACTGTCTCTTGTAATGCTTTGTTTGACGGCAATTTGATTTCGTAACTCGCGATCATCATCATCTTCTTTTAATCTATAGCTGGTATCGTCAAGCTCTTCACTTGTAAATCTGTCCTCTTCAATCTCCTCCTTGAAGTGCGTTTCATACTTGTCGCGTGAGCGTAATGGCTGTTGCTGTTGTTGATGCTGCAGCGGTTGGTACCTAACTTCATCATGTATTCTATTGTGAAGATCTTGGACTTGTTGATGCTGTTGATGATGCTGGAGTTTATGTTGTTCATGTAAATGCAATTGAGAATGTGTCAGCGTCGGATTCCTATTCTCTTTATCATCGCTAGATTCAGCCAAGTCATCAGACGTACTTCTCAAATCGTCATCGGTATAATCGTCACCAAATTCTCTATGCGATACTCTCTCCAATCGTGGTTTTTTATAATGATGGAGAGCTTGTGTTGCTTGTTTATAGATTTGTACTTTTGGTTGACTCAAAGTAGCTCCTGATGTAGCTACCCCACTGCCAATACTGCTGTTGCTATTGCTGCTACTGTGCTGGTGGTGTGAGTATGGATATGACTGTTGTAATGGAAGATGCAGATGCGCTTGTTGTGATACTTGTTGTTGTTGAGACTTGACACGGGATTTGTAATTCTCTTGTGCAGTTAAATCGCTCAACACTTCCCTATGTAGTGAACCCAAATGTGAATCAGACAATCTTGTCGACTTGTAGTTGGATCCTGACGCGGTTTTGGTGGAGCTGTTGGTGTTTGCATTACTGTTGTAACTACCACCAATATTGTGATGCATGTTTTGATTATGAATATCTGACTTTGATTTGAGGTGGCGACTTAGTTTATTCTCATCATTGATGGTTTTATATGACTTCATGATTAGGTGGTGGTGATGATAGAAGGAGGAATCAATAACGGTATGCAAAAGAGTCCGAAAAAAAAGAATCAGTCGATAGCGCAAGTTCCAATCAATCTAATGGGTGTAGGGTGGTAATCGGGACCTGTTGTGGTTCTGGTAATGGTGTTAATGAGTTGCGAAACTTTTTACAATTGATGTGTGTTGTGTGTACAGTTTGAATTGTTTTGGTGTTTCTGTGATGAATTGTTGTGATTTTTTTTGTTTTTTTTTTTTTTTTTCGTGCTTTTGTTTATGCTAGTTTGTTGTTGACAAGACAAGACAAATACAAATAATACAAAGTCAAAGAGGAATGTAAAGGTGGGTTGAGGTGGAGGGTAATATGTGATGGTATTCTGTGTGAATTGGATGATGATGCTACTTGGTAGTAGTAAAGTTTAGTGAGTACAATTGAAAAGCGAAGGACGTATGAGTTGGACAATAGTAGATATTTGTTCTAACCACTTTCTCTTTGGTTGTAAAGAGAATGATCTAGTGAATCAAGAAGGTGTTAGCAATGTAAGGACAAATAGATCTGTGAAATTGTGAAGGGATAAGGAGAACAAATCAAAAGAGAGACTGATGGAAAAGAAGTGGATATGAAAACTATACGAACTATTAGCAGATTATTCCTACTGTGTGTGCATAGGTGTGTGTGTGTGTGTACGTATGCCTGTTTTGTGTGCTTCTCCTCCTCCTCCAACTCACTCTGTGTCTCATTGTGTTTCTGCTTGTATGATCGTACAGCTTTCAACTTTTGTTCATTTGTTTTGTTTACTCTTTTTGGTGTTTTGTGTATGTGGGTGTATGTATGTGTGTGTGTGTGTGTGTGTGTGTGTTTATTTTGAAAAGATGTCGAGAATACCACAAAGACACGAACAATTCATTCACAGTTATAAGTAAACAAACCAATGAACCAACTCCCAATGAAATCTCTTTCTCTCTCTCATCCGTACATTCACAGTCCTACGACAAGAAACTGTAGCAGCATAGCTGCTGGCTATTACTAGACTACTTCCACAGCACCTTTCAAACCACTAAAGATGATAAAATAAATAGAATACGAAACAAACTCTAAATTTAGCCTCAAAAGCATTACTACCCTTCCTTTTTCCCCCTCCTTCCGCCTTCAAAGAAACTTTTAGTAAGTTTAATTGTTGCACATTGATGTAGTCCATTTCTTGACTATCAACAAACTTAAAGCATATAGTATAGATTCTGGTTCAATTTACTCCATGCTTTATTTGAAAAATCAGATTTAAGTCACGTGTATAACTCTGTGTGGCCCAAACTACAAACTGCACCTCGAAAAGTCCCACTTTGTGATGGGACGGTGAGACTAATGAAGTCATTTGGGTAAAATCGCATTTGTATACCGCATCTGACTGAATCTACATCTCGCCACCACTTTTTGTCAAATTTCCCACAATTTTTGTCATAAACTTGTGGTAAGATCTTAATATCTGCATAATGTAAAGCAAAAGCACAAAGTTGTTTTTTGACATCTTAGTCGTGGAAGAGTGTCCAACCATTTCTCTACCTCAAAATTTCTTAGCCACGTACACAGTAATCGTTGCTAGGCTATTGCTTTTCAAACTATGTATGCTCATTGAGATGTCATTTGTGATGGAAGAGAAATACCTTGTCTGGGCTGTCTTCGTAGTAGCAGTGACAGCAGGAACAATATTGGCTATTTTGAAGTTGAGAAAATTGTCAACCATACAAGATGAGTCAAAACAACAAAAATTATATTGGCTTATCAACCAAATTTATTGGGTGTCGGTAATAACTGGGTACAAGTTGACTCAGTATATTACCGACACTAACCCCAGCTCCGAAGGGGGCTGGAAAAGAATTATGGAGTGGGTAGCTGTAATGTGTGGTATATTACTAGCACCTAAAATTGTCCAGTCAGAGTTTTCAATGAAAGTTTTTGCATATTGCCTTTGTGGATGCGCAGTACTAACTACATTATTGATAGGATTTCTCGTAGAGGATGGTGGAAACACAAGGAGACTTTTATATATGAATTGTGGATTAGCAATTGGGGGTTTACTTTGCGAAACGAAGCTTACTAAAAAGAGAAAGGAGAAGTATGTGATTTTTTGGATCTGCTATGGGATAGTTTCAGCTGTTATGCTAATAGTGGCACTCCTTTTGGATCCTAAAGATGAACCGAGAGGGAATGTTCTAACTTACTTTGCGTTTGCTGGTTTAGGTACGATTATGGGGACGTTAATACGTAGTTAGATTTGATCAATTGATTTATTGCAAACTCAACAAGGTAAAGTCAACCTCGCTAAATTTTTAGAAGTCTTGGCAAGTTATGATGACGCAACCAGCGAATTACAGCAACAATTTTTGAACTTGATCAATCATTACAAGTCAGTGGTGGGACAAGAGGGGTGGAATCAAGTGTTGAAATTTGTTAGTCCTACGTTGAGAAATAGCTTAGATATATGATCGAGCGATGCAAAATGGGAGGAGTTTTCCAAAAAAGAAGAAAAGGGTCGACATTAGATAACAGTTGTGTGATACCATTGAGCACAAGGTGTAAGTAACCTCAATTAGTAGTTTATAGATATATAGGCGAGAAAAAGTATATAGATGTATAGGTGAGAAAAAGTATTTAGAGTTCAATTATAAAGTGGTAAAGAGGTGTAGAGTACGCAAGGAGACTGCTTCACAGCAGTAATGGACTGAGTCTTTATCAAAGTGCGAACTTGCAATGAGTTCACTGCTCAGGTTACAATTCAAACTTGTTTGTCAATCCGTATTGTTGAAACTCTCTAGTAATAGAAAAATACGCGTACGCAATTGGTGATGATGTATTCTTTAGAAACGGTGGTGTTGGTGAATCGTGTCCAGGTGTATATCTACTAACATCATTCTCCTGTGCTCCATTGTCATTTGTGTATGCTGACTATAGTACCATATTTATGGGCAAATCTTTGTCACCTTCATCAAGTAAACAAGGCAAACAGTTACTATGCAATGAAGTAATAGAGGTTATTTGTGTGTGTACTGCCACTTGCTCCTGCTATGCTGAAATGCAAATTTGAACATCACCACAATCATTATAATCTCCAAACATTCAATGAATACGCTAGTTGGATAAAGACTCAGCATCCCCGTTCCACCTTCGTGGGCGGTTTGTCATGTGTAGGATTGCAAAAGTATATTCATCAGCCACGAATATGAGACTCCCGTGTTGCACTTCTTATGTTGACAAATATTCCTTAACTGCATCACCCCACGAGTTCTTTTTCTTATAGAACGCCATATCTTGTGGCAACGAATCAATGCCATGAATAAGCTCTTCGCCCAATTGTTCCTCATTCTTGAGTTTATCCAAGCTAGTTAAATATGTCCGTACCGTCATCACTACTGCGCCCGTTCGGGGTAATCTCGTCAACACTTGGCGTTCACATCTCAAGAAACATCCATTGACGAAATCAATATCATTAACAAACAATTTCGTCACTTCTTCTCCCTTTCTAGCATGGTTGTTCAACGTGAAGTAGTCTCCATGTGTCTGTATTGACCAGTTATGCCTTACCCACAAATCGGTTGGTTTCAAATTGTTGAAAAATTTATGCATCGGGTTGTGTAATCTTGACTCGTATTGGGGGACCAATGTATGGATGTAGGAGATCGGTTTGTTGAACAATACACTAGGGTCAAATCCGGCTGGGAAACCCACAATCGATGATCGCATAATGTACTCTTGTTCTTTATCATTTGGATCATCCTTCAATAACAATACGAAATCTTCTTCCATGTTGGATCCAATATTGACCAATAATTGTTGTGGCCGTAACTTATGAGCATCTTTTTCAAACTTGAGTCCGTTTATTTTATTTTCAATTACTCTAGTTTTTGAATCCAATTGGAAATATTGTGGAAACCTTTGAAGGTAAAAATCGCAAATTATATTGTAGAACTCTTGAAGTGCTCTAATTGATCTGGAGTCTTTATAAATGTGGGTTGTCTGCCTAGGATTAGCTTTGAGAGATTTTGCCTTTAAGGTTGTTACTTTGAGGTAAGTGTTTTCAATCAATAACCATTCATTAGGATTCTTTGATATGTTCCTAACACCGATATTTGGATTGAAATTTCGTTTACCAACAAAAGGACGTATGGTTAAAGGTAGTTGCTCTTGCCATTTGAATTCCGCATGTACTGAAGTGACATGCTCAAGAAGTGGGTGATGGTGCCGTGGCCCTATCCTTTTAAAAACCAAATATGCTGTAGATACAATCACTAGAAGCATCAACTCAATTAGCAGTAGCTGAATCATGGTTAGTGGATAGTGTGAAGAAGAGTGACCTTTGTAAATAAGAGAGCAGCTGCCAGCTCTCTTGTATCTTGTTGTAACTTTACTCCGCTTTCGTTTTTGGCATCAAAGTTGAAAGTGCTTAGCGGTGACAGGCGCAATTTCTCCTTTTTTAGATGCGCGCGATAGATACCAAAAGTTACCCTAGGTTACAAATGCTTCCCCATTGAATAAAAAAGATTTACTGGCATTCGTCAACTAAGAAGAATATGGCTTCTGCGTCCTGGAACAAAACATTGACAAAGTAATGCTGTATAATGGTCAATTTTTCACATGATATTGACACCAAGTCACTGCACGAAGAGCCATTCACCACAATAAATGCCACAGCCACAATCCCCAGCCAGAAAAAGTGTCCGCGAACGATTGTGAACTCGATATCTTACCAGATCTACATATCTGGGTGACATTCGAATATCCATTGAGACCTCAAGTCTCAGAAAGAGGTAACTGGGATAGCTTTCCACCATTTGGAGTTGCCTGGTTTAATTGTAGCCATACAAATTAGTGAAAAAGTAAAAAGATGAACCAATTGTGTTTTTGTGGCCATCTTTTGTAGCAGCAATATTGCATTAGATTCAACTAATTTGTTTGCTAGAGCAATTTAATGTGAACTCCATAAAAACTCTTTTGGAATGAGATAGTTGAAGACAAAAGTCATGAACCCAATGTTTTTGGGCAAGGGACAAAAGTCAGGACATCAAATAATATGAAGGTGATAGGTACTAGATATTGAGCAAAGCGAATTGCCAATAAATTCAATTGATACAAGAACCATAATAGTACAAAGGGAATTTGGTCAGTGTTTGAAAATATCCTTAGCTCATGATGATTTTGAACAATGAACATTGCTGCTTTAGGCACAGGCTACTTACAATAAGCACCGAAAATGCGTTTGATTGGTGTTTAGAAATTGTTGATAAATTGAGCTTCGAGTACCGCTCATGAGACGACAATGAAAGGACAAGTAATGGAAACGGAGTGTTACCAATCAAATGCTTTTATAATGACAAGGTTCAGAGTTCTTACTACCCTCCAATACACTCTAACGGATGGGGTTGCAATAACGTCGATACATTTTTTTTATCAGATCGCACAAACCAGAGAAAGCTACAGAGGAGGATCCATAACATCGGAAATATATTGTTGAATCTATACCTCTTTTTTGATAAAGTTGCAATCAATTAATTTTATTGGGGGATTGTATGATTTTCTGAAAGTAGTACAGTAGTAGTGTCAGTAGCAATGATTCGACATTTGAAGGTATCAGCGATATGCCAGTAGCGGCAATTGCAGTAGTAGTACAAACATCAAAGTGGTCCGGTGCTATTGTATCCGTGTTTCTCTTTTCTATCCATTCTCAGTCCCCAACTTCAACAAAAAAACAGCTTCACTACGAAATCAGACTGGCCAGATTATAAAACCGCAAATCCACCATTACCCTGCATCCATCGGAAACAAATTCAACAAAGTATTGAACAAAGCAAACAATACCAATTTAGCTTCATTATCCTCATTGACACTCATTTCTCGGTCGTTTTTCAATTACATGTTGCATAGCATTTATCGTTGCTCTAACACTTTCTGAACCTGAAACAGTTTGCACAACAGATCCTCTTCCAATTACTTCTCTATCTCTTTTCCCAACACCAATTGAAGAGTCACGCTGATGAATACCTTCTCTTCTGCTGAAAACAGTGGGTTTGAGCCATGGATTCTCGTTCTCATTTGCAGTATCATCATCACTTTCAACATTTACAACTGGTTTCGATTCAGATTGCCTCTTTGTTTCATTTGACGCTTGTGGATTCTCTGGAGTTTCTGGTTTTCTGGCATACGGGTTCAAACCATTCCAATTTCTTGCCCATGAAGGTCTCGGAGCTGTCCGACAACATTGCGGGATTCTCGTCACATTCACATCCGCTTGCAGCTCTCCTTCTTCTCTCTTCTCTGGGGGTTCAAATTCATTCAGTTCACGTGATACCAGAAATACAATGGGGCAATTCAAAACAAACTTGACTGTAGTGCGTCCAGTAGTAGTCAACAAGGATGCAAATTCATTTGGATTGTTCAATGTAATCTTGAAAACCTTTTCAAAATCTGCCTGTGCGCTAAACACAAAACTGTGCTCAGAACTCATGCTGAACAGTAAAACTTTCAACCAAAAAGGGGAGGAAACCGATGGGAATGGGGGAGGTAAAACACCAACAACTAAAACCTTTAACTCAAGTGAAGATAAACGGGTTGATTGGAATTTTTCTCTAGTTGTTATTTGATAAAATTCAGTGGTGTATTGTGGGTCAGTAGATAAAAGTGTGTTTGAAACTGGTTGAAATAAACTGTTGTGGAGCTTAAGTGTGTACAAATACGGATCTGTACAAAGGATGAAGACTGGGATAATTCTAATTCGAAATGCTTTATCTGTGATTCAAAAATTAACTGCTTTCAAATCAAAATTAGGTGGGAGGATGATGGTGGTGGGAAAAAGGATGAAGAAAGTTCACCAAAGTTTGGGATCCATTTGGTTCGTTTTATACTCCGTCCATTAAGAATATCAAAAAAAGCCGCCTTAACTGATTTTGTTAGTGAAGATTTGTTGATATGCTTCCAAATTGGTTGTAAAAGAAAATTTGGGTTTTTGCAGACACTAATATGATATTAATGCAGCTGCTTCAAATAGGAAGATGGCAGCTCTGCTCGTCTTTATGAATACGTCAAGTGACATCTGTAGGTTGTAACTATACAACGCTTGCAGTTCGGGTACATTGGTCTGTCTCATTTTGTTGGTATTATCAATGTATTGATGGAAAGTAGTTTTGCAACTCATTGCACCACTTTTTTTTTCTCAGTGTAAAAATTCACCTTTTTACCACCATTCTTGTTATGCTTTCAATTCAACCAAATACCTTTAAGAAATAAATCCAAGGAGTAATACATTATCTTTGCCACCCTTCATCGTGGTATCGGCGTATTGTTATCCTTTTTCGCTTCATTCAAAAAGCATGTGCAAACTTTCAGGATACATTCAGTCGAAACCAAACACCAGATCCTTAATGCATCACACCTAGAATTGGTTTTCTGTGCTTGGTGTAGGCTATATGTCCCAAGTTTGCTCAACCTCGAAACGTATAACGGAGGTTGTTGCTGAAAGTTGTCATTCTCTCATCCAACTGCCATCTCGAATCTCCTCAAAATCACAGTTCCCTGTCTTTATACAATGAAGATCTAATAGGTAGTATGTCCACTTCCATCTAGCAGTCAGTGATTCTTCATTTTCCTCTCCAATGATGTAGTTATTTGCCACTTGCTTCCATATGGAGATATTGAGCGTATAATCAAATTCTTACGCAGCATGAAGCTTGATATCAGTATCTTTGCTAGTCTCAAGTCATTTGGATGGTGTGTTTGTAGGGGGGGTCTATTTGGGTCCATGACAAAATTGGGTTTCGATTAAACGTCACGTTTGGCTTGTCAGCTTTGCAAATCACACATTAATTACAGCAGCTGTATAAATGCCAGCCTCATATTCCACGTTGTAACAGATCTTAAATAGTCTGCGTTGATGATTCGTGTTTATCAAGTGAGACTGGAAAAAAAAAAAGGGAGAGAGTTTTCGTGAAACCACCACCAACATATTCCAACCAATGCCCAACGACAAAGAACTTCATCAGGTTACGCCTGAGCCCGTCTTCGCATTAGATGAAGAAGAGATACTATCCGACACCGACCCCCAACACCATGCCCACCATCACCACCACCCCCATGACTCCCCACAAAAGAAACCAATATCACAATGGTTAATCCCCATTCTATACCGCATGCAAAAATATAGTGCATACACCTTCGTTTCATTCTTGGGTATCCATATAACATCTGTGGTTATCGTGCCGATAATCCCTGTCGATAAAGAAGTGAAACAACAAATATTTTCATTAGCTAAAGCTGTATATCAAGATGTGCCATTTTTTGAACCTATTGCCATTTTTGGTGCTTCATTAGTTCATGTTATTGCTGGTTTGGGGTTGAGGTTGGTGCGTGGGTATAAGAAGCATCAAATTTATAAGAAATTAGAACAAAAGAGGGAAAAGCACAAGGAAGGAAGAGTGGGAGGAGGAAGAGGTGGTGGTTCAAGTAGAGGGGTTGCAATTGCCAATAATAATGATTCATTCAATATCCGTGATGATGATGATGATATTGGTTTTGGTGGACTATCAAACATTTTCGGTTTAGGGTATAGGAAATCCTTCATTTCAAAATTTTTGGGAATCACCCCATTACAATTTTCAGGATACTTATTGATACCCGTTATCGCATACCATTTCTACAAGTTTAAGTATGTTCCCATGGCCATTGAAGGAGATTCATCATTGATCAATTTAGATTATATTTCTTTTGTGTTGAATTTAAAGCATCCTAAATTTCAAAGCTTGGCTTTGACTAGTCTTGTGTGGATCATGTCGTACCATGTGACTAATGGGGTGATGAAGTTGAATTCATGGTTTAGTCAAAAATGCAAACGTATTGGGTTGGCTATTGTTAATGTTGTTGGTGTTTGTGGTATGGTTGCAGTTTATTTATTTAAAAAGGAAGAGATTGATAGTGGAGACTTCCTTGGTAAAGTGTTTACCAAGTACATCAATTCATTCTTGTTGTAAGAGGGAGAGGAGTGTATTTACAGTAGCAGTGTGGTTTGCTTGTATATAGATAATTAATTAATTAATTATTTATTTATTTATTTATTGATCCAATGGTTGCAAAAGACAGTGTAATTTTCTTCTGAATAATCACGGCTTGTTCATTGGACGAGAGAAGAAACGATGCTGCACAATTGCGCTCAGGGAAAATTTTCGATTCCCGAGTTCGCGATGCATTTCAAGACGTAACGAATCTGATAAGGGCAAATTTGCAAAAACACTACAATAATCGAGAATGTTAATTCGTCTAAAAATAAAGCCCTCATATTGCACTAACTAGATAGAAAATATACACAAAACTTGAAGCAAACAAATGATATCTTCTCCCTCCTTCGTCTTGTTGATGTCCTTTCAGAGGACAAATCTTCTTTCCCATCCCACTCACGTAGAAAAGTAAATTTACTTTGCTGAGATTAACCAACATTGTTGTGATTTAGTGATTAGCTATTGTATCCTGAAAATAATAGTGTCTCCTGGTACAGTCCCACTTCAATGTGCTGTCTTTAAGCAGTCACATTAGCAGTTGTTGGTTCACTAGCGGTTGCTTCTGGACCCAAAGTTGGTTTCTTCACCAATCTCTTTGATCTGTAATCTTTAACTGCTGACTTGATGGCATCTTCTGCCAACATTGAACAGTGCAACTTCACAGGTGGTAATGACAATTCTTGAGCAATAAAAGTGTTTTTAATAGCCAATGCTTCATCCAAAGTCTTACCCTTAACCAATTCGGTAGCATACGAACTTGAAGCAATGGCCGATCCACAACCAAAAGTCTTGAATTTGACATCTTCAATTTTGCCAGTCTTTTCATCAACCTTGATCTGTAATCTCATAACATCACCACAAGCTGGTGCACCAACTAATCCTGTACCTACATCAGTGTCATTCTTGTTTAAAGTACCAACATTTCTTGGGTTTTCATAGTGATCAATAACCTTTTCGTGATATGATCTCTTGAATAAGGTTGTGTTGGCAGTGGGTATATTTGATGATGCAGTGTTAATGGCTATTGATGGTGACAAGTGTGTTGTTATTGCCGGTATAGATTGTTTAGCAATATTAGATCTGAGTAAAGTTCTTGAGTTTCTTAAAACGGACCTTGAAATCATTATTTATGGTAATGTTGTGTGTATGTGTATGTGTATGTAATGAATAGTTTGTTCAATAACTTGTTTGAATTGTATGATACGTTTCCTCCTTGATATATAAGTCGCCTAGATGAATGTGTGATATGTAATCTGATTAGGAAATATACTTCTCCTCTTTTATATAAAGTGCAAAATTTTTTACTGTGTGTGTGTATGTTGTTTGTATGTAAAGATGAAATTCTCCTTCTCTCGTGTTAAATTCATCCCAAAAAATGAAATAAAACTATGGGACTTACTTTTATATATAGGAATATATACTGTATACTGTGTATACTGTATGTACTATTATGTCATCCCTTTTGTCATTGTACACGACCATTTTTTGTTCATGCTTTATCATTTTCATCTTATTAATTTCATATTTGTTTATAATATTTAGCACTAATTACACTACCCGATAATTGCGAACATTTAATTGGATAGATTAACCGATTCCATCATAGTTTAAAGTTCTAAAACTCATGATCCGGCTCCGAAAAATGGAAACTTTCTTCATTTTTTTATTTTTTTCATTCATTTTTCCTTCGGTTGCTTGTTTGTTTTGAGGGGAAGTAAAACAGCAGTGTGAAAATAGTCACAGACACCGAAGAGGGACAAAGGTTTCTATATTCTCTCTTCTAAAGCGTGACCATCAATCAAATTTTAATGTTGTATTTCTATCCACATCCTTAATACCGGAGTCAAACATCATAAAGAAAAGAAAAGACAAAAATACTAAATCTCGGTTAATATGCACACTGATCGGCCCTAACGCGTTTAATGCGGTTGTTCAGAGATACAGTCTTTTTATTTTTATCTCACACTGAAACAACGTAATTATTCATACCAATGCGACATTTGTTATTCAAACCAACACGACATAATTATTCATACTAATGCGACATAACTTTTGTTTTTATGCCACATTTTATTGCTTACGGTGATATTCATGAACGTCTTCTACTGAATCCAGGTCACAGAGTGACTTAAATATGGTTCTAAGGAGGATTTTGAAAACAAGGACGGCATTTTTGGAAAAGGCTAGTTCGATGACAACCTGACAAGAGTTCTGCTTGAGTCAATTCACCTGGCCATCAGGAATGGCTTGGTTTTTTTTTTTTTTTTTCATTTCGTATATTCTTTTCTAAAGATGGATTTAGGGGGCATGGTATAGCACAAAAATAAAAGTGCATTCGCGCAGTGTACAAAACTTTGCTCCCGTCGGTGATAAACGTTGATATTTCGGTGATAACAGTGGAAGTCTGTGATTGCAAAACTCTTGATAACAAGAGGTGAGCTACTGAAAAGGTGGTTTCCCGCATTGTTCTGGTATCAATTACTAATTTGTTCTGAATTACACTTTGCTTAGACTACGCACTGTAACTTAGAAACTTCTCTAATCGAGGGTTGCCAAAGACTCAATACCGGATTGGCCTTAACTGCAAATCAGAAACATTAAGAATTACAATCACTCTTGAAACCGCACTCGTGTGCTTTACCAGTTTACGACTCTACTCGGTTACTGACAGATGGTGGTTATCACTGCTTAGGAAAATTCGTAAACGGTTGCAATTACACGGCCATTCGGTCTTGCTTTCCTAGCTAAATGCAGAAAAGAATGACAACTCCTTGCTGGGTTTTGTCTTACTGGTTTCTACTTTGGTGACGTAAGGTAGGAGTTCAATAAACACCAGTCTAAATGAAGCTGAAAACAAACTATATAAAATAAAAAATACGTAAAATATTACACATGTTTTAAATGTAACTATTTACTAATAGCTTTGGTCTAAGCTGTCCAACTTTATTGGGAACAAAAAAGCATACACCATCACCAAATGCTGCATAGTCGCAATTAGTACACTTAGTCCTCTGACACTGGCGTACCCAAGTATTTGTTCCATCCCTGTTAATGATAAAAGAACAAGACTGAGTACCAAAGCATGAGCTGCTTGGGTAAACACATCATCTTTGCTCATCTCTTTTCTCCTTGTTAGTGCTAATACTTTTATCACTACTGTAATTGTGAGCGTAATACATCGCTCCTGCAAACACCGCTTTGACCTGGTCTGGAGTAACCTCAACTTTACCCAGATTTTCAGTTTGCTCCTCAAAGTCTCTTCCATTACAAGGATTACCATCATCCCCATCGTCATCACCATCGCGTTTACTTTGTTGTAAGTATTCTGAATTTTCTTCTGCTGGTTCAAGCATAATTGCAGCAAATTCATCAGAAACGACAAATGTCTTCGAATCATTACCGTCGCTGTGGCGCAACACCCACTTGTCACCTTCTTTCAAGAATGCAGATTCCAACTCATATTTAACCAATGTTCCCGTATTTATACCTTCTGGGCCACTGTCATATTTAGTTACACCAACTAATCTTCCTGTGTGAATTTTGTATGGATAAGTTACCATTGCATTGAGGTAGTCAGCAAATTCACCATCCCACACTGGAGTAGCCATCACCGATATTGATTGAATTAATGCAAAAAATGTTGTTAAAATCCACATTTATTTACTTTCTATTGATCGGATTTATATCTTGATTAAGTGAAAACTTGTTTTGTATAATTTGAATTTAAGTTATTGAGTGGGTTTTCCACTTTGTGCTGAATATTGGATCAATAGATCCAAACTCTTAATCTCACTCGCACATTTCCAAAGGGGAATACCACTAATATTTATATTGAGCTTAAACTACCTTGTTCATAATTCACGCGGTATTGTGTATATTAGGGACACACCCATTAACCTCCTATTGTTTCATTATTCAATATGAAGTTAAATCTTAGGTGTGCCGTATTATCTATCAAAAACAAAAAGAAAGCATTTCTTCACACAATCCTATCCTTGTTTTCGAGGCTTAGTTGAAATGCAATCTTTGGCTTTTTGTAGCACCTATGACTGGCCGTGTATTTAAATTTGTGCTATCAAATGGGGAAATAGAGCTATATACCAAATGCACCTTTTTCTAATGCTCTTTACAAGTTCAGGGGTGGGTAATGGGTGTGCAGTTTCAAATTACCTTTAGATTATCTTTTATGCCGTATGTATGGTGGGCACAAACAAAAACAATAGACAATATTTACTTGTGTCAATTTCAAGTTAAGTGAACGCACTGTAGAGGGGGCTAGAATACCTAATTGTCATTTTGGAGAAGTACTTTTCAATATATTATATATTCTTAAGATTACAAGTAAAACTAACATATGCGAAATTGGGAAATTAGATTATCTATCGTTAATACGGCAAGTGTAGAAGAGAAGTAAGACTAATCCTCATTCGTAGAGTTGAGCACCGGTGACGGGTAAGATTGGAAGTCTGTCATAGATTACATTTAATCGTGCAGAGACTAGTAGAAATTCAAAACACCATCTTAGTAGACCAGCTTGATTTTAAACAAAATTGCCTGGATTGTGAATAGTGAGTGGCTCTAAAAATTTATTCTAAAAGTTAATTTGAGATAACATGATTCCCTATAAATAGATTGTTGTCGGTTAGTGAAATATCCATCGTTAATGTTTTGTGCAATGGCACAATCAAAGCTGTCAAAGTGCGCAATTAATGGAAAACAAAATCACATAAAAACAAGATTCCTATCGCACTAATATGAACAATTATATCGCACTAGTATGAAATAAAAATAAAGAGACTATACTGCCTTAGAGTAGGAATAAGAAGTATCTCTAACAACGTATAAGAAAAAAATCTTACTAGAAATAACCAGGTGAAAAATCTTCACTTGAGTGGAGGAAAACTTTTCATTTTTAGAGTGAGTAAGGCTTTAATATAGAACATGTACTCGTATTTATAGATAGTAAAGCCGAAGACATGTATAAATAACATCATAATCCTTATAGCACAAAAAAAATAAAAGAAATATATTTTGTCAAATGGTATGCAGAACTAGACTCAGGGTACGAAGCTTGTTTATATAATAATAGTATAGCTGTGTATTAATTAGAAAACAAAAAATGTGATTTTTTTTTCAACAAGAGCACTCGCGCCTCAGTACCACTTATATTTTCTCAATTGAGAACTTTCATGATCGTATGATCTTATGCAAACTATCGCTGCATCTACAATAAAAGGACCATTAAATCGAAGTTTAAATTCCAGTCAAAACTGCCAGTATTGGAGTTGAGCTTTCGATAATCTAGAAGGTAATGACATATCAGAGTTGTTAGTAGAATTAGTGGACATATTTGGTAACGTACTTCATAATATTTTTATCAATCTTATCTCATCTAAAATATACTCAAATTCAAGAGAATTTATATCCCTATTTATAATCATAGTTTCTAGGCATGCTAGTCCCCAGAAATCCCTCATCACACACCGAACCATTGTTTCTTCAATACCGCTTCAGTATCGTTAGTCACTAAATGACTAATACCTAATGAAACCGCCACTTCATTTTTAAAGAAATCTGTCAAATCCGATTCCAGTACATCCTCTTTCTTGATTGTAGGATTCACTGCATAGTATAGATTTTCTACACCATTCAAATTAATGATGATCTCATTACTTATAGTCATTGACAAGTTTGCATCGAAAGGCACGTTGCCAGTGTCTCTCTTCTGAACATACTCAGGGATGCCTATCATTAACATGTTTTTGTCGTCATCTAACCATGTATAAGTCAAATATTGTTCTGCTCTTACAAAAGCTTGAAAAAATACTACCGTAAAAATTGTAGTCCAAGTTCTTAACAAATCTCTCATATTTTGTTATTTCAGTAATCTTGTTGTAGTTGTGATTACAGAGTGAAGTTATTGCTAAAGTGTCAGATTATAAAGTGTATATCTTTGATTCATACAAAAAAAGAAGTTATAAAATGTAAGAAAAAAATGCACCTTTATACTTCAAAATCTCTAGTAAATGTTCAAGGTTGACACGTGCATAGCATTTGATAGATATATGGTTCAGAGAATACAGTCTTATTTTATATTTATACCAGCGCGACATAATTGTTCAATTGGCCAACATATTTCACCATATTTATCCTGATTTATACAAGCCTGATGATATTTGCTACTAGACTAAGGTAACAAGCTAGAGGGCGCTAAACAGTAACAAGTTGCTGCTCCCATTTTTAATTTTTGGGTTTAGCCTTTCCTACTTTCATTTCACAAAAGTTTTGCTGTTATTTTCTCTAGTTGAAAGTGGTCCCCTTCTGATGGAGGAATAATGATTCATACTCTAAAAAGATCTCAGTTCCAAACAGTACTGTATATGGTCATTGCCGTGTTTACAAAATCCTTGATAGCTCTTTAAGATTATTTGCGCTGTTGCTTCTCTTACCCTTGGTGTTAATTGCTCTTTTCTAGATAAGTTTGACAGCTTAACTCTATCCTTACACACCAACCAGAACTCTTCAATTGCGTTTAGTCCCTGTGAATAAGCTGGCAAAAATACTAGTTCCATTCTACTCAGTGCCACCAATAATTCGAGATCGCGACGTTTATGGATGCTGCGTTATCAAGTACCAAATACTTGATCTCTTTAAGTGTCTTGTTTGCTTCAATTTCTTTAAGCACGCCACGCTTTTTAAGTTGGCCATAGGCACCATTGAGTTCACAGATGACTCGACGATTTCAGTTTCTTTTCCAAGTGTAAGCTGTTTGCAAACTGATGTCTGTTGCTTGTGCGGCCTTGTATGCGGAATCCCCTTGCACCATAACTAATTGCCAGAATCTTTGCTTCTGTACCTCAGAGTAGTATCTGTATGGACCCCTTTTACGTTTACAAGTTTCTTCTTGTCCAGAACTGATGTTCACATCTACATCTACACTATCGCATTCCATTTCAGATTGCAGGTTATTAACTTCACTCTCATTTAGACGGAACGCTTCATTGTAGTCACTGTAACTAAAACACGATTCCAATGGGGCTATCTCACTTTTCAGAGCCATCTGGCCTGTGTCCAAGGTAAAGCAATTACAAAGCCCATCCACATATCTGTCTGTGTGTAATTCCAGCCTGATGCTCATTAATACTTACGATTTTATTTCTCTACTTAGAACAAATTCGCATGAAACAAAATTATGTCGCATTAGTATGAAAAAAAAATAAAAAGATTGTATGAATGAAAAATAAAAACACTATATTGTGAAGAAAACGTGGAAGGTAGCGACGATACCAAATTGGGAAGTAATGCTTTCTGAAGAATTTACACGACCTGTTTTTGTAAAATCTCCTATTTTAATCAATTAATAATAATCAGCAAAAGATATACTTTCATTTTAACTCCAACCACCCCCCCTCCTCATGCCCCCCCTCTCCTGACAGACAATTAGGCTTTAATACTTTTGTGGGGCAGTAAAGCTCATTGATAAAGCTTTTTGATTGCTCATAGATATATTATAGGTGACACTTAAATAAACCTTTGCTCTTCTTCCCCGCATTTACCATAAAACCAATACTCTAAAAATACGTTTTTATCTACTGCTAGACATACTTACTCAACTTCTATTACTGATTGTGTTATTTATCACATTCACTCTTTGCTAAACTGACTTTGGGTTATGTTTGTGAGCCACTAACCAATTCCCCGCCTCTTCCCACAACACAGTATTTTTTCCTAAACCACAAAGAAAAGCAAACCCATAAACTTTATTGTTCCGTTTGTATCTTTGTGTGATTATTTACATCGTAATTGGGCTGGGTGGCTTCTCTTGATCACGTGCTTGTCGGACTATCTCTCCAAAAAGAAAAAAAAAAAAATTTAATTTTTATTTTTTTATCGTTGGCTATTTCCCAATTACTCAAATATACCCCAACTTTCATTCATTTCTATCTCCCCCACTACTGACTTCTTTTTCAAACTTTAATCCTACAAATTGCTTAAAAGAAAGGGTTTCAGGTAATATTAAGTACGACTTATTGCAAAGAAGAATAGCATCCCACTAATCGGTACTTACCACGTTCCTATTCTTTTTTCAAAACGATGCTGGAGCCGAGCTCAACCCCCGTCGATAACAGAACAGGGGTCACAACACAACATCACAATGCTAGCAACATAACAATTACAAACCCTCATCAAAAACCACCATGTGAAGAGATGAAAACAGGTGTTGCTAATGACGATGTTGATTGGCTATTTCGTGGCAAATCGAAAAAGATTGTCAAGAAGTTGGCTTCCAATAATGAGCAACAGAAGGAGTCTAAAACTCATCAAGATCATGATAAACAAAAGGATATACAACAAAAGGGATCTTCATCGGAAAGGAAGAGATCACAAGAAGAAGCACCCGCTCAGCAAGGAAATGGCACCACTACTCAATCGCCAACGCAACAACAACAAAGAAGACGTTCAAGTGAACGGTCTCAAGAGGTACCTCCATCCAGTACATCAGCACACAAGACTAAATCAAATGAGATGGCTGCTGCGACAACAACCACTAAACCAGCCACATCAGCAGCATCTGCCTCATCTGTTACTACACCCCCTACTTCTCAACCGGAAAAGACGTCGAAATTAGACCGATTGATGGGACGATCTCGTTCTTCTTCGGCATCGTCTGTGCAACAATCAACAACACAGCATCCACCACCAACACCCCCATCGTCAACAATTTCCAGCAACAAAAGACGCAGCAGTAGTTTCAACTTTGTTCTGCCATCGCTAACTAGTGATTTGGTGTACAATGACCATGATGAAGCATTAATTTCACAGAAATCGGCTGGTTCGTCTTCATCCACACCACCTGCGGGATCTCCAGGCGTAACTCGATCCAATAGTGGGAAAAAGGGTTTATTTAGTTCCTTATCTTCTAAATTCAAGAGTCTGTCTTCGACATTACAGCAGCAGCAACAACAACAACAACAACAACAACAACAACAACAGCAACAATCATCAGCATCCCAACCACAAGCCCCTCGATCTCCAGCACAAGCTCCGGTATCACCTAAATTGAATCCAAGTTTGATTGGCTCAGGTGCTGGTCCCAAGAGACACGAAGATTTGATATCAATGACTGATAAATTGCCTGCAGGTATGGGCATTCCATCACGTCGAAGAAGTTCAAGCAATTCGAAATCTGGCACAGGTCTGCTTTTTAAAGATTCTTATCAGGATGAGAATCCAATAAGTTCCTCACCAAGTGAAAGTCGAGGAGGGTTTTTCAGAAGAAGATCTTCAGCAGCGCCACTTTCAAGAACTGCATCTGCTCCAACTACTAGACCGCAACGTATCGTACTAAACAAAAACAAGCATAGAAAGCCTATCCCCCTCAAAGATTTGAAAGATGTTAAGCTTCGTCGTGTTTCATTTGCTATTGACAAGTTGGAATACGATCCACAACAACAAATCCCATCCCGCAAACCGAAAAAGGGGAATGTCTTGATACCACAAGATCTCAATGCGCCTCCACCGCGATTATGCTTGGGAATAGCTTCGAGTGATGGCAATAAAGATGGTCAAGGACAGTCGACACCACAATATAGTGAGAGAGATGTGGCTATGGCTGTTGAAGCGCAAAAGAGGGCGCTAGCTGAGGCGGAAAAACATTCATACGAGGCCCATTTACAAGCCAAGAGGATTGCCCAAGAAGTGGCCAATTTCAAGCCATCAAAATCAAAATTGAAAAATGGTGATGTTGGCGAAACTATGGAGGATCAAGAAGAGGAAGAGGAGGAGATTGATGCCAAAGTCAGTCAACGGAAATTGGCAAATGATGCGCAAATTGACCAACCATTGCACATGCATGAACAACATTTTGATGACGAGCGCGAACAATTGAATAATGAAATGACATTGGAGACAATTTACACCAGGTGTTGCCATTTGAGAGAGATTTTACCCATACCTGCAACGTTGAAACAATTAAAGAACAAAGAAGCTCCATTGGAAGTTTTGAAAATGCTCAATCCGAAACCAACATTGATTGACGTTTTGTCATTTTCTGATTTTATTGCCATTACGCCAATCAATGCAGTGATTTTCGACAATGTCACCATGACGACGGAAATGTTGAAGATTATTCTTGGTTGCTTGTCACAAAATAAGGCATTGGAGAAACTTTCATTACGAAATGTGGCTATTGACAGTCATGGGTGGAAATTGCTATGTGCATTCCTAGCTTTGAACAAGACGGTCAAGAAGTTGGATATTTCACAGCAACGGATCAAATCAGATGCCAGTCCCAACTGTGTTCGAGGAAACTTGAATTGGAGGATATTCACTGATGCAATTGTGTACCGAGGTGGAATTGAAGAGTTGGTAATCAATGGGTGTAAATTGCCTGATAATGTGTTTAATGAGTTGATCAACAAAGCAGTCAAGATTGCCACCAGAAGATTGGGTGTTGCTTCAATGGAGATGAATTCGACAAAGGCACAGATCGTCGCCAATTATGTGAGTGACCCCAATGCAAACTGTGTTGGAGTTGATATTGCATTTAATGATCTAAGTCAAGGACAGCTTCGACCATTTATCGATGCATTCAACAGTGGGAATGATAAATTGATGTTTCTTTCGATCAATTCAACACATTTGACCAATGTTCAAGAAACTGCTGAGTTGTTAAAGAGTTTGATTAATGTAAAGATGTTGCGGTTTTTTGACATGAGTTCAATCCCTCAAGTATTTCCTGATATCATTGCATCATTGGCGGAGTATCTACCACAATATGGTAATTTGCGAAGATTACATTTAGATTTGAATGAATTGTCAGCGCAAGCAATTGGATCCATAGCCATGTTTTTGCACAAAGTCCCCAACTTGGTTCATTTATCACTACTAGGCAATCGCAATTTAAACCATTCAGCAGCGGCAACGTTATACGCAGCAGTTAAACAATCAACCACTTTATTCGCATTGGACTTGGATTATGACTTAGTCAGTGATGAATTATCACAACGAATTGCATTTTATCTCATGAGAAACATGGACATGTCTTTGAATACCCAGTACCCCATGACATCATTAAACAAAGAAGAGGATCTTATGTATGATGGATCGTTGTTGATGGAAACTGCTGAAAAATTGTTGAGTGAGAAGGACCACTCTGACCAACAACAAGATGATAAAATTCAGCAAATTGTGTCCAATGCTATGCTTGAGAGAACAAAAGCAATACGAAAAGAAATACACATGGCAATTGACAATTTGTTTGCCAAAAGAGCTAGTGGACAATTATCATTTGAAGGAAAAGAGAGTCTTGTTCGGTTTTGTTTACTAGATTCGTCATTGGAAAAGATATTGGACACGTTTGAAGAACACGCACGGAAAGTGACATCGACAGATGCGACATCCGAGCAACAACAACAACAACAACAACAACAACAACAACAACAACTGCAGCAACAACAACAATACTCACCACCAAGAAAGCATCAAACACCTGAAATCAAAGTCCATCTGGAGCCAGATTCATTGCATCAAAGCTCAACGGAGTTGATTAGTGCTGGTCCAATCTTATCCCCACGCGCATCAAATTTCCAACCCGTTACATCATATTTCTCCTCCAATGATGTCAATTTAACTCCTCATCAAGTTGTCGTTGAGTCCAATGATGAAGGTAGAGACGTTATAATTGACAAGATTACTGGGCGTCCAGTACTCATGCGATCAGCCAGTCAAAGTAGTCTTCATGCCAAACAACAAGAAATTGAAGAAGGAGAATTTCACAAGCTTGGGATATTTATGCAACTGAGAGAAAATCCAACAACTGAGCCTAGCGGTGGCAGTGCTGGTGCTGGTGGTAACAAAAGGGGACTTCCATTGTTGAATTCATTGCCCTCTGGCTCGGAATTGCGAGATGCAATAATTGCCGCCAAGGGTATTGAAAATGTCGATGATTTGATTGATAAGATTAATAACAATAAAATCGGTCTTGAGATATTGGATAAGAGAGATGAGGTGAAGGGTTTGGAACAACCAGTGCAACAACAGAAACCGCAGCAGCAGCAACAACTGGAGCAGCAGCAACCGCAGCAGCAACCGCAGCAGCAACCGCAGCAGCAGCAGCAGCAGCAGCAGCAGCAACAGCAACAACCACAGCAACACGATCCAGCCACTGCGTCAATGGGAGATGTAAGCTCGGAAGAGTCCAAAGATGAATCATTGAATCCGGTAGTTGATAAAGTATATGACAGGTTATTAAACGACGCCGAACGTGTTAGACAAAAGCATGAGGTACAACATTAGAGACAGAGGATACAAGCTTACAGATAAATATTATTTTTTTAAGAAATTGCTTCACTTTAAAGTAAAACCCCTAAATATCCTAGTTTTCAGCTTGGAATTCAGCAATCTTTTTAGCAACCTTAGCATCTCTTTCAGCCTTGGACAATTTAGTTTGTCTGTATTTCTTGGATTCAGCAGCATATTGTTCCTTGGTGAATTTCTTTTCAGTTGGCTTGAATGATGGATCTTCTCTGATTTTTTCATGAGCATTGGTGTAAATTTCTTCAACATCTTCAGCTTCAATTTCATCTTCAATATAGTTCTTGAACAAAGTTCTGTACTTTTCTTCATCATCATCCATCAATTCTTCCATGTATTCAGAAACGTGACCACCGAAAATGTATTTTCTCAACAATTCAGCATCCAATTCTTCAGCTTCGATATCCCAACCTGGGAATCTGTTTGGAGAGTGAGGAACGTACAATCCACCATCGGATGCACCTTTCAAAACACCAAAGACTCTAGCACCAGTAGTGGTTCTTTGTAAACCAATGTCCAAAAACACCTTAAATGGTCTTGGTCCATCTTCAACGGCTTCAGTCAATTCAAACTCACCTTCAACTTCTTCAACACCTTGGTAAGTTTCATCCAAACCCAATTTTTGCAAAGCTCTTCTGGCAACCAATAAACCAACAGCATAAGCGGCAGACCAGTTGGTCAAACCGTGCTTGATACCGTATCTTGGCAATTCGTGAGCATAAGCAGCAGTGAAGACAACATCACCGGTGATTTGAGCACTGACAATTTGAGCAATGATATCCTTGTTGGTGAATCTAACAACCAATCTGTACTTTGGGGTGTTGTACTTGGCCTTGTGTTGAGTAACCAATCTCTTTCTTTGGTAGTAGTCGGTTTTACCTTCTTGTCTTCTACGGAAAGGAGTTTGGAATCTGGAGTGGTAAGCAGATGATTTTTGAGTCTTTTGGAAAGGCATCTTGGTGTATAGGGCTTGTGGATGAAGAAAAGAGGAACTGAAAAATTTTTCAAAATTTCAAATGAAGAAAAAAAAAAAAAAAAAGTTTTTCTCAATGCAACTTTTCAGTCGTTTGTGCACGACCTTGAGAAAAGTTGAAAAATGTATGGTAGCGTTCGTGAAGCCCTAATTTTGGCAATACTGTAAAGTGTAGAAGCAAGAGACTCCATCTGATGATAGAGAAAAGGAAGCTCGGTAAGTATTGTGGTTTTTGATAAGGATGCTACGATTCTGTCAATAGAAGGCGGTATTCAAAAAGTATTTCCAGAACTTGTGGAGTGATGAAGCATACCGAGGCAGTGGTTTGAAGTATGGCAGGCTTAACAAATGTTCATGAAAGCTTCGTCTTAGTCGAAGAGATGTTTTAAACAAGTTGTTGAGTTCAGTTACGTGGTGTTCGACTTATAGAAGACATTTTGCTTTTTATTGTTATCTTGCAAATTTAAAAGAAACTCAATTGACAACATTATGATTATAGCGATGCAGGACTGGCCAACCTTTCATAAATGTACAAGTCTATCGTTCACTTCAAGTCTTTTTTTGCAGTGTGAACGGCTGTCCTGGGAAAGTGTATTCAAATTATTTACCCTAATTTTATATGTAATGCCTTTCATTTCCCTCATCAGACGCCAGCATCTTCCCGATACATGAAAGCTTATAGAACGAATAAGCAATCCACTCAATAAAGACGTAAACTGTGGCCCTCTATTTGTATTTTTTTTTAGGCGTTTTATAGTTGTTGCCTGGTGTTGATACCCGAGTTACAAAACTGTAGTTCTTCTTTTTTATTGACTTATTTGGTCCCAAGGGTGTATGAACAGATGAGATACTATTGATGCGACCTAGAAACGAGAACGCTACTACCAATTTAACTCAAAACATACGTAGTTGTAAACAACTCTAGTAACAAGGCTGAGCTCTTCAGTCGAACGGGATATATGAGTCCAAAAAGAGAACCTTGCAAGAACAACTTATTCAAAGAATTGTATCCATTGCCAGTATCCTACTCAATTTGGAACAGACGTAGTATAACCCAGCAAAGCGTTCTTACTTTTAATTTTCAATCCACTTTGAAAACTTGGAACCTGCCTTTCCAATCTTGCGTAAATGAAGCGTTTCGTTACTCAAAACCAAATTTATAAAATTTGTGTCACATTTAAGGATGTTGTGAAAATTTCAAATTACTGCAGTACTCTGAATGATGGACTCGTGATGCGATGCGTAAATTTCAGGACGAGCAACATATACGAGGGTTTGTTTAACTGAAAACATATCAACAAGTATTGAATTAGAAAAGATGGTTGCAAAGACTTTTTGTGGACGATTCTTGCCTGAAACCGAATAATTTGCATCGCATGTAAGTAGCGAAAGAAAATATTCCACTTTTGCTTATTGAGATACCAAATCGTATATGTAAAACACACTAAACTCACAGAAAGGAGACAGAATTATGACACGATAGATCTGAAACTGAGATCATGCACGTTCATTATGTAGATGTGACATTTCTTTTGTGACAAATACTGAAACGGAAAGTGGACTGCATCACCTCAAAGCTGATGAGTCCAAACTTTTTGCACAGTCATGTCATGCCGACCATTTTACTAGCCATTGATTCGACACTAGACAAGATCTCCATATCAAAAAATTAGGTGGTATACGTGGTTTGACTTCTTATCTTATTTGATTTTGGTTCAGAACTCACTTGCTTTTTGTTGCATACTTTCCCACAAGTCGTTTCCACTTCATAAAGTTCTGATGCGTTCTTCTGTTGACTTAGAAAAAAAAAAACGTTCTTCATAAAACTAACAAATTTTTTAAAGTTTTGGAATCTTTACAACTTTGTGAACAAAGTCCTCAAGAAATGATGATGATGATGTCACAAACCTTAAAAAATACAAAACAAGTAGCAGGGAAGGAGAAGGCGACGAATATGATTCCCGTGCTTTTGTTTCTTACTCCGCTTTTGGTCACGGGTGATATCTGGCCTAATTCGTCAAAAGGGGGACAGGACTTAGTAATGAACAAAGTCTCAACAATGGTTTCTACACGTCTCGTTTGTGATGTTATGGAATGATTTAATATCATGAGGCGATTGAAAATTATAATTCAGTTTGACTGTCATTATTATTTTCATCGGTACTTATTATATCACCGATAACGAACGAAAGAAAACTGTGAAGTTACGTACCTAGTTTATTGATACACGCGCCTCTCAATTGATACGAAAAGAGAGCAGCTATTAAAGCGCCTTGTGATAATCAATTGTGGATTGGTGATATCGTAGTAAGAAGAGGAAAAGAAAAAAACGGTATTATCTGGGGAAACTGTAGGGATATCACACTCAGTATTCCGAGTTGATATCTTTATATGCCATTATTATTATTATTATTATTATTATTATTATTATTATTGTTATCATCGTACACAACTCGAATGGGTGCTTTGTGCGTGACTACAAAGAATGTAGCCAATTCTCCTTTATCTGGGTGAGCTCACTTTTGCTGATAGCGTTTCAATCAATGGAAAAAACAGTGGGTGTGTACATCTTTTGCCCATCTTTGTATCCCTATATGCCATGAAATGAAACAAATTCGTAAATGTAAGATTTCCTGTTTCCAACAAAACAATAGCGTTTTGTACTACGACTCTCAAAACTGATGATAATGCTGCGTCGTAGTCTCGTACATCTTGTAACTTTTTTTCGGAATTCAGTTTTATCAACTTAGTTTATATGCAGTACTCTATGAATAGCATAAAATTACACAAAGGCACTCTCTTTTCTTTCTTTTTTTCTCTCTCTCTCCTATAGTTGCCACAAAATGTACATTATGCATTTCGCCTTTTTCAAAAAAAGCTACACAAAACCGAGTCCATTTATTGTTTTCCTCGTTTTTTAAAGTTGCATTTGAATTCTCTCTTTCCCC